>JAABUL010000599.1_pt1 | contig 76467 bp, 81 predicted proteins | sample 5559151 | NCBI WGS metagenome assembly JAABUL01 (sample SAMN10711876, study PRJNA513368) | rock metagenome | isolation source: Antarctica rocks | place: Antarctica: Victoria Land, Pudding Butte sud | reverse complement strand
GAGCTTCTGGATTGGGGAAATTTTTGAATATGCGGATTCTGGAGATGAGTAATGTGAGAGAGAGATAAGCCGCCAGGGCTTGCAAGTCCGATCTGTGCTGAAGCTGATGAGTTATGATAGTAGCACCAAGTGTACATACAACAGAAATTGTAACATACTGTCGATTTGTGAAACATTCGATATTTCCACTGAGTCTTGCAACTTGGCTTATTCGCCGGGAAGCCTGTACATCCAAAATCTCCCTCCTAAAATCAAAGTATTTGTAACTTGTCAAAAATCCAGCAACCGAACCATGTTTTGGTCATCTAACAATGCTCCCTTTCAAACTCCCACCCCACCCACCTCCTCCAAACCGCCTATACCCTCACTCATCACACCCTCCTATCATTGTCAAACCACCAAGCCAGAAACCCCTCCCTCAAAAACCCCCAACTCCATCCCATCCTCGTACTCCATCCCATCCTTCCCATGCCCGCACACCCCTCCGCACAAATCCAACCCCAACCCCAGCGCCCTCCCATTCCCTCCCAACGCGTCCTGCCGGCTTGAAACCCCATTTCAAATTCCCCTGGTTCGACTTAAAGTCGTCATTCCAGGTAACGAAACCTCAAACGTACCCAGATAGGTTCTGTTCGTATCGGTCATTATCGCGATGGTGGCAGATGTAATGGGGGCGGTGGAGAGCCGGCTGCGTGGTGAGCATGATGTGGTGAATGAGAATTGGAGTATTGCCAGGGCGGCTGCGTTCGAGATGGGTTGGTTTTGAGGTTGCGGGGCTAGGTGGGTGGAGGAGGGGTGGAATGATGGGAGACGCTGGGGGTGGGGGCTGACAGTAGTTGGAGGTAGGCTTCGAGGTAAGTTGCAGTGGGTGGGAGGGTTTGCGAATGGAATTGGAATTGGAAATGAAAGTGTAGGTGTTGGGTCTTATGGTCGTTGGGAGTGGTATACATTACTGTTCTAGGTCGAATATAAACTCCTCATAATGCAGAATACTCGAGACCAGTGTGCGGTTGGGTATCTCCGGCTTCCAGGTCGACTCCGTCCAAAATTCCTACACCTTCATCCATAGACTCATTACTCCCTACACAACCGGTTAGCTCATTCATTCAACCAAAACATCCCCCTCTCACTCACCTTGGCATATTCCACAATCTCATCCCCCCCCAACTTACTCTCCCCATATACCCGGTCCACAAAGCTAATCGGCACCTCTCTCACACTACATCCCATCGCCTTCGCCCTCACCATCATCTCCATCTGAAACGTATACCCTTTGCTCTCAGTACTACCGATCACCTTCTCTAGCACCGCCCTCTTATACAACCGGAAACTCCCCGTCAAATCGCTCACGCCCGGTCTCAGTACCGTATCCGCAAATAAATTCGCCCCTCGAGACACCAGTTTCCTCTTCAAATCCCACCCATACACGCCCCCGTCGCCAGCATAGCGGGTGCCAGTCACGATATCACAGTCGGAGGATTTCTGTATGCTGATCATAGGGGCAATGAATTTGGGGTGGTGGGAGAAGTCGGCGTCCATGATAATGACGAAATTTCCGCGAGCAGATTTGAGGCCATGGACATAGGCGGTGCCGAGGCCGAGTTTGCCAGTTCGCGGCTTGAGGATAATGCGATTGGGGGTGTAAAGCGATTGGAGTTGTTTGGCGACATTTAGGGTCCCGTCGGGGGAGGCATCGTCGACGATGATGAGCTCCCAGTCTAGATTACTTGGAGAAGGATTAGTCAACTGCAATTGAAGGAGATAAGAGGGGGGTTTGGGGAATTACTTTTCTGTAAAGGTGCGGTTGAGAAGCCATGTTATGATTGGAAGGTTGCGACGTTCGTTATATGTGGGGAGAATTACGGTATACTTGTCTTTGGAGGACATGATACTTGGGGCTTTCAATCAAAAGAGTGTAGATGTTATAAAGGAGTGATTGTGAATTACGAGGAGCAATATGTGAAGGTGTTTGGATGGAAAGCTAGACTACACCAGTGGTCTTCCTCGACATCCGTACCGACCAAATGGCAAGGTTAGATGACCACAAACCGGAGTGTTGGCATCTATCATGGATATCTTTTAAGTCAGGCAAAACGTACATCAACTACTTAGATTAAAAATCAGAGAGTTCGAAGTTAGGATAACCTAGAAGTGTACGATCAAAAAAGGGGTATTGTAGACCACACTACTAGTCGTTTAGACAGCCGGCCTTGCTCTCTATGCTCTGAGTACCTTATTGTTATGATATAGATATGGTTTATCGTATGTCCAAATTTAGCTACTTATTCAGCAGCGCCTCGCTCTTGAAGCAAGCTAATGATATTGTTCTTGTCCTTCTTTCGTGCTATTTCGAGAGCTGTCCTTTGTTGCTCATCTTTCAAAATGATAGTGGCACCACGATCCAGTAACGATGTGCCAGTCTCGAGATGGCCCTGAGTCACGGCGAGATGCAAAGCGCTTCCTGCGTTGTCCATTTGGTCCCCGCTTCCGACACCATATACGAAGCCAAGCTCATCAATCTTAGCATCCCGATCAAGTAGAAAATTGACCATGTCTGTCTGTCCGTTCTCTGCAGCCGTGGGTAACGCGTCATTCTCGTCAAGCTGGGCGCCGTTCTTTAGTAACAGATCTATAAATCTCAATGGATGCTCCATGTTGGGCTGCCACAGCGAGAGCCGACCAGATATGAGCATACGAGCCTAGATTTGGATTCGCACCGTTTTCAAGGCAAAAGGAAACGCGTTCGAAGTTGTTGCGCATCACTTCAAGGTTGAGAAAAGCGCCCATTCGATCAAGGTCCAAGTTTATGTCGAGACTTGAGAAGGTGAGCAGTTCAAAAACCTCGAAATGTGGGTAGATTGGTATCGCTAGGATGACAGGACAAGTAGTTTTGGCGCCGGACTTGATACACCAATCAATGATGTCGATGTGATTGTGGCGGACAGCTTCCGCTAGCAATTGGCAAAGAGCTACTTCGTGGTGTTCACGAAGAGTTTGCACACTTCTGAGGTCTCCAGTAGCCGCAACCGCTATGACATTTTGATGTGTCTTTTCGGTAGACATGGCGCATTTATGCCGAATCCCAAGAGCTAAGGTGTAGCTAAGTGAGAATCCAGGATGACATCTACCTCGTTGTCACTCCTCGGTGTTTGGTACCGGGTTACTCCACCTGAGCGATTATTTTGTGGACAGTGAAGCTAGGTTTGGTAGTATTCCATACAAATGCTCTTGGCTAAGGGATTCTTTCTTCTCTCAAACGCTTGAGGCATGCCATGCAGTGCTTGGAGAGAGCTTTTTGTTGCTTGGAAGGCTCCAGCTACTTTTATGCTAGGCTGCAAAGTCCCAGTAAGGTGTCGGAGCGCACAACTTTTAGCATCATTATCCTGTTTCTCCGAAAGGTCGAATAACCACATTGCATCGTAGTAATAAGATTATTTGCAATTGAGATCTTGAGATCGCAATTTGATTACCTTCTGGTATGGGAATTGAATTTACACCAGTGCCGTGCTGACCGGAAACCGCTCTCCTACCAGAACCGTTTCCGGAACGTCATAGTGTGCCTAGATATCCTTGTTCCCTCGAGAGCCAGCCATCTTCTTATCCTAATTTACTTATGCCTTTCCTGCGATTGTCAAGTTAAATGTCCATAAGCCCTACGGCTTTACTCTTCTCAATCGATCTGCGCTCACCACCACTCCTGGATTCTTTAATCATTACACAGCTTGATCTCTGGAGCTACACTTCGAGGACCGATTGTATTACACCAAGGCTCGCATGACGTGTGACTGAAGTGGTCGGTATGAATATCTTTGCCAGTGTAGCAGACGACCTATCTCAGTGAGCATCAGAGGGCTCAATGTCCATGGAAATCGGTATTCGCGGGTTCTCCCGCTTGTCTACGGGTCTTTGCCTTTTTCCTCGACAACGAACTTGTCTAAACTTTCATACCACTGAATGACACTGCCTATCAGGAAAGCCCAGCTTCCCCAGAAGGTTGCTAAAGAAGCTTCATACTGGGCACCGCTGTTCCCATAAGCAGGACCTAAAGCCCCACATAGCTTTGCGTTCATTAGCGAGCCAAACTAAATATGCAAGACCACGGCGAGAGTGCCTTCTTACCGTGAACCCAATCGCACCAAGAAGGTTCCAAAGACCAATGTGCCATCCTAGCGCCTTGGGAGCTGGGAGGTACCATTTTGGCTGCGTTTCCAGCATAAACAAAACTCTAGCACACCCTCAGTACACGATACTCTTAACTTTTGGGGGAAGCGGTTCGTACCCGGAGATGATGAAACCAGTACCGCCTACTATTTGAGGTGTCCAGTAGATTCCATCCAGCAGACCCTGAGACATTTTGTTATTGATCCCAGGCAGAGCAGTTAATCCCGAGATCCAGAAGATACTAGCACCGCAAAGTTGGGCAAAAGATGCCAAAAAGCCAAGTTCACGTAGATAGTGTACTCTTAGATTGTGTGCAGAAGGAAACCAAACCCATGAACGGCCTTGCTCAATTTCACTAGCAGCATGTAGCATCTGTGCATTAAAGTTTGATGATGCTGACGATGTTGCTAATGACGAATCTTTGACTGTAATAGAAATTAGATTTTTGTCTGGCATAACGGACTTATGAAGGGAACTTACTATCACTCTTTCCTACAAGATTGCCCTTGTTAGTGTGGTGATGGGCACAGCCATCTTTATCAGGTAGAAGCCTAAAAATATCCGCCTTTTCCCCATGACCCTCCAAGACCTTTTCCAACGCCCAGCCAAAGCATCCTGCCCGGTTCTCATTGACTGCTTCAAACATCAATAGCACGCTTCCAATCTCGAATATGGTTGCTCCTATGAATGCCGTAACCCCTCCTCCAACCAGTATTTCATTCTTAAATTCCGTTGTGGGTTTGACCAGCGGCAGCCAGACGAAGAAAGCGTTGAAGACCCATAGGACGGATCCAAGCGTAAAGACCACAGCGACAAGATATGAGACATCCCAATACGGATATCGTGTAATCATACGTTTGACACCCCTAGCGGTCTCACGTAGCGTCGACGTAATCCGTGGAGTGAGATATCGAGCGGATTGCTCCGACGACGGCTGTACGATAAGAGCATGGCGGCCTTTGCGATTGTCTCGAGATCGCCATTGGAACAGGACGTCGGACGCTGGCTGCTCGTCGTTGTTTGGCTCGCTCTCCTTTTCGCCCCGAGTATGATCTATTGGCCCTTCTGATCCGATGTATGAAGCTACCGGAGACGGGTCCGGTAGCGCACTGTGTCTGTAGTAAGCACGCGTGGGGTTTAGGAAGGAGAAAGGACCAGCGGTGTGGCCCCTCTGAATCGAAAGCGATTGGTGGGAGCGGAATGGCTCGTGCGAAGGATGGAAACCACTGTTACGCGGCATAATTTCGTCTTGAGTAGAGCCAGTGCCTTGGGCGTTTACTGTTTGTACACGACTACGGGAAGGCAGACGAAGCGGTGATATGTACTAACAAAAATACATGAAGCTGTTGACAAAAGCGAGAAACATCCGTGGAACCCGTAGAATAATGACATCAGGCGGGCCATGTTAGAGCCTCATTCCGTACCCCCGACCCCCGACCCCCCACCCGTGGAGTTCATGCACTCACTAATTTACCCCTGACGTTGATCTCTTCCGAATGTGAGGGAGGTTCTCCGGAATCATTTCCCTACTGCGGTAGACAATCTCTTGTCTCACTCTCACGGCAGGCTCACTACTGCGGAGTACGTCTAGGGATCCAGCTGTTCGAATAACGTGGGGTCTAGGTATTCCAGGTTGGTACAGTACTTGCTCCTGTGCCTCGAGGCGGTGTACGGCAAGGTATGTTATGCTATGATGCTACCCCCGACGTCGAAACGGCCCAGCAAGGATGCAGCTCCGACTATTTCCAGATCTGGATTCTTCACCCCGGCGTCATCATAAGCAAGCCGGAAAACACCATCCAGATTCCCGCATCAGCCTTTGCATACGAAGGTACCTATGTACTGTACTTTGTATACGGAGGTACTGTGTCATGCTTGGCCATGCTCGGTCGTTTCAAGTTACACGCTAGGGAGGTATTCGACCAGTCCCACCGTCCCGCCGTCCCACCGTCCCACCGTCCCACCGTCCCACGACTACCAACAACCCTTCAGCTCATTTCCGGCTCGGTGAATCAGGCCCATCACGTTTCCGTCCAACTACACTAAGAATAACCTGATCAGATCACGAGAATGTCTCCTGAGGCTCCCGGCACTGGTCTTGAACTCTGGATCTGGCATCCCCCCCCCCAGCACTCTAGCCAAGTCTCACGTCTATTGATCATTGATTGACGTGTATCTAAGACACCCCCGTCTGTTTGTTCTTGCCAAGGTGGGGGGCTGAGGAAACATGTAGGATTACTCGTACAACGGTATAGACATAACCTTACATGCTCTCCCACGGGCTTTCATGCTTCATCGAGTTCGGACACCTTCACGCCCTCTTCATCGGATTCAGTCTCTACTTCTTTGATGCTCTCTCTACCCTCTTGTGTTGACCATGCGTTTGATCTTGTCCCTCGCTACATTTACCATCCTCTGGTCAACAGTATATGCTCTGCCTGCGAGTCATGTTCAGCCACTGAGAGGGCCCTATCTTGATAGCCCTCGGAAACGATGTGGACCGGTCGCCTCATACTATGGCCAGACTCCAGCTGATTACAACAAGTACAACACTGATGCCTGGCTGGACAGCTGGTGGCAGAATGCGAGCTCGCTCGTGAAGACCAACAGCGCTGGATTCGCTGGGGCTTTCGGGCAATGGTCTCTTGGAAACCCCGACTGGTCATGTCGTGATGATGGTTCAAGTAGCGATTGTGACTTTGATCCCTGCGACAATCGAGTTCTCAACGACTTGGGCAACAGCACACGACAGGCCTATTATGTTGTTGAGTCGGTCAACAGGTTGCATAGCTATTTCACAGGGCTAAGTCAATCCTTCGAGGTGAGCGCAATTGCGTCTGCACTTTCGAAAGATTCTTGGGCGATGACCTTCTACCGGGACAAGGATGACAAAAGTGCGGTTGTTCTGAAGGAGGTTCTCAACGGAATGAACATGGTTGTTGGTATTGGTGCAGCATTCGCAGGCTTAGCAGGCCCGGCAGCGGGCTTGGCTGGTGGTGTAGCTGCTTCCTTGTTTGGTGGTGCTCTTGGAGCCGCTGTCCCTCTTGTTGGCACACAGTAAGATCCCTGTTCTTTTATCTCCTGCTCTCCTGCGCAACGTTGATTCAAGAGACGGAACATACAAGACAAGCCCTGGCAAATTTCGATGGTCCCCCAATCCGGAAACTAACTTATAACAGCCGGGACGACACACTTAAAAGGTCCGCGGACTTGGGTGGTATTCTTGCAAAAGTGGTTGTCGAAGCCATGAAAGCATTTACAAGCGCCAATAACGCGCTAATGCGTGGCGACAACTATCTTAATACAGGAGACATTCGCTTATACCTCAAAGGAGGTTTATTTGTCAATTTTGGCGGAGTCGACAAGAATGCTGTAACAGGCGCCATGAATGCCTTACTTATCGGTCAAGCCATCAATCAGCTTTATCGTACACAGAAAATCTTTATCATGGGAGGCGGAGCCTGTGGTGATAATCAGGGTATCGGCGGTGGTCCGGCAGATTATGGCATGTGTAGAGATGGCAAGGCATGGTACCTTTACTACTGGCAGGAGAACGATGTTATTTCCCTCACTTCACATCAGTGGGGTTGGACGGCCGTGCCTCCGGGCGCTGACAAGCTGGGACAAGGCGATTATGCCAATGTCAAGGTTTCCGTACGTTTTGACATCGCAAGCAAGGGCTAAGGTTTGAGTTGTAACCTGCTAACCGGTAGTATAGGATGTCATCAACTCCTCGCTTGACGCTTACAACGTCGCCGGCTACGCTTACAACTCCTCCACCGCTTACGCTCGTGTACTGTCAGCACTCCAAGGCCAATGGGCAAACCCAGGGGCTCAAGGCCCCAGCTGGGAAGGCACCTTCACCATTCCCGTGTGCAACGTCAGTGGGGCTATTGCAGCCTCCAATGTTGAGCAGAAACAGTACATCTTGCAGCCCTACGGGCATGGTATGCGGCCCCATTGGTGTGGACCCATTTGCAGTGGGAACATTCAAACAACAAGGGATTTCATTAATGCTGCGAACATGAAGAATTTCAAAAGTCCGAAGCATATGTGCAACCATGATCCGGGTTATTGAATTGGCATGTGGACGAGCAGGACTCCGAATCACACACCCTAGTTTCCTGAGGTCGAGAATATCTTTGAGGTGTATCTCCCAGTATGATTTGTGGCCCAATATTGATGGCAGTTAATATCTTTAATGTAATAGATCGCTTTTGTACATAGCGATGTTTGTAACATTAGCACTCAAAGGAGACTCGGAGGTCATCTCATTAGTGGAACTCCCTTCAAGTGGACCTGCTTCAACTTCATGATCGTACTGAGCGTCTAATTTACGTTCGAGGTTATGGGTCAAGAACCTTTTGAATTGACTTCGTAAGCGAGATGGAAAGGGGAATGTCTTTTTTGCGTTAAACTATATTGGGCTTAGCTCATAGGCTTTTCCAGCCTTTGTCCAGAATTCTGCTTACCAGCGTGCCAGCCTCCTCAACGCAACGTACCAACCACCGGCCATTCGAGGATCCATCAATTGATAGATCATGTCGTCTCCTATTGCTCTTTCTTTCTGTCGGTATCCATCTGCAGTCTCCACTTTGCGTAACAATCACTACTGCAAGGCTCATCATAGCGAAGATCATACGGAGTAGTGATCTTTCATCTACCAAATTCCCATCATGCATCTTTTAATCATGTGTACAATTTCATATCTCACTCTGCTATCGCATTCGTTGCCCTTCAAGCCCCAAGAAGCTCCTATGCCGGTTCAGAAACGTGTTCCTTACTCCGTGGTAGCTGTCGATGGAGGCTCTACAGCCGTGCTCTCTGCTACGATAACACTCGATCTCCAGACCGTAACGCAGACGACCCAGGATACGACAACCGTCACCGCTTCCCCAAGTACACCACCCCCCTCCACTGCGATCATCATATCAACGAAGGTGGTAGAAGAATCAGAATCGGCGACCACTGTTGCTGTAACCGTTACTAAGGAACTTCTCACAACCCCGTTGCCTTCGCCATCGCCAGCACAGACATCAATATCGGCAAGCACCGCCACTCCTCTGGCGATAACTCCTTCCTCGACGGTTGCACTACCCGTGGCACCGACGCCGTATAATTCGAGAAGCTCGACGAGCTTAACATCGACATTGTCGGCCTTAGAAAGCACTTCTACAACCGAACCTGAGGTACCGACAACCACGCAATGGGTCCAATCTACCCTAACAGTGTCACCAACACCACCTACGACCACTACAACGACCTTTGACAATGGAATGTGGCACACTTACTGGAACGCGACTTCTACCACAATGTCGACTACATATCAGACGGCATATAGTGCAGGGCACGTCTCGGTCAGCCCATGAGAACGGTGTATTATTGGAGGAAGATTTAGTACTGCCGATACCGCAGGCTATTCTGAGCTAAGGCGCAGGAGAGACCCTACTGCGCTTACTTGATTGCTATGAGAGGGGGCCGGTCTTCAATTCAACGAAAGCGTCGGCGGATTCTGATTTTGGCATGGCGAAGGATGGATACAGCATATGGGATCGGCGTTGGATTGCAGCGAGTATTCATGATAAAGTGATATGTTGAGTGACTAGATGAGCATAGCTTAGGATAATTGTAATGTTTGATATATGCTACCCTTAACTTGGTCGAAGATGTTGCCCTTGGTCCACCGCAAATGCAATCGGTGAACATAACAGCCTTGTTTACCGACTTCACATTCTTGTTTGTTGTTTTTATGTATGTAATGATAGGTAGTTGGTGTCAGTACGAAGAGGAGACTCCCAGGGCTTAGCTAAGAAGATGCCTTAGGCGAGTTAGGGCATCGCGGCTTCTTCCGAAGCAAATGCGGCAGCTCCACGCATGCTCTACAGTACTACTACTGCATACTTACAGCAGTTATTCTATGGCCACAACTTGAGGGACTTCACGCTGCACTAAGAAAGAGGAGGCCATTGCTCGCAGATTTGCGTAGCAAATGGCTGACCGAAGCAGCATGACTTCGCCGCCGGCTATCGAGGACCAGGCACGTTTGCTGGAGGATGCCTTGGTTATGGTGCGGCAACAGACACATCTTATGCGCAAATGCTTGGAGACCCCCGGGAAACTTATGGATGCGTTGAAGTGCAGGTACTGAGAATCTTTGTTGTCCGTCCTTGAGGGTATGAATGCTGATTGCGACTCCATTTTGCAGCTCAACCCTGGTATCAGAGCTTCGGACAAGCAGCCTTGGACCGAAACAATATTATGAACTCTACATGGCCATCTTTGATGCCCTACGGCATCTTTCCGTCTACCTCCGCGAATCCCACCCGGTCAACCACCTAGCAGACCTTTACGAACTTGTCCAGTATGCCGGAAACATCGTACCCCGCCTATACCTCATGATCACTGTCGGGACGGTATATATGGCAATTGAAGATGCGCCGGTCAAGGAGATCATGAAGGACATGATGGAGATGAGCCGAGGGGTCCAACATCCAATTCGAGGGCTTTTCTTGAGATATTACCTGTCAGGCCAGGCAAGGGATTCCCTGCCCCAAGGTACTGGAGATGGGCCGGAAGGAAATCTTCAAGACTCTATAAGCTTTATCCTGACGAATTTCGTCGAAATGAATAAGTTGTGGGTCCGGTTGCAGCATCAAGGGCATTCAAGAGAAAGGGAGCAAAGGACGAAAGAAAGGCAGGAGTTGCAATTGCTCGTTGGGAGTAACCTAGTCAGACTGAGCCAATTGGTCGATCTAGAAGCATATAAAACCGTTATTTTGCAACCCCTCTTGGAGCAGGTTGTGCAATGTAGAGATGTATTAGCACAGGAGTATCTTCTTGAAGGTTTGTCTCTTCGCCCACAGCTTTGCATGCCAGTGGCTAACAAGGTATTAAAGTTATCACACAAGTGTTTCCAGATGAATTCCATCTGAACACTCTCGACCAGCTCCTATCCGCCATATCTCGACTGAACCCTCATGTGAATATCAAAGCTATTGTTATTGGCTTGATGGACAGATTATCTGCATATGCTGCCCGAGAAGCGGAGTCGGAATCGTCAGAAGAGCGTAAACAAAACGAAGGAGAGGCTACTATCAACTTATTAAAACGATTACGCATTTCTAAAGAAACCAAAAAGCCTGAAGCGAAGCAAGACGGAGAAGACAAACAAACCAATGGAAAGCATACCAATGGCGATCATCCTACTGAGACACCACCACAAGAAGTCCAAAGCCAGCCTCTAAAGGACCCCTCTGCTGATAGCGATGCTGAGAAGGTCCCTCCTAAAAAGAATAGGGGAATACCGGAGGACGTCAAACTCTATGAGATCTTCTATGATCAAGTGCTAAACCTTGTCAACGCACAAAGACTCCACATACAAGATGTAGTTGCTTTACTGGTTTCACTGTCTAACCTAGCTCTGTGAGTCAATTGCATGCACGGCTGTATGACATATGGCTGATGTTTTCACTAGTAATATTTATCCTGAGCGATTGGGTAGGTCTTTTCGATCACTCTGGAATCTTTTAATCTAATGTTGAAGTAGACTACGTGGACCAGATCCTGTCATTCGCCAATGAAAAGGTCAATCAATTCGCTAACAGCGCTGACCTGCATTCGGCACCCACGCAATCCAACATTCTAAGCCTTCTTCTTGCACCAATAAAATCTTATTTCTCCCTATTCACCGCTCTCTCTCTTCCTAGCTACATCCCTCTCCTAAACGCACAAACGTATCCCACTCGCCGTGCAGTTGCCGGTGAGGTAGCTCAAAATATTCTCAGAAACCATACCAAAATCTCGACCTCAGAGCATCTCGAAGGCGTCCTTGACATCCTCCGAGTCCTAATAAGAGAAGGCATGCAGCAACCTGCAGGTTACCCTGGCGTACCTACACAGAGAAGGACCGCCGAAACGGATGAAACTGTACAGGAGCAAGGATGGCTAGCACGAATAGTGCATCTAATTCAGAGTCCCGACAATGACCTACAATTCAAACTCCTTCAAACCACCCGAAAAGCTTTCGCCGATGGAAATGAGCGAGTCAAATACACTACACCCGCCCTCCTTACATCCTCTATAAAGCTCGCTCGAAAGTATAAAAGTCGAGAGCACTACGATGATAATTGGCAATCACAGTGCTCAGCTCTCTATAAATTCATGCATAATTCGATATCAGGCTTATACACCCGCGTCAACGGCGCTGCGGATCTCTGCCTTCGTCTCTTTATTGCTTGCGGTCAAGTGGCAGACCAGACCGGCTTCGAAGAGGTTGCTTATGAATTCTTTGCACAAGCCTTCACGATATACGAGGAAGCCATCAGCGATTCACGAGCCCAATTTCAAGCTGTCTGTGTCATTGCCGGAGCTCTCCACGGCACCAGAGGGTTTGGGAAGGAGAATTATGATACATTAATTACAAAGTGCGCTTTACATGGGAGCAAGCTATTGAAAAAGCCAGATCAGTGTCGGGCAGTCTACTTGGCTAGTCACTTGTGGTGGGCTGTTGAGATTCCTGCCAGGGGAGAGGAAGACACGAAGAATGTGAGTTACCTATAGCCCCTGCGAACTATCTTTTGTTGACACTATGAAAGCTTTACAGAGACGGTAAACGCGTCCTTGAATGCCTGCAGCGCGCCCTTCGTGTAGCAGATGCATGTATGGACACCGCGGTATCTGTCGAATTATTCGTCGAGATCCTCAACAGATACGTATACTACTTTGACCAGCAAAATGAAACGGTATTTTCTGCTTTCTCCTACCCAGTTGCGTTATCGTTGCTTATATATGTAGGTGACAACGAAATACCTAAACGGGCTCATTGAGCTCATCCATTCCAACCTGCAAACGAACCAGGAGAGCACGTCGCTAGAGAACCCGAAGCGGCATTTCCAGAGGACGCTGGAGTACATTCAGTCGAGGGAGTATGAAGGGGTTGTGACGCAGGCTAAGTAAGGCTAGCATGTTGTTGTGCTTGGTGATTCCAGTCTCAGTGTTTCCTAAACCCCGTCCATAGCGGGGAAGCAGAGGATTGGTTTATGTACAGCGGTGTGCAGCACAGAGAGTGTACTTCTACTTTAAGAGGGAGATGTACAAGTAGTGTGGGCGCTTGTTGCATATCTCAAACGACTGGGCGGCGAGACTGACAAGCATGCCTCTGTCCATTATCGTAGGCTACCGGTTCTCGCCAAGGGCTATTTCGTCTCTTTGTCGTGCTCTATGCAAGTTATTGAATCCCTATTTCTTCGCTTGTGAACTCGACATTTTGGGTATCAACGCTACAAAGCATTCCCACCATATACTCCCAACCGCACCCACTTACGATACGCCTCTCCCTCGTCCCCTCCCCGTACTCGAACCCCTTGCAGCCCCGGTCCCCTGCCCCGCTGCCCCACCCCTTCCAACTCCCCTCCCGCCCTGGCCCCCAACCCCCACATACCCCATACTGCGCCCCCTGCCCGCACTCGCATACCCACTACTCCTTTCTCTCCCCCCCCTCGTCCTCTTCACACTAGCAGCAGCCTCCCTCCTCCTCTCCTCCTCTTCCGCCTTCCTCGCAGCTACTTCCCGCCTCTCCTTCTCTTCGATCTCTCTGCGCTCTTTCGCTTGCTGCCGCAGTATCGATTCGTTCTCAACCTTGGAGAGATCGTCCGAGGCGCCGTGCCATTCGGGGGACAGGATCAGGCGGTTGTTGTGTTCCGTTTGCGAGAGTATGCGCGTGTAGGTGTTTAGAAGGGAGGTAGCGGAGGTTACGGTTTGCGAGACGGCGTCCATGTTTCCCTTTGCACGCTCGAGGCTGGTGACGACGCCTTCGATGACTTGGTTTATGTTGCGGATGCTGGCTAGCTCGCGGCGGAGGGAGGCTTCGTGGGCTTCGAGGCGGGCTTCTTCAGTGTCGTGGTCTGGGGCGCTTTGCGGTTCTGGGTTGGCTACTTCTGATGGTTTTGATTTGTGGGATTTCTTGGGGGAGCGGGAGGGAGAGGCGAAGAGGTCGTCTGTATCGATGGTGTCGGAGAGGTTGAGGGTGTCGAGGTTGGGGGTTGTGCCGTTTTGGGCCATGGCCGCAACAAAGCTCAGTCAATGTACAAGCAGCGGAGAAATTGCTGGGATATCATCGACTGGTCAATTATCTTAAAGACATACAAGGGTGCTGCGACAATACGTTCGGAACGTGTTGTTGATTGTGTTACGCGCCTTTGGGTCAAGCCTCCCCGCCACTCCCGTCTCATCCCAGCCACGCAGAAATCCAGAGCGCCAAGAACTTTTGACGACACTCCTTGACCACTTCATCCTCTCTCCGCTCCAACAACATCTTTTGCAATTACGACAAAGTGCTTGAAGTGTTGCTCAAACTCTTGCTCGACTATCTTGCTCTGAATAATGATCTTGTGCATCTAATCTGCCAATTACACCAGCTGTCTGACCCTGAGCTTATCCTCTGGCTTCCTCTCTTGGTGCAGACCGCCTACCTATTGCTCTAGGTGCTCAACACATACCAGCTGTGTTGAATAGCACCTTAGCTTTACCTAGGTGGCATAATGGCAACGACACCTCCATTGAGAACCGTACATACACCACCAACACCGCTTCACGGAGCTAGATACGACACTTACCAACCTTATTCAACTCGCAAGAGTACGCGCCATTCTACTCAACGCGCCGCTCACACACCTCCACCATTATCTAGTTTCCACCACGCATCGTCTTCCAATTCGAAAAAAGGCTTTAGCTCACGTCGTGGTGCACAACCACAGTCTCCTCCATCCTCTACACACACCTCTCCACAAAAGAAGCTCTTCAAGAACGGGAAATCATCGAGCCATAAAGACGCTGGTAGAACCAACAGTCGAGGAGCTATGGATCCTTCCCAAGACGCCAACGGCATTTTGTCGCTGCAACAACCATCTCTGAACCTTGGCGCCAATATGCTTCCAACTCCCGTCAAGACACCACGCAAGAAATTGATGCACCCAGCTCCGGCCATAAGCTCCGCTGCTCGCGTGCTATTCCCAGTCCGGCCAGAAACTGTGGAAGATGCAATGCCAACACCCCGTAAGAGAGGGAGAAAACGACATGTTGGGTTCTCTCTGGATAGTTCAATGGAGGATGATGGTGCAGACTCGGAAGGGAAGATTCAAATTTATACGGACTCGAAGGAAAAGATCCCTGAGCTGGATATGTGTGAGGACAACCCATTCTTAGATCGTCCCGAGCAACAGATTCCATCTGAAGAGCCACGCAAGACGCGGGGTGGCAAAAAGAGAAAGGCGCCGAGTATCACGACCAGTAATCCAGATATTGAAGAGGCTTATAATCATGAAGAAGGCATGGTCTACGTCTTGTAAGCTACCCTCTTCATGCAGCTTATCGTCCACATTCACTAACCCAATTTCTTCCAGCCGTGGCAGAAGAGTCTACCGCAAATTCCCCAAAGAAGACTCCTCGCCCGCTGCCAATTACGACCCCGCAGATGTGGAAGACACCGAACTCGACTTATCCCCGCGCCTCACCCGCTCCTCCATAAAACCCCGCCTCCTCTTCCCCACTGAAAAACAGCGCCGCGAACGCGCTCTGGCCGACGAAGAAGCAGTCACTGATATCGAAGATCCAAACAATCTCGCTCATGACAGTGACATGACTGACATCGCTCCTAACAACGACACGGAAGAGGAGCAGCTCGTGACACCTGTCAAGCAGGCCTTTACCGAAACGCCTGCTACGCCTCCCACAACAGGGCATGCGACAAGGGCGAGTACGAGGAAGAAGGCTTTGGACAGTTCGCCGCTTGAGGGCCCGGAGCCGAGGGAGGCAGCAAGGACGAGAGGCAAGATCAGTCCGTTTGACGGTTGGGCGAGGGTCAAGACTGGCGTTGCCAACGACAGATCAAAGAGCAAGAAGAGAGAGGGCGAGGCATTGGAGAGAGATGCCGGTGTAGGGCGCAGTAAAAGAGTTAGGGGTGGTGCTTGATGCTACCGAAGTGGGCTTACAGAGAGGGCTAACGACGGTATTGATGACGGCGTTGGGGGTGTGCTACTTTTGTTATGCTCCAGCTACGGTGCCTTCCTGGTGTAGGCAGGGGCGAATTCAAGCTTCAGCAACGAGCTCAGGTTTTAGGTCCGAGCGCTTTGTAGTATCTCTGGGGTTTTTAGCTGGAGCCATACTCGTTTTTTATTCAAGCGACTACGGCTTTGCTAGGGGAGTTTAGAGGTCCTTTCTGGAGCGAGAATTGGCTATCCTGTGGATTTGTCCAGAGGCGATAGTTACACTGAAGGCACTTCCACTCAAGGCCTGGAGTCGCAAGGGGCTGGATACTTGCAGTCGCGCTTGCTCATGCTGCTTCCTTAGCTAAGCTTATTCTCGTCCAGCTGCTATGCCTTTTGGGACAGATATATGAAATCACTATCTCAGTATTGATATTGTTGGTGGATTAGTGATACATCCACCCGTCCTAACCTGTCACAATCTCGCGTCCGCTCTCCCCTCCCTCTGACTTCAAATTCCGACCAAAGATATTTCGAGGGAAGATCTAGCAGTCTTCCTACCTTTGAAATACGGAAAGTTCTTCGAACTAAAGCTTAAAGTCCGCAGCGACCCTCTCCCCTCCCCTCCCCTCCTCAGCTACCAACCCAACCGCAACTCTCTCCGCCAACTCCCCCTTTCTTGCTCTCGCCTTCTCAGTCCGCAGTTCGTACACCGTTGCCAGATTGAAAGTTAGCGCGTGGAATGACCTGCCCTTGTCGATGAGAGAGTCCAAAAGGGCGTGTGCCTCATCCAGGTGGTTGGTGTAGAGGAGGCAGACGGCTAGGTTTTGCGTTGCGATATCGCTTTTGGGGGTGGGGGTGGAGGTTAAATCCTTCCACTCGTTAATGGCGTCTTCGTAGCGGGCTTCGGCCATACTGAGGAGGGGGCGTATCAGGGTATTTGATGAGGTGGGGGAGTCGGTACGTGGGGTTGAGGGGATATAGCGGCGAGCAGCTGCTACCTCGCCTAGACGCAGGTAGAGCAGTGCGATGCGGCTTTTCAAAAGCTCATCCCCCCTGTCATCCCTACGGCGGAGGCTCTCAAAATGCCGGATTGCAGCTGCCAGATCTCCAGTCTCAACCAGCGCGTTGCCAACCCTGACACCCAGGTCCTTCAACCGCTCTTTCCACGTCTGGCGCTCTTGGCCCTTTGTTCTTGTGATCTCAAATCGAGCATCTTTGGCTAGGTCGTAGTATCCCGCAATCCCTCTCCTTGCATCGCTGAATCCGATGCCTTGGAGTCGAACAGCCAGGACACGTAGTTCCCAGGGTAGTATATTCTTGTGAGTGACATCATCGCGGTAGAAAGGGGAGTTGATGTCCTCAAGGCATCTAGATTCTTGAGCTGCAAATGCGGTGGCATCTATCAGGGTGAGGCATGCGAGACGTGTGTAGAGGAGAGAGAAGATTTGATCAGGGGATAGGGAAGGGGAGGTGCAAAGTTGCAGCGCGGCTGCAATAGCGGCAGAGCGGTAGTGGGAGGTTGAGAGGAGGTCTGGTAGTGGGGTTGAGGGAGGGGCTTGGTGCGAGGGCGCGCGGAAGGGAGGAGGGAGGTCGAGTTGGGAGAGGGAATGATAAATTTCAGGACGTTGCAGGTAGGAGAAGTCTTTTGGTGGAGGGAGCGGGAGCTCCTTGGGGTGTTCGGGTGATAGAGGGTGGGGGGTCGGGGGTATGGGGATGGTTGCTGCTTCTTCGGCGGCATCGTTGGTAGTGTCTCCGGATGCTGGCGGGAGATCAATGGCTAGGGGGCTGGTATTTTAGTATTGGAAATTGACGTGAAAGATGTTGGCATACTCAACAGTGTCTAAGGGTCCCTTTGTTGAGCGCCTTGGTAGGGATGCTGGTGTGACGTTGAGTACTATTTTGATCTCAAGGTCGCGATGTTGCATAGCATACCTCGGTTGTAGGAGACATGTCGACTATGTCTCTTGGGCGTGGAGGCAGCACTGCTATCCGGGGACGCCGTCTCCTCCATCTCGATGCTCCGTGTGTTCGCAGGTCCACGAGTGGTGTGAAGTCGGACGTGCATGGGATCGGCTACAGTTATCTTAAACATGCCGAACCCTTAGTGCTTCAGAGGTACCGTACTCGTACCTTCGACATCCACAACGTCTTACGCATTGTATGGATAGGATACAGGCGTCAACGGCTACTACTGCCATGTACTGCCTGGTCTTAGGGACAATTGGTGCGAACACTACATACGGAGATTTATCTACGGTCAAGCTCCGTCACAAGCATCCAGCATTCGATATTGTCCCCTCACTTGCCAACATTCTTTCTGTCCGTCTGTTTGGTCCCTTAATTTCTTAATTAGCACGGGAACGATGATGCCGGACATTTCGTTGCATAAATCTTCAGATATCCTGCTGCTGATTCGCTGGATCGATATGCATCATCCCGAGAAGAGCCTTTTCTTTGTGGTCATATGCCTTTTTGTGTTCCTCAACGATCCGAGTATCTTTTATGCTATATATGCCCCCACGAAGTTGCTTCGTTTGAAATAAAGCAGATTTGAGAATATCATTAACAGCATGGGAGCCTATACCCTTATAGACTACAGACTCCACAGTCCAATGGTCGATACACACAACATTCCATTATTCGCTGGCTTGGTGATAGCTGCAGTGAGCATCTTGTCGAATATACCGGTACCGGGCAAGTGCGTGATGCTGACCATTGTAGTGGGCAGGCTACCATATCGTCAAAATAATCTACAATCTAGCCTTTCACCCCCTTGCTCATGTCCCAGGGCCATATCTGGCAGCTGCTACCCCAATTCCAAGGGTCTATGCCATTTTGACTGGAACCAAACAACACTGGACCACAGCTATGCATGAGAGATATGGAGAAGTTGTGCGTATTGCTCCTGGAGAATTATCCTTCATCTCCGAAACTGCCTGGAAGGAGATATATGCATATCATAGCGGTCGTCCGGCATGGATTAAAGCTGAGCGTAGACCACCATTTCCGAATAATATCGAGCCGATTTTGACTACGTCTGATGCTGCTCATACACGTCAACGAAGACTCCTGGCACATGCCTTTTCCGAAAAGGCTCTCAAGGAACAGGAAGGTATAATCATCAAATACGTCGATCTCCTTGTGGAAAAGCTTGGGGAACAGGTCAAAATCGGTCAGAACCCAGTGGATATGGTAAGCTGGTTCAATCACACTACATTCGACATTATTGGCGACTTTACATATGGAGAATCCTTTCACAGTCTCGAGGAGGGCGGTTACCATCCTTGGGTCTGGTCAATATACCACGGCATCAAAGCTTCGGTTCTGATGTTTGCGTTGAAGGACTTGTTACCTTTCAAAGGCCTTGCCAAGCTTTTGACACCTTCGTCGATGAGGAAACTGAGCAACGCAAATTTCACCTACAGCCAAGATAAAATACAACGACGTCTCGATAAGGGCGCTATTGATCACCCAGATTTCATGTCTTACGTCCTCAAATACAATGATGAAAGAGGCATGAGCCGTGGTGAGATCGATTCGACGTTTTCCATCCTGGCCCTTGCCGGATCCGAGACGACCGCAACACTCCTCTCTGGCTGTACTTTTTACCTCTTGGAAAACCCAGCGGTCTATGCGAAATTGACTCACGAGATTTTCGCGGCCTTTACTGACGAAGCGGAGATCAGCATCGACTCTACAAACCGTTTATCCTATCTCAAGGCTGTTCTAGAGGAGAGTCTACGTATTTATCCTCCTGTTCCATCCGCTCTCAGCCGTGTCGTAGCACCTCCAGGCGACACCATCAGCGGATACTTTGTCCCCGGCGGCACCATCGTTGGTATACCCCAACACACAGCCTACCACTCTCCCCGAAACTTCACTGCCCCCGACACTTTTATCCCCGAACGCTGGCTCCCAGAGTACGCGGATGAATTTGCTGGCGACCGCAAAGCTGTCTGCATGCCATTCAGTGCCGGCAATTGGAATTGTATTGGCAAGAACCTGGCTAATGCCGAGATGAGGCTTATTTTGGCGAAGATGGTGTGGAATTTTGAGATGAGCCTTGCTGATGCGGAGGATAATTGGGCGGATCAGAAGGTGTATGGTTTGTGGGATAAGAAGCCATTGACTGTGAATTTGACGGCGCGGTCGAAATAAGGTAGGTACCCACGTACCGTCCTTCTTTGGCCGGGGCTATGTTGTTTGAGTATATGGCCAGCACTTGAAACCTTAGTCTCTAGACCATTTCCCTCTTGAATTCTTTCCCCGTCTAATCAAGTACTCGTTGAACACGAAAACCTTCTTTCCGTCAGCGACGATATATTTCTTCACGGTCTTTGAAGTGTTCATCACGACGCTTGGAAGGAGATTGGCACTTGATCCTTCTCAAAGACTGAACAGACGCGCACAAGGTGAGAGAGCCGAAAACGATGTGAAGAAGTTCCTCGCTCTCGGCGTTGACAGCCCTAATCTCATTAACGGCAAGATCTAGCGGGCAGGAGCATAAACCTCTATTCTGTTATATCGAAGAGTTTGGTTTATTGACAATACACTTTAGGCGTGACAAGTTGCTCAAAAAAAACAACAATAGCAGAGGCTAGCTCCGAAATCCTGGGCTCTGGAGAGCAGATCTGACGCGTTCTGCGATTTCGACCACAAAGTACATCCTCTTCACTACCCTCTACAATCCACACAACATCATACCTACCCATAATCTTGGGTCTCTACAAGCACGTTCTCAACTACTACTGCTACTACCCAAGCATGATCTGTTAAAGATCTTCAAGGCTACTGACGGCTATACCCGTTTAGGCAGCTAGAGGATCCGCTGGGAAATAGTTATTGGTGTGCCTTGCAGCACGTTTAGGATTGGCTTGACAAGAAGAGATCAGATGGAGCCCGTTGCAGAAAAGCGGAGGCACCATCAAGTCTTTCCACCATGTCTATCGATTTGCGTCATTGCGCTTCTAGGTCTTGTAAAGAAATATTTTCAGCTATGATGTACAAACATATAGACCCATGGTCTTTGCTTTGCTCTCGGTTTGCTCCATCTCTCAATTATCTACGGCTACAATACCATTTCCAATCATGCCATTTCTCTCTCAAGTCGCCCTTGGCATCGCCCAAGTGGCTTTTTTCTCTCTAAAGCCAGCTTTAGCGGGCCGTTCTGAAATCTGCCCAAAGCTTCCCTTGAGTTGCCACAACACTACTGCCATCGCTAACACTTGTTGCTTCAATGCGCCTGGTGGAACTCTTCTCCAGACTCAATATTGGGACACCAATCCCGCCGCTGGTCCAGCGCGTCACTGGACTATTCACGGACTTTGGTAAGCCCACGCGGTCTTGGATTTGCCCGACTTGCTGGGACCGCACCAGCCCGCCAGCTCACATATAGACAGGCTAGACCATTGCGACGGTACCTATGACAGCTACTGCGATGCCTCCCGCCAATACACCAATATAACCGCCATCCTGGAATCCTACAAACGCTACGATCTCCTAGAATACATGTCCAAGTATTGGAAAGACAACGCCGGCAACGACGAGGGCTTCTGGGAACACGAATGGAACAAACACGGCACCTGCATCAGCACCCTCTACCCCAAATGCTACGACGACTACACCCCGCAAGAAGAAGTTGTGGATTATTTCCAGAAAACCGTAGACCTGTTCCAGGGGCTGGATAGCTACAAGTTCTTGAAAAGCGAGGGCATAGTGCCGAGCGCGAATAAGACGTATACGGCTGTGGAGATCCAGGAGGCGTTGGGGAAGCATAGGGACGGTGTGAATGCGACGATTGGGTGCCACGAGGGGGGGCTTGAGCAAATCTTCTACAATTTCAATGTGGCTGGGAGTGCACAAGATGGGATTTACGTGCCGGTGCAGCCGCCAGGTGAGTGAAGCGACAAGCACTTTTTTATGGTTGTTGTCATCACTGACACTCAGGATAGCGGGAGCCTCATTCTGTCCTGAGGTCGGTATCAAGTATTTGCCAAAGAAAATGTCTAGCGAGGCTCCTACAACGGGGCCTTATTAGATGGCATTGTATATAGCACAGACTGCCTAAGTGTATGTTTGATACCTCACCGCCTCAGACGAATCTTGCACACACTGATTGTTCTACTGAGTGAACCATCATGGAATTTCTCATCAGCGTCTCCCGTTTTGCTAGTATCTTCTCACAAGCTTGGTTCGTTGATTGCTATCTCGGTCCTCCGTTTAGTAGCATTCTATGCTCGGCTGTATCTGAACTCACGACTCAATTTTCAAATAAGGGTTCCTCGATAATGACTGACACTGAGTAAGATCTCATGCGCCTAACTGTGGCCATGACTTCTAGAGAACCGCGTCGCAACGTGTAAGGCCTAAATATCTTATCTCAACTCGTAGATTTGGAGGGAAGAAGAGGATCGGGGCCTTTTCCCTCATCAGACGGCATGAAGACGGAAAAGGAGAAAGGAAGGCACGAGGCCGAGGCATGCAATATGGCGATGTGCACCTCTTTCGGTACATCTGCTGTGGATGGGGTTGATTACGAGGATAAGAAAAGAGAACATCCCTCACCGTGGACTCTACGCACGTTTTCCAAGGAAGCAAAACGAAAGTCCCGCTCCGTTTCCCTTGCGCCGTTCTATCCCTCGATTTTATCCCGAAATAACCCATCCCATCATATCCCGGCTCACTTTCTCTTAACGAAGATAAGACCGGCCACTTTTGATGTTTGCTTTCTCGAATCAATTCCGAACCGGCATACCCTCAGCCGTAACCACGACTATGAGATATCCCTTACAAAGCCTCGTGGATGCACAATCGCCACAGAAAGGTCACGGATCTAATTGATCAGATCTACGGCACTCCCTCCTCCACTCTCCCCAAAAACCCCACCACTCTCCTCAAAAACTCCTCCCTCCCATATCCCCCCTCAGCCATCGTATGCCCCACGCCCTTTAGTACCCAACTCCCCTCATCTACCCTCCCACCCCCCTCCCTCACAGCCCTCACCCACCTCCCCACCAACGCGTCTTTATCCACATACCCAGGCACATATTCATCAGCGCCCCCATACAGGATACAAATCGGCACGCCCGTCGCGCCCACCTTGCCGAATGAGCTTGCTAACCGCGCATCGCTCAGGTCGGAGCTGAACATGTCGTCCTCGCCCTCGTGCTGCGGGCCAGGCGATGCGAGCGACAGCCAGCGGCGCGCGCAGAGGGGAACGGCGGGGAGGGCTTTCGCGGAGAGCTCAAGGGGAAGCACGTCTTCGCCACGGCCAGCGCGGACGAACTCTAGGGCGAGCGCGTTCAGGCGGTCGTAGTCCTCCTGCGCGAAGGACATGAGCATGGCCTCGCGATCGCTGACACAACCCTGCAGTATCACGCCATTGATGCGTGGGCGATGGTGCGCGAGAGAGCTGGGGGAGAGGAGGTAGTGCATGACATCCTGCGCGCCGGTGGAATGACCCAGCAATACTATTTTCGCGCCGGGTCGCAGCTCCTGGAAGTATTTCACACATGCTGCGATCTCTTTGACGTCTTTGTCCAGACTACTAGTGCCCCATCCTGTGCCAGAGGAGGAGAGGAGCGGGGAGACGAGAGTCCAGAAGGGGGGAAGCGCGTGGTGGAGATGGGAGGTGTAGGCGACGGTTAGAAGGGTGTCGTAGAGGCCGCCGACAAGGAGTAGAACATTCGGCGGTTCTTGGGTGGGGTTTGGAGTGTCGGAGGGCAGAGGGTGGGGGGAGTGGGCGAACGCGACGAGGTGGGGAGTCTAGTTGGGTGGGGTTAGATGGGGGTTTGGTGAGGAGGTTAGATTTTTGGGGGGATGGACGTAGCGGTGAAGGATACCAGAGACGGCGAGGGGAGTCGTCATTGTGAGTTTGATAGGTTGTTTTGGGACGGTTGTCGCCAGGCTATGAGATGTCAGGGATATGAAGAGGTTTGAATGTTTAAAGATAGCGTGGTGCGGGGGCGGGGCGGGGGCGGGGCGAGCTTAGTGGCCGTTTGCGCAAAGAAGACCCCACGTGGGCTTAGCCTGATCTGATATGATTAGGGTTTGATGATGAAGCGAAATACAAATTCTTCGCCACAGATCAAACGGCTATCTAAACACTCTCTCGTTAAGAAAGCTGCTTTGCTCAAAGCCGTATCTACCTATTCGTAGCAGCTTAATGCAAAGCCATGATTCCGCTCTCGGCTAGACTAGCAATAACATATCCCTCTAGAAAATGCATCCATCAATGATTCAGTAAAAAAAGCTTACAGATCCACTAGCCAGCTCAGCAAGCAAGCAATCATGGAAAACAAGGAGACAGATCAAAGGTCAGAAATTAGACGGCGACATGATACTGCCTGGATGTTGGAAGGGCTGCCTCGTTCCACCGAACACGGGCATAGCGCCTCCTGGAATGGGGCTGCCGATGTCACCTGGGACGCCGCCTCGCATGCTCACTGATGTATTTCGGCCGGCTTCGAAGCGGATAAAGTCACCGGTTTGCTCGCGAGTAACCGTGAAAGAGCCACCGCCGTTCTGAGAGTTGCCTTCGGTATCGCAGATATCCATCATCTCTCTGAGCGCTATTAGACCTTCATTTGCCGGCTTCATGAGCTCAATTTGACGTAAGACCACTTCGGCGCTATGGAAACCGTTTTTGCTGGTTGCTGGAGGATTGGCGCTGACTTTGTTGCACGCTTGACAAATCAAATGCCGGATAGTGACAGCTCGTGAGGCGTTTTGACGGTTCATTGCTACATTACCAAAAGCGCCGTTGGACCATTGAGGGCCCGAACTGTTGGACCAAGAGGGAGGACCTGACATGGGTGGGGCACCAAAAGGCATGGGAGGCATGCCCCAAGTGTTTCCATTTCCGCCTTGTGAACCACGAGGAAAATTCTCAATCTTCGTGGCTAAAAACGGATGTTAGCAGAAGTGTAGACAATGAGGAGCGGATGACTTACTTCCAATAGGATCGGGAAACATAGGCGACGTGCCAAATCCATGTCGAGGTCCACCAGGTGCCATGCTACCGCGCCGTGAGTCAGCAATATTGTTTGACAATGGGACATCAGTGTCATCGAGTAGTGCGCTGCTTCCAAGATGATTGCTCAGGTCCTCGACGTCAGCATTTGTGGAATGGTTATTTCCGCCTTGTAGATGAGGAGCTACACTTGAAGGACGTTGGATAGGAGTAGGACGAGCTATTGGTTGTGTCTGTGGAGGCATAGTAGTGTTCTCAAAGGCTGATCTATCAAAAGATGCAGAGGACTGTCTCGAGTGCGAATGAGATGGCATCGTATCACGAGGTAAACCGTGGCCTACATTAGGAGCGCTGCCGATTGGGACAGGTCCACCGGGCGCTTGCGTCGCCGGCAGATTCATTCCTTGCCCAGGCGGCATTGGCCTCCCCCCGCTAACCCCAGGAGGAAATGGCATTCCATTCTGGGGCATGAAATTCCGGAATGGAGCACCACCATGATGTGGCTGATGTGCGAACATAGTAGCTTCGTGCATTGACGCTCGTTGTGTCATGGGCGGCATCATAGGACCAAAATTCCCAGAATACCCATTCCCAGCCATGGCTGGCATACACTGAAAGCCAGGAGGCTGACTGAATATGCCCGGCGGAGCACCAATTGGAGTAAGTGTCGGGTTTGGCGGAGGATGCTGCATAGATGGTTGGCTGGCCGCTTTCCCGGGCGCAGAAGTTATGCCATTTTGCGGCTGAGACGATTGACTAGGTGAAGTAGTCGAGCTGCCCGAAGGGGGCTGTGAGGTCTTAGGAGAGGAGCTATGTGAGCCCTGTATTGAGCCTGGAATTGAACCCTGAACAGACGGTTGACGTGGTCGCACCGGCGTAGGTGCTTTCGGTATGGCCGGCGTTGCAATTGACAGATGGGGGGAAGCGTGACTGCTTGAGGTTTGCGGGTGGAGATTCGAAGTTGTAGGCAGGGCGGATAGTGGAATAGGCGGCTTTGGCGAAGAGGTATTGGGCACAGCTTGAGCAGACAGTTTGAGGGGATGTTCGTCTTTCTTGCTTCTGTCTTTCATCTCCTTTTCAGCTTTTGCCTTGGTCTCTCGCTCCTTCTTGTCTGCCGCTTCCCGCTCCTTCTTCTCCCTAGCCTCCTTCTCCTTTGCTTCTCGTTCTTCCCGCTCCATTTTCTTCTGCTCTTCCCGCTTCTTCTTTTCCCGCTCTTTTGCCTCACGTTGCTTACGTTCTAGCTCCGCTTGCTGTTCCCTGGCTTCCTGTAAACGTTTCAGTTTCTCCGCTTCCTTCCGTTGCTTCTCGTCCTCCTGGGCTTTCTTCTCCGCTTCTCTCTTTCTCCGTTGCTCCTCTTTCTTCAGGCGCTGCTCTTCCAGCTTGCTTTCCTCAGCCGCTTGAGCTGCAGCTTCCTCAGCGGCCTTTTCTGCTTCTCGTTTGGACTTTTCTTCATCCTTGAGCTGTTTCTGTTGACGTTTCTTGTCCTTCTTCTTCTGGGCTTCCTTGGCTTTTTTGGCTTCCCGCTGTGTGTCACGAAGATCTTCCTCCTCTAATTCTTCGATCAGCTTCTGCTGTCGCTCCGCTGCCACCTTTTCACGATAAGCCGTAAGAACTCTCTGTTCAAACATTCGCGCAGCGAATATTTGAAACATTCTACGCCCTTCTTCCATGCGTTGTTCCTCCGTCATGGTTTCCTAGCAAATATCAGCATAACGCCGATATGGGTGTGAAATATAAAAAGTACCATCTCGTCCTCTTCGTAGTCCTCCTCTTCATCTTGGCTATCATACTCCTCGTCATCTTCATCATCATAACCATCGTCGTCCATAGGTGGACCATGATTATGAGGTTGCATTGACGCGTGCCCTAACCCAGCAGCAGCGTACTGTGCTTCTTCTTCTCGTTGCATTCGACGCTCCGCCAGTTGCTCCATCATTTCAATGAATTTCTTGCCATCGTTCTTTAATAAATCATCTGCAACGGTTAGAATCCCCCCTGTAGATGATCAGCACCTCGGAAGCTACAGATGAGGAGATGTATCTTGGCGCACCTTGGACCGTAAGACTGTTCCCGAAATTGAAGAAATCAGCCGCTGGACCCATTGGCTCCTCCGGTTCCTCTTCACTCAGCTCATCGTCATCTTCATCGCTGTAGTCCTCATCATCTCCTTCTTCCTCGTCATCTTCTGCCACTTCTTGAACTCGGCCTCTTGACGGACGATGGAGTAATGGAGGACTTCGTTTAGGTGGTAATCGAGCCATTGGATGGGTATACATTCTTGGTGGAGGTATGATCGGTGTACCATCCTCTAGACTGATCTGCTGGTGATTGGCATACTGCTCCAGCTCCTCATAGTATGCGTCGTATAGTACTTCTAGCTCTTCCTCAATGGCTGTACGCTTACGCCCACAAACAGTACAACTACAAGAATGCTTCTGCTGCTCTTTCATTTTTTTCAGTACCGCCTCTTTCTCAACCTTGACCAAAGACCGTCTATCCTCTTCTCCCAGCGACAACCAGAATTCTTTAATTCTCTCACGTTCCTCCGCCGTGGAAGTATTCCATATGCGGTCTTTTGATATGTGATGCGCTGATCGAAGTGCGGCAGTTGAGAGTGGAGGAGGAGGAGGTGGGGGTGGGGGTTGTAATTTAGCAGGTGGCAGACTGGGGTTAAGAGGGTAATTCGACTGGTACTCATGCTGGGCCGAGGAATTTGATCTGGAATTTTTCTTTTTCTTCGACTTCCTATCAGTCTCGGGTGGATGGCCGTTCGTGATAGGACCGTTGGCTGGTGGTTGATTAGTATATCGATTGTGATAAAGCCGGCCCTCATCGTCTGTGTAGTAGAGATCCCCCCCTTCCCCTGGCTCGTACTGGTCTGGATCATCGTAGTCGGATGCTCCATAATCGTAACCGTTTGCCTGTACCTGAGCTTGTGCTGCAGATATTCCATGCCGGGGTTCTGGATGCTTGCTACCACCATTTCCAGCAAAAGCTTGAGCCGACTTTGACCCTGGCGGCTGGGCTTGTTCTGCGGCTAAGCGTGCGGCCTGCTTTTCTCGCCTCTTCTGTTTTTTTCTGTTCACACCAGAAGCAGTACCATCTACAGCATTTGGACCGGGATTATTGGCCACAGGCCGGCTAATCACCGGTTGTAGATTCTGAGCTACAGGAGCCATACTTGGTAAGAGTGAGGTCGTCTTTTGGTTTGTTGTCGGTAAAGGGTTTGGAGTGTTTGTCTGAGCGTTGGTGCCTTTTGTTTTCAGGACTCCATTATCTGGAAATGCCTTTGAAGGTGCCCGCTTTAACGGATTATTCGGTCCCGAGGCATGAGAAGTTGGCTTTGGAGGCATTCCAACCAAGGCCTATCTAAACGAAATGTTGAAACCTCCGTGACATGTAAAAACAATCAAGGTCTTCCTCCGGCTATGTGTTGTTGTGGAGATTGTTTGGAGAAGGGTGGTGGCCCCTCCACTAATCCTTGGGATACGGAACGCGATTCCGCGAGTCTGGGAACCAGCAAGCTAAGGCACGTATGAGTGGGATAGAGGGACTTGGATTCTCGGTTTTTTTCAGATCCGGATGGCCTTCAGGTACAGTACTGGAGTAGCAGAGGTTCGGTGTTCGTAGTTCGACGTAAGAGGGTCTCAGTGAACGTAACCACTAGCGGTCCTCTCCGTACGCCAGGTACAACGTGCATAAACCAACAAGCGGCGTCAAATACCTCCAATTGCTGTATCCGAATGTCAAGCTACATATCTACTTCGCTACGTCTGTACCATACAGCTTCTCGGTCTTTGGTGGCGAACGATTAATTCCAATCGGCGATCCCTATCGTCGACTGGGAGAGCGGGGAACGAGAATCGCGGCCTCGCCTTTGTGTTACCGTGAACGACAGCTCAGCCCCTGACGGTTCGCCGCTGGCAGAAGTGACGCATCGCCGATACAAGAGCAGAGAACGAGCCATCTGCTCCGACTGCTTCCATCCAGTTGTTCTCATCTCTATCAGGACCTTGGTATCTTCTTTCTGGCTGTGGTTCTGAGGAGCGCGGAGTCAGTGCGGGCCTACGATGGCACAACAAAACGGGCAGAATGTTATGCGAAGGTATGTGGATCACGGGCGACGGGCTTTATCCATAGTGCTGCTTTCCAATGGGGATATCGAGCAAGCCGGCTTAGACAAGCCGCGAGTGTGTCCAGACACTTCCAGCTACACTGGGGCAAACCCTCTTTACAGACGCCGCGTCGTTTCCAAAGTGTCTCTTGCATCTTAACAAGGAGATTCGCTGTCATGAATCCGGGTCACTACTGAGACAAGCCGAAGTTCTCCAAACAGACGGTTCCTGACGGAACTTCACGACTCTAAAAAGCTTGGTTCTAGGTTCTAAGTCTGGAGGCTGACTCTGCTGTGCGAAAAATAGAAAGCTTGTCATAATTGGCGACGGTGCTTGCGGCAAGACAAGTCTCCTCAGCGTCTTTACATTAGGCTATTTCCCAACAGTAAGCATAGCCAGTCATACAACGTTAGTTATGTTCAAGCTAACATCGAACAGCATTATGTATGTAGACCTTTTCTGGCACGATTCCCTGGATTGGACCGCTTTAGATACTGGAGATCTTGCTGATTTGAAGCTGTCCGCCTTCAGGTACCAACAGTTTTCGAAAACTACGTAACAGATTGCAGAGTCGACGGCAAGTCTGTACAACTGGCATTATGGGACACGGCAGGCCAGGAAGACTATGAAAGATTGCGGCCATTGGCATACTCAAAAGCACATGTTATCTTGATCGGCTTCTCTATCGACACCCCAGATTCACTAGATAATGTTAAGCACAAGGTGAACATGAATTGATCTTACTTCTAAGCTGTATTTATCTGACTGGTTTCTAGTGGGTTGAAGAAGCCAACGAACGCTGCCCCAATGTACCGATAATACTTGTCGGACTGAAGAAAGATCTCCGAGAAGACCCTGTCGCTGTAGAAGAAATGCGGAAGAAATCGCTGCACTTTACGACAGAACAAGAGGGTCATAATGCTGGCCGCGAAATTGGAGCGCGAAAATACCTAGAATGCTCATCCCTGACCGGCGAAGGCGTAGATGACGTTTTCGAAGCAGCCACACGAGCTGCTCTGCTCACATTCGAGAAGGGTGAAGGAGGAGGGTGCTGTGTTATTCTGTGAAGCGGTTTTATGGATACGATCACGGATACTGCTGTCTATACTCGGTGTTTAGGGCTGGGCTGTGTTTTGGACGGTCTTTTACCGGAGCTTTCGATAACCTATGCGTTTGCTCAGCATTTTCCGGTGTTAGTGGCTCTACATATTTGCTCTATGGCGGATGTTGTGAAGCTCGAGTCGTGGTGATTAGCGTGAAAAGCTATAGACGGGGTAATTTTGGATCCCACTTGTTACATATTGAACAAGTTTTACCCACATATGCTCTGCTCTGCCTATTGCTGCAGAAGGTGTACCCCAAGGAAATTTGTAAAATGGGAAGCGGCTGTAGGAAAGTCTATACGCCGGGACTACCATAGGGCGGTGGGCATAAAGTTCTCCTTCAGCCATCATGTATATCATCAGGAACGTAGCGAAACCCACTCGCAAAAACGATAGCCTCAATAGTGTCGAGGAGTTGGTTAGGGATTCTGTAAGACCTTCAATGGTACAGAGAGCCACCTGTACGATAACCGTACAGAAGAACATAGATGAACCGACAATGCCGCCTTCTAGTTTGGACCTCCAGTCTCCCAATATCCACATATAGACACATCCTGCCCGTCATCCTCGCATACGATTCCCCAGCCTCTCTCCGCTCCCATCACCTAGTCCACCCCTCGTCCCAACCCGCTCTCCCCGGCCCCTCCGTCTGCCCCCTCGCATACTCCGGCGGCACCCCACCATTCCCAAAAAACCCCCCTTCCATTTTCACTCCTCCGAAAATCCCCTTCCTTGACGTAGCTTGCCGATACAGTCTCCCTCCATCGTCCACACCCAACCTTAACTCCTCACAAGCTGCTCGCATAGCATTGTACTGTCTTTCGAGCTCCAACTCTCGCTTTTGATTATCTTTGAAACGTTGGAGTTGGTAGGCGCGGTGGATAGTCCAGTGACGGAGAGAGCGGAGGCGGGAGAAGCGCAGGGGCCGGGGTGTTAGGGGGTGGTATAGATGGTAGCGGATCAGTGCTATTAGGTCAGGGTATTAGTTTTGCGTATAGGATTAAAGGGGGGGATGGGTAGGGAGGGGAGATGGACTTATTCGTCTGTCGCCTCTGGGTTGCTTGTGGTCTTTGCGTCCGTGGGCGATGGGAGTTGTGCTGAAGGCGTGGGTCTGTGAGAGGATGGATGGGTAAATTGTCGTTGAGGAGTGGCGTAACGATGGCAGGGGGAAGAACGGTAGAGAGCGGTTAGGAGGACAGAGAGGGATGTTGAAGACTCTTGCGAGCGGCTGGACAGCTGGTGAGAGCTTCATGATCGAAATGGTCGCCAGATGAAGTGACACCGATTGTTCTGTTGGGTTTGAAGTTGCATAACTCTCACCTTAGCGTGCTTCGGTGTTGCACTAGCTTACATACCACATTCGCGAGATTTTTACAAAGCCACATCGAGATATCAAGGTAACCATCAACTTAGAACTGCATCAAGTACTGAGACACTGCGAGAGAGCTAGGGTGTAATGCATAGCTCAAGCCAGCCGTCAAAGGTCCAAGAGACCCAACAAGATCAGATGTGTCCGAACTTGGAGATTTTCTTCATCGTCTTCAGCAGATGTCTACCCAGCTTCGTAATATGTTTTCTACGATATGGCACACTTGCCTTGTCATGGCTTATCTTGCCAAGGGGGGTGCAAACTCCTGAATCTTGATTCCTCCTTTGACATGACAACTCATCTGTTCTCATGCAGTAAGTGCCTATCATAGATTCGCCTGTGATCCATCTCCTGATGAGCTTGTTGACACAATGCTATGAACGCGGCAGTTCCATTTACTATAATATCACATTCTACTTTTTTGTCTTAATCACTTCACTGCTCTTGGTAAAGTCAAGATCTTACGCCTGGTTTTTGTTTCCTTCAACTCTCACTTGACTTATGTTTATTTCAACAGCCACTAAACGCACACTACTCTTTAGTCCTGGTCCTGAGGGGTTTGACGAGTTTTAATGCTTCAACGCCTGGCTCAGAGTACTGGCCTTCTCTACTCTAATCACCGCAGCCTTCATGTTTTCTACGACTACGTTACAGAGTGGTTTGTGTGCTCACTGCCATAAAGACACCACGAACGTTTGTACTGGCTGCAACTGGACTCCCGACACCCTGGAAGAAGAAGCTTCGAAAACGTACTATTGCAGCAGCGCTTGCCAGAAAGGCGACTGGGCCAATCACAAAGCAGCCTGCAAAGCGATTCAAGAGTGCAGGTCACTATACCGTGCCGGGTTCACAATTCAAACGTTGTTCTACTAGTTTCGAGAAAGGCTCTTTGATCAGCACATAGTAATAGTCGAGAGGAAAGGTGATATCATGTACCTCTAGGAAGGATATTACACGTCTTTACTCTTACCCTTTCCCACCAATCTCTTTGCAGATGAAGAAGAGAGAAATGCGGTCTTGGCATGGCTATGTTGTGATGAAACCGTTGGTTACATGCACGAAGCCATCAAGACAATGCTCAAAGGTACGTGTAGGCCGAGATTTCTGATTGAGAACAAGATTTCAGGCTTTCTTCCATCTCAACACTCAAATTGATACGGACTAGGTATCTACTCCAATATCATAGAGGTGGTCTTAAAACCGAAGAACAAGCGGCGTCACTTGATCAAGATCGACATCTTTGGCACAGAACATAGTGATGATTACCCCCATGTGGTTCTGTTAGTTACGCTTAGGTGCGGTAAACCATATGCTCTAGACCTTTCTGGCGCCCAATACGGCCATTACGAGCCTATCATGCCATGGGATCTGTACGTGAACACAAGGGTAGAGTTGATGCTGGAGTCTTGGAAGTTTGGTGAATGGCAAAGCCATATGCGGTTCGATCCCATTGTGGATGAAGAAACTTTTGTTGGCGGTGTTATGTGGATTAACAGAAAGGCTACTTTGATATTGAATGCGGCTTTAGAAAACTGGGAAAAAGGGAAGGAAATGTTACCTTTGAATACTATGGTCAAACTGTCAGAGGACGCATTCCGTCAGAGAAGACCGGAATTCATCAGATCCATCGAATTGTGCTTGCCGACACAGAAGAAGATGGCTGAATGGTACAAGTATGTGCCGGAAGACGAGGAAATACTTGAGATGACCAAAGCAGGCCATGAAAGTCTGTCGAAGACCTAGCTTGGGGCTCGTAGCTAGTCAACTTGGGAATTGACTGGGAAGTCAGCCAACTCTGACTCTCCCTAACTAGGAAGTTCTCAACATCACGAGTGCTTTGAACTGTCAAACTTGCTCTGACGAAGAAGGGCTTTAATCCAGTCCTGCTGCCTTTTGATCGATGGGGTCAGGGAAGTCCACAGTGTTAGTCTGTTCTCATTTTAAATTGGCTATCTCACAATTTCTCTTTTACGCCAAATGACTGAGGGCGAATTAGGCAACGGCTTTTAGAGGCAAAACGGCTGCTGACAATATTATCGCCTCATTGCAATCTGTAGAGTCTCAAGCTCAGGAATCAATCCTATCGATCTCATCCAACAAATGCCAGAGGCAGACACTCATGCATAACAATACATAATACGATACGGCGTTATCTCGTTGAGGGGTGTCTGATTGAGTAGCACTGGCGTACAGGGTGGATGCGATGGTGTTCTTCCTAAAGGACTGTTGCGTACGTTTCATTTTGGGAAAGAGTACCTTCGATTGGCGGAATCGCTGATATGGACAGGTCCACGTATGGATGAATGGATACATTGAGGCTAAGTTGTGTGGAGTTTTATTCACATAGCTGCCGTTCCCACTTATTCATATCCACGCAATAATATCACATCATTCCCCAAACACAGATCTCAAAAGTACTGGCTGTCAGATCCACATCAACCTTACAGCTCACGTTCTACAACATCTCCCTCGATCACACACACGCGCAAAGCTCACCGGTAAAGAATGGCTTCTTCCGAGGATTCTGATTCCTTGACAAGCTTTGGGGAACAGCCACGGGCGAAGCAATGTATTTTGTGCCTGGACGGGGGTGGAACACGAGGCTTCTCCTCGCAGTTAATTCTTCAGGCACTCATGAAAGAGGTAAGGAAGTTTGAGCGGGCCGCGAATCCAAGCGCAGTATCGGGCACTTTCTCTTCGCTAGTTGACGAAGCGCCTCACTCTACCAAAGAGGTGCATGACATTCCATGTAGAGAGGAGGAAGAAGAAGAAGAAGTGAAGGAGAGGCTCGACTACAGACCATGCCACTACTTTGACTACATTGCGGGGACAAGTACAGGAGGCCTAATTGCGATTATGCTCGGGCGGTTGAGGATGGATGTTGATTTGGCGTTGGAGAACTACAAAGACTTATGCTGCAATATCTTTGGGAAGACCTCGTTAGTTTTTGGGGGAACACTAAAGATACTACGAGAAGTGTGGCAATGGATCGAAAATTCCAAAGTCTGCCTCGTGCCCAACCAAGCCCAGACGAAGAGAACAGCCGATTCAAGTCAGATGCGTTCAGGTGTAGGACCGTCGTTTGCCCCATCAAGAGCGGTCCAAGAAAGCATTCGCAAACACCATATCTCTTTCGCTCGTACAGTCTTTCTAGCAGATCACTTGTTCCCCTCGAAAGAAACCCTGACGATATCAATTCTTTTGAGATCTGGCAGGTCGCTTGTGCGACTGCTGCCGCTCCGTCTTATTTTAAGCCAATCAAACTCCTTGATACAGAGTACTCTGATGCATCATTGTCAACCAACAATCCCAGTTTGGAGATGGTTATGCAGCGCATATTCAAAGAAACGGAAAACCTCGACGACGGCAGAAGTCGGAGAAGCCAGTCTTAATGTCAAGATAATCGGTCTGATGGGACAGTGACATTGGAGAGAACAGTCAGCAATGCCCATAAGAAAGAATGAACTCTTGCGAAGGCCGGTCCCAGTCATGATCATGTGCGTCGCCAGGATTCCTGGCCGCTTGGGGTACCTTTTACGCAGAGGACCGAAAGCCTCGCCACTTTCATGTCTGCCTCACGCAAGCACTGGGCTATATACACGAATCTGATGCATCGTTATAAAAATACTAAGTCGGAGAATATCCTTATTGACTCGTCTGGTTCCGTTGTCTTGACGGCTTTTGGCGTTCCGCGGGCGGTTTTATAAGTAAGCTCCTCCCCTTCACTGCGATGAATGGCAATCTATATGAAGTTGTGCATCTCTAGAAGTATGCAAAGTACAAAAGTGCCCAGAGATGACGCGTCTGATGTGTTTCTCTCGGATGCGTGCTTCTTCTAACAACGACGTTGCTGCTGGGTAGGGACTTCGAGGTTTGATCTCGACACTATACAACATCGATTAATCGCTCCGTAATAGATGACATGCTATTACAATCGTGATAGAGTCTATCCATGGGTTGAATATGTCAGGCCGCCGTTTGGATCTAAGCGTAATAAAGAGTCAGATCTCATAGCGAGACGGTCAAGAGTCAACATTCCACGCCTGGTGGGGATCAGCGGGTAGTTGGTGTGCTTGAAAGCATTCGTTTCAAGCCCGACGAACAGCCTCATGTACGGCCAAAGACACAATGATTGTGGGAACACTTTGCACCTATCGGCACACATCAATGTAGAGATTGTGATCCCCAGCGCCCAAATGCCAGAAAACAGACATCCTGAACAGAGGGAACGTGACAGCCATTTTCTTCCCGTCGCCTCAGATCTAACGAGCTCTATCTACCGCAGATTGTCCTCATCGGACCGAAGTCGACAAGATTGGACCAATAGGCTCTTACGGCAATGAATTCGAAGCCATCTGAGCCGAGATTCAGCTCTTCAAGCTCGTCCAGCCCTTCAGACAATTCGGACATTCAAGGACAGACAGTGATATCACCAAGGCCATTGCTACCACACCCACGCCTTGGTGAGAACCGTAAGACAAAGTCCGAAGAGTCGGCGATTAAAGTCCAGCTTCTCCAAAAAGATGTCAGTAAGCCGAAGATGCACAAACTATAGTGACAGCGGTGAGTGACTCAGCTCTCAGAGCCCCAATTCGCCAAACCCCAGCTAAGCAGCATTCGACAGACCTCTATGCATGATGGCCAAGACATCGCAACTGCTGATCACGATAAGATCACCCCAGAAAGACCGATCATTGTTTACAAAATTACGGAGGAGGTACTAGAGAGTATTTCAGTCAACCTATCTTGCCGTGAAAGGTCTGTTCACGTTCGCTCGAGACTTGACTATTGTGACCTAGCGCAGACCAACTAATTGGTAGAGACTATTTCACGTGGCTCTGCCAAAATCTGATCGGCGGGTCGATACCGGAGAGAAAGGCCTCCCCATTGCTAGGGTAGATCTGGGTTCCATGGGCTGGATGGTCAAACCGCGCAGAATGCGAGGCGAACTCACCCTTATCTATGTGCTATACCCTACTGGTGAGCCCTTGGCCGAACCAGCGCGCTTGCACGATGGTCGTGAATGATTCCATTTTTTCCTTACAACTTTTGGGAGATAGAATTCTCGAGCTGGAAGTATGGTCTTTTCTACGCCATCTAGAAACATCAACTTGGAGCAATGTGCTTTTTGTTAGCAGCGAATTTTACCTTTCCAGTCGCATAGCTAGAATGGCCGTCAGTGCGAGTATCCTACGGCGTCTATAGAGCTCCCTTGCTCTTTTGGGAAAGACTGGTCTCTTAACAAGGATAAACAAAGTATCAGAAAGGGAAAGAGAAAAGAAAAAAGATAGAAAGGCTACCACCTAATTCTCGCGATTGACTCGTTGTTCTTTCTCAGAACAGAACATACGCCTACAGTGGCATGGAGCTCATGGCAGTCATCTTCGTCATTGCGACCTTCGAGCTAAAGCCGGATTTGACTCACGCGCCACATCAGCCGTTTCAAGGTACCTAACCTAAGGTAGGTATGGTCAACTTCTGACAGGTCAGATCTGGGGAAGCGAAGCACTAAACCCGGTAGTCGGACCGACGAAAAAGGACATGATTGGTTCAAAGCAGAATTAGGGTTTGACCAGCCGTTGACCAAATCCCTGACCCTGGACGGTTACCCCGCAATCCCCGCCTCTGACGCACGACTCCGTTGATAGCAACCTGGAGAGCAATCTGGATCATATAGTTATCATTTTCCCTCTATGTTGTTGCTTGTCTTCTGTTCATAGATTATTTGCTGGGAATATAGGCCGTTATGGCGCCGTATTTTGGGCTTACTGGAGGTATTGGTTTCCTTGTCGAGATAGAGATTATGATGTTAACCTCTGTAGGATGGCTAACCTTCTGGATTTCGGTGGCATGCAGTACTGATATGACGCTGTTTGGATATGATCAGGGTGTCTTTGGTGGGTTCCCTCTTTCTTGTCATCATGAAGTGATTTCCAAACCTTAATTGGATCTTTTGTGCTTCTCGTTCTGGCTTCTCTTATCCATCCGAAAGATATATTGAATTTCTGAGCACTGGCACTAAGTCCGTGTCAGGGGGAGTAATTGTGACACCCGATTTCCTCAAGACATTGAATTTGGAAGGACCTTCACATACCTCTTTGATCGGAACGGTGACCGCCCTCTATGACGTTGGGTACATATCCCTGACCCTCCTTATCTAGTATCTACTCGGCCAAGTACGGCCCACTGACAAGAACGTTCCAACAGATGCTTCTTTGGAGCAATCGCGGCCTTTTCTGTTGGCGAACGGTTAGGAAGGAAGAAGTCGATCCTTGTTGGCACCACTGTTATGAGCATTGGTGCTATTCTTCAGATAACAGCCTATTCGGTTCCTCAAATGATTGTTGGCCGAATTGTAACTGGGCTTGGGAATGGCTTGAATACGGCGACAGCTCCTGTTTGGCAGTCGGAAACCTCAAAGGCGGCTTGGAGAGGTACGTTCCATGGAATACGAGGCCATTGATCTCATCCATCGCACCCCTTTTTCGTAACTAGCTCTGAAAGCCCGTACTGACATGAATCACAGGTAAATTGGTCGTCATCGAGATGATCTTGAACATCGCAGGCTTCTCCCTATCGAATTGGTAACCATTAAACCCCCATAAAAGAGTTCCGAAAAGAAAAGAAGCTAAAACCCTCCCAGGGTAACCTACGGCTTCTCTTTCGTCAACGGCCCCGTATCCTGGCGCCTCCCCCTCGCCTTCCAATTCATCTTCATCTTCGTCCTCTTCGCCACCGTCCCATGGCTCCCCGAATCCCCCCGCTGGCTCATCTCCCACGGCCACATTGAACAAGCCGAAGCCATCATCGCCGACCTCGAAGCCAAAGACCTCGACGACGCCTGGGTCATCACCGAGTCCAAGGAAATCCAGTGGGCCGCCGCCTATGAGCGCGAGCACGGTGTCAGCTGGTGGGATCTACTGCGCGGCCGCACCAGCACCGCGGGCACGTGCACAGTCCGAAGACTGGTACTTGGAGCAGGCACGCAGGCGATGCAGCAGCTGGCGGGCATTAATGTAACGTCGTACTACCTGCCCACGGTGCTGATCCAATCCGTTGGGCTGGACGAGAAGCTCGCAAGGCTGCTCGCAGCCTGCAACTCCGTCTCCTATCTCCTCTTCAGCCTCATCGGCATCCCCCACGTCGAGAAATGGGGTCGCAGGAAGCTAATGATGTACGCGGCCGTCGGCCAGGCGTTCTGCTACCTCTGCATCACCGTTCTCCTGCGCTACAACGAGCTGCCCGGCTATGCCGCCAGCAAGCAAGTCGCCTCCGCGTCCGTGGCGTTTTTCTTCCTCTACTATGTTTTCTTCGGTATCGGATGGCAGGGCGTACCCTGGCTTTACCCGACGGAGATCAATTCGATTAGTATGCGGACGAAGGGTGCTGCGTTGGGTACGGCCTCGAATTGGGCGTTCAATTTCATGGGTATTTCCCCTTTTGCGAAGACGAGGGAAGAAGTGGGAATCAGGCAGGGCTAATTCTTCTTCTTCTTCCGCGCATCAAGTCGTCGAAATCACACCCATCGGCATCCAGACCCTGCAATGGAAATTCTACATCATCTGGACCCTCTTCAACGCCGCCTTTGTCCCCATCGTCTACCTCTTTTACCCCGTACGTCTCCCTCTCCATTTCTCCATTCTCCATCCTCCCCTTTCATCCCTAACCCCTCTACCACCATACCCACTAACGCACAACCCTAGGAAACCTCCTCCCGCACCCTCGAAGACATCGACCGCCTCTTCCGCACCCACCCCTCCCTCCTCGTCTGCAAGGACCCCGACGCCATCTCCTCGACGCGGCCGCTAGCCTACGCCGAACACTACACGCAGGAGACGAGGCGGAATAGCTCGGCTGTGGGGGCCAATACGGGGGCGGTGAGGGAGAGGTTGAGGGGGTTGGGGTTGGAGAAGGAGAAGGAGGGGGAAGGGGAGGGGTGGGGGCATGTGGAGGGGGTTTGAGGAGGTGGATGGGTCTGCGGCGCGGGGGGGGGGGGGAAAGGGGTGGAGAGATACGTTTCGAATAAGCGATTATGAGGTTATTCAGGATCAGCACGCTTTGTTCTCTCGTCGAGATCATCCAGTGCGTATCCCACCCCATCTTTCATGACATTCATATATCCTGTGCGCTCTGGCCGCCCCCAGTCCTTGCCAATGATATAAACATGCTTCAAAATGCATTACGCTGACGAGCTAAAAATCGCCTGCTATATTAACGGCGCGCAATCAAGATCCACAATGCGAACCCGCCGTAACCCCATTCTGGACACTTCCCCCCCCCCAACTAAAACGCCCGATACGCAATATACGATATTACCGATACGAAGTGGTTGTGTTCGACGAGTTCGAGCTCAGCGGCGCACACGCACTCGGCAGATCCCCCGTATTCTTAAAGCTGTCCGCGACGCTGCCGACGGCGACGTCGAACTTGGTGTTGAGGCTCTGAGTCGGATCTAAACCGTAGGTGGCGACGTAAAGGTGGTAAGGGCCTAGGGTGGATTGTTTGGTCATGGGTACTGATGTCGTTTGCAGGCCTGGAACGACGAGACCGTCTCTGGGGATTCGAAGGGTTAGGGTTAGGGTTACTGGAGTGGCGGACAGCGTGTCGCGGACCTAGAGACTTGTTAGTAAAGTGGAAGGGGGAAGGTGGCCTTTGGTGGCCGGATATCTAGAGCACTCACCGCAGCCACGACTGTTAGATTCTGCTTCTCGTTTAAGAATTGGGCCGGGAGCAAGCAGCTTTGAGGAGTCTGCAGCATGATTGAATCTTGGACAGGAAATCCGACTCCGTTGTTATCGTGCATCTCCGTCGCTCCACCTACGAGGGTTACGAGCACGCTAAAGGCCGAGATGGAAGTTTTGGAGTGCAAGGAAGAGGAGAATGAGTAGAACTGTCGGATTGTTAGCAAGGAAATAGCTAAGGTGTTATTTGATCGTCAACACGATGTTCAGGGATGTACTCACCGTAAAGCTGTCATCGAATCCTGCAGCAGTTCCTTTCGGCTGGGTGCTGATGGTACAGCCCCCACAACCTTTGCCACCAGAGCGATCTTTGTACACAAGTTTTACACTGGCGATCTTGGAAGCTGGACGGACGGTGGTCCTGACTCGAATCTCGCCCGCGAACAAGATTTGATTGCCGGCTTTGAGCAAAGTAAGCTGGAGCGCATTTGGCTTGACCTCGTAAGGCACAATCGGATCCGTAAGAACCGTGCCGCTCGGGACTACCTCAATCATCTTCTGCAGCATCGTCTTGCACATGCTCGCGAACGTTACCGGGTCCGCCATGGCTTTTATCGTGACATTCCCATCGCCTGCAAAGACCTTGGCGTCCGAATCCATTCCTGCGGCTTTCGAGGGTCCAACGGTCAGAGGGTCCATGGAATTACCTGAGACATATTCTGAAGCAATCCTCTCGTCAAAGACGGTTGTCGAATCCATAAGCTTATAGTCGTTCGGCACGGTCCCGGGTGGGACAATCTGAGGGAAGTTGCCAGCATGCACTCCGCCTACAGTATGTCCACATGCTGTCACTGCAATCATCTCGGTAGTATTGAAGCCAGTCCTGGCAAATTGGTTCTCGAACGTGAACAGCGAATTCTGTGGGAGCGGAACACCGGGAGGGCCTGCTGCCGTTGCATCGATCCTTCCTGTCCTAATGGGCACTGCAGGACCTCCACAAGAGCGCACCGCTGTATAAATGCCCATAGCGATTATATCTGCCATCGACGACCGACTTGACAAATACGGCGCGTATGTCGTCAGTGTCGTGGCGAAAGCGGTACCGATGTTGTCGCCACCAAGCTCAAAAACGAGCGACGCGTCTAAACCACCTTGCCCTAAGAATACGTTGCCGGTAGCCATGTCGTGAAACGCCGTTCGAATCCACTCAGCAGACGCGATGTGTCCATTTCCTTGCGCCGAGAAGGAGCAAGGAGTGACGAAATCTGCGAAGCCTCGCGACTGGTAGCCTGTATTGAGTAGCATGATATCTTCCAGCTCATCCACGGACGAGGGCCAGGTCGGCGCCGTTGTCGCAGCTTCCGCATTTTGCAATACGAAGGCTACGCTCACTATGACCGTCCAAAATTGTCTGATCATCATCACCGGCGATATCAACAAGATACAAGGAGGAAAATGTGAAGCAGAACCAAAACCGCGACGGCTAGACAGGGAGACAACGAGTTGACTTGGGTACGAAGAGCGCAAACTACATTTGTCCACTCCTTCTCTGATCGTGACCGCAAGCCTTGAGGTTCAGAACAAGCCATATCGCCGGTAGGATGCCGCGTGAGCTGCCAAGCGGTTGTGGCCATGCCAAGAAGCGAGATGGTTCTAGGTAAAGCTAGGAAAAGAATGCCGTGTGTCTCGTATTCAATCCGAGTCGGTGAGGGCCACGACCAGTCGGCCCCTCTAGTTGCCAAATTAATGTCAACATGAGGCGAGGATGGACGCCTGCATGTTCTGTAAGCTGACCCCCACCTGCCCTGCAGATACCGCCTGATCCCCTTGATTGGGCCAACACACGCCCCAACGCAAAGTAAGTCATCGCCCCCACCATCCCAAGGGCTTGGTACGAACGTGATGATTGATGAAAATCCCGAACATCTCCAACCCGACATGCGATCCTTTATGCGCTGCCACAATTACCAATCCCACCTTCTGTTTGCTGCACATCTGATCTAGATTACACTCAATACTATCCGAACATCACCCTATTATTTGAGTCTTCTTATGGGTTTGCTCATGCCTCAACCTTGCTGCGCTCATGGTCGGGAAGCGCTGTGATTGTGAAGAAGAATTCGAATTGAATTATTTGAACTCGAAGATCCCGTTTCGGCTGATAGGACGGCCACGAAGAACACATAGGTTGCCAGGTAAATGTGCTTACATCGGTACGAAGCGTTGAGGCTGTGCAGTTGTCCTCTTTTGATTCCTGCAGCGTACCGAACAGGTCGGCTCCCGCGTAGTGAAATACATCGGTGGATCGTTAGGGATCGAAATCCTCGGGACGTTCCGCGAAACTGTAGAACTGCTTGTGCAAGAGCATGCTAGTCAACATCAACGTAAGGGTAGTGTCCGTTGTTACATCCAAAAAACGTCTGATGCGCGTTGCGCATGTAGTGGTATACCTCTAAGTGGAGCATCCGCGGCGGGCCAGGAAGGCGGCATGTTATCCTTCTTTCAACTCACACCACACACTTCGACCTGTACTTGAACACACAGAAACACCCTCTCGCTTTACGTTGTAGAGATTCGAGATTGGCATGTATAGCCAGACAGTGTAGTAGATGACTTCGTTCTCGATGGGGGTGCAAAAGGAAAGAGAGTGAAAAGGAAGAAAATGACAGCATTCAGTACCATAGAATTCGATAATTGAGGAATATTGCACCTTTCCATGCCACACGTTGCGCACTATCCATGAATTTTTCTCGTCCATCGACCAAATATAGTCGATGGAGGGAGATCCCTACTGATGAAGACTCTCAGCCATTGATAGGCAGAATTCATACAGTGACCTTCAATCCTCCTATGTGGTAGCAATGACAATGCTCGCTTGAACTCGCGTGGTCTAGGAACATTGATAAATTGGAAAGGTTTCCATCCACTGGGATCAACTCCTATTCATGGCTGAGGTCCTCCGTCTATTGGGTCTTCGATCCATGAACAAGAGCATTTGATCATAATGATTTTGCAGACAAGCAGAATTCTATTTAGAATATGACCGAAACGCGCTTATATAGAATAACCAGAATAATGAGAGTAGCGCATGTTTTACATCAGGGGGCGTTTTAGGCCAGGTATGCAAATGTTTTGCCAATCGACTTCCAGCCCCCATCCACATGCCCGGATATACATTCCCTTGAAGTCTTTCGGCGAACATGCTCGCATCTCGCTCTCACTTCAAGGTGATATCAATCGCCATCTTCGCCGTTCTGGTACTGTACGTTGGGTTTCAGTGGCATCACGTTCCAGCATGGCGGTCGTCGATCCCGAACACTTTTGCCGGTGACAAGACCAGTGCTGCGGAAGAGGCTTCGGTGGAAGCTCCTGTGGACGAACCGGTGCAATCTCCGGTTCACGATTACTCCAGCTACAATGACACTGCTCCGGTGCAGGAGGTCTCTGTTCACAACATCAGTGCTCCGGTGGAGGAACACTCTAGCCATAACACCAGCGCTCAGTTGGAGGAAGTCTCTGTCCACAACTCTAGTACTTCGGTAGAGGATGCGCGGGTCGAATTCTGGCGGTCCTTTCAGTCGCTGCTCGCATCCAACAAGCCAGACTGCCCGCCACCGAAACGTCTGGGCTCCTCAGGTGCCATTGGATTCAACCCTACAGATGGACCTGCCCGACCTGATCTACTCGAAATGCCGAACGAAGATCTGGAAAAGATGCGAAACGCGCACTCAGATTTAGTCCAAAGGCTAAATACCGACCCACCAAAGATGGTCTACACCCCCGGTACTCGAGGGATCGTCTCGACAGCAGGTGGCAGCTACCTACCTATACTTGTTATATCCCTACGAATGCTCAGGCGTACAGGCTCAAAGCTGCCGATGGAGGTCTTTTTGGCGGACAAAACAGAATATGAGAGCTACATATGCGAAACAGTTCTCCCAGATCTCAACGCCAAGTGTGTTGTTCTCTCCGACATTCTCGACAAAGTCCCGAAATCAGTCAGTATTACGCATTATCAATACAAGGTCGTTTCGATGCTGTTTTCCTCATTTGAGGAGTTGCTGTTCCTTGATAGCGATGCCTTCCCAATTCACGAACCAATGGAGCTATTTGCAGCGGAGCCCTTTGCTTCACACGGACTGGTACTGTGGCCGGACTACTGGGCATCTACTGCGTCGCCATTATTCTACAATATAACATCTCAGCCGACCCCTTCAACGACGTTACGGCAATCAAGTGAAACTGGTGAGATTCTTATCTCTAAGAAGGGACATCAGCGATCTCTATTACTGGCCACGTACTATAACTACTATGGCCCAGATGTTTACTATGCACTTCTCTCCCAGGGTTCGCCAGGTGAAGGGGACAAAGAGACGTTCTTGGCCGCCGCCAGCGTATCCAATGAAACGGTTTACCAAGTCAGCGAGTCGGTGCGTGCTATTGGCCACTTCAAAGCGGATGGGGATCTGGCAGGTTCTGCAATGGTCCAGTACGATCCTGTGGAGGACTATCGACTCACCCAGCAAGGATTGTGGCGTGTTAAGAACTCGTCAGTTGCGGAACCTCCTGGGCCATTCTTCGTTCATGCAAACTTTCCCAGATTCAACCCGGCAACAATCTTTGCAAAAATTGATGTGATCACAGATGGAAATGGGAAATATCAGCGAGCTTGGACAGATACACAAGAGACAATCAAAACTTTTGGATACGATGTTGAGAGAGGATTTTGGGAGGAGATTACTTGGGTAGCCTGTGAACTAGAGGATAAATTCGCGGACTGGTCTGGGAAGCATGGAATCTGTCAACACGCCAAGGACTATTCGGAAGCCGTTTTTGGTGGGCCTTGAATCGGACTTTTGTATTGTCAGAGATGGACGGAAAGCCACTACGACGCTGGATGATCACTAAAGGGTCCTGGCTACAGAAAGATGCTCTTCCCTACGGCCGGCGCATAACAATTACCAGTGCATTCAGCATTCGCAAAGCAGAATCCCACGGGTGCCGGAATCTGGAATTTAGTGAAGGGCACAAGAAGAAGACACGTCGCTCAATTACACCCTTAGAGTCTTGGGCAAACTGGGATAATGCCCCTATAAGAAGGGTACTCTTCCATCAAGAGCTGGAGCGAGACGGAACCGGTGCTGGTGCCTATACATGTGGCCACGTCGCCTAGGCAACTCCAGATTCCGTCATGGCAAAACACATCATTCTGGCTCGATTTTGTTCAGATTATCCATCTAATACCATCAATCTACCGTGAATGCCACCTCTCACAAATTCACCTATGCGACAGTCCACTTGTTCAACGTCAATCAGGCCTTGCAAAATCTTTGGATTATTAATCTAACAAAACCCGAGGTTCTATCCCTTGTCTCATTTACTCATCTTAGATACCTATTGATAGAGATAGTTGTTCTCGACGGTCTTGAGCTTCCTTTTTGGGTATGCGACGATTTGAACTAGGTGAGGATCCGGACTAGACCCCCCGCAGTGAACGGTTAGTCAGGTCCTTAAGACGGCACAGTTTTCCAAGATACCTTGGTCCATCTTGGAGCCCTGTTTACCTACTAGATATCAATTGGAAGATAAACTGTTCAGCATGAAGAGCCTGCTCGCTGCTCTCCTCTTTTCCGTTTGCAGTCATGCCGTGCTTGGCTACACATTGCCGGCTGATAAGCGAGGTTCTGAACAACATCACGTGAGTGACTCGAAGGGAGCTGTCGCGTCGGAGAGCGCAGTATGTAGTCGAATAGGTGTGGATTTGATCAGTGAGGGAGGCAATGCTGCTGATGCAGTAAGCCCATGTTTTTTACTTGGGGTTTGATGGTTATTGACTAGGCACTTTTCCCAGCTGGTGGGCACGCTCTTCTGTGTTGGAGTGATTGGTATGTTTTTATGCCGATTCTTCTGTTATCAATCTAAAACATAACGTGAATCTAGGCATGTATCATAGCGGCATCGGTGGTGGTGGCTTTATGATTGTCAGAGGGAGCAATGGCTCCTACGAATTCATCGACTTTCGAGAAACTGCTCCTGCAGCTGCTTTCCAGGACATGTATAACAACAACACCAACCTCTCGCTTTTTGGGGGTCTTGCCAGGTACAAACACTGATCTCCGTCAAATTTTCACTTTTGCTTACACTGCATCCAAGTGGCGTGCCCGGAGAACTCCGTGGTCTCGAGCATTTACACAAGTACTATGGCAAGCTTTCCTGGAATCATATCATGAAGCCTGCGATAAAAGTAGCTCGTAACGGTTTCAAAGTCACTCAAGATCTGATCAACCAAATGAAGTCGGCCACCGCAGGCCAGGACGATTTTCTCGTCAACAATCCGACATGGGCTATCGATTTTGCTCCCAATGGGACCAGAGTTGCTCTGGGCCAAACCATTACTAGGAAGCGGTATGCCGATACTTTAGAGGTGATATCTCAATACGGCCCAGACGCATTCTACACTGGTGCTATTGCAAACGCTACGATCACCGCTCTAAAGTCAGCAGGCGGGACAATGACTTTGGCTGATCTCCGTAATTATACTGTAGCAATCAGAAAGCCTGCACAGATTACATACAGGGCCTTCAAGCTTACCTCATGCAGCGCTCCTTCAAGTGGAGTTGTGGCGATGAGTGCCATGAAGACTGTTGAGGGCTACAAAGATTTTGGGTACGCAAGTACTCTTAATTTGAGTACTCACCGCTTTGATGAAGCAATTAGATTTGGATACGGAGAGGTGAGATTCTAATCCTCTCTTTATTTACCCTTTGGCTAGATCCTCAACTCCTCAACTCGCCAAACTATCAACTTTTGTCTTCCTTTCTTGAGCGACTCGTCGATCTCTCTATTTGCCAAGACTCCTGCCTCTCTTAATTCATTAACAGCCCTAAACTTGTCATATCGTCTACTCTCACTGTCTTTGTCCAAAAATATTTCAGACAAATTGCTGATTCAACTCCTGTTCAGCGAGCCAATCTCGGTGATCCATCTTTCACTCCTGGTCTGGACGAATACCAGACAGAGATGCTTAACGAAACGACAGCGGCCAGAACCCGTAGCAAGATCAACGAATTTCACACTCAAAATGTATCAGCATATGATCCTACTGGCTTGGAAAGTCTGGTAACGTGAGCTACATCCAGGAGAAAGGAGAAGCAGGGATGGTATTTCTTGTGCCGGACTGATTCAGATTTAGACCAGGCACATCCCACGTGGTAGCCGCTGACGCCTCAGGCATGGCCATTTCCGTTACCAGTACGATCAATCTCCTGTTCGGCTCTCAATTAATGATCCCTGAGACTGGCGTTATCATGAACAACGAAATGAACGACTTCTCCATTCCCGGCAGCTCCAACGCATTCGGCTACATCCCATCCCCAGTCAACTATGTTCGCCCAGGGAAGCGGCCTCTCTCATCCATATCCCCCACCATCGTCGAACATCTCCACAACGGAACCCTCTACTTCGTCACCGGCTCCGCAGGCGGATCAAGAATCATCACCGCCGTGCTCCAGAATCTTTGGCATGTCCTAGATCAGAACTATACTTCCGCGGCCGCCCTGGCAAAACCGAGGTTCCACGACCAGCTGGTCCCGAACAGGATCAGCTTCGAGTATACATACGACAACAGCACGGTGGCATTTATGAAGGCTGAGGGCCACAATGTCACATGGGTTGCCCCGGGGCAGAGCACAGCTCAGTCCTTGAGAAGGCTTTCGAATGGCACTTTTGAGGCGGCGGGAGAGCCGAGGCAGAATGCGAGCGGGGGGTTTGCGGTATAGAGATGGTTCAGGAGCTCGTGCCTGTTCTTCTAGGAAGTGAAAATGGGCTTAATTGATAGAATGAGGGATAAGCTGTGAGGGATTTTAGTCGTGGCTTGCATACATTAGCACATCAACAAGCTGGAGATGGCTCTAAGCTACATACATGATGCTTAGACAGCGACCCTACATAAATGATACTTAGACACCGACCATTCCCCACTCTCCTCGCTCTCTACATGATCTTCTCGTGCCCTGTGGGAAGCCGACCCTTGTACCGCCGGACATCAGGCACCAGTTGCGCACATTGTAATCACCTAATAGAAATTTCGACAAATGCTGCTTCTCAGCCATCGGAACAATATGTAGCCATATGTAATGGAGCTGTAGTTTATACACGAGCACGGTGAAGAGCAAAGTTATTTTTGCCAATACGGAGGTGATGTGATAGGGAAGGGAAAGTGAGACGGTAGCAAACAAAGCCAATATTCAATCACGCCTCGCAGGACTTCTAAACCAGAAGGCTGGGATTCGAAGCGCAGCCTGTTTTCTGTCAAGATGTAGACAACGATTCCTTGTCCATGATCGCGTCAGTCTAGGACAACGTCCCGAGTTAGAGACAGTACGCCGCTTCTACATGCGTGACATAGACCAAAGGGTGATGAATCTTCAATATGAATGATGGGAGCAACTGCATATTACTCCATGGCGAGCTGCTGGTATCCAATGGCAGATGACGAGGTATCAGCTCGACTGAGTGAATGTGGCTTGAGGCTGTGGCAAGCCACTCATGGTGGAGAGATGTTTAGAAAGCACATCGCGCTCTTCTGCTTACCTTGAAATGGTGAGTCGAGAACGTAAATGACTGCATAGCGACTTGATTGTTGCAAGGATAGGGAACAGAATAGAAGTTTGCAAGACGTCTTTGCATACGGGTATCCTGCCCAAGGCGTTCTTTCTAGTTTGGCGATTCTGCAGCCGCCTGTCGACCGTATCTACTTTAGCTACCATCAACAGTCCTTTCTTTCTGTCGGGCATTGGAGCGGGGTCAAAGACGCAGGAAAGCAGCACGACATTCTGGGGCTTGTAGCTGAGTAGCGTGGTCGTTCATTAAAGCATACAATAAGCGCTACGATATCTACCCCAGTGGCTGGGCGCATGGCGTAACGTAGATGCGCCCGTCTCACATTATGCCAGATGTCTATCGGTTTGCCGGATAGAAATCTACGCTATCGAGATATGGCTCGCCAGGAAGAAGAGGAGGTCGGCCTTTTGCCAACTGGATCTGAGGCCAACGAGCACACAGCCAAGGATCGCCGTAGCAGAGGGATTTGTGGCTTTCGTCCACGACACCGGCAAATATTCGGTGCGATCCTTTGCTTCCTAGTTTTGGGTTTGGCTTTGTTGAGTATACTAACAGCGTAGGTGCTATATCATCTGTTCTAGCAAAATTGCTGACTTTTTATTATCTAGTGTACGAGGAACATCTGTCCTTTACCGTCCTGAAGGTTGTGATAGTGTGGAGAGGGGTTATGATTGCCAGCCAGACATTTCTCACTATTGGGGTCAATACTCCCCGTACTATTCAGTGCCTTCTGATATGTCCCCGGACGTGCCAAATAACTGCAAGGTTACCTTTGCTCAAGTCCTCTCTCGCCACGGTGCTCGAGATCCGACGGCATCGAAGACAGTTCTCTACAATGGTTTGATTCAGAAGCTCAAGAGCAATGTACAACGTTTCGAGGGAAGCTATAGATTTTTAGCAAGATACAAGTATAATCTAGGAGAGGATCAGTTGACAAGGTTTGGGGAGAATCAGCTGGTAAATTCAGGTATAAAATACTACAATCGCTACAAGGGCCTCACCCAGCATCTCTATCCTTTTGTCAGAGCGTCAGGTCAAGACCGTGTTGTGATGTCCGCGAAGAATTTTACCCAGGGCTATGAACAGGCAGCTTTCGCAGACACCGGTACAAAGATTGACCCAGAAGCGCATAAAATTGTGGTCATTAGCGAGGCACCGGGTTCGAACAATACATTAGACCACGGCCTCTGCAAGAATTTTGAAGATTTGCCAGCCTATGAGGGTGGGAAAATCGCCCAGGAGACTTGGCAGGAGATATTCACGCCCCCAATAACCGCCCGCTTAAACGCTGCCCTGCCTGGTGCGAATCTCACGGCCCTCGAAACTATCTTCTTCATGGATCTTTGTCCCTTTGAGACTGTTGCGTCCCCTCTTGGCGAAATCTCCCGGTTCTGTAGTCTCTTTACTCCCGATGAGTGGCGCCAGTACGACTATTATCAGTCTCTGGGGAAGTACTACGGCTACGGCTCTGGCAATCCTCTCGGCCCAACGCAAGGGGTTGGTTTTGCCAACGAACTGATTGCCCGCTTGACAAGCTCTCCAGTCAACGATCATACTTCTGTAAACCATACCTTGGATGACGCCAATGCTACCTTCCCAATTGGAGCCGGGCATCCCCTCTACGCCGACTTCAGCCATGACAACGACATGACTGCCATTTTCAGCGCGCTGGGTTTATATAATACCACTCAACCGCTCCCCAACAAAACAATCGAGACAACAGCCCAGACACATGGCTATTCTGCCAGTTGGACTGTGCCGTTTGCGGCAAGGGCGTACTTTGAGAAGATGACGTGTGTTGGAGAGGAAGAGGAGTTTGTGCGTGTGCTCGTGAATGACAGGGTTTTGCCGCTTGGGACTTGTGGAGGCGATGCTTTGGGGAGGTGTACGTTGAGTCGGTTTGTCGAGAGTTTGAGTTTTGTGAGGAGTGGGGGGAGGTGGGATCAATGTTTTGGGTCATCTTTAATCAGGTTAATACCTACCGTGGGGGCCCAGGTGGATTAGCCAGGCAGTCTTGCGATCGTGATGGTCGTATCTAACTTTCAGTAAAGAGAGAAAGGATGAACGCTGGTCTTGAGCGGAGAATACGAGGTGAGGATTCCGCGGTAAGGTACTTTGCCCTCTTGAATGCAACCGCTAATTAAACCGCCGCCCAGGAAGATCAAGTCGAGACATCCATACTATCATCCCATTCTCGCCAGCGTCAAAGGTTCAATGCTAAAAAATCCTCTCTACCGCTCAACACGCATATCGCAGCTCATCTCCCAGTAGCCCTGGCCCTCTGCCCCTTCTGAGGATCATAATCCACAACCCTCCTCTTCCTATGATCCTGGGCCAACCGAAATTTCGAATACAACAGCAGCGAATCCTTCAGCACCACAAACAGACACCCACCGACAACGCTCCTCCCGAACTGCGACTGCAAAAGCCCCTGGCGAGCATTACGGTTCCAAAAGCTGGGGGGTGTAGTCCAGGATTTGGGAAGCGCGAGTTTGAGGAGACCTCCCATGGAGGCGGCGATGGAGGGGAAGAGGAGAGCACCGGTAATGAGATTGGCGAGTTGATAGACGGAGATTACGATGCCGCCTCCATGATGGTGGTGTTCATGATGGTTATGCAGAGCTTGGCGGTCGCGGAAGAAATTCTCGAGTTGATCGGCTGGCGGGCGGTTTTCTCCAGGCGCTGCCTGAGGTGCTGCGTTTGGCATGACTTCTTGCTCTTCAACAATCTCGAGCTCGACTCCCAACTCGAAGTTTATCCCTCCCACATCATTTTCCCCCTGATCTACCACGTTCTCCCTACCGGCGCCTTCCCCGTCCTCGCCCGCACGTGGCTGCACCTCTTTAATCCACGCCTGCTCCCTCTTTTTCACCACCCTCTTGTAGAACTCGTAATATACCCCCCTCACATATGGCAAACACGCCACCATCATCGCCGCACTCGGCGGCCACAAACTCCTCGCATTCCTGGTAGGAGGCCTCGCCATGAAATAGAATAGCGGCAGAACCGGGAAAAGACTATCCGCAATGCTCGTCCTGCTGAGCACCAGCGTCACAGGAATCAACTGCAAACTCAACCACCACCCACCCCCTATCCGCCTTCCCGTGTCAATACCAAATAGGCGATCCGCATCCTGCCTCCCAAAAACCGTATACACGCTACTGAACCCATGCACCAGGCTCACCATGATCACTCCCCCTGCAGCCCCAATCCCCACAATTGGCGTCAGCGCCAGCTCCCAAGCCCGCTGCGCAGCGCGCAATCCCCGCACCACATACGAATCCGGCCGCGCAATCTTGATGACGGCTTTGCACTGCGGGCACTGGATGGGCCCCGGGGCGTGCGAGGAGGATTCCTGCGAGGCGACCCAGTCGAGCAGGCAGGCTTCGTGGGCGGTTAGGGCGCAGGGGCAGGGGGAGGTCCAGCGGGAGGAGGTGGGGGAATCTTCGGTGGAGTCGGCGAAGCAGATCCAGCATTTGAGGGGGTCTGAGTCGGTGGGGGCGCGAGCGGGGGGTGGAGGGCGAGTTTGTTGTTGTGAGGTGGCGGGTGAGGCTGAGGTTGGGGGCGTGGAGGAGGGGGTGTTGAGGAGGAGGGTTTGGGAGTCTTCGATGGAAGTCGTGGAGTGCGGGAGGCTGGGGCGGCGGATTTGAGGGGAGGAGGGTGAGGTGGGTGTGGGTGGTGATGGGGCGCGGTTGTGGGAGGACTGGGAGGGCTGTGGAGGTTGTGATGCCATGGTAGCAGCGGAGGATGATGACCGCTGGCGGATATCCTAAGATCTATGATGAGCTTCACGAATGTGCTTTGAGAAAAGCTGGTGCCGAAGTGAATTTGTTTGATGGCAGAACAGTTAAACAATCACGCGGTCGAAGCCAAAGTGATGATGCTGACACAAAGGGTTAAGCGCAGCATCGCCAGAGCCTCGGAGTGTTCGGCTATCAAACCCTAGCGCTTTCACGAAATCATTGGCTATGGCATTTGCAGACTGCTGTGGCCAATTCGGTAGGTAGATGATGGTAGCCGCTGATAGAAATACATGAACTGCAAAGAGTTTTGAGCACAACTTCGATGTCATTGCCATGGCTGATCCAACTCCTACGAGAAAGTCTGGAAGACAGCGTGTGCCAAACAGGAGATACTCGGTTGATCCCTTGGAGGGATTGGAAGTTGGCAATCAGATCGAGGAAAGGGATGCAGAACCGTCGCAGCTAATTGAAAACAACTCAGACGATGCAGATTTCTCGGCCGAACAAGCAGCAGCAGCTGCCGAGGTCGAGGTTGATGAGGAAAATGAGTTAATAGCAGATGGCGCGTCTGAATACTCCGCAGTTGGAAGCTCAGGTGAGGAACCACAGGATGCTACATCAAATGCTAGTCCGGTAGGGAGTGAAAAGGAAGGAGAAGCTCCCAGGCGCAGAGTTTCTGGCGTTACCAGCTACGTTCAATCAGATTGGAAAAAAAAGCATCCAGACTCAAGCTTGCATTCAAGAGGCATGACCGAAGCGAAATCTTTTGAAGCTAAAGAAACGTATCTAAAAACCCTCTACGGTACAGGTGTAGAGGATTTGGTGAACATTACACGATCTAGGGATCAATGGGTTGGTGAGGTTTCTTTGCCGAGAAGAAGCAGTGACGATGGTAAGAAAGGGATGCGCCGTTTCTTTTCTCATACCAAGGATAAACGGGAGATGGAAGCTACGGTAGGTTGGGATTGGTATTACAAGGGAGGTAAGGATTTGTTTGCCACGAGGCAAAAGATGCGGTCCATGAGTGATTCTGAGGGTAAAGAGTATATACACAAACCTACAAAAAGCATTCATAGTGTTCTCTTGGGCTCTTACGGCAAGCAGAAAATATTTCATTCATCACAATCGGAGTATCTTGAATTGGGAGAAGCGTGGAAGGCTGCAGCCGCTGACGACAGTGAAAAGGTTCAGGATGAGCGTCAGAGCCGCAAAGGAGGAAGAGCAGGCTGGATGTTGAATGTGGGTACAAGTGTACGATGTCTGGACTGGGCTTCAAACCATGATGGAGATGCACAATATCTAGCTATCGCCACATCCGAAGCGAAAACTGCTGCAAAAAAAGAACTTCATACGGTATCTCCAGCATTTACGCCCTCACCGCCTTCTCCAACCTGCATTCAGATATGGGCCTTTGCTTCCTGTACCGAGCCAGGTCAGGAGGGTCTCATTGAATCAAGAACAAAACCTCGACTTCGCTTGGTTATTTGCACTGAATGGGGTCCCCTCAAACACTTAAAATGGTGTCCGATGCCTCGGAAGCCGAGGAATGGAGAGCCAAAAGAGGTAATCTCGATTGGGTTACTAGCCAGTGTTTGGGGCGATGGTTGTGTAAGGGTTTTGGATGTCCAAATGGACAAAGATAGCAATGTAGATGCCAGCTACGGTACGCAGAATATGATCAGCTGAAATTCAATCTTACTAAGATAACATATGTATTAGCCAAGTACGACGAAGCCTCTTTCACAGCTCGACCTTCCAACACCCTATGCACCTCCCTGACTTGGCTCTCTGCTACTGACATTGCCGTCGGCTGCGCAAACGGTTACGTCTCCATCTACGACATCTCCGGTCTGCGTCCCACGCCAAACCCATGGTTCCATATGCCCCTCCACCAGACCTACATCATAGCCCTGGTTTCCGCCTACCCATCTTTCCCGCATTTGCTTGCTACCTCTTCCATGGACGGCTACCTCCGCCTCACCGATCTCCGCTCACCGCAGACAGACTTTGTACTCTCCAGCCGCGCTCGTGTCCCTCCTTCTACCCTCGTCTACTCCGATCCCCTTTTCTGCATCTTTTCTTCGGAGGAAAATGAGCAATTGCGCGCTTATCCTCTACGCCGTTTCTTCTCCAGCCTTACTTTCGCTCGTCTGCGCGGTGTGACTCTTGCTCTCTCCACGGGCCACTTTCATCCCACAGTGATAGCCGGCTGTGCTGATGGAAGTCTTGTGGCTGTTAATCCGATGCGTAGAGTGCTCTTCAGGAGAGAGCAGCAGTACCAGCAGACGGTCTTTCGGCATGAATGGACTAGGAGCTCAGGGGGACTAAGTAGGATCACGGAGGGATACAAGGTTGAGACGACAAACGTGACCATTGCGACGAAGATGAGGTCAGATGGGATGTTCGTGACAGTTCATGAGGAGGAGAGTGCGGTTACTCAGGCGTGTTGGAACCCGAACTTGGGATGTGGAGGCTGGGTGGCGGTGGGGATGGGGAGTGGATTGGTCAGGGTAGAGGATTTGGCAATCTGAAAGGAGTGGACCAGTTCCAATTTACGACAGGGGAAAACCAGACTGATGTGGATTTTGGGATCATGGACCAATTGCTGGACCGTTAACGACGTCGAGAGCAAACGTGCTCTCAGGGAATCTGAGAGTCAATAAATCTATCGTCAAGTACTGACTGATGGTTATTTGTCCTATGCTTCCAAATCGTGGGATATTCAACTCTAGCACAGCCTGTTTCTCTTTCAAAGCAATTATTGTCCCAATACGCCGCCAGACTTCTCGCCAACGTGCTGATAATGAAAAGAGGGTCGTTCATGTACAACCAAGGGTTCCTGCTCTAGGCCTGCGCGCTATATCAATCAAACCCCCCTGTCCAGTGAATAGTGGTCTTCGTACGTCATGTAAGAGAGTAAGAAACAGAAACTTTAACAGAAACGAGGTCAAACCAGCAAATTCCCGACTGTTTAGTGGAGCACCAAGAAGTGTCGAAAATCAGTAGACAAGAACCGATAGCCAGGCACGCCAAACTGACTGTCAGACTGAGTTGCAGCTTGATGTGGAAACTCGAAATGACGCGTTCCTGTTTCCAAATCTCGTTGTCACGCAGGTGAATCCGAGTCAATACTTATACTATTGTACGAGAACAATGAGTCGATTTGTTCAGATGGACATCCCCAGCGACATCGGTTGTTATTCACTGGACCTTCTGTGCCACCTGATGGAGCAGCAGACGGACATCCGCAGACGCACTCTAATCTAATTGACCTAGTTCACAAACACCTACCACAGTACGTTGAGCCAGAATCACTGAATCGCTTAGAATGTTGTCGAGCACAGTCCACACATCTCTGCCAGGTCAAGTAAAGGAATCACCCTACGCGACCCCCATTGCCTTTTAAAAAAAAAAAACACAAATCTCTTCTCGGGCGATGTCGGAACTTCGATCACCAGATCCTCACGATTGCCTTTGTGAAAAGCGTTCGTCCTTGGCGAACCAATCCAACGCGAAACCCCAACCTAAAGGATATCTCACCAACTTATCAACCTTATCTGCCGATCCCCCTTTTGGTAAACCGCACGCATTTCATTCATGATGGATGCAGCGCTGGATATCAGTGCCCAGGAGCTCAATTCTGACAGTCTGGACATCTTCGGCTGGACTAAAAGCCGAGCCGACATGTTCTGTCTTTTGCTCAACATCGTGGCAACGTTAGTGGGCTACTGTAACAAAAAGAGAGTCGGGGTGGCTTGGTCGCTGGGCGGATACGAAGGATCTGCTCAAGTTTGGACATCTGTAGAGTATCGCAGCTTACATACAATATTTCCATCATCAATGCCTCATCTTTTCCTTTGTACTTATCAAGCAATTAGCCTTCACTCCCAACGCACGACCTAGTCTGTCCCTCCCTTATGCACAGCAGAAAAAGCAAATATAATACCCTCAAAATGCCACCGATAGCGAATTCGACCAACTTTTTGATCATGAAAACACTTTTTGCAACCCATCCAGACGCCGTGCGCAGGAAATTCTGTACAGATTACCTTCCAAAATATGGATAATGCGACCTAAGGAAAGGAAGTCATGGTTGGATCAGTGACCGGATCGTTTCTTCATCAGAGTTCTTCGCTCCTTCTCTTTGGCTGGAATATCCTGTTAGTATCAATTTATAAAAGCGAATTAGCCAGAAAACAACTTACCTTCATCATAAACCAAAAACTCATGCAACGCCTTGCCCGCCGGCACCATGGGCAATACCGGTACTTTCTTATCCGTCACGACCTCTAAAAGCGCTGGGCCGTCAGTGTCAAGCAACCACCTAAGACTTGACTCCACATCTTTTGGCGCGATACACCTTTGGGCCTGAACCCCCATCGCCTCGGCCAACTTGATGAAATCGGGGTTCTTCTGATGCGTATGCGCGAACCTGTCTTCGTAGAACAGAGACTGCCACTGCGTCACCATTCCCTGCTCCTCATTGTTTAAAATGATGATTTTGACGCCAATGTTAAATTGGGCCGCAGTGCTGAGTTCTGTGAGTGTCATGTTGAACGAGGCGTCGCCGTCAATATCAACGACGAGGGCGTCTGGACGAGCCACTTTGGCGCCGATGGCGGCGGGGAGGCCGTAGCCCATTGTTCCTAAGCCGCCGGAGGTGATCATTGTACGGGGGTGGCGCCATCGGAAGTGCTGGGCGGCCCACATCTGGTGCTGGCCGACGCCAGTGGTGATGATGGTCTGGTCTTTCATGTCTTGGGTCATGATGCTGAGTTTTTCAACAACGGTTTGGGGTTTGATGAGGCCGTCTTCGGTTTCTCTTTCGTATAAGCCCAATGGAAACCGTTGTTTCCAGTCTGTGATTTGGGAAAACCATTCTGGACGGGATGTCTTCATTTCAATGTGGGGAAGGAGAAGAGCGAGATTAGCGGCTACGTCTCCTTCGACGGCTTCGGTGGCTTGGACGACTTTGTTGATGTTTTTGGGCATGATCTCAAAGTGGACGATGCCACCTCGTTTCTCAGCTGCTGCGGCTTTTGCTTGCGGAGCGAATTTGGCAATGCTGCCTGTAACACGATCGTCGAAGCGGGCACCGAGGGCGATGACGAGGTCGGCTTCTTGCATGGCCATGTTTGCGTAGGCTGAGCCGTGCATACCGAGCATGTGAAGAGATTTATCGTCAAGCTCGTCGAAACCACCGAGGCCTTGGAGGGTTGTTGTTACAGGTATCGAGGCTTTTTCTGCTAGTTCTTTGAGGAGTAGAGGACCTTCTGGTAGGGCAATTAGACCTTGACCGGCATATATGACGGGTTTTTTCGCAATGTTGATTAGATTGGCCACACGTCTGAGTGCACCGTCAAGTTGCCTCTTATTTTGATCTCGGGCTGCAAGAGTGGCTGCGCTGGTGTGTGTCGGAAGAGTGCTGGCCATTGGAATTGGAGTTCTTAGGATCGCGGCCTGTACATCCTTTGGCAAGTCGACCAATACGGGTCCTGGTCGTCCACTCTGAGCTATTTCAAAGGCCTCTTTTATCCGCTTTGGTAGTTCCGCAACATTTTTGACCATTACATTCCACTTCGTGCATGCCCTTGATATGCCCAACATATCCGCCTCTTGAAACGCATCCGTACCAATGGCACTTGTGACAACCTGGCCGCAGAATACAACGAGCGGGGTACCATCTGAGAGAGCGTCCTGCATTGGTGTGATGACGTTGGTTGCTCCCGGCCCAGACGTTACGAGGACCACCCCTGGCTTGCCGGAAGCTCGAGCATATCCCTCCGCCATATGACCTGCTCCTTGTTCATGTCTCGGAAGGATGAAATCGAAGTGTTTTGAATTGTAGATGGCATCGAATACGGGTAGAATAGCACCGCCAGGGTAGCCGACTGTAAATATCATTAGATCCCTGGAGCATTTCCGAAGATATATCGGGCACATACAAACATGTTTGACCCCCTGCCGTAGCATCATCTCATGGAAAATCTCCCCGCCACTAAGCCCCACGAAACTGGAATCATAGCCACGTTACTCAACGCACTTCTGAGAATTGAAACCTGCATAGAGCCACTCACGATTCGTCCATCTCTGGTTTTTGGACATTTTGGAGAGGATGTACATTATTCCGTCTTGTGTCTTGATTTAACGCTGGGCTGGGAACCGCTCTTGTCTGACTGCGATTGGAGGTCAACGAAGAGGCTAGTCGCGTGAGATATCAAGCACATACGAAGCCGGTTGGGCAGCAGTACTTTGCCCTCTCCTAACGATTTCCCTTTGTTGTTTCAAGGGCAAGATATGCCCAGGATTGCGGTGGGGCGAAATAGCCGCTGCTCGCGTGCTTGAAGAAAAGTGAGGACATTGTGCGAGGGAATACTGCTGGCACCGCTTGAGGGCGCAAAATGAACTTCGTGCTGGCTGTGTCCGCAACATGATGTTCGATCTCCAAAGAGTATGAGTCAGGGCTTGTTCTGAAGATGAGAGAAATCTCAATTGGCGAGTATTCCGATATCGGCTACGAATAGAGTTGCCGCTAGGGTAGAGTAGATCTAGCGTTTGTCTCTAGTGGATCGCGGGGAATCTTACAGTTACACCAGCATTACGGTATTCTACAGTATTCTATTCAGGCTACGTTGTACTTTTGCCAGAATATTGAAAACTTGGATATGATATCTCTTCTATTCTCCATATTTGACTGTTCAATCTTCAGCAAGTCTGTACTATGTTAGGTTGACTGCTGTGTACTTCGGACTGAACAATCAAATAGAGTTATTGCCCGCATGACCCGACATTCTGGCTAGGTACATTGTGACAGGTTGCACAAGCCTTAATTATATCTCCAGACGTCTCTCTTCTCTGTATACATTAGCTTTTCTACCATCAAACTTCCTAATTTGCACATTCCTATCTGACTGGGTCTTTTAATATCAAGATGGCTGGTGGTACGATGCATGAACCTGTCCCGGTCGTACGGGACCTCAATGTGGTCTACGCACCAGGAGATCTTCAATTTCAAAAGAAAAGATGGGGAAACCTTACCCGCCGCTTCTCTGAGATATATAATGGCAGCTCTCCGCAATTTGTTGCCCGCAGTCCGGGCCGAGTCAACCTCATTGGCGAGCATATCGATTACTCACTATATGAGGTTCTGCCAATGGCAATTGCGGCAGACGTCCTCATTGCCGTACGGGTTTCATCTGAATCAAAGATTGATATTGCCAATGTGGACTCGTCAAAATTCAAGCCAATGAGCTTTTCAATACCGAGCACCGGTGAGGTGGAGATAGATGCATCAACTCACGAATGGACAAATTATTTCAAATCTGGCTTCAAGGGCGCTGTAGAGTTGCTCTATCGAAAAGATTCCAAGCCCTCTCTTTGTGGCATGCAAATCCTTGTTGACGGGACTGTTCCTGCTGGCGGTGGTCTATCGAGTAGTGCAGCTTTCGTATGTGCTAGTGCTCTTGCTGTTCTTCGCGCAAATGGTCGGGAACTTGTCATCAAGAGTGAATTGGTAGAGCAGGCGATCGTTTCAGAACGTTCCGTCGGAGTTAATTCTGGAGGGATGGACCAATCAGCTTCTGTTTTCTCCATCCAGGGTGATGCAGTCAGCGTATCGTTTTCACCAAACCTCCATGCTGAAGCCATAGCTTTTCCAAAGACTGATCCCCCGATTACTTTCATGATTGCTCAAAGCTTCGTTGCTGCTGATAAGCATGTCACTGGTCCGGAACGCTACAATCTCCGTGTCGTCGAATGTACCCTGGCAGCAGAAGTAATGGCGGCAGTCTTAGGTTTGAAGTTGGAAGATGATCATGGGCCTTTGGGTCGAAGTCTTCGAGGTTTTCAAAATACTTGTTATAATGGAGTGAAACCAATGGTCGGCTCAGATATTTCACCAAAGCAGCGACTTGAAAACATGCTTGCACTCGTCACGAAACTGCTCAGTAAAACCGAAGGCTACACTCGCCAAGATATTGCTTCTGCTCTGTCCATGTCGATACCAAAATTAGAAGAAACCTTTATGACCAAGTTCCCGGTCAGGACAACATATTTCCAGCTTTACAAACGCGCCCAGCACGTCTTCTCCGAGGCTCTCAGGGTTATAGCGTTTAAGGAGCTTCTGCAATCGCCGCCCTCCGCAGACCTTCTTCCAAAACTCGGGGCTCTTATGAACGAGACTCAAGCTTCCTGTCGCGATAATTACGATTGCAGTTGTCCTGAGCTAGACGAGCTATGTCAGATTGCCAGGGAAGCAGGAGCACATGGAAGTCGGTTGACGGGAGCTGGATGGGGAGGGTGCACTGTACATTTGGTACCAAGGGAGAAGGTAGAAAATGTCAAGAAAGCATGGGAAGACAAGTATTATGCAGTCAAGTTCCCTGAAATGCCAAAAGAAAAGCTGAGGGAGTTGGCGGCCGTGGTTGTGAGTGAGCCAGGACATGGATCCATGGTGTAAGCGGAATCCCTTGATTAGAAGACTCATCGGCTAATAATGATTGCAGTATTGACATGTCATAATCTATGGTAGGCCTGTAGTGGAACAGCAAGGGTTAGATTATCCATAGACCAGCATGAATCAGCCCTTGGAGCGTGCCAAGGGTGCTTGTACATAGATGTTTCGCATGAATAATTTGAGATTTGAGAGAGGAAGTAATTGCTGCTCAGCCTACATATAGCTGCCTTTTTCAAACTAACCAAGGTGACATTGAATTTTGACCAGAAAACGGAAACCGTTGCGTTTGACGCGTCTCGACGCGCTTGTCACGTACCTCAACCACACTTCTTTATGTAGCTCTGTCGCAGTGCAAAGCTCTTGCAATTCCTTCAACTCACATTGACTTGCGCGGCACGCTGGTAGGTTGCTCAACCTAGTTTTAGAAGTGCGCAAATGTAACTAACCCGCAGTCAGGTCTCTCCAACAACCACCTCGAGCGCAACAATGTCAACAGGTATGTACCAGATAGTCCAAGTTTGAGTACATAACTAAGTCCCAATATAGAAGTTGTTGCGTCAAGATGGCCTCCACGCTCTCCACATGAAGCCCTTCTCAGCTCTCCAAGCGGGCGACATCGACTGCGCCAATATCAAGATCGAACATCTCCATCGCCTTCCCCCCTCAAGAGATCGGCTGCGAAGCCTAATTTACGCCAAAGTGCCGTTGACGACGATGATGAGGACGAAGAAATGCTGCGATTGCGCCTGGAAACTCTGCAAGCGCAACTGAAGCTGAGGAAGCTGCAGCAAAAGAAAGCAAAAGCTACAGCCGGTTCAGACATTGATGACGGGTCTTTGGAGGACACAAGAACCATGAGAAGGCCCAGCACGGTCCTCGGAATCAGGGAACAAGCTCAGTCTGTTAGAGAGATGGCCAGACCCAAGTCTTTGGTGGGTGTTCAGATTCCAGTGTCTCCACAGCGGAAGCGCGTGGTCCCAGAAGAAGCCAGATCACCCGGGAGAGTGCTTTTGGGTATAGACAAGGGTCTCAAGGGGAGAAATGTCTCACTTCGCAGGCCGCCGAATGCACCGGTCCCAGCCAACGATGACCCTTTTCAGGATAAACCACATCCTGGAAAAGCTTTAGAGAGGGGCTTTCGGAACTCCAATGCCCCGAACAATACAGATAGGCCAAAATCGTTCAGTGAGAAAATGGCAGAGATGCGACAGCAGGCTAGGGAGCAAAACGACAAGGCTAAGAGAGCTCGAAAGCAGCGGAGTGCTGGTTTCGGTATTCCGCAGCAAGAGCTTGATGCTTTCAAGAGCACTGCCGTAACAGAGTCCGACCTTGGTAAACTGAAAGTAAATGCTAACCCTGGAGGGCATGGGGGGTATTCCAGGGATGATGTCCTCAATGCCATTAATAAACCAGCTGGCGGTCTTGTCCATAGAAGCAACACGGTCTCTGGAGTACGCAATACGCGGCGGCAAAACATCTCTGCATTTCCCTCTACCAAATCCAAAACTCGCCCCGAACCCTCAGAACCCTCGCCAACCGCGCCCAGTTCCACACGCTCACAAACACCGCCATTCAATACACCACTTCCAGACTCTCGTCCCAGTAGTCCAACAGAAAATTTTCTCTTTGAATCTTACTCCTCTCTTCATCTCTCTAAGCGTATCCTCCCGCACGACCTCCTAACCCGTACACTCTCTGAGAAATCGATTACACTTCTTCCAAACCTATTGGCAACCGTCAAATCACCAGACTACTCTCTTCCCGAATCCCTCGAAAATGACTACGTAGTCTTTGGTATTATCGCTTCCAAATCTCAGCCTCTGACGCACAAAGATCCGAGGAAATCTACTGCTGCGGAATCAACTTCAATGGCGGAAGCCGCAGAAAGCGAGGCCAACACAAAAGGGAAATACATGGTTTTGACCCTCACTGACCTTAAATGGTCACTTGATCTCTACCTCTTCACTACAGCTTACACTAGATTCTGGAAACTCACCCCAGGCACTATCATTGCTATACTCAATCCCTCAATCATGCCTCCCCCCCCTGGAAAAGTGGACACCGGTCGTTTCAGCCTCGTGCTTAATTCCAGCGATGACACGGTCCTTGAAATAGGCACAAGCCGTGACTTGAGCTGGTGTAAGAGCGCTCGCAAAGATGGTAAGCCTTGCGGTAGTTGGGTCGATAAGCGCCATACGGAATTCTGCGAATGGCATGTGGATCGGGTGGTTGAGAAGGTGAGGCGAGGACGAATGGAAGTTAATGGGATGAGCGCACCTTTTGGGCCTGGAGGGAAGAGAACGGGCTTTTGGGGTGGGAAGGGTGGGAAGAAGAAGGATGATGGTTTGGTGAAGGAAGGGGCGCAGTATGATCGCTCGAGTGCTTCGACATTCTTTGTTGGCCCGTCGAGGAGTGCGGCTAGTTTGTTGGATGTGGAGGGCTTGGAGCGGGGAGGCAGCAAGGAAGAGAGAGTAAGAAAGAGGCTGGCAGAGAGAGAGCGAGAAAAGGAGATTGCGAGGAAGTTGGGCGAGGGCGGGAATGGCATGGGAGGCGAATGCTTGCGATTAAGGCATGGCGGTTCTGGGCCCGTTCAGGTTGAAGGGCAGGTAGAGGCTGTAGATGCTGGGGGTTTGGGGTTGTTGGGGAATAAAGCCAGGGATGTGCATTTGAGCCCGATTAAGAAGCGGAAGGCGATGGCGATGGGGGAGAGTGTGAGGAAGAAAACGAGGTTTGTGACTGAGAGGGGGATTAAAGAGGCTGGGAGGGAGAGTTTTGGGATGGGTAGGCCGGATGATGATGATCTGGATATTGTGTAGGGGGTAGGTCTGGTTGAGTAACCTTAGGATGAACTTGGTTCTCTTCTTGCGGCCCGACGGCACTTCTCACCTCACCTCACCTATATTATATTCATTCTGTCTGGATATATTCTTTCCGCATTCATACACCCTCTGCGCCTCTATTTATACCATTCATTCTTCTTATCAGCGCTCATTTCCACCCCCATCTGTTCGTTCTACATTCATACCACCGCTTTGCACCCAATTTCCACATTCATCCTCCGTATCGGCGCTCTTCCCCTCGTGTTCACCTGCGCTTTCCCACCCGCGTTCACGGATATTGAATATTCGTTGGGAAATTCATCCGGGGTTGAGGGTTCATCCTCGTCTATAAGAACGGCGACTTCCCACCAAAATTTTTCTCCTCTCTTAAATATCAGAAGTTTGTATTCCACAACATCTATACAGCTCCTTCTCTGGTCATTGTCTATTGATATGTCTTGCATATATATACACATGGGATAGCTCTTTTCTTTTATATATTAGTAATCAAGCTTTTCTTTCGGTACCAGGCGCCCAAAGAGATTCTCAACTACGTACCTTGATGTTCCGAAGATCATCGCCGCCTTCCTCCTCTGACAAGCTCTGCGGAGACAGACACAAGCCTAATGCACGAGAATCACGACGACGACGACCTTCAAGCCCATCGGCCCTCTAAGGAACAAGGAACTTGGTCACAGACAATCCAGCATTCAAGCATGCAATCGAGAAGATCGATGCCGAATACGGTGAGCATCAAGATACTGCAGAGAACGTCAAGGAAGCTCTCAGACTCTTGTCTGAACGTGTCCATAGACAGGTAGGCAAGTACTGCAAGGCATACGGGCTCAGCTGGCGGCTCTAGCGGCTCTGTTCCAGACTACACCAAAAGCTATAGCGGAACACCCCGAGGAGCTTCGACGATATACAGAACCTAATGAGCGGTCCAGAGTTCTAGGCGAGGGCCTGATCAAGAGCGTTGACGAGCGAGACGAATCCTCGGAATATCGCGAATTTAATCAGGAGTTTCGCAAGAATAGCGGGCGTCTCAGCAAAGGGGCAAGAGAAGTCTACAAGAATGCTCGGAACGCATTGGTAGATCGCGGCACCAAGGAATCTTCCTTTGTTCTGATCACCCTGAACAAGGCTGGCTGTAAGCCACTTGTTCACGCGTTCAACCCAGCTGTAATCTACATGGATGAGACTGGCCAAGCGCCCATAGCGGCCATGTGTAGACCTTTGATATACTACCGGTCTCGGAAGGGCTGTTCATGTTCGGAGATCCCAACCAGCTAAAACCCATTGTGATCTCGAATATGGCAAACGAGGCAGCCCACGTCGCCCAACTGTCGCCACCGGAGCGAAAAAACCGGGGGGAGCAAGCCAAGCTCGACCAAGAGAAGGCGACCACAGCAGGCAGTCTCGCTTTCGTCAATCGACTGCAGCAGTAGCAGCAGTACAGCCGAAGCAGGCCTGCCGCGAACCAGAATCTTGGTGACGCGTCGTCATCGAGACAGCCAAAGGACCGCCAAAAAGCAAAGAAAGGTGCTCAAAGGGCTGAAAAGGCATAGAATAAGGCGGAGGGGAAAGTAGCTAAGGATGCAGTCAACGGGGATAAGGTCACGTAGCACATCCTACGCCTAACACCCTCAAGCGACATTCGGAACCTTTCCCATAATCTGCACATTCTCGACGAGGCGTGGGGGATGGAAAGCGACCGTGACGGGTCGTGGGAGAAGTTTAGGAAGGAAAATCGCGGACATTCGAAGGGTGAGGGCTATGATCAATGGGAGGGTGATGATGGATGAGGTAGTTTATGTGAAGAAGGCCGGGGAATTGTGAGGAGATAAGTTGAAGGAGGAGAAGGAGGCTATAAAAGAAGAAGAATGAGTAGGCGCTAAAGAAGGCTGTCGATGAGATGTATGTGCTGGCGGAAAAGATGTTTTCACCAAATCACCGCAGCTCAGAGCTCAAGAAAAGGAGCATATAGGCGTTGGGAGCGATGATCGAGCACGTGCATGCGAGCCGCTTCCGTGACCCTGTCCTCGCTGTCGCTGTTCTCCCTGGCCGAATAGGTCGCGACGGCCTTCCGCGTCGTTCTCCGCCTACAGGAAAGCCGTGGATGAAGCGCCGTGCACGACGGGTTCGTCGAGTCTTCCGTCGCATGGGGGATGTCAATCTTTACGAAGATGAGGTCTTGGGAAGGAGATGAACGAGACGGAGGTACGTTGGACAGTGCAGATTGAGGCATGAATGAAGATGTCGGAGCCGGTGTTGAGCACGGGAAAAAAGCGGCGGTGGAAGACGCTGAGCGCCCCTTCGAGAAACCAGCGGCACCGACACAGCAAGATGGAGGACTCGGACTTTGGTCACTACTACCACTGAATCCTACAAGACCCAGTGCGGGATTTGACGAGTTATCCATCTGGACACCGCGGCAGCTGCCACTGATAAGAAGGAGTTTAGCTCTAGAAGACTCGATAACAGAAAGGAGCCAAAGCGAAGACAGCACGAGTCCAAGGGTATTAGTTCCTTTGACGCAAGTCGCTAACCCGTCTTAAGTATTCCCTGGTATATACGAGATCATGCCTTCCTCGGCCTACATGTTTGGATCAAATCGACATTCTGCTGGTTTCATACCAGGACTATACATATCTCAATATCTACACGACCGAAATGCCTTTGGAGAACCTAAGAAAATCCAGAAGTTTTCGGAGGAGGAAATTCCCAGGTTAACGCCCGATCCACTTCAGCAAGCCTTGATCTCGAAGTCAGCATGTTGGCATTTCGTACATTTGAGCAGCGGCTATCGCCATATTCAACAATACATGGACAAACAAGTGCAGACTTGTCTTGGTTTGTGGAACGACACTGAGCCGATCCTAACGTTCCAAGGACGGGATGTACTGTCCACTGGCCAAAGAAACAAACGTTACAGGCAAATTCGACAAATCCGGATTTGCCCGAGGTAATTATCACGTCTTGCAGAAGAAGATAAACCTTGGGAAACACTCGCAGAGTTTTGCCATCTACGGCGCGCTGACGGTAATCCGAGAGTCGCAATTCCAGAAAGGCAAGATGATCCATCTGCAGCTTCGACCTTATCGCGTGTTTCTTAAGAGTTTCCCCTCGTTGACATTACATAATCGAGGGATATACATGGTCAGTAAGGACAATCTAACCAACGATCAGAAGCAGTTTCGGACCTATGCGGTGGCCTATGTTCGACAGACACCCACCAAGGATGGCATCAAAGGAGCATCACCTTCGGATGATAGCCGTGTTCGATTAGACTAGGATAATTCAGGTCCTAGGAGAGCGCACGCCCCTTCCGAGAAATTCGACTGGTGGTTTGAAGAGGTCATTCCGCGCGATCCAGCTGAACTCACAGCCACCGGCACAGATTTCTGCGTTTTCATTACCAAGTCAGAAAATGCAGATGACCGGGTAACATATTGCGACTTGTTGAAGCTTAAAGACGGGCAACTCAAACTCGCTCACATCGAGGTCATCTACGACAGTGAAGCTGCTTCCAGGGAACTCATAGCCATCAAAGAGTTCTGAAACGTAGGTGACAAGAATTCAAGGCTTGACCCCACACGCCAAGCTCTCATTTCGAACCCAGCAAGCAGAGAGTTCACTTTGGCGGACGTTACCTTGGGCGTTCCACCCACAAAAGAACACCGTGCTCAATACGAGAAGGACTACCAGAAATGGGCAACGACAATCGACAACAAGCAGCAACTCGCCGTATTAGACGCGCCAAGGAGAGTGCGTGATTTACTCAGCGTTTGTATTGGGCCACCTGAAACAGGGCAACTTATATCCAGGTACTTCAGGCGTATGGCTTGATGAAAGTCGGTCATAAGATCGGGTTCTTCGGTACAAGCAACGTAGCCGTGAATACTGTTGCTTCGGCTTTCTGGAAATACTTGCCACCCGAGCTCAAGCATATGAAGTTCCTGCGACTCGAGACCCGTTCTACACAGAGAATGAGCATCCTCAAGGACGAGGACTATATGGACTGGCCCAGCCAAGATGCTAACCTACCACGCGCGATGAAACCGCCGAATACCTCGGACGCCTGGAAGAAAGATCTCGAGTATCAGTACTTCAATAAGTACATGAACTTGGTCACAGAGATGGCCAGTGGTCAGGAGCTTTTCGACAACTTCAGGGCGAAAGAAAAGGCGTGGAAAGGCGCCTGGGAAACTATGCAGCGACTCGGCAACGAGACCTCTACTACCTGCCGGAATGACTCTTGGTTTCCGTACCGCAGGTGTCAAACAATACGACCGTGAAATCGCTAAAGTTCTGTACGCCGAAGAGAAGAAGAAATACACAGGTCCAGAACTAGCCCAGTTCCACTTAGAGAAAGTCATTGATGACTTCGATGCCTTCTACAACTATACGATGCACATGAACAATTTCATTGCAAAGATGGTAGATTTGGCAGAGAGGCAAGAGAGACTTTCGAGGAAGTCCAGGATAGTATGGAACGACGTATCATACGGAAAAGCGACGCTGTTTTTTGTAGCAGTAACAATGCTGGTAGCGAGGTCATATCGGAAGCCTTCGATCCAACCATTCTATACTTCGACGAAGCTGGTCAGGCGCCGACCCCCAACTTCTGTGTACCATTAACGGTCTTCAAGAATTGGCAAGCGGTGTTCTTGTGCGAAGATTTCTAAGCAGCTACAGCCTGTCGCCACAGCTTTCTCGGGCAGCGAGGTGGCGGGCAATGCAAAACTGTCCCCCCCAGCCATGTTATGACCACCGTCAAAGCGAATAGGATCAGAACTATACGTGACGACAGCGACGAAAATGCCAAGCTGCCAAAGAGTAAACCATGTGATCGACCAGAGCAATACGGCTATCCAAGCAAAGAGAGCACCTTCATGTTCATACTGACCACGTGGCAATCATGGCATGGGATCTCCGATGTTGTCGATGAACAACAGAAGTATTCTTTTCTGCTAAGAGGGAGAAGAATGACCGAAAGCCAGACCGTCCGCCGTTTTCAGTGCGGCTTTGGTATGTGGCGCATGCTAAAAGAGATGAGGACTAACCGGCCACACTTTCATTTCTGGCTCATGGTCATGTGACATTATTACTTTGAAAGTGAATTTTATTGCTCGTTGTGTTACTTTGAAATAAAGATCTTTTATATTATATTATTCAAGTAGACGGATAGACGATGACGAATCGCATGAGCAGCAGTAATGCTGATTCAATGGCGGTTGCGAGCAGCGTTGACCCGTCGCAGAGAGGCAGCGACGCGAAGCCTAAACACTCACGCAATGGCGAGACGAAAGTTACCAGCATCATCGACCTACTAACACAGACATCGACGTTAGAGAAAGAGAAGGGCAAAGATCATTCATGAAAAGAAGTGACCTTAGAGCTGATTCGACGTCTTCGAAATGTTTCAGAAAGAAAGATTGAAAGTCAAGACGCGTTCATTGCGAAGAATGTACAGAAGTTGAAGACATTCGTTCAACTTCTTAATAAACAACTACAAACACAAGAAAATACGCGTTTCACATTTGAAACATCATCATGAGTCGATGTAGCAAGAGAAGAAGCGACAACTGAAAAGCAGCGATTCAGAGATGATCTGTCATCGCTTCGCAAGAAACGCGAAATTCTAATGAAAATAGTGAAGAGAAAAGAGATGAAAGAGATACAAAAGAGATCAATTGATCAGATCTTTCAAGAAATCGCAAACGCGTCGACGACGCAATGAAATCTAATAGTGTCGCTTCGCAAGCTTGAAAGCGAAGACATTGCACTTCACGCGATGAGCTTGAAAGCTCGAGCAGCTCTAGAAAAGTCTCAGACATGAGTGAAGAGAATCGCAAGCTCAGCGCACGTAGTGCGTAAAAGCTTCGCGATACTAGCACATGATATACACATCACATTGAACACAAGCAATCAGAAGACAATCATCAAAAGATTAATAAAAAACAACGCGAGACTTCATGAAGATCTAAAGATGCTGAGAATAGCTTGACTCAAGAAAATAGTTGAAAGTGAAAAGACTCACTCATCGCTCATTATAGAGATCGCAATCAAAACGATAACAAATTGACTACTAAACGTAGACATGCTGAACTCATATCAAGAATGCTCATGCAAATTGTTTGAAAAGAACTGTCATATCACACAGTGCTATAGATGCTTCAATTTTGATCATATGACTAAATTCTGCAAAAACGAAGAATGTTGCTTCAAATGCACAAATAAACATTACATTAAGAAGTGCATTGTGTCGATGAATAGAAGACGATGTGTGAACTGCAACGATAGTCATAAACTTTGAAAATACTCATGTCTTAAGTGAAAACTACAGATAAAGTAATCAAAAGAAATCTTTTGAAATAGATTGATTAAATACTCTGAAGCATTGAAAGATAATTGCTCATTCTCTTCTTTCTCTTTAAACTTCTTGAGTTTAATGAATCTTGTGAGTTCAACGAACTCATTATTACGAATGTGTCAGAATTAATTAGAGCTAGTCAATGATCTAGTTGAGATCTAATCTAGATCTGACTCAGATTTGACTCAGATACAACTCAGCATCTTTTTTCTTTTCTAGCATCTTTTAATCAGCTTCTATTGTCTTCTATGATAAACACACTTCTTTGTGTTACGAGTGATCAACAGATTTCTATGACAAACACATTTCTTTGTGTCACAAACATCTTTCAAATCAACATCTTTCTTGTGTTTCAACATATTCTCTTTGAAACTAGCATCAATCTGAGTTACTACTATATAGAGCATGTTCTTCTTGCCTTTTGTATCTTCTTTCTTCTGTATTTTTAAAGTCTTAGTTATAACTATCTTTATAGATCAAACATTCTAGTCACGCATGCACTCTGATTAGTTTCTAGACACGATTTCAACATTACTTTAAGAATTCATTAATCACATGATACTGATCTTTATATTCATTCAAATTCACTCGATTGACAATGAGATGAGTATAAAGAAATTTGTGTATTTGATGATCAATGACATTGAAAGACAGAACAACATCAAGAAATCAATAAAATCAATGAAAACATATGATCATTGAATTGCTAGAGAATCTATCGCTCAGTCAGTAGCATCAGTTCAAATCAATTAATAGAATCAATGATAAAGAATCTTCATTGATTGCTTGAGAATCACAAAAAATCTCTTTCAAATCAGCAACACTCTTCTTTGAAGACTAAACACTTTAACAAACAATCTCACTACATACTATTGAGCATCATTCTTCGCTTGATCATCAATTCTTCATCATGATTTGATCATCTGTGAATACTCAACTCGATTTCTTCAAGAGTAATCAAAGTCTCGATTTAATCATCTATCTTGAGTTATTTTCTCGTCTATCAAAATTTCTTAGAACTGACTTCGTACAAAAACATCGTCAATTCTTGTCTCATTCTCAGACTCTTGATGAATCTCTGAAAGTCTTTACTCTCTGAGATATCAAAAATGTAAAGCAGTTACAACATTGAGTTGAACAAGACTCAGTGTTGAGATCATGCCTAGATCATTCAATCAAAGAGACTCGAGACTGATATGTATGTATTGCTCTTTAGAGATAACTATAACAAGACATTAAGAATATAGAAGAGAAAGAGTGCAAGCTCTTCTATAAATAATGACTTGAGGCTGCGCTAGGCTCGATACAGATGTGATGTAATATGTCAGACGTGTTTGCCTAAAAGAATGATGAAAGAAATGAATGAAGAAAGTGCTGAACAACAAGAAGAAGTGCTGAGAATGACTCAAAGAATTCAATAGAAATGCTCTAGGTTCAAACTAGACATAGCATCATGACTTGCTTTAATCAAATTGATTAGGGTTAGATCTGAACTCTGATTGATTCAGACATGTTCATAACATTATTTCTCTCTTCGAACATTCATGTTTGCATGAATAGAAAAGAAATAAAAGCAAAAAAAAATTCATCGTGTTTTTAATTTAGTGCGACTTATTCGAGTATAGCTTGTGAAATTCGTTCAGAACTTTCTTCGAGTCATCGAATTTCCCTTTATCAACATAGTATCATTCGTCGTCACGATCTATCTCAATTCATTTGACCTTGTATTGTAGTCTTTCTTTATATCGCCTGAAGTTCAATATATCATCTACTTCTCAATGCTTTTCATTCTCTTCAATGATCAATGATTTAAAGAGTTCAGAATGTTGTTTCAATAAAGAGTCGTTTGATGAAGGTCGTAGACACTTCAAGCTGAACACTGAATGTATATGCTTCATGCTTCTAGATAGCTGAAGACGATAGAAGATCTCAACTTTGACTGTGATTGAATAGAGATCGAGCTGCTTGTCTTTCAAATTCTTGCATGATCTAGTGATTTTGATGTTTTCAAAAACTAATCAAACTTGATCATCTACTTTATAGATGATGTCTCGTCTATGCTTGTTCACCTAAGCTTCAGTGATCTGCTTGATCTTTTTCAATTGTTGATGATCGAAGATAAGAAGCTCGCTCATTTAAGTGACAATGTCATTGATCTTTCTAGCTTCAATACGTTGACGAGTCGTTTCATAATCAGTCGTATCTGAATCGAAACTCATTCGAGGGTAAAAGTCTTTATTGAAGTAGAAAGAGATCATCAAGATAGTCAAGAACGTATTGAAATTGTCACTGAATTTCATCATTGAAAGTCATTTAGCTCAGTCATTCTGCATGTAATTGCAGTAGATTCGAAGTTCGCGTTCAACATCTTGATTAGCTCGTTTCGACTGATCATTGATCTCTGAATGATAGACTGTTGATAGATTGACTTTGATCTTCAGTCGTTTGCAAAGACTTTGTCACATGATCGATATGAACTGAAAGTCTCTATTCGAAATGATAGAACTGAGTAGATCATGAAGTCGATAGACATTTCATAGCATGATTCATACTGTTTCTTTGATTGAGATGTCATTGTCTTCTCAATGACAGAGAACATAGTGATGTTCTTTGAAGAGACGACATATGATCGTGCAAATGACGTTATAGTTTTTCGATAGAGATAGCTCAGTGATGAAGTTCATAGCTATATCTTGCCAACGCTGCTGAGAGATCGATAGAGGCTGAAGCAAACCATTTGTATCATCTTGAGATGCTTTGCTTCGCTGATAGACATGACAGTTTCGAATGTATTGTTGAATAGTTGCTCGATGATCTGACCAATAGTAGAAGCGTTGAACTAGGTCAATCATTCATCTAATGTCAGAGTGTGAGATTGATGATTGATCGTGAATATTTCGAAGCAATTTTGTATGCATTTGTTTCAACACTCATAGTAGACTCTTTTTGAATAGAACGTTGTCAATGATTTGACAGTTCTTTAGCTTCGTGTCATGAAGCTTCAGTTCATCTTTGTTCATAGCTTGTTGATACTCATTGCATAGTTCATTCTTCTGATTGACTAGACGTACGCGTTAATAGAAATTAGTCTCGTATTCAGATTCGATTTCAAACTCAATCAATAGAACGTTTATTTGATTCGAGATCAGTATAATCTGAAAATGATCATCTATGTCTTTAGCTGATTCAGAACTATCGATCATCGACATTCTAGTTAAAGCATCGACTTTGATGTTTGTTTTGCCTGATCGAAAGATAATTTGAAAGTTAAACTTCAATAGAATATTCAGATAGTTCGCTTGTCGTTGAGTCAGCTGTTTGTTTTTCATAAAGATCTTCAAAGTCTGATGATCAGTAAACATCTGAATAAATAGCTCAGTGTCTTCTAGTTCAAGTCATCAATGTTCAAAGCATCGAATGATAGTTAGCAATTTCTTGTCATAGATGTGATAATTGCATTCGACTGAAATCATGCTCTTGCTATAGAAGACTATCGAGTGAAGCACATTTTCATCATCGTACTGAGATAGTATGTCGTTTTTTACATAGTTGAATGCATCGATTTTCAAAATAGCTTGATGTTTGACATCGAAATGACGTAGAACTGAGGTCGAGCTGATCTGCTTCTTTAGATTGTCAAAGACTTCGACGCAGACTTCGTTTCAAACAAAAGATGTGTCTTTTCAAGTCAGCTGAGTGAACAACTTGACTAGTTTTGAAAAGTTCTTAATGAAGCGTTGATAGAAATTGACAAAGTCAACGAAGTCTTGTACCTCTTTTAGATTAGTAGATGTAGCTCAATTAACTATAGCTTTCACTTTGATAGAGTTCATGCAAAGATCTTGTTTTGATACTATGATCTTTAAAAAGACTGTTTCTTCTACGTTGAATTCGCACTTTCGAATATCTATCTGCAGATCAGCGTCTCATAGACGATCTAGTATCATCTTGACATGTTGTCTATGCTTCTTTTGAATCTTGCTGTATATGAGAATGTCGTCTAAATAAGCTTGGCAGAAGTCATTTAGAAAGTTTCATAAAACATCGTTCATATATTGCTGAAACGAGGTCAAATCGTTTGTTAATTCAAATGATAGAATCTTTGATTTGTACGCTTTTAGAGCGATAATGAAGATCGTATAGTTCTCACTATCGAGATGCATACGAAGTTTGTTGAAAGCGAAAATTATATTCAGTCAAGTCAGATGCTTGCAGTCAACGATTTTGCCAATCATCTCATCTATGAGCGATAGAGAGTAGCGATTTCTTTTGATAATGACATTGAGCTTTTGATAGTCGACGCAGAAGTGAAGATCATCATTGATCTTCAGAGCGAATAAAACGAGTGAGAAATATGAGGTCTTGCTAGAAGTAATAAAACTCTTTGACAGATTTTCGTTCAGATATTCTTTGACCTTCTGAAGCTTGTAAAGTAACATTTGATAAGCTCGACATTTAGAAGAAGTGACATCGTTAGTGAGCTCTATCTTATGATCATATGAACGATGAGATGATAGCTTATTGACTTGAGCTCGATCAAACACGTCAATGAAATTCTGATATTTCGAAGATAGCTTGACTTTGATGTCTTTTAGATTTTGAGCTGATGCATCAATGAAAGCGACGTCTAAAACGTTCAGTTCGCATTGAGTGTTGTAAACTATTTTCCTATCAATATCTTCGATCAACATAGCGAAAACCTCGATGCAATTCTTCTTTGATCGTTTAATCAGTGCATGAAAAGATGCAGCTTTCACACTGAACATAGAAAAGTTCTTTTTTAAAGCAGTAGAAGCTGATCATTGAAGCACTTTGAGAGCTGAACTGATAGAAGAATTTGATGATCATGATCATTTTGAGTGTGAAGCTCTGACTGACATCAAAAAAACAGAAATGAGAGCTTTTAATTGATTTGAAAAAACGATGACATCATTTTGCATATCTAATAGTATTTCATTTTTGTTCATTCAGAGCTTTTCTAATATGACGTCATGATGATTTATATCAGCTATTAACATTGAAACAGTCAATTTCTTATGACTTTCAACTGTGAGATTGAGTAGAATTTTATGAGTAATGATTTTTCTTGTCAGCTTTCCGTCATATTCTCTTATTAACTTCTCTTTAGCTAGTTGTATGAGTTGAATTTCAAGCTTCTGACATATTTGATCAACTAGCTTTGTATGAATCAAGATGTAGATCATCGAGTCACTATTTATCAGAGATCGTAGCTTGAAGAATTCGCCTTGCAAGAATAGAGTGACATTGACTAGAAATAACTTTTCGAAGTAATTCTCTTCAATAGATGAAATTTCGTCGATTAAATTGCATAAAGAAATGATCTTTATCTCTTTGATGACTCTGAAAGAGATGACTAGTTTTTTGAATCAGACTCTGAATTGAAGTTCAAAGAATGATCAAACTCATCATTTAATGCGTTAATTCTGAAAGGTTTATTCAAGCACTCTTTAGAAGTATGATCAGACTTATGACATAGAAAGCAGTTTTCAATTAGTAAGTCATTTTCTTTGACGCTAGTCAAAACAGCGTCGCGTGATTTTGACTGATCAGTCATCTTCATTTCTATGATTCTACGAGTAGCTTTGACTGATTCTTCAGCGAAGATGATCTGTTTAGTTGTTCAAGCTTTGATCATTGCTTCTCTATTCTTGATCTCTCGAATAGCTCGTTGATCGTTATTCAATCGAATGAGGTAGAAACGAATTTCTTTCAGAGTACTGAGTTGAATCAATTGAGTTACTCAAGCGAATCGAAGTCGAGAGTTTATTTTATTCTTTAGATCGACGATCAGCTGTTTTTCTTGATAGTCTAGATAGAAGAATAGTCGTTGAAATTGAGTATAAAACTCGCTGAATTTCTTCTGTTCTTGAATCAAGTTGTAGTAGTTTCTACGAAAGTTGACTTCTTTATCTGAGTCATTGAACAACTGAGCTAGCTCTTTCAAAAGCTCATCGATGATCTTGTATGAGTTGAAACAGTCACGTTCGCGTTTTGACTGAGTGATCTCAGCTGCATCATTGAATAATCTGAAATGTACGTAGCTCAGC
>JAABUL010000598.1_pt1 | contig 76484 bp, 132 predicted proteins | sample 5559151 | NCBI WGS metagenome assembly JAABUL01 (sample SAMN10711876, study PRJNA513368) | rock metagenome | isolation source: Antarctica rocks | place: Antarctica: Victoria Land, Pudding Butte sud | reverse complement strand
CCGCCGAACCTGCCGTTGCGCTGCGGTGCCCCGACGCCTGCGCCGCCAGCGCCACTGGCTCCGCTGTGCTGCACGCCCGTGGCCTCGCCGCCTCGGGCGCCGGTGCTGCCGCGCTGCGGCGGCGCCGACTCCCGGCTGTGCGTGGGCAGGCTCAGCTGCGGCTTGTCGCCCAGCACGTCCAGGTGGTACTCCGCCGCTACTGCGCGCCCCCGCTTCACTTGCGCCTGCAGAGACAAAGCGCCTTCCTTGTTGCTACAAAACCAGAGCTGCAGGCAGCCAGTGCAAACCTTTGCCTGCAGCCCCTGCAGAAGCACTGAACAGGATTCTATCGACTCTGCTCCCACCGACTGCAGTGGGACTCCTCAGCGGAATGCACGAGAGATACTGCTCACGTGGACGCGCAGCGTGTGCGGTGCGAGCGGCTCGTCCCATGCAAAGGGCATCGCGGTGCCGCCCGGCCGTGGCGTCAGCCAGTTCCAGTGCTCGTGGCTGCCCTTCAGCTCGTCCTGGAATCAAGGAAGCGGTAGGTTGCGTTGGATAATGTGAAGATGGATCAGAAGCTTGACCAGGCAAGTCAGGCTGCAGGTCATGCTCATGACGAACAGCGCCGATGAAACGAGACGTAAATGCACAATGCAGCGTCCTATCGCACCTGAGCAAACCAGATAGCAACGTCAGAGCAGGCGTTCTCGATGCGGTAGGGCGGCAGGCTAAGCCGGCTCTTGAACGTCACCAGCACCGTCCCTGCCGAGGAAACAGGCGCACAGTTGGTGCGTGCACCAGCAAATCTCGGAGCTGACGTGACGGACATCTTCTGCGCAGTCACCTCAGGCTGAGGCCAAAGACAAGCCGCCGTCATTTCCTGAAACTGTGGTGCACCTGAAGGCCCGACGGTTGTGTTTACGGGGATGTTCACGGCCTGCGAGGCGTCGTCAGCGGCTCGGATGCGCAGGCCAAAGTACGCCTCCTTGGCCGTCATGGCAAAGCCGCCGCTCCAGCTCCACCTGGCCCCGAATGTTGTCAGGCTGTCAGCCAGGCTTCACCTCTAGTGTTCTTCTTGGTGCCACGTCGATATCGGAAACAGCAGGTTCTCCGTGAACCAGCTGCTCACCGATGACACTGCCAGATACGTTGCATGCGAGGGCGGAGCTGCACGTTCGCAACTGCACACCTGGTGGTTCCGTCGGCGTCCAGCGGCCGCATCACCAGCATGCGCTCCAGGTCCGCGTCCTGTGCCAGCAGCCACACTTTTTAACGCTTGTTCATCCCGACAATGTGACATTGTCCGACAATGTGACAATGTGGGGCAACCTCCGTTTGCTGGCTGCCCAAACGCCACAGGCCGCTGTCACAAGTCCCACCCTACACCCTAAACCCTAAACCTCAAAATTTTAAGGTTAAGCTGAGCTGACAATCCAACAAACCTTTCTCGGCTCTGCCCGCTGCGTTCAGTGCCAGTGCCGCACCTCCCAATGCAGGGCCGCACGCTCTCCGACGCCCAGGCGGCGCTGCGCCCTCGGGCTGCCGTCGAGCGGCGCCTCCACCGGCGGCACGTCGGGCGTGCCGCGCTGCTTCACCTCGATGGGTACGCCCGTCTGGTTCTCCACCACATACTTGCTGCTCACCGTCAGGACCTGCACTTGTCGGGGAGCACAAATTCAGATTCTGGACTGACAGACTGGTCCCGATTGGATGCATATTTCAGGCTGGAGCAGTCGACTGCTCACATGAGAATGGCCAGTTCTGTGTGCATGGCAGACAGGTGCACAGACTCTAGACAGCTTCTAAGCCCAACGCACAGCGTCAGCTCACAGGCACCAAAGCAGCCGCCGTCTGCTGTCCCCTGCGTCGACAGACGAGGAGGCCAGCTGCATGTGTGCCGCAAAGGACTCTTGCTGCACTACATAACTTCGAGGCACGTGGAACAAGTGTGTGTGACGGCCTACCTTTTAGGGTTTAGGGTGTGTGATGGCCTACCTTCGTGTTGCGGAACACCGAGCCGGGCGGACCGGCCATGACGGATATGGCCAGCTCGTACAGGCGGCGGCCGCTGCCGGCTGTGCCGCCCTGCGATGCGCCGGCGGCGCCGGCCTGCTGCTTCTTGCCGTTCTGCTGCCTGACGCCGGGCGACGGCACCGCCGCTGCTTGCGCGCTAATGGGCGCGGGCGAAGTCCTGGCAGGACGCAGCGGCTGCAAGGCCAGCAAGGCATCTCATCAGCGGCTGCAGACATGTCATCTACAAGGAACGACACCTCAAGCCAGCACCGGCAGGCTTGCACCTAACAGGAGGTGCCCACTCTCACTGGCAGCTCGTGACAGGAACAGCTGTGAGGGAGCAGCTGTACATAGGGCATCACTCAGTTCGTATTGGCGCATGAAATCAAGGCGGCACAGACGACCGCACCGCGGGCAGGCTGCCGTCCGCCCAGGGCGCCAACGTGAGCAGCACCTCCACCAGCCTGGGCTCACTGTCGCTCCGGCCGCCGGCGGTCCCCGGCCGCAGCCCCTGCCCCCGTGCGGGCCCGCGGCTCGTAGCGCTGGCGACCACACCGAAGCTGTTGGGGCGGCTGGCGGAATCATGGCGCAGGTGGCCACGATCGGGGTTGGTGCGGTCGGCGTCCAGCGCAATTATCTCCACGCTCACCGGCTTCGGGTCAGGCGGCGCCGTAGCCTGCGGCACCACAGCCTGTTATGCTCGGGAGCTCCAATATCCATACATGGCTTCTGTTTCCCTGCTCTGCATACTTAGAGTCTGAGTCTGACTTGAGCTTGCAGCGAGCTCTGCTTCTGCCCGCAACCAAACACCGCCCAGAGAATCACACGACTGCAAGTTGCTGCATCATGGCACGCACCTGGCTGTCATGCGCTGCCAGGGGGGCCGTCTGAGACAGCGTGCCGAGCAGCGGTCCCGCCGCGGTGGCACCAGGAACGCCCTTGGTGCTGGGTTTTCGCAAAAACACCGACTTGCGCGACGGCTGCTCCGGCGGCAGAGCGCCACGCAGCTGGATGCTGCCCTTCAGACCTGCACACTCTCCACACAGCCTACTCAGCAAGGCAATCTGATGTGCACACGCCATGGCAGGTGCTGAGCACATGGCCGTGTCAAGATTGGCATTGGGGCAAGGGGCAGGACAAGTGACATGGCAAGTAGGCAAACCCAAAACCCTAAGTACAAACCACCCGGCTGTCATGCACAGACAGCGCAGACAGTAAGGCACGCACCGACAGTGTGGATCTGCAATGGGCGGCTCCACTCCTTGGTGTCTGCCAGGCACAGCGCCGTGTGGTCCTGCTTGTTCATGAGCGTTGGCGGCAGTGCCACGTCCCCGCCCGCAGCCGCCTCCGACCCGCCCGGCACAGCGCCTGCGCAGTGAGGGCTGCGCCGGTCGAACTGAGGATGAAAGGGGAGTTGTGGGGTGTCACGATGACAAGCCTTGGGTCCCATTGCCAGGGCCGGGCTGGCGAATTCGGCTGGCTCCTGGCTGGGTGTGTAAGTGGCCATGCATCAACACAATAAAGGTCGTGGCATTGTACAGACAGAAGGCTCCTGTGTGGACCCGACACAGAAACTGCAAAATTGCAGATCTGAGGTCAGCTGGTTTACCTGGCGCAGTGACGACGTTGTAGTCCCAGGCCGAGCGGTAGCCCAGCAGCCGAGCAGAGGAAGGCGCATCCTACACATTTAGAGAAAGCGGCATGAGCAGAGCATAACAGCAAGTGAGCGCCTACTCTTGGTTCGCATTAGCACTTGTGCAAATCGCAGCAAACCAGCAAGGCTTAGACGTCGGCACAGCGGAGACGCAATGCTACTGAGGCCGCTGGAGCCCTATCGAGCATGAGAGCGAGCACCTGAAAGCCCAGGTCCAGCCCGGTGCGGTTGTCCAACCAGTAGGGCGCGTACAGCGTGATGGCGCACACCGCCCGGTCGCCGGTCTCGCCCGCCATGCTGTTCTCGATGCCCAAGAACAGCTGCCCCGGCGCCGCGCCTGCCATGCGGAAGCCATTCAGCCCACGCAACTTGACTTCGCTACGTTGTCTGAACCAGCTGAACAGACATCCACTGTGCAACATGTGCTCACTTATTATGCTCTTGAGAGTTCATTCTGAGATCCGGCTTGCTGCTTGACGTGAATGGAGTGAACCGCCTGTGGGCAGGAAGTGGGATACCTTGCTTGAGCGCCGCTGCTGCACTCTTGGCATGCTGTCGGTGCCGCTTCATGAGGTTGGCGCGCCACATCGCTGCCGTCGTGCGTGCCAGACGCCTGTATTATTATTTTTATATGTTAAAAATATCGTTATGGTTGCCTGCACATCTACTTGAGCAAACTTGAGTAGGCCGAACTCCCACAGAGCAGTTGATGGCACATCATGTCGACATGCCGCAGCATCACGTGTGGGCTAAAGCAGCATGGAGAAAATGTGCAACAGCAGCGTACAACGAAAGCGGCGAAGGCAAGTGACGCACTCCTGTTGCTGAGCAGCAGCATGAACCGCCGGTGACGACGCAGCCGCTGTGCTGTCGCGACCACCTGGCTGCACTTCGCCCGCGTCCGAAAACCTGATGAGGTCCGACTCCCGCCTGCCGCTGCCGGCGCGCGGGCCGACGCTTGGGGTGCCGCGCTGCAGCCGTGAAGAGCCGCCGCTGTCCTGCCGCCGGCTTGCTGAAGCAAAGGCGCTCGGCGCAATGCCGCCGCCGCCGCCGGCAGCTGCCTGGAAGCTGGCTGCGCCATGGGCCTGCGGCAATAGCTGCGACACGAAGCGCGCCGGCGGGCCAGGCTCTGCCTCCCCGTAGAAGTCGCCGCCGTCGGCGTCGCTGCCGGAGGGGCTGCTGTCGTAGGAGGATCCGCGCTGTCGGCCGCCCTCCGCCAGGCGCTTTGGGCTGCCCCCCTGGCCCGCCAGCAGCGGCTGCGGCTCCAGGGCCGCCCCGTCCTCCGTCGTCAGCCGCTGACGGCTGGGGTCTGGGGGCGACTGGAACTCTTCCAGCTGGCCACCGCCGTCCGCGGTGCTGAGGACGCCGCGCGGCTGAATCTCGCCGGCGGATTTGCCGCTGGCGGGCAGGCGCAGCGCGGACCGCCGCCGCCCCGGCGGCTTGCTGCCCTCCTGCTGCGCCGGCGGGCTGGGCTGCCGCATTGCAAACGAGGCGCCAGACGCTGGCGGCGCCGCGAAGCTGACGCCGGTGATCTTGGCGTTCGTGGAGCGCGCAGTGGCGGCGGCGGGCGGCTCAAAGCCGTCAGCCGACTCCAGCCGCATCGGCACGCTGAAGAAGGAGCCGTCCCAGACGGCTGCGTTCAGATCAGCACCGCTGTGCGCCTGGGCCTGCACCACCGCAGCGCTGCCTTCCCTGCAGAGACCGCGATGTGAACCGCATCAGATGGCACGCAATAACCATCTGCAGAGACAGTTGACGCAGCACAAGAGGCAAATGTCAAATCTCAACACTACCGTAGGCTCACCCCTCGGCTGCACCATCCAGGTCGACAGATGCGGCGGTGGGCGTGTCTGCGGGTGTGCCGCCAAAGCGCTCTCGTAGCCGCCCCACCTGCCCATACGGCGTCTCATCCGGATACGGCGGCGGGGTGGGCAGCCGCTCCAGGTCACCAGCTCCTGCACGAACATCACGCAAACATTTCTGCTACTTGCCTTCGTGTTGCATGACCATCGCAAATGCCCTGTCCTGACATGCCGGCAGGCAACGCGCTCGCAGTTGCAGCTGGTTCGGACTGAATGACAAACCCACTCAAGTTGAGGTGATGACGACATGAAAGTCTGCAAGCTATATTTGGAAGTCTGCAAGCCATATCTTAGGAGCTCAAGCGGTGATCACCCTCAACGTCCACAGGCGACGGTGAATCTGCGGAAAGGTGTGGCTGGTGCGGTGAGCCTCGCGGTGCAGCGTCGGGGCTGGCGCCCTCATTGGTGCCGGCGCCCTCATTGGTGCCGGCTGTCGTGCCCGCCGACGCCTGGCGACTTGCCGAGCCCAACAGCGAGCCGCCGGCGCGGCGCTGCTGCAGCGACTCAGGCAGCGCAGGCGTCTGCATTGACATTGACATGTAAACAAAAGTAAAAAGTCAAACAGCACAGCAGACGACATGTCCAGGTGGCACGTAATCCGTCGGTGATTCTGACGCACAGCAAAGCGGCAGCAGCAGTGTACTGTCCTCACAGATGCATGACGGTGTAAGACCAGCAGCACTCCAGCAACTGCGCTGCTGAGCGGGGCAATTGCAGGAGAAAACCGAACAGCGCATAGCCGCGGCTGTTCTCTCAGCTGCAGACTTCAGGCTGTCGGCCCTACAAAACCAGGCGCACCTGGGAGCCGATGGAGGAGGTGCGCTCCCAGCCGGGGAAGCGCGAAAACTCTTCTGGCACGTCATTCACAGTCGGCTCCCGTCTGTTTCCTTCGCTGTCCATCCTGCAAACACAGCACACTTGATATTGGTCCTCCTCACCTGCCATTTGTGCGGCAGATCTGGCCGGCTGACTTTACAAATTCCTGAATCGCGAACTGCTGCGTCTGTATCCAAGGCTCAAAGGCACGCATGTCGTGGGTCGCACGGGTAGCTGCACTGGGGCTGGGCGCTGCTCACCGCTCGGCGAAGCTGGTCTGCATGCGTCGCGCGCCGTGCGCCATGGCGGCGGCGGCGTTGCCCATCAGGCCCGAGGGGCTGGAGGCCTCCGCCCGCAGCGCCTGCAGCCGCTCCCTCGAGCCCGCCGGCGTTCTGTCGCGGTGCTCGCCGATGTGCAGGGCCTGTGGTCAACAGCAACACCCGGTTGATGCAGCCCAGTTGATGGAGGTTCGAACACTCCAGGGAATGCACGCGCAGATGTTAGGGGCGGTGAATCAAAACTGTCGATTCCTGCACAGTAGCCTTGGGCTTTCAGACACACTCACATTAGCGAGGGCGTCGATCGCGCCCCTGCCTGCGTCGCGGCCCACGCCTGCGACGGCGCGACCAGCCACAGTCGCGCCGCCAACAGCCATTGCGCCAGCAGCGACTGCAGCACCTGCACGGAGCGTAGAGCTTTACGCCAGATGGCAGGAAGTCACAGGAAGAGTGTTGCAGTCTATGAAGGCTGACGAAGTGTGTGCCTAAAGACACAGCTTGCAAAAGGCCAACCTGTGGTGTCTTCGCCTTGAGGTCAGCGTGTGCGCCCAGTAGCAGGAGGCTGCTGCGCTAGCAAGGCCGGCAAGCCTGAGCAGTCACAAGCCTCACCGCCGACGGCCATGACGCGGTTGGCGACGCCGGGCGCGGACCGCCCGGTGCTGCTCAGGAAGAAGGCGTCCGCCTCATTGCGCTCCCGCTCCACCGCGGCCGAGTCGGCAGTGGCCTGGTTGAGCTTGGTGGCCGCCTTCTGCGCCCGGCGTGAGGAGGGCTGCTGGCTCCTGCAGCACGGCACTGTCATGATGTGACACACTGTGCAGCGCCGACAGCTGTCGGGCTTGAGGCACACGTCCTCAAGCGTGTGCCTTGCGGGGACTTGATGCGGCCCATAGCAGCGACAGAGTGCATCAGTCCTTCAGGAAGAGCAGGTCTTGGCGACGAATAACTTGACGGGCTTGTGCCAGATGCTCACGTGGGCGGCACTTGGGCGACGTCGGCGGGGTGACGGCTCTGCACCGACTTCGCCACCGACTTCAGCCCGCGCATGAACGAGCCGTGCTGCTTGCCCGGCAGCGACGTCGGCAGCTTGCTCACGTCCGACTTCAGCTTCAGCTCCTTCGCCAGCCTGTGGGATGTAGGCACCACACCAACGTCGTCTGCTGCAGCTTGATGGCCTGCCGGGGAAGCCATAGTTGGTTGCTGCTGCAGTGTGGCCTGCAGGCTCACATTTGGCATCAGGCTTGTGCAAACAAATCACAGCCGCAGCTCCCAGGACATCAGGCGAGTCCGACTCAGTATCCCCCCTGCGACTCCTAATGCAGCGGAAGGCTTTGCAGACTGGCTCAGACTCGAGGCAGGCAACTCTGCTGAAGCCGAACCGGTAGGTGAAGCGTGAGTCGGCAAAGTCGGGCAGCTGCGCATGTGTGTGCCCCCAGCTGATGATGGCCCACTGTACGGCGTGCAGCCCCAGCGCCGGCACGCTGGCGTGCAGCAGCACGTTGCCGCTCAGGTCCGCGTACACATCCTGCGGGATTCGCAAAGGGGAACCTGTTTCCCGATGCGTGACAAAGCTGCGCAGACGTGTCGCGTGCCTGCTGGCTCAGGTCAGAATCTCCAGCCGCCGCCTGCTGCAGTGTCCAGCAAGAAGTTGCTGGCAGCGGTAAGCGGTACACAGCGGTAAGCAAGGGAGCGGTAAGCGGTAACCAGTTGCGTCTAAATGGTGCTCTGCTGGGGCAGCGCACACCTGGCGGCGCCCTGGCGGCAGGGTGAGCTGCAAGTGCGCGCCGCGCGAGCGGCCCGCCTTGCCAACAGGCGCGCCCGGTCGCCAGGGCCCCATGAGCGGCGTCTCGCTGCCGCCCTTGGCCAGCATCTCCGCCGCGGACTGCGCCTCCTCGCCGCCTTCCTGCACAGAGATGCAGTGAGTTTGATGAGGCCGCTACCATATAAAGATAGTACTATCTAGGGTTTAGGGTTTAGGGTTGAGGCCGCTACCGTTAGGAGTTGACATCCTGATGCATGAGGACAGCCATTTCCTGCAACGGTGCAGCCTTTCTAGTACTGGAGACAGCCAAGGACACCGTGTGAGCCCACATCACAAAATCCCAGCACGCACACCAGGAGCCTACCAAGCTGGCAGTTTCGTGCAGCACAAGCAGCAGCAGCGCACCTTGAGCAGGCCCTCCAGCAGGAGCGTGTCCTCGGGGCTGAGCGGCATGTGGCCACTGAGCGCTGACGCCAGGCCCTGCAACGCCTCGGTCGCGCGCTGGCTGGCGCCTCCTGCCTGCCCTGCGGCGGCGCTGGAAGCTGCTGCCTCCGCAGCCGCCGCTGCCACGTCCGCGTCGTCGCCGCCCAGCGGCGGGCTGGAGAAGGAGCGCTGTGCCGCGGGGCCGCGGTCCTGTGTCTTCTGCCCCTTGTGCAGCGGCGCCACCTGCAGGGGAAGAGGGTAAGGGGGGTTTATGGGGGGTGATGGTCAAGGAGCTGCGAGGTGTCTGCAGCAGTCATGAGAGAACCGAGCTGCCATGCATGCGATGCGTGCAGGTCTTGATGTCCCTTCGGAAGGACTCTTGGGACTGCTGGGAAGTGCTGCTGCAGCAAAGTCATCCTGAAATGGCCCTGAAACCCCATGTAGCAGCCCGGATGCAGCGCTCGCCTGCCACAGGATGAGGTGCATGGGGTACGGCAGCGCATTGGTGAGCACGACGGTGGGGTGAATGGCCAGCGTCGCCTCCAGCGGCTGCTGCGCGCGCATGTGCTCCCCCGGCCCCAGGATCTCCACGTGCTTGAAGGCCTGGAACTCCGAGTTGACCTGCGGGCGGCATGTGCCAGGTCAGCTGTGGATGTTAGTGCGAATCAGTGCTGGTGAAAAGCAGATCAACTGCAATCGGGAAAAGATGCTGCAGATGAGCGCTTTAAGGGCAGAGGATTCCTGGTGCTGCAAGACCAAGTTGCACGGAGGATGCACCTGCGCCGGGATGATGCGCACGACACAGTGCAGCGGCGCGCCCTCCCCGTCCTCCGGCTCGCACATCAGGTAGCCCGCCTGCGCAGCCAGAAGCAGGAAGAATTTGGTAGCTGTGCGACATGACGGTGCTGACAGGCACGGGCTCCGACTCGGCATTTCCGAGCCGATATCACCGGAGCTTTGCAATGACCCTGGAGGTATTCTAGATGCTGATGACGTGGCGCGCTCACAGCACAAAACGAGAGTTGCTGGTGATGAGGTGGCGAGCTCACATGCCAGAACGAGAGTTAGTCCACCCAGCACGACTACTGCCGAAGCAGTAGAGCGTGTTCCCTGGGACTCTCAACCTCCATGCTGGACTGCCTCTCCCTACGCTCAACTCAAAAGGTGTGAAGCTTGCTGTCAGGCTGCTGGACGATGCCAAACGCCGGGTCACCTGCGCCAGCATCTCAGGGATGTGGGGCGAGAGGCGAATGACGTCACGTGCAGCCTCCAGGTAGCCCATTGGTCTCACGAACAGGCGGCCGCCCAGCACCGCCGTTAGTGGCAGGTAGGTGCCTGCACAGAGATGTTGAAAAGTTAGCATACAGGCCAGTGAGAACGATTCTAAAATCAAGAACAAGGCAGAACAGTTAACACACAGCACCGGTAGGGAGCGCCGCGAAGCTGCGCTGAACCGCCAAGGAAAATCCGGCATGGCAGCAACTACATCACCTGCGCAGAAGCAAGCTACTCTGTGTCACACCTTTGCCAGGATCCAGCGGGCCAATGTTGGCGTCGGCGTCGGCCCGGCCGGCATCAGCGACGCCGCCTGTCGGCGCTGCAAGGCTGGTGATGGGGATGTGCAGGCGGAAGGACAGTGGGCGGTCGGTGTTGTTGGCCGCCCAGATGCCGGAGTGCAGCGTGATGATCTTGGTGCGGCCGACCAGGAAGATGTCCACGATGACGGGCGTGTGGCCGCGCTCCGCCGCCGAGTCCATGAGGTACCGGTACTTGCCCACAACCGACACCGCCACGTCCTGCATGCACCAAGAGAACATTCAGAGGCTTGGCGCGGACACTGACGAAGTGTCAAGAAGCTGACAATGCCACTAAACAGTCATCAATATTGCCCACAGAAGAACATGCCTCATATGTAAATGCTGCCCCACGCAAACGGCTTCACAGACCTGAGGGTGGAACTCTACAGCTGCGCGCTTGCTGTCGCCGGCAGAGAGTCGAACGTTATGAGACCCTCATGCGCAATTTCCTCAGAATATGCTCATCTTCCACCCTTGGATAAGTGCAGCTGTGGCTGCCGCCGCAGCCAGTCACCCACCAGCAGCGGCATCCAGTTTCCCTCGAAGTGGAGGTTGAGCGCAGTGCCCCAGCGCTCCGTCCAGGTGCCCTTGCCGGGCGCCACCGTCCGCAGGCGCTTGGGCACCGGCGTCACGCGCAGCGTCTCGCTCGCGCCCGCCTCCAGCGCGCACGTTTTCTGCGCCCCGTACCGCTCCGTCTGCGGCGCAGCACGTTTGGTGGAGTCAGTCTCGTGTCTGAGCAACGCGATACGAAACTGACGAGATGTCCGTAAGCAGGTGCGGCCTTGTGCCTTTGCAGGATCCTGCTGCAGGCGCTGTAACAGCAACCGCTGCGCAGGATCCTGCTGGGCGCTGTAACAGCAACCGCTCCGCTCCGCTCCTCTGCTCTGTCCAGCAGGCCCTTCACCATACTGCTATATACACAAGTTGCGCCTTGGGGATGATCTGTCCCTGGACTCAATGCTGCACTGCTGCACTGCTGCACTGCTCGGCGAGGGTTCGCTTGCATGCCCTCACCTTGTCCGCCCAGTAGTAGACCCGCAGCCCCGACTGGTTCTGTATGAGGTACTTCTGCGGCGCGCGCCCCGTGACCGGCGCTGCGAGGCCCAGCTGCGCACGCACCGGCGGCACCGCCTCCGGCTGCGCCACCGCGCTGTGGCTGCCCGCCGGCGAGCCCGGTACGCTTGCCATCGGGGAGCCTGTATTCGCGAATCAGGTAATCTGATCTGCAAGAAGGCATGCAGGCTGCGTGCTCTCGTGAACAGCTTACAGCAGCTCATAATGAGACGCTGGGGGTGATGTACACCCTGTAGCGATGAGTGCGGAGTTGCATACGCTGCATTCAGCCGTTTCAAAGGCGTAAAGTCTCTGTTTCAAGCAGCACCTGGAGGCAGCGGCTCGCCGAGCGCGGGCGCCGGCGCGGGCAGCGCCTTGGCGAAGGCCAGCGCGTCGCCAATAGACAGCAGGCCCGCCGGGTTGAAGTGCATGTTGAGGTGCTGCTCCGAGGACACCCAGATCTGCCTGCGGCACAATGCAGGACCGACAGCTTATCGAGTGTGCGATGGTTCAAAATGCTGGATCACTCTCCGTGCATCTGCTAGAGAGATGACAAGGGTATGTTGGACACTAGGGCATCCTCACTTCAGGTGAAAATGTGTCGGGATGCTCCTCATGCACCCTGAGATGCTATGCGGCCGTGCTGCAGTGTCAGCAGCGCTTCGGCCAACTCGACAATGTGTCAGTATGTGTGCCTTGCATGCACCCAGATGCCATGCGTCTGTGCTTCAGTGTCATGAGCACTCCAGCCAACTCAAGGGCTTTGTCGAGAAAGTTGGCAATCAGCTGAGGTTGCACTGCAGCATTCAGCGACATTGCAGCTCAACCACACGCATAAACTCGCAGTTGAATTGCAGCAGTGCATCCGAGAGCCTAGTATCTCAGCATGCATCTGAGCAGAGGCTGCGCGCACCGCTGGTGGTCGGAGCGGTAGATGGGGGAGCAGTGCTCGATGAGCTCCACGCGCGCCTCCCAGGGGTCCACCAGGCTCTCCCACCGTGACGCGCTGTTGTTGAGGAAGCTCGCCGACAGCCGCACCGCCAGCCGCAGCGCCTGCAGGAGACAAGGGGGCTGTCTGGCCGCACATCAGCATCATGACCGAGCTTTCACACATGCGAAAAAGCGCTCGCACACCTCGACATGCTTGCAGCCAAAACGTGTGCAACGGTCTGGCTGCTGTAACATTCCCACGTTGTAAATCACTGTCCTAGCCCGCCACGGTGCAGGTCGATTGAGAATGAGGCGCCCACTGCCACACTGCAAGCGGTCGCTGCGAAATCAGCCGGAAGTAGCTGCAGGCTCAGCGCCCACCTGGTCGGGCGGGCGGTCCGAGAAGCGCTGGTCCAGTGCGTGGTCCAGCCGGATACGGTCCAGGGCCACCTCCATGACATCGGGCGCGCCAAAGGTGCCGCCCTTGTCCGTGCACAGCAGCAGCGCCAGCCCAGCCAGCTCCGCCGCCACGCGCACGCGCACCGGACGAAACTCTCCCTCCTGTGCATTGAGAGGGGACGACTGAATGACGCTTGACTTGCATGGTTTTCAGATGGGTCAGCCACTTCTATTCGCCCCCAAAACATGCAGCTTACACATTTATTGCTGCCAGCATCCGCAGGGCGCTCGTGAGTTGCTGATTCCTGCACCCATCCTGCGCGCTGCCAGGACTGACTCCTTCACGCAAGCAAGGCTTCGAAAGCCCACCGCGAGCAGCACACCTGCTGCGGCGTTTTGGCGGGCGCCGCGGCGGGGTTGCCGGGCGTGCGGCGCTGCACGATGCGGCCCACCATGCCGGCCACCGACTGCCAGAAGGGGATGTGCGAGAAGGCCGCCCGCGCGGACAACTGCCCCAGGCTGACATCCACCTCGTGCGTCGCCGCCTGCCGCTTGCTGGACAGCGGCAGCCCGTACGGCCCCGCCGCCGACTGCAGTGGAATGCAATGCAAGTGTTTGTGCCACCAGCTTCGGAAGAGGATCAGCTTCGAGGACAAAGTTTGTCATTGTGGGCTCACGCTGAGGCAAACCACGAGAAACTTTGATAGGAAGCGGCGGGGAACTGCACCTGGCTGTGCTGGGAGGAGTAGTCCTGCAGCAGGCGGCGGGTGCGCGGCGACGCGTACTCCATCACCTCCAGGCGCAGAGAGTCGTGTGTGTCAAGATGAGACTGCTCAGCAGCTGCTTGATTGCGAGGCCCAGTGCAGCCCTCAACGCGTTCGAGGTTTGGTGTTTCAGCCTGTGGAGGATGAAACACTGGCAGGTGTGCTGGCAAGGCGAGAGAGGCTGCAGTTCGATGGCAACCAACCGAGAACGCACCAGGCTGTCGATGAGGTCGGTGCTGGCTGCCTCGTTCTCGCGTGTCGCCGCGGCCTGGGCTGCGGCGGTGCTGACGAACAGGCGGGCACCAGCCGCCGCCATGGCCCTGCAGTCCGTCAGAGGTGGAAGTTCAGGTGCTGATAGGCAATTTGCAGACATACGCTTTGCACTATGGCCGCTTGTCGCCTGCACGCCTGGCGCTCCAGAACCCTGAGTGCAAAGGCGTGCAGGTCTGCGCTTCCGATGCAGAGGCTGCAGCAGCCATGACAATCGAAGATGCAGAGCCGGTCTGCGCGCACCCCCACTGGGAGGACCGGTGCGACTGCGGGTTGCTGGGCTCGGCAGCGCCGGGGTCATTGCGGCGCCGCGCCTGCACTGCCACCTGCCACCGCCGCCGGCGCCACCAGCGCTGCACCGTTGCTGCTGCCGTGCGCATGCGCTCCGCCTCTGCAGCCTCCGCCGCTTGCGGCACCTGCAATTGTCGTGTCATCCTCAGAGCGCTACGAGATGGGTTGGTAAAACAATGCAGCTCAGTGACCGTGCATCGCAAATCTTGATCGTAATAATGTCGCTGCCAATGTGCAGAGGCTTCCAGCAGCAGGCAGCCTACCAGTCACCGGCGGCGGTATGATGCAGCAAGGGCTCACCAGCCTGAGGGACAGCCTCATAAGCAGGCAAATGTCAGAATCTTCCTCACCTTCGAGTCGTACTTGCAAGAGGCGGAGAAGGGCAGCAGCGCCGCCGTGACCGCAGCGCCGGGGTCCCGCACAAAGCCCGCCAGGTTGCGGATGTCTGTGCGCAGCGCCATCTCGCTGTCGCCGCCGCCAGCGTAGGCCACCCGCAGCGCCGTCATGGCCAGCACCAGGCCGCGCTCCTCCACCGCCAGCACTTCCTCTACGCAACATGCAGGCATCAGCTCACGATTTGAAGCAGCAGCCTATGGGCCGGGAGGAACTGGAAATGCCCCTGGTTTGCCAATGAAGTGCAACAAAGCATGACATCTACTTCGCAAGTCATTGCGCATTCCATGGCTCGCTCGCATGCATGCTCCATGGCAAACTTCGCGCGAGTGCAGCGGCTGGCACGCACCGGGGTCGTCCAGCGAGAAGGACAGCGCCGTCAGCAGCAGGTCCATCATGCGGTCGTGCAGGTTGGTGGAAGCTGGCACACGCGCCGTGTCGCCGAAGAAGTAGTCCACCGCCTCCGCCAGCACCGGCTGCGCATTTGCAGCGGAAAGCTGGCCGTTTCGACACAGCACAGGAAGCAGCATGTGGGAGGGCTGGTATTAATCGGAGGCACCAAGAAGGAGGTTCCTCTGCTGTCATACGTTTGCTGGATTTCAGTCAATCTGCGGACACACCATCAGGCAGACTTTGGGCTGCTGCACGCTGGCAGTCAGATGTGACCTGTTGAATATTTGTGCGGCAGCCTCCGTGAGAGTGGGATACGCACCATGTCCAGCACCGGAACAAAGAGCTGCGAGTCGGACAGCACGACGTTGACGTAGACGAAGGCTTTGCCGTCCTCCAGCAGCAGGCCCCGCTGCTGGCCCGCCACGAAGGCCACTGGGTCATGCGCCGCCAGGTCCGCCTGCCATGCAAAGCCGTGTGGAAGACTTTCTGTCTGTGAGTTCGAATAGGGTTTTCATCTGTACTTGCAGGGTTTCTGCCGTGCTGAAACTACATTGATTTGAGGGCGCAGTTGGCAGCACAGGCGTCCGGTGCCAGTGAACAGCAGCCACCGTACACAGAGTCAGCTGTCATTGCGTGGATGCATCAGGATCGCAGGAAGAAACACGGAGATGAACACACCTGCGGCAGCCCCAGCTGCGGGTGGGTGTTGGGCAGGTCTTCGGTGAGATGCTGTGGCAGCTGAAACACCTTGGTGATGGCGTCAATGAGCGTCAGGTCCGACAGGAAAGGCCACTGCACCAGCGCGTTCTCGGAGGCGACCTCCACCGCCACCGTGCCATCTGTCATGACCGCCACCGCCACCTGCAGCAGGTAGACCAGTAGCTTATATTGGCATCTGGGCGGAGAAGTGCGGCGGGAATATGGCAGGCAGTGTCTCAAGGCTTGTAGGCTAGAGCAATGTGCCAGAAGTTTCGTAAACCTTCATGTGGCCCCCAACATGCTGCAGCCACGTCGACGGTTCAGCAGCGGCTTGGTTGCTGGCCGCCGCGCTTCTGGCGGCACAGCTGCGGCAAAGAGGAAAGCTGAATTTCCCTGCCACACCTCTAGGGGGTAGGCGGCCTTGTCAACGTCTGACGCCCCCACCAGGTGCGCCGCCTCCTCCGGCACCGGCGCCACTGGGATGCTGAGCAGCGACAGCAGCGGCACACCCTCCGGAAAGTCCTCTGCCATCTCCGGCACCGTCTGTGCCGCAAACATGCAGTGTTGGCGCAGGTCGCAGCAAGGCGCAAAGCGTTGACACCACAGCCGGTCAGCCAGTGCTCATGCGAGCAGATTCTACCATATAAGCATCCGTGACATGCTCAGTGGCTGACATCTAACGCACACGAGCAACTTGCCTGCCAGCCAAATGTGGGGTGGAGACTGTCGCCCGACGTGGCGGCCTGGGGTGGCGGCGTGCGCATCGGCGGCGTTGCGGGCTTCAGCGGCGTGGCCGCCAACGGCGAGGGCGCCGGCGGCGTACGCTTCCGCATGGAAGACGTCCGGCGAAGGGCGCCCTATCCGGATCAGGTGTGAGACTTACGACTTGTAGCCACATCTCATGCCATTGGGTGCGGCCTTGCCTGACAGGTTTGATGCTTGTGCCTGCACCAGTCCCCAAGGAGTGCGCCTCACCTGTAGCAACAGGCAAAATATGCGCCGAGCCACCTTGGCACAAAATATCTCTTGAGCACCATCAGAAGCTGATGAGGTGATATGTAGCCTGATGTCGTCTCGACGGCACCAGCGACTGTGTCCAAAGCTTAGTTCAGCCGGCACATCCGAAAAGCAGGACGGCAGGCATCATCTCGCACCCGCGAGGGCTGCGGCGCAGAGCGGCCGGCAAACGCCCGCGGCAGCACCGGCGAAATGGAGCGGCGCCCCGCGCCCTTTGGCTGCAGCAGCTGTCCCAACGACTGCTGCGGCGTCGCAGGGCTGCCGCCGCTGTCCAGCCACGGCAGCACCTCCGCGGCGGTACGCTGCATCCTGTGAGCAAGGCAGTGTACAGTAGAAGCAGAGCTGTGCAGATGCCAACCCATCAACAACCGGTCTCTTCAACTGATCCCTGATCCAGCTGTTTCTGCGCTGTTCTCCACTGTTTGTCCAGCATTTGCCATGATGCTGCGCCAGAGCCGCCAACCAAAGGTAGGGTCGCTATCGCAGTGGAATTATCACCACTTAATGAATCAAAGTTATACAATGCTTATAAAGCGAAATTGCCCCACCTGTACGCGAGGCGCAGATCATCGAGCGCCAGGCGCTCTGCGGCGATCGAGATGTGCACGTTCTTGGAGTGCCGCAGGATGCCCAGGTCCAGTACCACGCCGGCGGCGGTGCCCAGCAGCAGCGGCTGGTGGCCCGGCTGTCGGCCCAGGAAGTCGTCGAAGAAGGCGGAGGCAGGCGGCGGCACGCGCGGCCGCAGAGGCTCGCGGGTGGCGTCCTCCGCCGTCGGCGCCGCCGGCGGGCTCTCCCAGCAGGCCGGGTCTGCCTCCAGCACCACCTGCTCAAGCGGCAGGCTTCAGGGTTTAGACACGCGGGTTTGTGGCTTGAGAGGTGAGTGCGTGACGTTCAAAGTCGTATGCGCACACTGCTGCCCCCTGGGACTTGGTGTACACTTCTCAGCTGCAGTGCTGCTGTGCGGATAGTGGTCCTCCAGCGCAGCCCTGATACCCAGAAAAGGGCTATCAATGGTTCGGTCTGCAAGGGCGCACCCGCAGGTCGGGCACGGACACAGTGAGGCGAAAGCGCGGCTTGTCGCCGCGCGGCGGTCCGAACTTGAAGGCCTTGTTGAGGCGCGTGCGCTGCCGCTCCTGCGGGTCCGGCGGCTTGCGGCCGTTTGGGAAGCTGGACACCTCCTTGATGTTTCCTGCACACCCGAGATGTATTCTACTCAGCATCTGCAGCAGATAGTGGTGCACGATGTATGAGACTGACCAGCGCTGGAGCTACATAAGCTGGTGATGCAACCTGCCGCACTCTGCCAGCAGCTGTCAGAAGGCTGGCAAGGCGCCTGTTGTTGGCAAGTCTGCATCACTGGAAACCAGCTCAATCCGACCGTGCAATAGAGGCACCTTTGACGATGCCCATGATGGCCTGGTAGTTGCGCTGGTTCATGACGCCGTGCACACGCGCCGCCGCGATGTGCACCGCCGCCTCCGGCACGCCCGGCCGCTCGAACAGCAGCACGCCCAGGTTTGTCGGCGACACGAAGGGGGACCTGCGGGAACATAATAACTGAGCTGCGGGAACATAATCACAGAGCTCGGGATTGGGTGTTCGATGTCACAACCGAACGTATGCTGGTTTTCGCATTCACACATGATACGGAGAGGAACCTGCGGCCGGACGGCAGCTCATGCAGAAAGACATCTGTGTGCCATAGTCTCAGCGAGTGAGTATCCTCGGCAGCGGCAAGGTTGGATAAGTATCGAAGATGTACAGCACCAAACCCACTGCTAATTAACTGCACTGACAGCAATTGTCTCACCGGTGGCCCACTTCCCAGCGTGTGCCTGGCCAGGGGAAGCCGGAGAGTGAGTTTGGACGGCAGCTGATGTTTGGCAGCTCCTCCTCATCCTCCCTCCTGAGGGGCACACGGGTTGAAGGCTTGTCAATCATTACGATCACACATTGATAATGTGCATCCCCGACGTGTTTTCACGCTGCCGAAGCGGCTTGAATCAGACATATGCGCTTGCTGCCGCTTGCTGCAGAAAATTGCCTTCGCCAGCATACGAAACAACAGACGAAACTGCACAGACTTTCACCAAAGCGCCAGGAAACTCAAGGCTGTGAGTTCGAATACCTGGAGGTGGGCTGCAGGTAAGCGTGCACGATGGCGAGGCCGGTCGCCAGCACCGTCAGCTGCGTTGCATCCACCAGGCCCTCGGCCAGCGTCTGCAGAGACCCGGCCTGCTGCCTGTTGATTAAAGCAGAAACAAGTTTACAGCCATATGCTTACGGTGATTACACATGTTGCAGCAGCAGCTGGCATCCGCTCCGGCACTGACTTCTGTGGCATCATTGGTCTGATTGGAGCTGAAGTTGTGACATTCGGCTCATGGAAAGGAACCTCGCACAAAGGACCTGCAAGCAAGAGCTTGCCTGGCTGGGCGGCGGGTGGGCGCCTGCTGCTGCAACTGCGGGGCGCCAAAGGGTGTCTGCCCCGGCCGCAGCGGCTGTGATTTAGCAGGGGCTGAAGCCGCAGTGCCCGCCGGGCGCCACCCGCTCGACAGCCGGACAGTCGGCGACGGCCGGGAGGCATGCTGGTGGCCACGCGGCAGTGCCTGCTGCTCAGGCTCCTTGGTGGCAGGCGCGCCGCCGCCGACGCCTGCGGCACTGCTGCTGCCGCCGCCGCGCTGCTCGGCAGGCTCAGCGGGGCCAGCGTCACCCTTCTGCTCGTCCGCGGTGCTGTCCGCGCTCGCGACGGCTGGCCCGTCTCCCGGCATGCGCACGTTCAGCACGCCAGCCGCCCGTGTGGGCATTGCAGGGCCATCCTGCTCCGGCGTGTTCAGGTCGATGACGCCAGCGGTGTGCCGCTTCCACCACACGTGCCGCTGCTGCTTCTTGTTGGCCGCCTGCGCTGCCGCCTTTGCTGCCGGATCCGGCACGTTGGCGTCTGACGCCTCGCTTTTCGCCGCCGCAGGGCCGTCTGCAGACGCGCCAGCCTGCGGCGGGTGGGCTGCACTTCCGCGCTGGGCGGCTGACTCCTCTGCTTTGCCACGGTGGTGCGACGTGTGCGGCGGCTGTGGCGTGCCTGGCGCCGGCGCGTGCGGCGAGGGCGGCTGCCCGTCCGCACGCGGGCTGCCGCCGCTGTGCACGCTGACAGAGGTGCCGCGCGCGTAGTCGCAGCGCTCGTTCATAGCCGCCGACAGCATCGCCGGCAGCGGCGGCAGCTGCGCTGCAGCCAGCAGCTCCGCGGGCGTGGAGGCGCCGGGCATTACCAGCGTGACCTCCTCCACGTCCGCCGCCAGCACCTCCATCGACCTGAAGACAATGAGCCCTGAGTTCGGTTTTGTGTGGCATCCCATATGCTGCAGAGCATCGACTGCGGCGCACCAGCCAGGAAACAATGTAAAACATCCCGAGCAGAGCGCTCCAAGCCGAGGGCCTGCGCTTGTAGGCAAGGCTTTGCAGGAGACTCAGAGCTGCTTGTGCAACTCACAGAAGAATCGAAACGAATGCAACACAGTTGGCGTCCACAAATTGGGTTATCAAGTATTGGGTTCTCAAGTTCTCAAGTAATTTTCGCACCTGGAGTGGAGGGGCACAAGGACGGACAGGTCCTGCACCGTCAGCGTGAGCGCCAGCGGCGGCTTATTCGGCGCCGCTTCCTGCCGCGCCTCCGCCGCCTCCAGCGCGCGCATGGACGCCTCGATCTCGCGTGGCGGTGGCAGCGGCGAGCCCGTCGTCGCGCCCCCCGCCGGCGCAGCGGGGGTCGCCGCTGTGGCGGCCGCCTCCTGCAGGCCGCGCCGCGCCGCCTTGGCCGGCGCCAGCGCCACCTGCTCGATGTGCACGAAGTGACCTCCAGCATGATGCAGATTGCGAGATGCTGGTTAGCACAGCATCGAGATTGAAACTACGTCCTGTTGACAAGCGACTGGGTTTGCTGTCACATCAACTAGCAGTCCAGACCAGGCGTTCAGAGGAAATTCTGGGGCACACAAGAGGAGATACTGCCGCTTCAATGTTAACAGCTGCAGGCAGCCGCCCTGGCCAACATCAGCATCTGCTAGCGACTGTCAAGGCACTGCCGCGCACCAGGAAGAGCTTGACGGCGTACAGGATGTCCAGCACGAAGCGCTGCAGCAGCAGTATGCGCGGCGACGACACTTCCAGCGCCAGCTGCGGCGGCCCGCTGGCCGGCACCGTCACCGACAGCCGCACCTCCATGTACTTGCCGGCAGTGTTGGGCCGCAGCACGTTGCTGTGCTCTGGGCGCGCCTGCAGATGGCAGGACATCCGGACATCTATCCTCAGAGTTTGCGATGTCAATCTGTTGTTGTAGTGAGTGTGCGCCAGTGCAAGTTTGTCTGCAGCACGGCTGGAACAGGAGCTCACGTCAACTGGCATGGGCGCCAGGGCGAGCCTGTTTGGCATGTGCTTGATGCCAGGCTCTGCTGCGGATGTCCTTTGATAGGCGCTGTACAGCGGTGGGCGGCTAAACAACACGGGACTTCGTCGATTTGTGTGCACCACTGTGCTGCAGGCATAACAGTGCACATTCTTAACAGTGAACATTCGAGTGAAATTCCATGCAGGGAAGCAGCACCCCAGATCACCTCGATGCCACATGTGCCAATCATGCGGCTTTCCAGAATCACGCACCTGCAGGTCGCGCAGCGCAACGTCGCCGGCGTTGAGCGCAAGCGACAGCTTGGCGTCCCCCGGCAGCAGGCGCGCGCCGGGCGGCGCCGCCGACAGGAACGCGTCCACGTCCAGCAGCTTGAAGTACACCAGCTCCCGCCCCTCCACCAGCAGGATGGCGTCGCAGCCCACCAGCTGCAGCTTGACCTGCAGGAGGCAGACGCAGCGGGTGACTTCTTTGCTATTTCCTCCCTTCTGTCCTGTGTGTTTTGTCGCAGGTGAGAACCAGATCTGCAAAGATTGCCCTGCATGACTCACACCGCGCTCAGGCTACCCACCGGCCACAGTACATCGTTGGTGGGCTGACAGTGTGCTCACCACCAAGCCGCATGCGGTGGTGGCGGACGTCTTGGGCGGCGGCGGCGCCCGCCGCGCCAGCGCCCGCCCGCTGACGCTCGCCCGCGCTGGAGGCGCAGCGGAAGCCCGCCGCCCGGCCACCAGGTGCGCGTTGCGCATCAGCTCCATGGTCTGCGTGACCAGTGGCAGCGCGCGGTCGCCCGGCTGCGCCTGCACAAAGGCCAGCAGGTGGCCCACCTGCAGTGAAGATGATTGGGTTCACGAGAGAAAACTGCGGGTTCTGCAAGCGCGCGGCCAGTGGGCCGCAACAGAGGAGGTTCAGACCGCCTTTGCAAGTTGGTTGGTACACCATGAATCAAGGAACTCAGACCCAGGAAGATGCAAGGAGCAGCACCTGCAGGGACAGCTCTGCGGGCGCCGGCGGCAGCTCCGACGGCTGACGTGTCAGGAGCGCGGCGTCGGGCCCTCGCTCGAAGGAGAATGCCAGCTGGGGCCCTGCGACTACGCCACCCGGCAGCGCGCGGACGGGCGTGTTGTTGCCGTGGCACCGCAGGCCGCCACGCCGCTCGGAGCGCCGCCGCAGCAGCACTGTCTGCACCGCGCGCAGCCACCTGCGGGGCCAGTGGGTTTTGGGTTTAGGGTTTAGGGTTTAGGGTTTGTCTGCATCCAGGTCGTAGCAGGTACCTCGCTCAGACGTCTCTTCATGCAAGAAATTTGCCTTGAGCGCCATGTGTACACCGCACATGTTGCCGCTGCCGATCTGCAAGGGTTGCTAAAGCTGGGACTACGACACAGGAGGAAGCATCTGCTCCGCCGCACCGCTGCACAGCGGGGCGCACGGCGACGTAGCGCAGCAGGATGGCGCGCTGGGCGGCGGCAAACTGAGTGAGCCGGTTCGCCCGCGTCGGCAGCGGGCGCAGAATGAAGGCATGCTTGGCCGTGGGCGGGCTGCTCAGGTCACGCATCATGAGGCCGTCCACCAAGAGCCCCGCCGAGATCTCGCCTGTGCCCTGCAGATTTTCAGGCAAAAGAGGATTGTGTATGCGCATTTCGCATTCGCAATCTGGGGCCTGTGTGCAGGAATCTGAAGGGTTTACTCACATCAGTCAGCAGTGCAGATATTCCAGAGAACCCCTGCGTCTCTCCTGTTCATTGGATGGCGACAGCGTGCACCAAAATGACACCACGCACGTTACAGGTGTCAGCCATGCTGACATAGATGCCGCAGTCCCCTCACCTTGTACTTGCACATAGCACGGGCGGCGACGATGGCGATGTTGTACACCGGCAGCACTGTCTGGTCCCAACTGGCGCCCACGGCCGCCTCCTCCCCGTAGGACGCGCCGCTGCCGGAGCTCCGGCGACCGCCCTGCTGCGCTGGGGATGCAGCGCTGCTCGCGGGCTTTGCCACCTGCACCAGAGCCATTGTGTCATTATCATTTAAGGATGTCGGCAGATTTTCAGCAGATTTTTAACAGGGCCAAGATGACAGTGCAGAGGCCGATACGATCCAGGTTTGCCGATGTGAGACGGAGCTACTTACGAAGCAGAGTGCAGTGATGAGGGGTATTTCCGCTGAGATGAGCAGCCGCTGGCGCCGCCGCATGATGGCCAGCGTGGAGACCACCTCCGGCACCGCCTCCTTCGCCGCCTGCATTGCCATGCTCATGAGTCTGCAATATGTGTGGGGGTGATCTGTAGACACATGCGATACACATGACATGTCGTCTGAGGACCCAGAACTGCATCCACCGTGAAGAAAACGAAACAGCCGGATCTGCACATACCTTCACCATGGATGAAACAAAAGGCTGTGCAAGAGTGTTCGCACCTCGGCTGCGACGGCGGCCGCGGGCGGCGGCAGGGGCGCGGCGCGCATGCGTGGCAGCGTCTCCAGGATGTGCTCCGTGACCGCCAAGCAGTGTGCCACCTGGTATGCTGAAATCCACACCTGCAGCGGCATGGGGTTGACTTTCGAGCCTAGGTTCGAGATTGTGATGTGATGGGCTCCTGGCGATACATTGCCAGCTGAGACACAAGGGCCCTAATCCTCAACATCCTGCACACTGCAAAGAGCACCTTACTGCCGAACTCCCGCCCCTGCTTCTACCTACAAGATGACGAAACGTGAGCCGCCGCACAGCGCAGCTCATGCCCCTGCAGTCAAATTGACAGCAAGTGAACAAATCCGAGCTCACCTGTGCGCCGACGGCAGACACCGCCAGGCCCAGGGAGGTGTTGCCCGGCGGCGCCGGCAGGGGCGCTGTGCGCGAGGCTCCCTCCGCCCTGGCCGCTGCCAAGCGGGCAATGGGGATGAGCGGCAGGAACTCCCCCTGCAGAAACAAACAACGAGAACGAGTGGTTCACTGATGTCAAGAATGTCAAGGCCATGTGAGTGGCAGAGGTGGATCAACATGTGGCCGTGGGAGGACGCCTGGTGCATTCCGGCTGCCTGCCATGACGATTATGCAATCTGATGCTGCAGCCAAAGCACCGCCTGGAGCGATAGAAACCCTCGCCTTGCGAACCGCCGGCTCCTCACTGCCGCCGTACTCCATGCTGGTGCGGGGCCGGCGGAAGCTCGCGGGGCTGGGGCGCTGCGCGGAGGCGGGCCCTGTGGTGCTGATGCGCAGCAGGCTGATGGAGGGCCGCTCCAGGCTGAAGTGCGACGATGACATGGCGCCCGAATACACGCTCTCATGCCGCGCCTGCGGGTGACCGCAAAGCAACATCTGGGGCGATGATGTGCCATCTAATGTCTGCTAAAATGTGCGCTGTCTTCGTCTAAGTTTGACTCTGCGATTCCCGCTGGGTCTGCTTGCAGACTCAGGCACACAGACTGTACCAGAATGCATGGTGCGCACCTGGAAGTGGGTCTGCACATCATCCGGGTGCGCCCACACGCGGCACATCGCCGCCAGGCCCGCATCGTCCAGCACCTGGACATACGCCATTACATTGGTCGTTCATGACAGCACAAGGGACTGGATCGCAGCTGGATGTTGGCAGGGTGTTGACGCCTGCCCAGCAGAGGTGGCGCAGCTGGGCCCCCTTCCCGCCGTTGTGCATCGGTGCCAGCAACAGCAAGCGACAATTTCGCGAATGTGGCTGCTCGCAACGAGTGCAACAGCACCTGCCAACGCAAGACGCCCACCTGCTGACCATCCTGTGGCACGTGCGCGCAGAAGACGTCCAGCCAGGCGCCGACGCCGCAGCGCTGCAGCGCGCCGCCCCCCTCCCGGTGGTGGTCCACAAAGTGCCAGAACTCGTCCCCGAAGATGTTCGCCTGGATTCGATTTCGAAGTGTCAATTTGCGCAAAACTCTGTCTTATGGCAGCTGCCAGAGTGCCAGCAGCAAGACGTGACGCACATCCTGCCCATGATCTGTTGCAATCCGAAGTCCAGTGCCTTAAGATCTACTGCAGCAGTAGCATGCTGCCGCGCGCACAGCTCTCGGTATTGAACAACATTGATATGCATGTGCCGCAACAGGTGCAAGTTTTGCGCAAGTACCACCCCTCCAGCTTGGGTGGCTGCTGCGCTGCCCCATGCAGAATGGCGTTGAGGTGGATCTCCGATAGGATTCTGAGCTTCTCAGGGATTTGGGCATGACCATGTACTCTGCAGCCTTGACTTTGGGCTTGCACTTCCGAGTATAGTACATCTCTTCGCACCTGGACGTCTGAGACGACAGCCAAGGCCTCGTAGTGCGCCACCACGGACCGCGCGTCCGCCCGCAGCACCGCGTCATCGTACAGGTACGGCAGCCGCACGACCACCGCTGCGCCAGTAGGAGAGGGGAACACCTGAGATGCAGCTGCCTGGAGTGCATGTCGACACATGTGGGTGGTGGTGCCGCCAGCATGGGCCACCGCGCGCAGCAGGTGCCGACATCTGGCTGGAATGCGTGCTGGCGACAGCAACGCGGCTGAGTCTCACCAGGGCAGGACATCGAGATGACCAGCAGCGGTGCTGCGAGCTGCGAGGCGAGCGGGATTCCATGCCGCCCGAAGGTCTGCGAGATGCAGACAGGAACTCAGGCGATACTTCAGAGCTTCGGTCAGATCACATCAATGAGATGCAGCGACACAGATGGTGCACATTCACTGGACAAAGCATTCTGCAAAAAACGTGCCTGGGACACCATCTTGGGGACGCCCTCCATCTGCGCGTTGCCGCCGGGCGCGAGCGCCGAGGAGGCGCCCGCGGGATCGTGCCCAGCGTTGGAGAAGTTGGTGTCGTTGACCTCGTCGCTGTCCGCGATGTAGCCCACCAGGTGCTCGTAGAAGTCCTGCAGCAGCGTCGGGTGCGCCTTGCATGCTGAGACGAATCCGCAGGCAAGTGCTGAAAAGGATCTGTGCTGGCGTGCCACATGTGGCAGGCTGCATCTGCATAGAATTTGGGGCCTCGAGGTGCAGGTCTCCAGTCCGATTGACTCCGTGACGGCACGCAAGCTCACCACGGCCACGTTCAGGGTGGTGGGCTCGTAGTTGATGCTGACGCTGGCGACGGCCACACGCAGCATCGAGTGCGCCGGCCGCCGCTGCGTGACAGGCGAGGCAGCGCCCCCCTCTCCCTTCTCCCTCGCCGCCGGCAGCTGCGACAGGACAGGCAGAAGGGCTGGCACGAAAAAGACAGCGTTCTGGCTTTTGCCAGCCCGGCATGACAACATTGCGACGGTGCCTCCATGGCTTGTGCCCCCACAATGCTGGCAAGACGCTCAGCAGGGTCCTAGGCAGAAGCTGGAACACGCCTGCACGAACTCCTCGGGCGACATGTGGACGCGGGCGTCCAGAAACGGCGGCGCCTCCGGCCGCTGCCCCGTCGCCGGCTGCCCAACGCCCGGCCGCGAAGAAACCTCCGCCAGCCCGGCGTACGAGCGCGCAATGTGGCGGCACCGCCCCGCAGCGGCGCAGGGGCTGACCAGCAGCGGCTGTAGCGAGGGCTGCGCCGCGGCCGCCGCCGCAGCGACGGACACCGCCTCCACCGACAGCGCCAGCTGCGTGTCGGACGACATCATGTGAGCATAGATCAAGTTGCAAAATATGTGCTCGTCTCTCACAAGCGTAAGTAGAGGTAGCTTGGCACATACTGTGTGGTTCAAGGTCTGTGGTGGAGGACAGCTGCCACATTCAGTTGGCGCGCTGAGGTGGAACCCCAGTGCTTGCAAACCGCGGGCCAACTGACTGGCACAACTTCAACCCATCACTGATGTGGGCCTGAGAGACAGGCAGCAGGCTTGTTCATGTGCTTTCCAAGCCTGATACCATGTAGACTGCAGTCAGGGCTAGATGCAGGATCGCAGGCGCACCTCCGCATCCTCCGCCAGCGAGAAGGCGACACCCGACAGCGTAGCCTCCAGGCGGTGCACGCCGTCCCTGCCAGCGGGGCCCAGCTGCAGCACCACGCCCGCGCGTGGCAGCGATGCCGTTAGACGCAGCATCACCAGCGGTGGCGGCGGCGCCTTGGGCACCTGCGGCATGGTAGCCAAGGCGCTTGACTTGGGGTGCGGGCACAGTGCACAATGAAGGGTGTCCACTTGCGTCTGCCATGCTTGGACCTGTCAAAAACATCAGCTCAAAACTCAAGAGCCACTTCTCGTGATCAGATATTGGATTGCCATCTACGGTTCTGCAGATGCGGCTGCAAACCTTGGGGCTGGGGAAGAGCATCGCCAGCACGTTGTTGGACGGCACGCCTCGCGACGCAATGATGGCGTCGACGCCCACCATGGCGCGCATGACCGCGCCCTCGCTGCCCGCCAGGTTGCTGCAGTACACCGCAGCGATGCCGGCCCTGCGCAATGCAAGTAAGGGTCTCTGGTGAAGGAAAATTGATATATGGCTGATTAGTCTTTCGTCAGAGCGTGCCAGCTGCCGTTCCCAAGTGAAGCAGGCAGATGTGCTAGCAGGTTTGCAGGCGGGTGAGCAGGCAGGTGAGCAGGCAAAAGCAACACATGGAAATCTTCCGTTGAGTCGAAGCAGCTGCCAGAAAGCATCAGATGAAAGAACATTCAGCACACCTGAAGTGTGCAATCTGCTCCAGGGTGAGGGCCGCCTCGACAGCGGCCTCCTCCGCCGCCGCGGCCGGGTCGGCGGCGACAACCTTGCGGCGCTGCCACCAGCGCAGGTCGGGCTCCTTGAACGCCGGCAGCCGCTGCACTTGGAAAGGGGCTTGACTCTCAGCGTCAGATGAGCAACAGTCCAGCAGATTATGATGCCTGATGATGGCATGTCATCTTCAGGCTGGCCTGTGCCACAGCCTGCAACACACCAGCTGCAGCTTGCATTATCAAGCAGATGGGGCCATTGTGAAGACGACTTTTCAGAGCGCTGTGAATAAAGGTGGGTGTTGTTGCACACCGCTCTTGAGGCGGCATAGAGGGTCTGGTAGCGCAGGCGCAGCTCCCGACGGCGCTGCAGAGTCACAAGCGGCGCCTGCTTCCGCCTGACCTGGCGGCACTCATCCCGCACGGCGCCGATGGCATGCCGCCACCACGCCGCTGGGTCTGCACTCACTGCCAGCTGCAGCACAGAGCAGAAGGGTAAGGTTCGAGGCGATGACAGCACAACCTGTTGAGAGCTGTGTCGGAACATTGTGCCATGCATGTTAGACAACATCGACAGCCTCATTGTTTGCACACATCTTCAGATGGCAGGCACAGTGTTCGCTGACGTGAGGCTGAAGTCTCTGCAGGATGACCACGCCATCTTGCAGTTGTAAAATCAGACCTGTGCCCAACAGCAAAGCGCACCTGTGGCCGGGTCTGCCAGTGCGCATGGCTGCGCGAGTAGTCCTGGAAGGTCTGCAGCAGCCGCAGCCCGATCGCCAGCTCGGGCGCGCCCAGCTGCGGCACGCAGGCACGCAGCGACACCACGATGTCCAGCGTCGGGCTGTCAGCCGGCAGCGGCGCTGCGCCGGCGTCTGAGACGCGCTGCGCCGCCGCCTCTTGGCTGTTCCCTGCTGGGATGGGAGACGTAGTGTATCAGCTCCGTATGAAAACCCACATCGTAAGTGATCACTGCTTTGAAGGGACGAGGCCAACTCGGGCTGGCTTGCATGGTCTGCGTCTGCATGCAACGCTGTCTGGTGTGCTGTTCATTCCTATCATTAACCTTTGCACAAATTGTGCAGATGATGTCGTCACCGTACCTTGCCGGCCTCGCTGCGATGCGCTGCCGTTCAGGTGTCCGCTCCCGTTCTGGGCGTTCGCCGGGATGGACCAGCTGCGGAAGCTGCCCGGCGAGCTCGGGATGCTGGCGTCTCCGCCGCCGCCCAGCTTGGTGTCGCCGCGCATGCCGTGGCCGCCTGGCGCCGCCGCCGCCGACTGCTGCGCATCCACAGACGACGCCAGCCGCTGGCCGGGCGGCAGCACCTTCAGCACCGCCTCCGCGCCCCACTGCTGCAGGATGACATACTCTGTCAACGGCCGCAACTGCGACGCTTGCGGCCCGCTACCCTGCTGTGTCGCCTCGTGCGGGGTTCCGCCGCCGCCGACGACAATGCGGCCCCGCTTGCGCCTGCGGGACGCCTCCCCTGTGTGCTCTCGCTGCTCCTGCTGCCAGGCCGCCTGGCCGCCGGCGCCGTGCATGGGCCAGGGCTGTGCTGAGCCCGTCACAAACTGCGGCGGCTGCGCCGGCTTCTGGACTGGTGACACCGAGCTGCCCTGAAAGGGCGTGGGCTGGGATGCCTGAGCATTGGTGTCGCCAGGCAGCACCCGCCGTGTGGACAACGTGACAGACACGCCGGCGAGCTGCAGCCGGCTCGAGATAGACTGCTGCATGTGCGCGACCGTGTTTGCGGCCTGCCGCCAGCCAAACAGCTGAAGTAGTGACCGCTGCTGCTGGAAGCTTGGCGGCGGCTGCGTGCCGCCGTCGTCGCCAGCGCTGGGTGGAGCCACTGCTACTGAGCTGTCCTGTGCTGGAGCACACGCTGAGCCTGCAGAACACATGCATGCACATTCAGGAAGCCGGCGCATGTAGCCTTGGATACCAAGCGTTTGCCATGGCACATCTCAGCATGTCCTGTAGACCTGTCGCGGCGCCGCAGCAGCTGCACTCCATACAGCCCTGCATTTCTGAAACCCTGCAATGACGTCAGCTGCTCACCTTGGGGCTGCAGGTCCAGGGTGCGCAGCCGCAGCGTCACGGCATCGCGCTCTGCCAGGTGGCCGCCGCCCGACGGCCGCGGCCCTGGCTCCCCCTCTTGGGCGTATGTCACAGCGACGTCCTCGATGTGCACAACCGCCCGCTGCACCGCAAAACCCAGGCAGCGGTGCAGGATGGCCGCGGCCAGCCGTCCTCGCCGCCCCGCTGCGCGCACAAGACAGATGTGGGACCAGACGGACGGCAGATACCGTGCATGCCGCACAGAGAGTATGAAGCAGCACACAGTGACGGTGCATGCTCAAATGCCGTGCATGCACAGTACAGGGCCGTCAACCAGCTCAGATGCATGCCGGTAGAAGACAGTGCCGGTAGAAAACAGTCCAATCATTTGGCGTGAATCTGCACGACGCAGTCCCCGCACATGTTGCAGCTGCGGGCGCGGCGCCGACGGCGCCATCGCCAAAGTCGGTGGCCCACAGCAGCCGCTCCAGGATGTCCAGCTTCTGCCGCTGCACAGCGGCCTCCGCCGCCGCCGCCGCCACCGCGACCTCCGCAGCGTCCATGTGCTGCGCAATAGGTTTTTGATGTTTGAGACGCAGAATACACCTCATCAAGCCAACGTGCATGCGTCACCTCTGGACAACGATTGAAGATGCGCAGTATGTCTGGACCGTTACATCCATGCTGCCGCATGTGTGCTGCACGGCTTCAGCATATTGGGACTACAACATTCATTTGAACATGGCCGTTTCACATGCTTCTCGCTAGTACCACCTCTGCATGCACAGCCAGCCTCACCGTGGGCATGTTGCGCTGGTGCAGCTCCAGTCGCACACCGCGGAGGCGCAGCACCAGCGGCGCCCGCCAGGTGGGCAGGTGCAGCGCGGCCGCCGACACCGAAGCCTCGCGCACCTCGAAGCATATGTGTGCCAGCGCCGCCCGCTGCCTGGCGTCCACTTTTAGGTTCTCCACCTCGACGCCTGCGTGAGTGATGTGACTGACGTGCTCAGACCTGATGCCACAGGTCCAGGCGGCATGTCCTGGCGGACGGGCCATGCATGCAGACTTTACGCGCTTTCCCGACAGGCTGGCCGGCACAAATGCGTGCATGCCATATTGTTGCATGCATGCCGTCTGTGTGTCGGTGGCTTTATCTCCGCCCACCGGTGGAAGTGTGCCGGACCCGCGATGTGCACGCCGGCTTGCCGCTACCGCCGCCGCCATCCTCCGGCACCGCGATGCGCAGCAGCGCCCGCCGTAGTACAAGCGCGAGCACCGCCTGCACCGCCTGCAGGCGTGCGACGGCGTAGTAGCCCGCCGTCAGGCTGACCACCGTCCATGCCGCGAGCGCCGCGAGCACCTGAGGCAGCGTCACGTCCCAGCCCATGCCGCCGCCGTGCAGCTGCAGGCTGAAGCTTCACGTCCACCAAGGCGTCATGCGGCACCTGCATCGATAACGATACTGCATATAGAATGACAGCACAAATTACAACAAGTTGCATGGCGCAATCGGCCGCACATCGGGTAACGCATCCTGTAAGGATGCGGCATGCGTGCCATGACTCAAGGTATCGCTGCGTTTTGATCCGCCGCTTGACTGCATTATTGCCAGGAGAACTCGGCTCAACGTGCCGAGTGACCCCTGTCTGACTGGTGCCACGCTGCTTCGTCCGACAGAGACTTGGTCTGGTGTGTCTCTGCATGCCAACTCCCTAGTAGACATGCATGCATGCAAATGCATTTTCGTATGTGCACTTGTCGGTCTGCCCACCTGTGCCAAGCTGCCCGGCTCCTGGGTGCCCTGGCAATCTAATCCGAAGTCTCGGCTGCGACTGGGCGGTACAGGTGGCTGCTTTCGGAGTAACAGCAGCAGCAGAGCCGGCAATAATTGTTCTGCACACAACTGGGTATGTACGACGTAAAACGTGACCAAGTGTGGCTGTCGGAACGATGTTCGGAACCAAATTTGCTTCCCTGTGACCTGCCCGCTACAATCAGCGCTCAGCGGCAGCCTGCCAAGTTCATGGTGCCAGGAAATATGCAAGCGCACGGCCGCAATCAGGATGAAACGGGGATGATACTGAGGAAACCTGCGGAAATTGCACCGCACCCTCGTCAATATTTCTTGTGCACGCACCTTTCTCCGGAACTTCGTTGGCTCGTTCGCGCCTGCAGGCAGGTTCGCCTTTCCTGCTCCAAGACAATGCCTCTGCAACTATCTCTTGGACGTGTTAGATCATGGAAGCTCAGACGCGCCCGCCGATTGACGAGCCAGGCCGAAGCCGGAGTTCTCGACTGGTCCGAAAGAGCTGGGACTCCTTCTGTCGTGACGACTTAGTTGATATCTTCATCTGCTGCTCCTCTGGGATACTGGCCATCTCATCAGGCTGACGCCGCCACCCAATGGGCGTGCCGCCTGGCCCTTCAAAAAATTGGTACATACAAATGCGACACCCACCCCGCGCGTATGCACAAGCCACGATCACGCTGTACAGTTGTCAGCAGATCAGCGATTGCATTGCCGCATCGTTAGCTCAAAGCTGCTAAAAACGGCCAAACATGCAGCTCAGTGGTGTTGTCATGATGCAGGCTCCGACCATGCCGCGATTCAGGCAACCCTTCACAACAGCTTCTCGCTCATCTGCGTCTCGCAACGCGTGCAGGGTGCACTGTGCTTGCCAGCAATCCTCTCGGAATGCCACAGATCAAACAGCTGGTCCCCTTCGCCGGGCAGCACAGGCAGCAGGCAGCATGCTCTCCGCGGTCGCTGTCAGCACCGCACTCCTCACGGGAGGTGCAGACGTTGTCGCCTCACACTCTGCATGCAAGGTCTGGCAACAGGCATTTTTACATCACGACAAATACTCAATGGCCCGATGCCGAGCGTCTATACAAGGCTCAATCCCATGAGGTAACATGGTGCCGCATGATGCGCCGCATGACATCCAGCACCATCAGCTGCGAGCTGCTGTGCTGCGATCCACAGGCGCGCACGCCCGCATGGAGGGCGTCAACAAGCCGGAGCTGCTGCCGAAGGAGTTCACACCCGTCATCGACGTCGCCGGCTTCCTCACCGAGGGCGAGGTGCGCTGAGCGGTGGCATTTTAATTTTGGCATAAAGCCAGAAGCGCTGCAGTTCATCATTTTCCCTTCTGGATCCAGTCTGACATGTCTAGCTGGATGGCGCCGCAGTGTCACACATCACGCAGCCTCACCAGGCCCTTCCGCTGCACGACGCGTGTCGCGCTCCTGGACCTGCAGGAGAAGCGGATCAAGGCGGAGGTGGAGCACTTGGAGGCGGACACCGGCATCAAGCTGCGCGTGCTGTGCCAAAACTACCCCGACACACCAGGCGGGTCATTCTCCAAGTTGTTTGGTTCCTGATATTTCAGTCTACAGGTTCTGCATGGCAGGGCAGACTGCGTGCAATGGATGCTACCTGACAGGTGTGAATGTTTCCATCAGGTCTCGCGATCAAGGACTTCTGGGGCGTGGATGACAACACAGTGGTCTTTGTTGCGGTGAGTCGCGGCGCTGTGGGTCATGCATGAAGGCAGCTGTGTTTGCACCTGCTGGCGCAGCACCGCTGCATGCTGTGTGTCGGAGCACAAGCAGCAGCGCTTCTTCCTCCCATGCTAAGTAAAGGTTCTTCGAGTCGCAGGACCCCAACACAGGCAACATCCTGAAGTGCGTCACCTGTCCTGCCTGCAATCCTGGCAGTCACAGATGCTTGCCTCACCTTGCTTCCGTACGCCGCCTCGCACGCCGTGGCAGGGACGACGATCTTCAATTCGATGGACCTGCATTGTGAATGTCTGCTCGGCTTCCTTGCAGCTTCAACGTCGGCGCCAACCTCGACCTGGAGGTGCCCAAGGTGAGCTCGCCAATGCGCAGGCGGTGGTGCTGCTGCCTGATCGGGCGCCTGAGTCACCACGCCACGCATTTAGCCTGTATTGTTCAGTGCTGCACCGGACAGTGACGTGTAGAACACCCTGAGCATACGACAATTCTGGAGCTCGCAACGCAGATTCGCACAGATAGGTTCTGTAGTGTGGCATGCAATTTTGCGGTGTTGATGCGCAGCGCTTCTGGAGCATACTGGCCGGCAAGTACGGTGCCAAGCCGTACTGGCAGGACAACGGACAGGAGGCAGCCGTGGTCAACGCGGTCAGCGCGATCGACTCGTGCGTCAGGGAGCCGCAGGGCAGGTTCAAGTGCACCAAGGTGGGGACATGAATCGTTTGCCCGTCTCAGTCTGTGCTGCGCGCCCTGCCTCCGCTCAATCTTCCAACGGTTTCCGCCAATCATGGCACCTGACCTCGCACAGGTCCTGGAGCCCCTGGAGAGCTTCTGATGCAAATCCAAGCGCGGCAGAGTGGTTTGCTGCGGCGGCGGTCAGCAGGCAGTCTGGAAACTGTCACTAAAGTGGCGACTTCGGCGTAGGTTCGCCCGCGATCTGCAGCACCTGTAATGAATCATAGGGGATTTCAGGTACCAGGATGATATGAAGCCACATCATGCCCGCCATCCTGGGTGGATTTGTATTGGATCGCGGCGGGCGCGTGTAACATCGTTTTGGCCATTCTCAAGAAAACCAGAACCACTGTTGGTGTTCAGACACATCGTCGATGCGTTTCTGCGAGTCGCCGGCATTGCACAAGCACAGAAGCTGTACGACAGCCAGGTTTCACGAAGGTGGACCGTTGTACAAGCCGAGGGGAGTACAAAGCCGCAACCCCGCACAATGACTTTGAGCGATCAAACCTCTATGCACGCCCAATCGCTACGTCCTGCTTGATCGGACCATCATTCACTATTATAGCAGATTACGAAACCTCGGGGCGGGTCTGCACGCCCGCAGCCACCTCAGTGCTCGTAACGCCAGTCCCGAGGGGCAGTGGTCCGCTGCCGAATTCGGATCCGGAAACCTGGCTGAAATTTGGATCGCTGCCGAGGACTCGGTTTCTTTGTTACGAGCACCATCGATAAATCTGCTCGGAGCAGCGGTCGCGCTGGTGTCGGGAGGCGCTGACCTGGTCCACGGTATGTGCTCATGACCGCTGCCGACATTTCCGACACTACCTGTGACTTCGGTTGAGCCTTGGAAGTTTGCAGATCCCATGCCAATTCATCATTGTTGCTCAATCCTTTCTACGTGTCGGAGTCACGGTCTTTGCGAAACAGCTGCAGCTGCACGGCACCATCGGCCGAATGTGTGCTGGTCAGCAACAGACTCGATGCCTTTGACGAGCAATTTTATGCATCTCCGCATTAAACACTGCTGCTAAAATGTATCTGAAGTCACCTGCTTTCCTATCGACCATTCGTAAGCTTCCATTTCAGTGCACAGCGCATGTCGCAGCGCGCCACGCACTGAGGCATCTGTGCCTTGCTGCGCCCCATTTCATTTGTACACTGGCCAGCTAAGGCTGATAAATCTACTTGCAGGTTATGTGACCCGCCGTATTCATCCTCAGCTGAACACTGGCGTTTTAGTGTAGAGGCTCCGGCAGCGGCTGATCTGTCTGAGGGCGGCAGCGCCGGCAGACGAACAGCAGCAACAGGGAAGGACACAGGCCGTGCCGCATCACCCCCCGCACCCAGCCAGCCACAATGAGTGTCCTGGCGCCAGTGGTGCAGCTGAACCAGGATCCCGGGTGCTCCAACAAAACGCTGTATGTGTCACGCTGCGCGCCGGCGGGCATGACGCGCGAGACCCCCTGGTGAGCGGCATCGTTCTGAGGTAACCGTCTCAGTACGGGATGCTACTCACCTGGAGATGCTGTTGTCTGCTGACGCCTTGCGCTCTAGGTGAGAGCATCGACTCGTCATTTTCTGCACTGTTCCAATGTCCCTGCTCAGAGTGGCGGCACCGCGCAACAGCAGCTACCTGCAGATTGCTCCCAGACGCTCGCTGATTGTCATACTGAACATCTGTGCAGGTGCGTGGAGGACTACGACCTGGTGAAGCAGCTGTACCGGGGGAAAGCCAGCCTGCTGTACCGGGCGACCTGCCGCGCCAGCCGCACGCCAGTTGCGCTCAAGCTGTACCGCAAGCACAAGCTGTCCAACCTCAACTGGTACCAGGCGCGTGCACGCTTTCTGATGTACTGGCACGGCATGTTCGATGGTACTGTAGATATTCACTCTGCGTTCTGGCTGCGAGTGTACGCTGTTGTAGATTTCTTAGAACCAGCGCCCGCGCCTGACAGATTGGTGCGAGCTTCAGATGCAAGCCAGCTCTGATGACTGGAATGCCAAGCACTTCACGTGCAGGTGGCGCGGGAGATCCAGATCCACTCGGGGCTGGACCACGAGCACATCGTGGGGCTGTACGGCGCCTTCGAGGACGGCAAGCACGTGTACCTCGTCCAAGAGTTCGCGCCAGGTGTGCCCCGCATCACTGTAGGAAATCACTCGACGCGCTGTGAGGCTGTGCAGCCGGGCAGCAAGGGCGTGACGCAGGAGCAAACCTGGTATATCAAGCATCTCTTAGGCTCAGAAGCATTCAACTTAGCCTGATCTCCGTGTGCATTCACTCCCCTTGTCGTGACCATAACCCACCTTCCCCTCCGCAGACGGCGACCTGTACGAGGAGCTGAAGCGGGTGGGCGGCCGCTTCAAGGAGCGCGACACCGCCGCCCGCGTGCTGGGGCCCTGCCTCCAGGTGCGGTTCGCCTCCCGCTTCGCTGCATGGATCAAGATCTCAAGATCGCAGCGGCATCAACAGCATCATGAAGCCGGCTTTTTAGCTCAGCACTGCCCTAACAGCTTCGTTTCTTCCCACGTTCTTATGGAATCGCTGCAAGGACCTGAAAAGACAGCTCGCTCGGCATCTGTACAGGTCACTCTCGTGAGTGTTGCTTGATCGTCAACCGGCGTGCACATTCTCGTGCGCAGGCGCTGGCGCACTGCCACGCGCTGGGCGTCATTCACCGTGACATAAAGCCCGAGAACATTCTGCTGGGCAGGGATCGGCAGCTCAAGCTGGCAGACTTCGGGCTGTCCATCAACGCCGGCCACGAGCGCCCCGTCACCCGCGCAGGCAGGCTTCCAGACATCCTGTTGAACTGCCCGGCACATACCTGCCCGCTACAGCGGCACGGCCATGTGTCCGGAACAAACTCCTATAACGTGCCGGGTGAATGCTGGCATCTGCTGTGTTGTGCACCTTCATGCTGGAGATCGGGCGCTGATTGTTCCTTTCGCTTCTTCTGCTGCAGGGACGCTTGACTACATGGCGCCAGAGGTAGGTGCCATCATCCCGTAGGCTTATCTGCTGGGATGCCTCATCTCAATGCGGAATGACCTGCTGGCTCACACATCGCCAGACTGGACAGCATGCGCTCCGCAAACACATAATTTTGAATCTCACGATCCAGAATCCAATTTCGGCCGCCGCAGGTGCTGGTGTGCCCGGAGAAGAGCCGCCCCGAGGACAACAAGGACAAGGCGCTGCTGGTGTACGGCCGCGGCGTCGACGCCTGGGCCATGGGCGTGCTCGCCTTCGAGCTGATCGTGGGGCGGCCTCCCTTCGAGCGCGACACGCGCGCCGCCACCTACGAGTGCATCATGTACCGCAAGCCGGCGTACCCCAGCTGGCTGTCCGAGGGCGCGCGCAGCTTCATCGACACCGCGCTGCAGAAGGCGCGCTGACGTGTCTTGCGTGTGATGTAAACTTACGAGTTGTGCACTTTCGCCATGAACATCCGTGTGCTACATTGCTGTTCTGCATGGCAAGGGCACTGCTTCTCCTCCTGTGCAGCTGCTGACTTCATGCAGTGCGATGCGCTCATCACAATGCATGCAGCACGTATCAGCAAGGAGCAAATCCACAACGATCATTCAAATGCGACTAGAAAAGTCCCAGACATTGTATTTGCCGTGCAGTCCTCCAAGCAGCGGCCGGACGTGGTGGACCTGCTGCTGCACCCCTTCATCACGGCGGTGCTGCCCCCGGCACGCACGCCCACCACCGCCATCGAGACGTACCCAGCAGCGGCCGCCGCCGCAAAGCAGGCGCGCCACCCGGGCATGCTGGTGTCCTCCTTCGCAATTGAAGCCGCCCGACGCCAAGTGCGAGATCTCCAGTTCTGTATCTTTGCACAGGACAAAAGACCGCCATGTTTGCGCTGCACGATTGAAAGTGGATTTCCACCGCATCATCTCATTGCTCGTTTCCTTATCTTGCCTCTCACATCCTTTGTCAGAACTGGGCTTGTTTGCCGTGCTGCAATGTTGATTCTGATGCTGTGTATCGCTCCTTGAACAGCAAAACAGCAGCTTCCATGGCGCGACTGTAATTGCGGCGGGGGGCGGCGCCGGCGGCGCGTCCGTCGCCAAGCGAACGCTGCCGACGCTGCAGAAGACGGAGTCGGTGCCCGACGTTGTGCTCGCCAGCGGGGTGAGGACTTCTGACATATTGTGTATTCAAGCGCTGTTCTGCAGCTGCCGTCTTTTTGATCGCGGCTTGTTTCGGGATTTCACAATCTGCTGCGCACATTTCACAATCTTGCTGCATGACCCTGCTCAATGACTGACAGCGCACTGCAAAACACCACCCTTCATGTGTCTTACACCTGCCCTGCTGTGACAGGGTCTGCTGACCCACGCCATATCTGCTGCGTCATTCCTGCCCACCGCGGATTCGCTGCCCGTCAACGTCCAGGTGCTGATACCTCCTCAAGGTCAAGCTTGCTGATGTCATTTACCCTCATATTACCCAGGGTATCTGGTGCTCTGCAGTCGATGTTCCGCATCGTCACTTCCAGATGCTCTTCTCATTTCGCTGTCAATTTCAGTCCAGCACAGGCTACGTTTCTACCAAGGTGTGCACACCCCCCTTCCACAGGACGGCGCCGACGGCGACGCGCTGCAAGAGGCCACCGGCGGGCGCAGCCAGTTCCTGCAGGTGTCCAGCTGGGGGCCGCTGCGCAAGGGCAGCGGTGCCAGCTCCGGCAGCCCGCAGCACTCGCCGCTTGGCTACCAGCAGGTGCGAAGTAGCAGCATCTGGTGATCTGGCGGGCGGTCTGGAACATGCGGCACAATGTACAATGCGGCAGACACCTGGCAGCAGTCTCTGTGGCGGGCTGTCCAGCAAAAGGCACAAACCCACCCGCCCACCAGTAGTGTATGCTGGGCACACTCAACCCTGCTTTGAACATGTAGGCTTCTGATGACCTGCCGCTGCATCCTAACGGCACCCAGCCCCAGCTGGTGCCGGCTGCTGACACCAAAAGTGGCTTTGCCGAGGTGGGTGCTACACTTTCAGCCCAGATACAGCGGCTGCAAAGGCTTTGTGGTCAAGTGACTTACAAAAATATGTTACAGAAAACCAGCATCTGAAGCAGCGTGCTTGGAAAGTTGGCATGCATGTTGCATTGCGAGCGCTGATGATCCGAAAGCTCCGCCGCACTGTTTCAGCACTCCTGACGACTGCTTTGCTGCTGGTGCAGGTCCTCATCCTGCCCGACTGCAACGAGGCGCCAAGCTACCCCGACTACAGCTACAGCACGCACCACTATGCTTCAAGGGACGTCTCGGCAGCTGGCGCCGCTGGGGGCGAAAGGGACGTCTCGGCAGCTGGCGCCACTGGGGGCGAAAGCCCAAACTCCATGGCGGCCATGCTGACCTGGGCGGGCACCAGCGTCAAGCAGTTCGCTAACAAGCTGCTGGGAGGCGGCGGCGTGCTGTCTCCTCGGGACGGCGGCACCAGCGACAATGCAGACGATGGCGCCGAGGCTCAGAACAACAACTGCGAGTTTGAGGGCAGCCAGCACGGCGCGACTTTGGCGGCGCTGCACAGACAGACGTCAGCCTCGTTTGGGTCGCCGCAGCAGCTGCAGCAGGAGGCAGCCAGCCCGGTTGCGGGGGCCGGCTACGGCAGGGACGTGGCTGCGCCGCAGGACTGCTTCGAGCAGGAGGCTGCATTCGCCAGCACCGTCAGGCGACTCACGACAGAGGTAAACCAATCCGTTTTGTTCATGAGCTGATCCGCCTTCCCCTGCTTCTGTTGCTCTCCCGTCGGATGCTGTTTCCGGCACCTCCCATGTCGAGGAAATGTTTCAGCTGCTGGCGCGCACTACCCTGCAGAGCCTGGCAGCCTGATTGGTGTTGCTGTAACTCACAGCCCTGCATGTGTCCAACAGGTGGACCGGCAGGAGCTGCTGCGCAAGCCGTCAATGGACAAGCCGCCGCTGCACCGGGAGCCGGCCCTGGAGCCGTCGCCCTCGCCCCGCGCTTCCGCCATGTCCACCTCCTCCCAAGGTGCCATTTTGTATCGACTTCGTTCAGCGTTTTCCTGAGTTTAGGGTTTAGGGTTTAGGGGTTGGGGGTTTCCTGGTGAGGCACCGGTGCACACGACAGCTGGTCCCCAGCTCTTTCCTGCGCGTGAGACGTGCGGCAAAAGGAGATCCAGCAGCGTCATGTGAGAATGCTCAAGATTGAGGTCTTAGAGTGTGCATGACGCAGGTAGCAGCCCGACCCTGTGCGCGCTGGAGTCGCCTGCTACATCGCCAGTCGCCAAACGGAAGCGTTTCAGCAGCATTCGGCGGGCGCTGCGGGTGCCTCCTTCGTGGCTTCACTGCGCGGAGAGGTTGCATTCTTGGTGGTGGCAGGGCGGCGGTAGTGCATCAAGGCCCTGTGTGTAGCAGGCAGATGGCTGCTGAGTTTGTATGCTTCTGCAGTGCTTGTCCCTCAGCTAGAAGCGTTTCCAGACCCGTTTTTGCCACATGCACACAGGCAGCGCGGCCAGCGACAGCTCTCACCGTGTCCGGCGGCTCAGTGTCTGGCTCCGGCGTTGGTTCAGCCGCTGCAGAGCTGGCGCGGCCTGGCTCGTCCGGCGGACTCAGCGGCCAATCCTCGCAGCACTCTGCCGCCACGATTGCCGCCTGGCAGCTGGGCGACAGCAGCAGCGCCAGCGGCATCAGCAGCAACCATGCAGCAGCAGCTGCCAGCCTGTCCCGCTTCTCGGCAGCTCCCCAACAGGCGGCCAACACGCAGCAGCAGCAGCAGCAGCAGCAGCAGGCGGTGCCATTGCCGACGGCGGCCGCCGCCAGCCCTGCCCGCCCGCAGTCGCCCAAGCACTCCGGCATGTCTTCCATGATGGTCAAGCCGCTATTCCACCGCAGCATGCAGTCACGCTCTGCCGGCACAAATCACCTGAACATCCGCGTGGCGGTCAAGCTTGCAAACCCAGAGTCGCGCTTTTGCCTGGCAGACTCCCCGCCCGTTGTGGAACGCAGCGCCAGCTCCCTTCCCAGCGTCTCTGCCGGCTGGGGCGGCGTGGTCAGCCCGTTTGGCGCGATGAACATTGCAGAGGGCGCTCAAGACCCAGATACCGTCGGTGCCGCCAACTCACTCAAGACCCGGTCGTCCATCATTGTGCCGGCGCTGTACGGCGCCGCTGTGAGCAGCACTGACGCCGAGCTGGGGGCCGCGTTGCTGCTGCGGCAGAAGAGGGGCGTGGACGCGGCGGCGTCAGCTGCGGCGCCCTCCGTCCAGGCAGCAGCGGAAGCCGCCGCGGCGGCGGTAGCAGACGGCGGCGCGACCCCCCCGTGGGGGCGGACCCAGGCGAGCGCCGCCGAGGTGCTGGAGGTGCTGCACCATGCGGACAGCTGCGACCTAGACACGCTTCCGCCCCAGGGCCCGACTTTCACAGGCGAGATCCGCATTCTTGCTTGTCCTGCATTTTCCTGTTTCTGACTCACAGCTCTTTTTTCCATGAGCAGCGAGGGGCTTGCATTCTCGTGGTTTCGATCGCCCCTGCTGAGCTGCATGAGCTGCCGCCTGCCCTGGGTGAGAGGATCCACATGGCACCCGTGCCTCTCAGAACCCGATCAACTGATAGCCGCTACACCTAGGATGATATCCAGTAAGACATCCTGCTGCAGGAGAGTGCTCTCCCATGCTGGCTGCGCTCAACGTCAAGAAGCTGTCCACGCTCTGCCCCTTCGCATGCGCCGCGCCCTCCACCGGCGGTGGCACCAAGCCACCGGCCGCCATGGACAGCGCCGGCGGCGACGGCGCAGTGGCGCTGCTGCACCAAAGCAGCAGCATGGGCGCCTCGTCGGCGGAGGAGGCGTGGACCATCCACACGCTGGCGGGGCAGGAGGCAGCGGCGAACGCGCGGAACAACCTGGCGATCTGATCAGATCAGATGTGATGCAATATGTTCATATCATTGGCGGTGGCATCAGCTGTGGCTGGTGGCCGGCTCCTGACGGCGGCTGGTGGAGCGAAGCCGCCGGTCGCTCACAGCAGCAGCCTGCAGCCCCCGCCTCGCATCTTCTTTTCTCCCCTTATGTTTGCAGCGGCAATGAGCGGAACCACCGGTTTGAAGCGCATTAGCGTAGCCGTCGACTTTGTATTGACAGTAAAGATTGGTAACGTAGCGTAGCTGCTGCATTACTTTGGTTAATTTTCCTAACGGCAGTTGTCACGCGGCGCCGGCAACACGTGGCTGTCTGCGCACCGCCAGGTTTGCCGCCGGGCGTATGCAGCGAGCGCACAGGGACCGACTGAGCTTGTAGCAGTGGTGACTGGACGCAGTTAAACACTTGAAACAGATCTTGCTTCGAAGTCCTCGCAGCTGCACAATGCGAAGCGGGGTGGCAGCTGTTATGTAAGCCCTTTCGTAACTCTGCCTGCCAGACACCACGAAAAATCTGTCCTCCAATCTGAACAGAACTACAGCTGCAGGTTGACAAACCATGCACATCAAACGAAAGCTGCTGGTGGTAGAAGAAGTGCTTGCAGCTTCCGGCCCGAAACGCAACCTGCTGCACGGAAGCTGCAAACCGATCGCGGGTGCAGCTTTTGTACGATCCGACAGAATCTCTGCCTTCCTGCTGGTTTGTTGCTGATCCGACGCCTAGAGCACCGGCACGAGTGATCACGCTGCAGGCGCTGCAGCCAGTCTCTTCTGCACAGGTGTTTGAGAAATGAACGAGCTGAGATATTCCTTCGTGCACACAAGCGGCACTCGCTGTCTTCTGCTGTCGTGAAGCTATAGTAAAACTGCGGCGTCAAACACGCACGTGCTCATACGACATTCTATCGGCGCACCATCCGCAGTGTTGCACATAGCGCAGGCAACATGACTTCGAACGTGAGGGACTTCGGCGCCGTGGGCGACGGGCGCACGGATGACAGCGAGGCGTTCCTCCAGGCCGCAGCGGCGGTCAACCCTGCCGGCGGTGTTTTGTACGTGCCCGCAGGTGCGGCAAGCTCAGCGGGTTATGCGACACGAAGGGATACATGCATGGGGAGGAGATCATTCGTGTTTTGAGCTGTCACGGCTCAGAACATATAGGTCTCGTACACTTGAGCTGCGTCTGTCTGAACATGGGCCTCTACTAGCCTCCGTCCTCTGCTATCCACGGCGTCCTTGCTGCATGCACATCCGGGATCACTCTGGCGGCTCCAACCCTGATTGGATAGCCAACCACAGGACGAAAGCGATCACAAGACCTGGAACTGTGATGAGTGCACACACACGCAGGCGTGTACTCGCTGTCGCGCAACATCAAGGTGATTGATCGCGCGGTCAACATTCGTGGAGACGGCATCGGCATCTCGCGCCTCGTGTGGGCCAGCAACGCCAAGTCCGTGGGCCTTGGCATCGTGCAGGTCTGCTTCAATTATGCCCTGTTCTTGCGGCAGATTCCCAAAGCCTTAGCTGGATGCAAGTCGGCAGGCTGGGAGCTCAATGCTGCTGTGAGTCGACGTGCTCGAAGGCTTACAAACCCAAGGCAGAGCCCTGCCAGGGCATGCACATCCTGCTGTGCCGCGCGCAGACCCGGGTGCAGGGCAACGTGACGGACTTCACGCACGTAAGCGGGCTGTCGCTGTATACGCACGGCGGCAATTTCGGAACCGCGCTCGTCGTTGACCTGTCAGGTCCGGCATCGTCCGCAACGTACATGATCCTGTCTTCGAGACAGCACATGCTCTGATGTGCTGCGGTCCTGAAACATAGGGTTTAGGGTTTAGGGTCCAGGGTTTCCACTATCTCTCAGCATAGGGTTTCCACTATGCTAAGACTGCACCGGACTTGCACACTCTTAACAGTACTTCACGGACGGCAGAGCGTCGACTGGTCTCATGCTGACTTGTGCGTCTGTTCGGCTGCAGGGCAGGCGAAGAATCAGGCGAAGGTGGTGATGAACCGTACCAACCCGCGCATCTGCATCAGGGACGTGGAAATCCGCGGCGAGGACAGCAACCAGCAGGTGGGCTTTTCGCGGACCTTGCGTGCCATGTGCGGCTGATCCTCAAGCAGTAAAGCTGATCTGACAGATGCTGCTCTGCGCTTGAGGCCTGAGACGTTTAGTTGGCGGACCGCCACCTGCAGGGCTGGCGGCGCGGCATTCTGCTGGACCATGGCCACCACGCGGTTATCAGCAACGTCCACATCACTGGCCTCACACGTGCGCCCTCGCCTCCTGGTTGTGGATGTCCTCCCGCACTCTGCCAATTTCGAACCGCTACGAACCCGCCGTGGTGAGTTGGAAACTTACTGGAAATTTACTCAGAAACAGCCTCTCGATGCCTGCACTCTTGCCGCGTGTAGGCGGCGGCGGGGAGTCGGGCATCCACCTGGACGGCATGGGCAGCCCCACGGAGGTGCAGATCTCGCAGAGCTGGGTTTTCCACGTCAACAAGGCGCTGCACATCACGGTGAGGCACATCCTCTTTGACCCACGAACTGAAATTGGGCAGTGCCTGTGCATGGTTGAGGACCCTGCTGTCAGAAGATCATTGCTGCACCGCGCAGCCTTCCCCTGGCTCCTTTGGCGGCAGGTGGAAGGTATGGTCCAATGCAACGAATCCCAAAAGCGCATGCAGATCGAATGTGCAGAATCTGCACAAGCGTGCCGGTCATGCCGGACTCGTGCATGCCACACGACGCGGCCGCTGGCTGGCTCTGCCGGTGACCTGTAGGTGCTTCACCTGCTCAACAAGTGGATATGTCATTCTGACGCTCCGAGACGTGCACATGCTGCAGGGCAACGTGGAGGGCGTGAAGCTCAACCAGTGCGATTTCGTGGCGGTGCAGCATGGCGTGTTTGCGGAGAAGTGCCTGCAGCTGAATGTGGTCAACAGCCACATCAACGCCAGCCACGGGGGCATACTTGCACGCAACGTCAACCAGTCCTCGTTTTCCAACCTGCTCATCTACAAGGTGGGCTTCCACCTAAACCTGAGTCACAGAGCTTATCGTGTTCACATGTTCTGGCTGTGCGCAAGGTTGGGTGAGTATGTTCATGAGAAGAGTCTGTCTGAGGTTGAAGCTGAGACCGGTGCTCATGCGCATGCCGATGGTGGTGCTCGCGCTCGCGCTTGTGCCATTGCTCACGCTCACGCTCGTGCTCGTGCTCGTGCTCATGCCCATGCTGCCGAAGCTGAGACGCGACCTGGTTGGTGACTGCCGTGACGCTGCTGCAGAACTCGGACGCGTGCGCGGGCTTCGGCATCCAGATTGAGGGCGACAGCGGGCGTAATATCGTCAGCAACAACATTTTCGTCAACGTAGCACAGAAGGCGGACATGCAGGCCATCGTGCTCGCCGGTGAGGCAGTACCCTATCCTTCCTTTCTGCTGCTGGTCAGGTCCGGCTGTGGCACGCCAGCAGGGCCATCGGATAGAAAACTCAGAGGCATCATTCAGCATCGAACAGCGGGGCCACCTGAATAGACCGCAGTCGCAGCCCTGACTTTCATCTGCATGCTGCCCGCAGGGGACTCGCACCATTGCATCACCGCCAACAACATCTTCCAAAACCACGGCACCGGCATCATGTGCCTGTCTGGAGCCACCAACTGCCAGGTGATATGACCAGAATGCCTGCTTCTTCACCAGCTGTCAGCCGGCTTCCAGGCTTCACCAGCGACAGTGTGAATGCATGCTTCACATCAGTGAGAAGCCAGCGAAGAGCCCGTGGCGTAGAGTAAGCGAGCGTTCATGTGCATGCAGTCCTCCGGCAATGTATTTGAGCACCCAGGGCTGAAGTGCAAGTGGCAGCAGGGGCACCCCAGCAACAGGTGCACAGACGCGTCCGCCTCCATGCTCGTACCGGTACCAGGTTTACCCTAAACCCTACCTGGTACCAGGTGCATGTTGTGCCTGCCTGCACCATGATATCGATAGCACCGATAACGGTTTAGGGTTTACCCTAAACCCTAACACCGTTGTGCCTGCAGCCGCGCCTTTATTTGCTGCCCCGTCCTCATCAAATGTGCTGGCCACGACGTGCGTCAGGCGCATAGGTGCAGCCAATGTTCTGACGCTGTTTCTGCGTGACTCCGGTGCAGGACAGCAGACGTGCTGTAGCATATCGTGAAGCCCAAAGCTGCGGCGTCAGCCCAGCAAAATATTCTTGTTTGTTCATCGTCGTGCGCAATCATCGTCTACCGTTATTGAATCTTTCTGCTGCGGCCAGGCCGATTTCGTAGTCTTATCGATTTTGTTCTTGATTTTCGCAGTCGCATTCAAATTGCAGTTGCGGTTGACAAGCGCCAGAATTGAAGTGTGCGTCTGCGCTAGTGGTGCTGGCTGTCAACCTAAATATGTAAATGAGATATATGCAGAGTTCTCATATATATCTATATGACTGTGACTAGTTTCTCAGCCGGCATCTCGCGTTCGTTTTCCGCAAGACATTTATATAGAGTTCTCATATATATACTTATGAATATACTATTCGTATGAATAAATAAGTATATATATGAGAACTAGATCAATGTTGACTATTTACAGTATATAAATGAACTACATCATTGATCTGATGACCATTGATCTGGTTCTTATATATATAATTATATATATATATATAGCTGCTCGTAAGATCCGCAGACATCATTATGGTGTCAGAGACCCAGACTGGCGCAGACTTCGATGACGAGTTTGCTGCATTCGACGTGTCTTTCAGCATTCCAGCAATCCAGCAAAAAGGGATCGGTGTCCAGGACAGGGTTTGCTATTGGCCGTTAGGCGCAGCCCAGCCTATAACACGCAGTTGCAGCACAAGGACGAGGCTTCGGTGTGGGTGAGGATAAGTGATGCAGCCGGCATGCGGCCGGCGTGGTCAGTGGGAATGGTATACATCCCAGCCTCGAGGCTGGGATGTATACATGAGCTCATGGATGTCGACAGCTGCAGTCAAACACGATGCTGGCGAGGCTTAGTACCCTGGCAACAGTGGCGGCCGCGGCCGCCGCGGACGGCGCTCCAGTCCTTCTTAGCGGCGACTTCAATGCCAGAGTCGGCAGCCTGTCAGACAACGTGCCGCTACCTGGCGGTAGCAACGACGGACAGCGCAGTGCGGCTGTACGGATCAGGCGAACAATGCCCACGGCAAAGCCATAATAAAGTTCTGCCAGCGGACCGGCTTTGCACTGCGCCGGCGCGGCCTGGGCGCCCAGGCCGCGTCCGCGGCGACGAACGAGGCACGCCGACCTTCACAAGCGGCGAGAGACCACGCAGCCATCACGGCTCGACCACCTGCTCGCGACGCCTGCGGCGTTTGACCAGCTCAGCAGCAGCAGCGTTGACGACAAGCAGGAAGGATCACAGCACTGGCCGCGGACGGCTTCGTGCACGATGGCCTTCACAGCCAAGACACACGCCGCCGCCGTCGCCGCCACCGGCAGCCCAATGATGCAATGACGCTGGTGCCCACAATAGCGGCAGCAGTATGCGCAGCACCTCAGCAATGACAGCCGCCCGGCCGATGTCGTGGCGAGGAATGAGCAGCAAACTGTGCAGCAAGCTTCGGAACTGGTCTTCGGAGCTGTGGCGGACGCCGCGACAGCCAGCAGCATGCCGCTTCGCTGGAGGCGGCCAGGGGCACCTGCAGCCCCAAGCACTTATCGAACCCTGGGGTTGACGCCCTCCGGTCTCAGATGTGGCGGCTGCGCCACCAGCCTGGACAAAGCATGCAGCTGAGGGTCCTGGAAAACGAGTGCAGGAGCCTTGTGCGGCAAAAGATGAGAGCGCTACAGTCAGACAATCTACGAACAGTGATGCAGCAGATCCAGCGGGAGCCGCATGCAGTCTACGGCGCTCTGAAGGGGCGCCCAAAGCCGCTGCCGCTGTCGATGCAGACAACTGACATATGGGAGCCATATCTGCAGAAGCTGGCGGCCTGTGACTACGAAGATGACCTGCGCAGGTCATCTGCATGCAGCCGCTGAACCCAGCATCCGCAGCCTTCCAGCCATCAGCTGCCGCTAACGCCGCCAACATCCCGCCTGAAGCAGAGGCCGCCTTCGAGCGGCGAGACGACCGGTGCTCAGAAGCATAAATGCTCAACGAGGCGTTCACGCCGGTGGAGGTGCAGCAGGCATTGTGAAAGCTAGACAATGGTAAAGCAACTGGGCCAGCGGCGAGCCGACAGAGCTGCTGCGCTATGCAACGCTGAAGGCGCCAGATGCCAAGGTCGAACATGTACTGCTGCCCGCCCTGACAACGATGCTCAACGCCGCCTTCCCCCCTGACCAAGGTAGTGAGGTGCCGGATGCGGAGGGCGGCATTGGCGCGGCCGTGACGATGCGCGCCAGGTTGTCATGGCACGACGTCGGCTCATGTGTGGGCACTACGCTGGTGAATGTGTGAGTGGTTGCGCACAGCGTCGCAGCCATTCTCTCTCATTAGCTGCTGCGCCTGCGGCAGTGATGACGGACCTGGTGTTGCGCGCCAACGGACACACCAATGAGAGCGCCGCCATCGCCGCGTGGCTGAATCAACACGGCACATGCCTGCTAGCACAGGCGGCCATTGACGATCACAGATTTTCAAACCAAGCGCTGCATTACAATTAAGGTCGTGCGGCAGGAGTGATGCCGCAGCGGCGTTTCTGGGCATCTATGTGCAAGCCGTGCTTGGCATTGAGCGAGCACAAGATGACATTAGGGCAACAGTCGTTGTCGGGACCAGCCTTAACGTTAATCACGATCAGTTAACTGATCGTGGTGATCTTGATTCATTGACGTTGTTTACATTTGATGGAGCTCACCCATGGACAAGATGTAAATAAACCTGGCATTACATTGTGCTGGGCGGCACACGCAAGACCGTACAGCAATACGCACACTAATGGTGGAAGACGTCACTGGTCTGCCGGCACTCTGTAACTTCCACGTCAGCAGTCCACTATCCACTCTCACCCAAACGAAGAATCACCCAAACGACGAAAGGCGTACAATACTCAAATCACGAACAACCTGCACACTCATCATGTTTCAACAAGGGTTTAGGGTTTAGGAACCCCCGCGGCCAACCTTGCTGTCTGCCACCGCCTGGCCCCAATCACCAGCCAAGCAGAGCGCGCACACCAAAGGCTGCCAGGTGACATGTAGCAGCGGAGCCTGACAGCCCTGCCCCTGCAACGCCTTGCCAGCTGTTGCGTCTCCGCAGCACGAGCCGCCGAATAATCAAAGCTGCTTGGCCATCAGCGCGCGCGGCCGGTAGCGCCGCCAGAGGGTCCACCCTTCAGAATCCCGCTCCAGGTCCCTGAACCCCGCTGAGGCGTACAGCTGCAGCGCAGAAAATGCAGTTTCAGGAAGGTAGCAGCAGCAAGAGGATCACGTGCACACGCAGACGCAGAATGCGACAGCTGTACAACGATGTAAAAGTGCGACTTGCAGCAGTAGCACTATTTCCTCAATGCAGGCGCCTCGCCTCGATGGCGGCATTTCGTGAAGCCGCCCTCCTAGTCAGCGGACAGTCGGCGTGCACCATGCAGTGTGCGTCATGAAGCCACACCTGCAGCCGTTCATTCACGCAATGTCAGGGGTTTCCACCTGCCGAGAGGCATCGTCGACGAGGCGCGCGTGCAGCGTCAGCGTGTCGAGCCCGGCAGTGCGGCAGGCATTCTCGCACGCCTCCAGCAGCGCCCGCGCGATGCCCTGCCTGCAGACAGAAGGGTTTAGGGTTTAGGGTTTAGTGCAGGCAGGCAGGGAGCTGAAAAGACACCATCTCGTTGACCCGGAACGCATTGACATCGTTATCGCTTTAGGGTTTAATACCACCATCGCTTGCTGGCGGTGAAGATCTGTCGAGCACAACATGCCGAGAGGCGGCTGGTGGCTGCAGGCACGGCAACACTGGCCTGCGGATCGATTCAGTCCAGGTTTTGCAGCCCCCAGTGCCTCGAAAGGCGGGGCACAGCAGTGTGGGAAAAGTGGTGGCGCAAACCCCAAACCCTAAACCCTAGTACGCCGTCTCAGGTGCAGCTGCAGGCTGGGGAACGCCTCCTTGGTGTTGATGCAAAACACTCGGCAGCGAGATTACAAGTCAAATCTCACCTGCAGAAGGCAGGGTCCACAGCAGTGTTGGACAGGTACGGTCCAAACCCTAACCCCTGGACACCACTTCTGGCGGTGGCTGCCTGCTGGGGTACGCCTCCCTTGTCGCTGAGCAGAAAACCCTTAGCTGATTGGAGATGCGCTTGCCTTCGAAAGGAGGGGTCCACGGCGGTGTTGGAGAGGTACGCCGCCTCGGGCGGCGGCTGCAGGCTGGGGAATGCTTCCCGCGTCGCCGGCACAAAGGACAGCATGGCGACGCCAGCCACACGGGCCGCTGCCCCCGCCGGCACCCCTACGCCGCCTGCAGTGCGAGAATATCATGACAGCGTCTCGAAGGAAAGAGCGCATTGCGACATCGGTCACACTAGGGTTTAGCCGCCGCTGCCTCTCGCCTCCCTGCCCCGTGCGCAGTGCCAGTGTGGTCATGGAGAGTGTGTCACTGCAGATTCAAAAGAGCTCAGCGGACAGCATCGCCGCGCCCGCGGCCTGCGCCGTCACCCCCTGCCGTGCACCCGTGCTGGCCGCAGTGCTTGAGCTCTTGGATGCGCAACGTTCTGTTCTGTACGCTCGGCTCCATTTCTGGGTCCACTTTGCACGGGATGCAGGAACACCGCTGCTCACCTGCGGGCTGCAGCCGCGCAATCAGCACCAGCGACTCTGACGGAGCCTCCGCCAGCGTCCCGACGTAGTCCCTGCACCACGCCGTCCGGTCCCGTGTTCACAACTGAGCCACTTCAGAACACTGACCGGGAGGCTTGTGACACCTGCTGGACGCTGCATGCGCAAGGGTGAAGCCCTAAACCCTCGGAAGCCAGATGCTGTCGGTCACAACCTGCGCATCACCAGCGGCCGGCACCTGATGTCGCGCAGCGACTGCGCCTCGGGCGTGCCGGCGAATGCGCGTGTCACGATCACGGCCGCCGCGCCCAGCTCGCCGGGCGCCATGCGCCCGATGGTGAGCCGCCCGATGTCCAGCTGCCGCTGCGGAGGCGCGGCTGCGAGAGCTCAGTCGAAACCGCCGCGGGTATTGGCGTCGAGAGGCATACGCAGCACATGCAGGATCTGATAGATAAGGACAGCTTCGCCGGGACGAGTGCGGCAGGCTTGCTTATGGTGGGGCAGCGCTGCACAGCATGCGTCAGCTGGGCATAAGCAGAGCCGCAGCGCGCCAGTACGAGAATATGTCAAGAATTTGTCAGTGTGTCATCGCACCTCCAGGAGGACCTCTCCCGCCGCGGCACCCGTGGCTGCCGGCTCCTTGCCTGACCACGACCCGTTGGCGATGCCGTCTCTGCTGTCGGGCGCCGCTGCCGCGCTGTCATGCTGGCGGGCCGCATCCGGCTGTGCGGCAGTTGCCGCGCTCTGCTCCGCATGAGCTGCTACAGATCGACAGCCGCATCGTTTCGGCTGCCCTAGCAGCAGATTGTGCCGATCTGCAGGTGCTACGGAGGTTACACGTGCAGCTGCGGGTCTGGCCTGTGGCCGCTGGCGCGACATGCATGGCTGGCGACTCTTGCATGCCGAACGAAGCTGAGGCGCATTCATAGTGACGGCGCCAATAACAGGATGTCAAAGCCGCGGATAAAGCGCCTCTTTGTGCTGAAGATTTCAGTCCCAAAATCTCGGATGCGCGTCGGAACTAAGATCTCAAAGGTCTCAGAGAGGGCCGCAGGGTGTGCAGGTCAGCAGCTATGGGCGTCAACAAGGTTACGAAGTGGCAAATGCCGCTCTGCTGCGCTGAAAGCCTCTTCTCCGAGACTGGGACTCTCAAGTGCCTGCTAGAAACTTCTATCTTTCGGAGCTTAGCCGTCACGAGCCCCGCCACCAGACCTCTTTTGCAAGCTGCACACAAACGTGTGGTTGGAAAGTGACGTCCAGAGAGTCAGAGGACGTGCTACGTGGCTGAACTGATCAGCAGGCGGTGCCAGGGGACCAGCTTACAGCACACCTATGAACACGACAAGCAGGATGTGAGTGCCTTGCTGTCGGTCCCGATTGCAGGCCCAGTTCATGCAGCGTCAGGGGCTATAATCCTATACAACTATTATGGTCTGCACATCCGATGGTGCAGATCAGCTATAGAGTGTCCACCCCGCAAGGACCGATCTCCCCTGCCGTTCTGGCATGCCGGTTCCGGGATGCCTGGCAAGGAGGTCTATAGTGGCTTGCAAAACACCTGGACACCCAGGATGCATATATGCCTGTTGTGTAACGGTAGTGGTACTGGGATCATGCCGCAAAGTTGTCTCGAGGGGTCAGCAACCTCCCCAGCCACCAGGAGACAGGTGCTGTTGTCGCAGCTCGTGATTGCAGGGCTTTTCTTGCAATCGATGGTGTTCTGCAGTACCCAACGCGCACAACAGGCGTGTGCATGCTCGCTCCCTCACGAAATGCGGGGTTGCCAGACTCCGAGTCCTGAGGGCCTCGTGGCTGGACATGACGCCGTCTTGTCCAGAGTGTTGGTGCTCTGCAAACCACGTTTGCAACCACTTCCTGACGCCCTCATGCTACTCCGAACAACAAGCATCGTGCCTGACGTCCCCGCTTGCTCCGCAGGGCGCCTGCCAGCTCATCGCAGTCGGCAGCGGTGCTGCGCGCAAATGCGCTCCGCCCGCGCGGCGCCGCGCTCCCCGCAGCACTCCAGCACAGCGCCCCGGCGCTCCGGGCCAGGTAGCCAGTGCTGTCGAAGGATGTCCTGTGATGGTCAGCTGTGACGCCTGCCGTCTGGCCAGCTGCTGGCCTGCAGCAAATCGCCAGGCCGCAGAAGGACGCACAGCCTGAGTGTGTTGCAGACTGGGCGGACATGCTGCAGACGCCCCCCACCGACAAGCTGCACTGTCACATCGGAGTCGGGAGTCCGATGGATGCTTGCCTGCCTTCTGCAGTCGGAGGTGCGGTGTGCAGACTTTCGAAGCAAAGGAGCTGCATGTTCTCACCAGATGCTGACGCCAACTCCTGTTTCCCACCTGCAGCCGGAGGTGCCATGTGCAGACCTTCGCGGCGAAGGAGCTGCACTTCAACCGCAGCGGCGAGACGCTGAAGCGGATGCAGGCGGGCGTGGACAAGCTCGCCTCAGTCGTCGGCGTCACGCTGGGCCCCAAGGTGGGGCTTGACATCAGGCTCTGCTAGGGTTTAACCCTAAACCCTAGGGGCACGGGTGGAGTCGCAAAATCAGCAACTCCCACAGCGTTGCTGCACTACACCTCCACCCGGCCACTGTCACGTTGCGATTGCTTTGGGCGCGCCATGCCTGCACACGCGTGATGCTGTGCTGGCGCCAGACAGCTTCAAGCGTTTGTAGGCGTTTGCTGCGGCGCTCCCTGCGGCGTCGGCTGGGAGCGCCGCAGCCGCAGAGCTGTGCACAGTGATCATGGCTGTCCATGCACCACACCGCATGTCAGGGCAAGTGAGGCGGCTGCGCTGCTGGCAGGACATGCCAGGCTGGTGGTGGAGCAGCAGCACGGCGGCGATCTCAGGTCGAATCTTAGGGGAAATCTGGTTGACATCCTCACAGTGAACATGCTCATACCGCTGCGCAGGGACGCAACTGCTGGGTTGGCAGTATAACATCCTCGAAAATATCAATGCAAACCCCTTATCCCCAATGCAGACTTCAAAAAGCTACGCTCATATGTGCAGGGCCGCAATGTGGTGCTGGAGCAGAAGTACGGCAGCCCCAAGATCGTCAACGATGGCGTGACGGTCGCGAAGGAGGTGGAGCTGGAGGACCCGGTGGAGAACATCGGCGCTAAGCTTGTGCGCCAGGTGAGCGGTCTGCCGGGTTTCTGACCTTCGAATTGCACATCCGATTGACACAAAGAAGGCTGCTCGTACCAAGAGAAGGGGCTAGAGCTGGCGGACCCAATGGAGAAATCGGCGCCAAGCTCGTGCGCCAGGTGAGCGTCTTGCCTTGCTCTGCATCCTCGACATTGCATTGTCGAACCTGCGATAGAACGCCCTTCACGAGTGAAGGAAGGGGAGGGTGAGGACACCCCGAGAACACTGGGGCGTCAAGCTCGTGCGCCAGGTGGGCAGAGAGAGATAGATGTTACACCATGTCGCAAGCCCTGAAGGGCTAACAGGGTGCCAGCTACAGGGTTGGAACCCCTCACTGCTAAGCTAATCACTCTGAATGAAACTGTCGAAACAGGCAACGATAAAATCCATCACAGCAGCCTGATCTGTCTGGTTAACGAACTCGCGCATGGACTGGCCGTCCCAGAACAAGTCCGAATGGTAGTCGCGAATGTGCTGCACTGCTGGGCACTCGAAAACCAGATGCCTTCCGTCCCAGAGCTTCACCCTGCAGAATAGTTAGTTAGTTAGTTAATTTGTTAGTTAGAATTTTGCGTGCACGCAAGGTACTGTTGCGTATCACCAACAAGACGGTGGGAACCAGTATTGAACGTTGGTGCTAACTTCGTGCGCCAGGTGGGTGGTCACTCTGTGCTGGTGCTCAGAAAGAAGACAGAAAAGCTTGCCGTAGCAAAAGGGATAGGTGGTATGCATTTTGCTTTGATCCCAAAATCAGGAGCAATTTTGTGCGTAAGGTGTGAGCAGCCGGCCCCTGGGTGTCCTTGTCAGGGCGGCTTGTGCAAGAGGGTTTAGGGTTTCCCTAAACCCTAAGCACACTTCCGGCGAGACTGAGACCTACAATGCAGAGCCAGCCGAGCTCGTCCTTGAAAAGCGTCCCACCAGCTGCCGTCTTTCAGCGTGTCACCCCAACAGTCGAGAAGTCTACGCTGTAAGCAGTGACGCGGCCGCAGGCCTTGACGAGCATGTGCTCCACCATGCGCAGGCAGCGGCGAAGACAAACGACACAGCTGGTGACGGGACCACGACCGCTACCATCCTGTCGGCAGCCATCATCGCGGAGGGCATGAAGATTGTCGCCGCCGGCGCCAACCCAGTCCAGGTACTGTCGCCTTTTCTGACATCGGAAGTCATCCGCCGACAGCCCGTGCACTGTGCGCAGCAGCATTGACCTGTCCCACGTCTGGCAATGCCGGCGCGGGCATGCCATATGAGGGCTGAGCACATATCGCTCCGCAAACACGAACTCATGGGGGTGCGCAAGTGTTCGACACGCTTCCATCGAGTCTTCTGACGGCCCGCAGATGACCTCCAGCAGCAGTTTGCCCAGATCCGCACAGACACATGAGACTCGCGGCCGGCCAAGGCTAAACCCTAAACCTTAAACGGTGGCAAAGCTCCATCGCAGTCGGCCAAGCGCACCCGCTCTCTGCGCTCCTGCAGCTCGCGCATGGCATCGAAAGAATGGTGGCAAATCTCCATCGCAGTCGGCCAATCACACTCGCTCTCTGCACTGCTGCAGCTCACGCGCGGCATTGAGAAGACAGTGGCAAAGCTGGTGGAGCGGCTCGCGGAGACCAGCACAGAGGTTACGGACGAGGGGCTTGCCGACGTCGCCACCGTTTCTGCCGGCAACAACCGCGTGGTGCGAACAATTGTTATGTTATCTCGCATGTTGTGAAATTTTTGGGATTTTCATATAGCGATCAACACAATTTCACTCTCTTCACCAGGGTTCAGTGCATCTTGGTATTCAGGGTTTAGGGTTTCAGCTTCAACAAGTATATCCTGTATCCTGCGCAGCTCCTTTAGAAAGTCTTGTGAGTTTCAGCGCCTCAAGATGTCGGCACACGTTGACGCCGAACGCGATTCGGTCTCCACATAACTCTGACCAGGATCCTCCTCTGCCATACGCAGTGCATCAGCACAGAGAATCATCCAGCATTCTCACCTAAACCCTAAACCCTAAACCTGTACACCACAACTTCGGCCTGGGCCATGCATGCACTCTGCTCTCGGACTCCACAGTTCCAATGCATGCGCAGATCGGCGAGCTGATCGCGGGCGCGATGGCCAAGGTGGGCCGCGCGGGCGTGGTCACCATGGAGGAGAGCCGCACCGCGGAGGACCACCTGTACGTGGTGGAGGGCATGCAGTTCGAGCGCGGCTACATCTCACCCTACTTTGTGACCGACCCCGAGCGCATGGTGAGTTTCCGCTTGTCTTCCGAAGATCTTTCGACGATCAGCTCGCCGGGGGACCACCTGTACGTGGTGGAGGGCGTGCAATTCGAGCGCCGCTACATTTCCTCCTACTTTTTGACCCGGAGCGCATGATGGGCCCTCCAGAACTTGTGCTTCGGCCTGCATGTGCCTTCTCCTGGCAATTTTCATTTCCGTCCACCACGGAAGCATCCAGGGGCAAGCAGGGTTTGCAGTCTGCACGACAGAGTTTTCTGATGCCTGGACTCTGGCAGCCTCCCCTGGAATCTGACTGTACCGCATCTCCTTTGTTGTGGTATCTCAGTGGTTTCATCCAGTGCGAGCAGTAGTGGCTGGCACGCGAACACTGCACATTGGCCTGCTACAGCTCTCTGTCGAGAGTCTGCTTCTGACTGCTGGGCGTAGCTGTGTGCGGGAACTCGACAGCCGGATCTTGCGGTGGACGCGAAGATCAGCGATGCGCCCGATGTGTGCATCTGCTGTTTGACAAGCGCTTGTGTCGGGGCTGCAGGTGGCGGAGTTTGACAACTGCCGCATCCTGCTGGTGGACAAGAAGATCAGCAATGCGCGCGACATGGTGGGCATCCTGGAGGCCGCCATCCGCGGCGGCTTCCCGCTCCTCATCATGGCCGAGGACATCGAGCAGGAGGCGCTCGCAACTCTGGTCGTCAACAAGCTGCGCGGCACCTTGAAGGTGATTTCACTTCAACCAGTGATGCTGCTGCTCTTCTTCCGAAAATTATCGACTCGCAATGGTGGAGGACTTGGCACGGGGCGCATCGAATCGCAGGAAGCTGCCTTCTGGCACTACCGAATTCAAAGCCAAGCATCAAAGCCAAGCATGGCATCGAACCGCTCGCCCGCCTCCACAGCCAGCTATTTGAGTTGTGGCGTCGAATCCCATGCTACTTGCGCTGATGTGCCTGATTGTCGGCTGCGCAGATGATCGCGGTCAAGGCACCCGGTTTCGGCGAGCGCAAGACGAGCTACCTGGAGGACATTGCCATTCTGACCGGCGCGCAGGTCGTCAAGGACGAGCTGGGCCTTGCGCTGGACAAGGTGCGACCGCTCTCAATCTCACCCATGACAGACAGGGAGAATGTTTCATGACAGACAGGGATAATGTACTCTTCAAAGGTCGGGCGGTGCCATCCTGACCGGCGCGCAGGTCGTCAAGGGTTGAGGGTTTAACGCTGGGCCTTGCGCTGAACAAGGTGAAGCAGACTCGGGAACTGCAGGTTGATGCAAGGTTACACAGGTCTTCAGGGTTTAAAAAGGCGCCATCCTGACCAACAGGCATAGTGTCTTCGGCAGGCTGGGCCTCACTCTGGGCAGGGCGCGAACCTTCTGCTGCCAAAGTTGCGAATCCGAGAGGAGCACACTAGGGTCTAGGGCGCCGTCATGATGACGGGGCGCGGGTCGTCAATGAACAGCTTGACGAAGCAGTCACTTCAATGCCACGCTGTGTCTTCAGCCGTGTCTTCAGTGGTGCTGTGTTTCTGCATGTACCGTCTTAGCGCCACTCTTCCCTAGTGGAGCTAGGCATAGTTGATGGTTGTCAACACTGCTCACAGATGGTAGATGTCTTCCAGCTTCTCCCAGCACCTGTCCCTAGGGTTTAGGTTTAGGGTTTTAGGGTTTAGGGTTTAGTCCCAGATACACCCAGCCATGTGGTCTGCGCCTGTGTCTGGATCTGCGGTGTGCGCTCTGCCGAGAGCGGGCGAGGAGGTGCCGAGCCTTGCAGCCAAGGTCGATGTGTCAACAAACAACAGTCGCCTATTATTGTCATCCTCGTGTCGCCCTAACAACCCTAACCTTACGCCTGTCTCTGCACGTGCCAGATGACGAGGAAGTGTCGCGTCCAACACGTCGAGTACCGCATTTACATCTAACACGTTGATTCGACTCTCTGATGTTGGTTTTGTGCGCAATACCCCAGGTGGGCGAGGAGGTGCTGGGACTGGCGGCCAAGGTGGAGGTGTCCAAAGAGTCAACCACCATTGTGGGCGACGGCAGCAGCGAAGCCGCGGTCAAGGCGCGCGTCAAGCAGATCCGCACCCTGGTCGAGCAGACGGAGCTGGACTACGAGAAGGAGAAGCTCAATGAGCGCATCGCCCGCCTCTCCGGCGGTGTGGCCATCATCCAGGTGCACGACGTTGAAATGCTACAACGAAATGGCACAGCGCGAGCGCCTCTGTCTGCAGCTGAATGTCAGGAGGAAGAAGCAAAACGAGCACATCATGTGCCTGTGCGGCAACATCGCCATCATCCACGCGCGCAACTGTTCACTGTGTCTGTAGAGTTACCCTCAGGCTGTCCTGCGGCTTTGTGACAGCGGAGAAGAAGCTACGCTTCACTCGGAAGGCACCTCATCTGATGTTAGTCTGCTCAACCTTTGTACAATGACCTCCCCTTTCACAGGTGGGCGCGCAGACGGAGACGGAGCTGAAGGAGAAGAAGCTGCGGGTGGAGGACGCTCTCAACGCCACCAAGGCCGCGGTGGAGGAGGGCATCGTTGTCGGCGGCGGCTGCGCGCTCCTGCGCCTTACCCAGCACATCGACGAGATCAAGGTGCGTCAGGGCGCTGTGATGTGGCTGGCTCCACACTCTCGGAGGTCAGGTGCCAGGCTTTTCGCTCGCAGATGCAGGCTCGAAACCGAGTTCACTTCCGCAGCGCAAAACCTGCGACGCCAGGCCGCACTCGCGGCTGTCCAGTCGGAATTCCCAGCTGCTGAGCCCCCTCTGCCTGCTGCTTCAGGCGGGCCTGGAGAACGACGAGCAGCGGGTGGGTGCGGAGATTGTGCGGCGGGCGCTGCCGTACAGCCTCAAGCTCATCGCCCGCAACGCCGGCTCTAATGGCTCCGTCGTCGTTGGCAAGGTGGGCACTTTTTGGACGCTGGTTAGGGTTTTAGGGTTTAGGGTTTCTATCTTGCCTCACACGTGCCACGCATTCCAACCCCACCTCCGCCGCGCTGCTGCAAGCATTGATTCACCGCCTCACCGACGCCCACGGTTCCGCCGCTGGCCCTGCTGCGCCTATGTACCACGTCCACCTGCATCCGCATCCTCATCTGCTGCGCTGCAAGCGTGCAGTCTGACGGCTTCGCTCCCAGGCGACGATCTGTCCTCACCACTGTGCCGATAACCCTGTGCAGGTGTTGGAGAGCGATGACGTGAAGACCGGCTTCAACGCCGCCACCGGCACATACGAGGACATGTTTGCCGCCGGCATCATCGACCCCGCCAAGGTGGGTGTCATGTGTGCTACTGCAGTGCAAGATCTCCCTCTCACGGTCGGCATGTATACAAGGACAGTCCGCAGCTGGCGGCATCGCCGTTGGCAGCATGGGCCGCTTTTCTGTACTGGCCCCGATGTCGCCACAACATCAGTCTTGCACACGCGGTGCCACAGACCAATCTTGCACGCCAGATGGCTGGGAAATTGCTTGCTGTTGTCAAGGAAGTGTTGAGGAGTGCAGTTGTCTGGCTGTCTGGCTCAGCATTTAGGGTTTAGCCGCCCGTTTGTCACTTGCTGCGCGTGTACAGCAAGTCTGTGTGTCGCGTGTTTTGGCCTTGTGTTTCGACCACTTGTGTCTCTACACAGGTGGTCCGATGCGCGCTGGAGAATGCGGCATCTGTGGCGAAGACATTCTTGATGGCGGATGTGGTGATCTGTGACATTCCTGAGCCGGAGACCGCGGGCGCGGGCGCGGGCGCCGACATGGGTGGCTATTAATGTTTGTGTATGCCAATAGCTTTACAGGAACTTAGACAACCCGAGCTCAGCAGTGCGCAGCCGACAGACTTATCAGCGCCTGAAGAAGCGGTGGGATCGCACGGCATGCCGGCGCGCCCCAGGCAGTCACTATCCGGGATGACTGCAGTCACTATCTGGGATGACTATGGTACCACTCTGGTGCTGCACGTTTGCATGACTCCTGAGGAATTATCATTGCCTCTGTAAAGATAAACGTGTTGAGTGCAATGGCCCTCGCCAGAAGGCAGTTTGCCTGCCCGTGTGCTCGTACACACTCCATCTGAACCCTAAGTGTCCGACAGCATGGCCAATCTCACCGCTTCGCTCTTCGTATTTGCCTGCACATGGATTACACCAGGGAACTAGAAGCAGACAGTGCAACCTGACCTCACTGGTAGGCAGCGTCTGCTTTGCCAACATGGAGGACTTGATCGTGGATGCCGACGCCCAGGACGTCGACCTCGAATCTCCAGAGTGCGTCTTCTGGACCCCTGAACCCGCCAGCAACTTTGCCTCGGCGAGCATATTAAACATCGTGAGCAGCACCCCAATCCAATCCTGCCGCAGAAGGCAAAGAAGGCATTGCACCTAGTCGACCAGTGCTGCAGGGTGGTCAAAGGCGTCGCGAGGCGCCTAGTGGCGCTGCTGCTGGAACTGCAAAAGGCCTCTGGCGATCGTCTGCGGACTGCATCCACGCTGCTGGGCGTGGCAGTGCCGCTGCTGCAGCATCCTGCGGTGGCATCAGCGACGTGCCTGGACAGCCTGGCGGCACTACGGCGCCTGCTGTGCGACAAGGTGAGAGGCTGACTTCCTGATGGTGACTGAAAACTGCAGAGTGGTTCAAGATCCATCTATAGGTCAGACGCATACATGACAGTTTTCATCGTTTGAGCAAAACTAAAACATTAGGTGTGTCATCATCGACCACAGGTCACTCCAGCCATCGCGGCGGCACTGCGGCAGGAGGGCGTCATAGGGGCGCTGGAGGCAGCCGAGCAGGGCGTCCTGGCAGCGCTGGTGCTGCCGCTGGCGTGCGCATTCGAGGAGGTCACGCTGGACCTCGCGGTGCAGCTGGCGCCGGCGATGCCGGCATGCTGGCGCTGGGCCTGCAGTGTCGATCTGTCCAGCTTGTCCTACGCGGCTGGCGGCGGAACGCCGGTCGCGCTGTTCCGACTGCTAGCGGCGGCACAGTTCCAGCTGCGCAGCGGCACGCCTGCTGGCCGCAACAGGGCGCTGAGCATGTGCCTCGCACTGGACAAAGTCGTCGGCTGCAAGCTGGAGGCGAACCCTGCCCTGGCGGCGAGCGAGGCGGCGGCGGCGGACCCGGAGGCGGCGCTCAGCATGACCGCCGTGCGGTCGCTGGCGCTTGCGCAGGTTTTCCTGCTTGACGAGCTCGCGGCCGACCTGCCGTGGACGGGCGCGGACGCCAGCTGGCTGCCTGCCAACTCCCGCAAAACCCTGCTGGTGCTGACGGCCTCGCTGGCGGGCCGCCTTCGCCTGCAGCCGGCGCACTGGCTGCTGGTGCCACTCCGCAATCAGGCGGTCGCGCTGAGCCAGCTGCTGCCGGCCGCCCTGGAGGACTTCAAGTGGCCGGAGGCGGCGGCGGCGCGGGCAGCGCTGCTGGCGGCGCTGGCGGAGGAATGTGACATGGCGACGGCGGCCGCCGGCACTGCAGCGACGGACGCCGTGGCGGCAGCCGCCGCCGCAGGGCAGTTTGCCCTCGCCCTGCAGGGATCGCTGATGCGCCTCTCGGCGCTGGTGTTCCTCTTCGTGAACACCTGGGACGACACGGCGGAGTTCGGCGGCGGCGGCGGCGGCGGCAGCAGAACCCTAAACCCTAGCAGCTCCCCGGCCCCGCTCAAGGTGCTGCCGCGCGTGCACTCGCTGCTGCGCCGCTGCCTTGACGCGCCGTGCTTTGCGACGTTGGAGCTGCAGGACCTGCGCCTGGCGGAGACCGCCGCGCTGGTCGCGTTGGCGCTGGCGAGCGGGCTGCAGCGGCTGTGCCGCGGCGCAGCGGCGGGCTTTCGCTCGGCCGCAATGGCGCAGCGGGCGACACTCCGCGCGGTGGACGCGGACGGGCAGGAGGCTGTGGCGGCTCTCGCAGACTACCTGACCTGGCCGCCACATCTGCACCAGGCGGTGAGTTCTGACGCGCACCTGTGTGCTGCTTGGATTAGGGTTAGGGTTAGGGTTAGGGCTTGTGGTCATGCTTGGATGTTGCAGCACGTGCTGCTGTTGCCTTGATGCAGTTGGGCTTGGGAAGTGTCCACTGTGCATTCGCTGCTGCCAGCGCGAAGACAATATGGGAAGCAACCCAGCCGCTGCACGGCGCAGGCGGTACCCTTCAGCAACGCCGCAGTGGTGAAGGATGCGATCGCCATGCTGTGCGAGGTTTGGGCTTCGCAGCCGCTGGGCGGCAGCCACATGGACTCCCTGCCGATGGCGCTCGTGAGGTTCCCTTTCGACATTTTTCCTCTGGGGGATTTAGGGTTTTCATAGGGTGAGCGCCAAGGCACACTATTGACGCTACGGCGCGCCAGATTTGCACCAGCCAGGAGCGACGGTCATTGTGACTGCACCCACACGATCACGCACAGAAGCAAGTTCAAAGTACCTCCCGAATGATGCAGAATGATGCGGGAGGCATTTCTCAAAACGAGCACCAGCACCCGAATTCCGCCATACTGAAATTCAAGGTTTCGTTCCGAACTTCGTTATATGCCAGGTTTTTGAGAAGAAAAAAACATGGCACAGGTGCCCTGCACGGTGGACGCTGCAGTGGCGCTGCTGCTCTCATCATCGGCGCCGCAGCTCTCAGCATCGGCGCCGCAACCCACTCCAGCGGCACGCCCCGCGGAGGGATCTCCGCAGGCAGGCGACAGGCGCACGCACGCGCTCAAGGCCCTGAGCTGCCTCAGGAGCCTCGCCGGCGCGATCGCACCGCCTCGGCGGGCCGCGGCCCCGCGACAGGGCGGCGCCGCAGCGGCAGCAGCGGAGGCATTGACAGAGGCGGCGCGCGGGGCGGTCGCTGCGGCTGTGCCGGCGCTGGTCGCGGCGGCAGCAGGGGTGGCCCAGCTGCCACACGCGGACGGAGTGCCCGTTGCTTGCTTCCTGGGGCACACGCTTATTAGCGTGCTTGCCGCGCACCCTGAGGCAAGAAAATTTGTCGATAGATTTTTCAATTGTGATTAGATGTTTTTCGGCATGGTTCGGCTCTTCTGCTCGATGTATGTTCCGTCCCAACCCTTCGACCTTGGGCCATGTGCCAACTGCGTCTCCTGCTCCTGGCAGGCGGCGGCGGCGCTGCAGCCGGGCGGCGGTGCGCTGTGGGCGCCGGCGGCAGCTGCCATCCGGCTGCATGCCGGGGCGGCCGGCGGGGCCGGCCTGCGCGAGGTCCTGCAATACCTAGACGGCGTCGCCGCTGACGGCCAGCCTGTTCGCGGCAAACGGCAGGCTGCCAGCAGCCGGCAGGCTGGCAGCAACCGGCAGGCCGGTGGTGGCCAGCAGGATGAGGAGGCCGCGATTGTCGCCACCATGGCCCACCTGCTGAAGGTGAGATGCAACTGTGACCGTCCGCCATGCTCTCGTCACTGCTGGGAACATCAGATGCCCAGCATGCCAGTCTGCTCTGAACCGGCGTCTGCCTCCATAATGTCAGCAGCTGCTCTGGTGCTGGAGGACTGCAATTGGCGGAAGTTTGCGACTCGGCAGGGTGGGGCAATGCACGTAATTTCATCCCGGCTGGATTCGGCTGCTACAGCTCACCTGCCTAGTTTTGCTAGATCTTTCCATCCCGTCGTTGCAGGAGGAGGCCGCAGACGCGGCAGCCGCACAGATTGCCGCCGCCAAGGCGGCGCAGAAGCGGGCCAAGAAGGCCCGCCGGAAGGAAACCCTAAACACCGCAGGGGCAGATGCCGGCCGCACAGGCCCAACGGCAGCAGCAGGACCAGTCGCAAAAGCAGCCGATTCATTGCCTCAACCGCCAGCGGCTTTAGCGCCTGCGCTTGCGCCATCACCTGCGTCAGCAGAGCTGCCGGCTACAGTGACATCGGCGCCAGAGGCAGAGCTCCCGCCGCTGCCGCCGACTCAGCCGCCGGGGACAGCAGCACGTGGAGCCTCAGCGCCAGCGGCGGCTGTAGCAGCAGGCACGGCTGGCGGCGCTGCCAGCCATGCCGGCTCTGATCCCGCGCCACCGCCGCTACCGCAAGTCAAGGACGACTGGATGCTGTGCCCGCTGACCAAGGCATGCACATTGCTGCATTGCTGAGTTTGCCGCTGACCATATCCTACTTGATTGTCTGGGATGACTGACCTTGTGTTTTGTGTTGGTACGCGACCGGTGTCTGATGGTGATCTGAACCTCTGCCACAGGAGGCAATGCGGGACCCGGTGCTGTGCGCCGACGGGCACAGCTACGACCGCACCGCAATCACAGCGTGGATTGCGCAGCACGGCAATTCGCCGCTAACGCACAAGCCCCTGAAGCATCAAGATCTGATCCCCAATCATACGCTGCGCAGCTTCATCAGCACCTCGTTGGGATTGTGACGGACCTCCGTCAGCGTTTTGCAGCATTCGTTCGTGTGCGCTGTTGTGCATCGAAACCATTGTAGCAGTTGGACCTGAAAAGCTTTAGTTGATACATAGGACTATCGGGTCCTGTATATATATATTACAACAATTATTGTTGTGGTTGAAAAGCGATGGCTTTTTTGCATACCTACCTGCCTCGTGGCCAGAGCGGGAGGGTCTGCTTCCTCTCGCCCACGATCAGTAAGCATGCCAGAAGTCTGGTTCTTACTTTGGCATCGAGGGGCAGGTAGTAGTGAGACATACACGCACACGTTGTCCGCCGTCCAGCCTGTAACAATTCGTACCAATTTTGGAAGCTGAACCTGTACTGTTGGAGGAAGCCCATGCAACACATGCTCACACGTGCCGACATACTGCTGAACAGCACTCCCGCATTGATTATTTGACACGGACACGGAGACGGGCAGGCGGCGGCACGGCCCCGTGTTCCACGTGGTGCGCGAGGTCGCACCCAGGTTCAGCAGCGTGAGGTTGAATGGCGCAAGTTGTGTTGCGAGTCAGCAGCGTCATCGCCGCCTTCTCGATGGCCTCCGCCTGTCACGCACAATACGAGGAGATGATTTCGGCGGGATATTGTAATGCTTGCCTTTGGTGCACGGATGTCGAGCTGACAAACGGGCACATCAGCTCCGACTGGGTCTGGAGTGACTTTGTATCAATTAACAAGCATGGAGTCAGCTTTGTGCAGCGCTGTAGTATCTGCTGCGGCCTCATGCGAAGTGACAAGGCTGTGAAGAAAAGGGTCCGTGAAAGAAAAGGGCTGCACCAGCGGCTGATTCTCTTCTCTCTGAAGCAGCAGCACACATCTCTCGCTGTGTACTTGCGAAAATTGTAGTCCTCTGTGCTGCGCAGAAGGTTTGACTTCAATCAGCACAAAAGCCTTGGTGAGGTGGTCTCAACAGGCAGACTATGATAACATGTCGTTGGAAAAATCGACGACAGCCAGCTCTCGACGACCTACAGATCTGCAACGTTTGCAACGATACCCAAAGCTCTGCCGACACACTGTCGCTTACTCAGACAGGCAGACACCTTCGCCGCCGGGACACATCATATACAAGTTTCTGTAATCCATGCGCTGCAACTTCAGTTCGGATGTGTCCGCAAGTGGTCGATCATGTTGCGCAGCGCATGGTTGGGGATCAGATTGCAATTGCTGACCGCTGCATGCGACAGCGGCGAGGTGCCATATTCGGTCAGCCATGCGGCGATTGCGACGCGCTCGTAGCTGTGCCCGTCGGCGCACAGCACCGGGTCCCGCATCATCTCCTGCGAAGCAAGAGCACGGCAATTCAACGGCTCTAAAGCTAGACGTCTCAGAGCAATATGAGTTGTGGACGAGCCTCATGTTACGGCTCTGCTGCATCAGCAGCACTCCCCGCAACAGCTGGAACATTTGCTGTATCAGCGGCAAAGCAGATGACAAGAGACACGGCATTGCCATCACCTTTGTCAGGGGGCACAGCATCCAGTCGTGGTTGCCGTTTGTGACGGCGGCGGCTGACGACGCCGCCACAACTTTGAGATCCACCGTGGCCGAAGCTGCTGGTGGAGCGCCGCTGCTGGCTGGCGCCGCGGCGCCTGCCGCTGAGGGTGCAGCAGTGGCGCCGGCCGGCGGCTGTGCTGCAGCGGCGTCCGGTCCGCTCTCGTGCTCTGCTGCTGCAGCCGCCGCCTCAGAAGCGCTGCTGCTGCCGGCGGCCGCCTTCCTGCGCGCTCTGTTGGCGCGCTTCCGCGCCGCCTTATCAGCTGTGCGCTGCTGCGCTGCCGACGCCTGCTCCTCCTCCTACAGGTGGGGCCCGCACTGAAACCTTGCAGTGTAGGGTTTAGGGTCTTAGGGTCCTAGGGTCTTAGGGTCTTAGGGTCTTATGAGTACCAACCGTGCAGAGTGTCATCGTCAGTTCCAAACATCAGGACCTGATCATACAACGGGTCAGTGGGCAACCTCGGCGATATGTGTCAAGGCAAGAGCTCAGGGGCAGGCGTCGGCAGCGCATATTCCGAAGTCATGTGCCCCGTATCAGAAAACATCGCATATGCCTGGTCTGCTCAAAGAGGCTGCTGAAGGGACAGCTGACGAAGGATGGCAGCAACAAGGGACTCTGCCATGGGCAAAAGCCGGATTCACCTCAAGCAGGGCAGCCATGGCCGCCTCTGCGCGTGCTAGCTGACCGGCAACGCCTTGGCATGGGAGCTGCTGCCCAGCGCCCGCCGCCGCCGAAGCCGGGGCTACCGCTGGCTGTGCGGCTTCTGGGTGCGCCGCTGCGGCCGTATCAGCCCTGGCTGCGGCTCGTGCCGCTTCTGCCGCTTGCACCGCCGACGCCGCCGTCTGAGCTGCTGCCGCTGGCGCCGCCTCCCGCGGCTCTGTTGTTGTTGCCGCCGCCGCCGCCGCCGATGATGCGGGTGCTGCGACAGTTTTCGGAGCCGCATCGTGCAGCGCGTGCGTGACAGCCAGCACGCCATTCAGCACCGGCACAATGTATCCCCGCGCCAGCCCGTAGACCGCGTCGATCACCGCCGCTGCGATGGTCGGCCAGGCCGCCGCGCCGCCCGGCTGCAGCGGCGCCGCCGCGGCGGGACAGGCGTCGACAAGCTGCACGATGACGCGGCACGCCGCCGCCGCGTCGTCCAGCCCGGCATCCGGCTGCAGCGCCACCTGTGCCGCCACCGTCCGCCCCAGGGCCGCCGACGCCGCCGAGAGCAGTTCCAGTGCTTGACCGCCCGGCAGCTCCGCCGCCGCCCGGCGCGCCAGCAGGCCGATGCAGGCGATGGGAGCGTCCACGTGCACTGCCCCAGCGTCGGGCGCGCCCAGTAGGGCGAAGACCTTCGAGTTGTCCGGCGGCGGCGGCGGCGGGCGGCTGGACACAAAGGTCAGCACGGCGGTGGCCGCCGCCAAAGCGTGCTCCACCTGCACCACGGACGATCCTCTTTTGTGCAAGGTTTGACGTGTTCATGCAACATGCAGCCGCCGGTTGAGAAATAGGGCTGCGTGATGCCGCTGCAGACACCAGTGCCGGTTCAAGGCACCAGTGTCGGTTCAAGGCACCAGCTTACACTACACAGAGCTAATACCCGGGCCGCTGTGCAGTCGTGCTGCATTGTCAAGGGGCCAGCAGCCAAGCCATGACATGCAGGATGCTGGAAGCTGACGGGCGCCTGCCCGGGAGCGCGCAGTTGACAAGCTGGGCAGCTGGGCCCTAACCCTAAACCCTAAACCCTAAGAGCCTGTGGATTGTGCCCCACAAACTCAGGCACTCACCAGCGATGCCGGCACCACAGCCTCCAACAGCGTGTCGGGCGAGCCGCCGTGCGAAGGGCTCTGCTGTATGGCCTCAGTCACGGACATGCAGAAGCGCTCCAGCACCTCCGCCGCCGCCACAGCGTCGTGCACAAAAGACAGCGACGCCGCGTCAGGCTCCTGTGAAACACAGCAGTTGGCTAACTCCTAAACCCTGAGGTGATGTGGCACAGCATATGCTCCGTGCCTGTGCAGCTGTGATCGATGAATTGCTTCCATGCCAGCGTCCTGCAAGGCTTTGATGATGCGGCGTTGTTTCTCCAACGATAGCAGAACGCTGCAGGCTGTGGAGGTGCAGCCCTCCACGCGCTGCGCTGCACGGCAGCTTCTGCACACTGCACTGCACGGCACGGTGGCGCGCCTTACACTGCACTGCGTATATCGCGCTGTGCAATTCCCGCTGGTGGGTGCTCAGTTCTGGCGCGCAGGGCAACTCACCGCGAGAGCCGAAGGGTGGTCCGACCGCCAAATGAGCTCCTGCGTCTGCCGGCCCAGCGTGGCTGTCAGCGCCGCCAGAAGGTCGAGCCCGCCGGCCGCCACCCGCCGCAGAGCCGCCGGGTGGTCGACCACGCGCGCTGCGACATCGTCTTGCGCCGGCATGGCGCCCCCGCGCATGACAAAGCCCAGCTGACTGGCCATGCACCTGGCCAGCGGCTGGCGAGCTGACCACACGATGGCGCCCAGACCGGCCGGCAGCGGCTGCGCTCCAGGGCCGGGCTGGCAGCGCGCTAGGCTCCAATAGACGCGCAGCAGCACCTCCGCCGCCACCGCGCGGTGGGCGGCGGCCGCCGCGCCTTCGCGCTTACACTCAAAGTAGGCGCACAGGAGCTTCGACAGAGCCTCCACGCTGCGAAGGTGCCCGCAGTCTAACGCCAGCAGCGCGGCGGCCACCGCAACGTCCGTCGCTTTTGCCGCCTCCGCCGCCTCCGCCGCCGGCATCGGCGATCCCCTTCCGTCTGCCACAGCCGCGTCATAGGCTGCTGTGACTTCCGCCACCCTATCGGCATCGGCCTGCATGGCGGCCGCGCTCTCGTCCAGGGCCGCCAGCAGCGCCTCGCCGAGCTGTGCTGTCTCCGGCTGCGGCTGGCAGTCGTCAAGCAGATCTGACAGCAGCGAGCAGCCGGCGAGCGATGCCACTGACCAGTCGCCGCGCAGCTGCGGAAACGCCGACTGCCGCCGCGCCAGCGCCACCAGCAGCAGGATCGTGCTCCGGCAGACCGCAACCGGCACCTCGTCGACTTCCAGAGGAAAGTCCGACAGGCGGTCGAGCAGCACCGTGAGCGAGCCGATCAGTATGTGGAGCCAGGTGCCCGCCGGCGACCGCCGCCGCGCCGTCGCGTCGACTGCTGGCTGCGGCTGCTGCTCAAGGGCGGCCTGGATCTCGGCGTCCAGCTTGGCGCACAGCCGCAGCGCCCCCACCGCGGCTGCCATGGCTGCTTTGAACGGCTCAGTGCCCGGGTCGGGTATGCGGAAGGTGCGAAACATCTGCACCGTCAGGCTGAGCCGCTGCAGGTCACCGAGTCCGCCGTCCGCCGCCAACCCGGGCTGCAGGCTGCTGAGCTTCAGCGAGTTCGCCCACTGCAGGCACGCTGGCAGCGCAGGGAGCAGGATCCTCGACGTCTGCATGGTGTCTGGCTGAGCGCCGGCGGCGGCGGCGATCGCAAGCGCCAGCTCGACGTCCGCTCGCGCGGCGCAGCCGTCAGGCGCGCCGCCGCGGATGGCGCGGCGCCACCGCTGCGGCTGGGCGGCGGCTGCCAGGGCATCCGCCATGCTGCGGCCGTTCCACAGCTGCATCCCCACCACTGGCGCCACCTGCTGGCCAGGAACACGAAGGCTCAGAAGCTCGGAGCGACGCCTCAGATCTGTTGCTTGCCTGGAAGGACTGTTATAGGGCCTGATCGCATCGCGATCAGCAGCGTCGCGATGCCAGGCAGAGCAGCATATAACGTGCCCCCCTGATTGAAGGCAGGAGCAGCGACACGGTGGCGGATATTGAGCACTTACTTTGCCCGCCACGAATTTTTGCAGGACGTCAGTGCCATCCATGTCGGCTGTCACCGCCTGCGCTGTGCGCTGCAGCAGCGGGAGTGCGCTGGAGACCAGGACTCGCGCCATCTCCTGCACGCCGGCAGCGGCGGCCTGCTGCAGCTCCAGCAGCAGAACCACGAGCTCGCGGTGCAGAATCTTGACGGAACTGCGCATGCAGAGGCAATGGTCGCGGTGCATCACCATGACGGAACTGCGCATGCAGAGGCAATGATAACGCAATAGTATCGCCGCTGTGCACTGCTACATCCTGATGACCAAGCTTGCACGCCGCGGCGCATCCATCGCGACTCACTCTTCGGCTGCGATGCCATCGCTTGGCCCACTAGCAGCAGCCATAGGTGCACACAGACCTCTTTCAGCCTGCGGTTAGCGCCAAATTGAAGTCAACCAATCTCAACGTTATGGTTGCCGACATGATTCAAACCTGCCCGAATGCTGCGCGCTGCGACGTTGTAAACGCCAGGCAGATAATGAGTGTGTGTGACGTGCGCGAAAGAGTTTTGTAACGCTGAAGTCGGATGGCGATCGACAAGTGCTCGTAAGCCGCAACGTGCTGTGCAGATACAGCTGGCGGGATGTTCGCAGTGTCCATCTCACGTTCTGAGTCCATCTCACGTTCTGCGCAATCCACGTTGTAGAATCGCTGATCGTCTAGATCAAGGTGTCCCTTCCCTGTTCTGCGAAATAAATCGTTGCGGGCGTGCAGCGTATTCATTTGTACTTCTAACTCACTGCCAGCTGCTTCCTGCACCTTGGCAAGACTGCAGCACGTCATAATCACCACGACAGCCCCGACGCTCCAGCATGGCTGCCACCAGCGACGAAGGCGACGTGACGACAGCAAAGTGAGTCTGCTCAGCGCGGCACAGCATGCATTCCGTCCCTCAGCAATCACATGCATCTGCCCACTCGCGTCGTATGCTATTGTACTCAGCGCTAGTCCAGGTCGCTTCGAGATGCTCAGCGGGGCCTCGTGATGCTGCTGGTGGAGCTGCAGCGAGCCGCAGGCAGCACAGAGAAGACAGCACAAGCTTTGGTGTGCAGCGCTCTTCCGGCGCTGCGCCGGGCTGCAGTTCTGGCCACTTCTGACGTGCCGGGCACGACAGCCGTGCAGCACATTGTGTCTGTGAGGGTGAGTCCGTCCCGTCTGACAGTGCCGCCACAAGCCTGCATGTCGAGGCCGGTCTTGATATTCCGTAAAGACGGCCATTGCACTTGCCCGCCGCCAGCAGGCAACCATTGCAGCACTGTTGTCAGCAGAACACCAACAGCAGTCCGTTTGGTCGCAGGTGGCGCCGGCAGTCGGGGCAGCACTGCGCCGTCCTGGCTGCGCTCGCAACGCCCTGGAGCGGCAGCCCGTGGGCTGAGGCCGAGCTCGCGCTGACGGTGGCCGCCGCGACGTTCTTGCCCGACGCCGAGGTGGCACAGCAGCTGATGGTGGCGCTGCCGGCCAGCCTGGAGTGGGCCGCGTCTGTGGACCTCAGCGGCCTGGCGCTCAGCGAAGCTCCCGCGCAATGGCACGCTCAGCGACATCCAGCGCATCATACTGGCGGCGCGGCTGTTCGAAATGGCGCAGCCACCGCCAGCGGGCGCTACAATAGCAGAGGCGGCAGCGGTGGCTGCGGCAGCAGACTCGGCGCTGCGGCTGTGCCTGAGGATCGAGGCCGAGATTCAGGCCACCCTGGAGCAGCAGGCGGCCCTGTCGGCTCCCGAGCGGGCCGTGGCAGCATCAAAACGATGGGATGGCGGCATTGGCTCGATTGCTCATATGCCTGTTCGCAAGCCTGCAGCGAGCTGCGCTGGCGCTGCCGCTGCCTGCCGCCGCCTGCCGCAAGGCCATCCGGATTGTAATGGCGCTGGCGGGCCGTGTGCACACAGTGCCGCAGCTGCGAAAGGGGTGGTCGGAGGCGCCGCACTTGGCATGCAGGCTGCTGCTTGTCCTGCTGAGCCAGCAGCCGCAGCCGGAGACGGCGCAGCTTGGCGCTGCTCTGCTGACGGGCTTCGACCACGCGGCCGCCCCCATGGAAGCTGCCGCCATCAAAGCTGCGGAAATTCTGGCGGCAGGAGCAGCTGGTGCACGGCAGCACACACCTGCTTGCAGCAGGCGGCGGGGATGTGCCTGCTGCCGTCAGCGCAGCCGCCGGCCGCAGCGCCCGCACAAACAGCGGTGTCATCGCCGGTGAGGGCGGCTGGGTGCGTGGCGGAGGCAGCCGCCAGGCTGACGGCGGCCCATGGCACAGGTGCTCGCGCTCCAACGCTGCCCGCAGCCTCGGCGGCGACGGCACCGCAGCCAGCCTCGGCAGCGGCGGCGCCGCAGCCGCCACTTGCAGCAGGCGCGTCTGCAGGTCAGGACGTCGCCCAGCGGCGTGCATGAGGCAACATCGGTGGCGCTGCTCAAGTTCGACATCGGCAGCATCCCGCCTGCCAGGTACTACATGCACCCGACGATAAAACAGCGAAGGCACAGACAAAATGCAATTGCCTCTCAAATCGAATCTGTCATAGCATTTGCGGCGGCTGCTTACAAGGTGTTGCTTGATCATGGTGGCAGACAACGAATCATGTGCATGCATCATCACATTTGCAGGCGGTGGGCCGAGACTGGTCGCCCTGAATATCCGCACGTCTCACACGACTGCAGCGTGCTGCCCGCGACGCTGACGCTTTACGTGATTGATCATCCACACAACGAAGTAAGAAAAAGGACATAAACCTGTCCTCGCGTCTCCCGCTGCAGCGTGCTGTCGGCGGGTTTAGGGTTTAGGGCGCTGAGCGTCGCCGACGCCGGCGCGGGGCCCGACACCTTCGCGCTGCTGGGCGTCAACGGCTGGCGCGACGACTGGACGGCGGCGGACGTGATCTGGAGCAACATGCCCAACCTGGCGCCGCTGCCCAACGGCGTGACCATCGCCTACCTGCTCAAAAAAAATCCAGGGCGAGTCGCCTTCGGCGACAGCTTTGTCAGCTGGTTGGGGACCAGCACGCAGCCGCAGGTAAGCAGGACACTTTGACCGAAACAAGAGACACATATGCTACAATGAAGAGGACGCTGCCATGAGAGAATCCGCCAATGCCCGCAGCGCTGTGCTGGCAGCCATGTCTGCTGTACATGGCGACGCAGCTGTTTCTGGAGAGAACGCAGGATTCCGAAACCCTTAGCAGTGTGTACGAACGACGCCACTCAAAATCGCTGACTGTGGTGTGCCAGGCTCGCCGCTCGGGTGGCGGGTCACCTCACCACAGCACCGGCAGGCACCACGTCAGGTCGACGTCACGGACTCTGTAGAGAACGCGCCTTCCGCCAGCGGCTTCCGCACGCTGCTGCTCCACCGGCCGGTCCGCCACCCTGTCTTCGGCGACATCCCCGCGAACGGCCACAGCCAGCCGTTCGCGAGCTTCCACTCCGCAGAGGCGGCGGCACCAGCGCTGCGGCTGTCGCTGACGGTGCAGTACCGGTAGCGAGTGCAGGACTGCCGACAGTGGATCAGTGTCTCGTCGAAAGCAGCGGGAGCAAGTACGAGTATTTCAGGCGGCAGTAGCCCAGGGCGCCTGGGTGACGCTACACACATCGCGCGCAACATGACAATGTGCAGTGGGATAGCGTGGCGGAATCCTGCAAAAAGTGCCCCCACGCCCCCACTAGGTAATCGCCGTGAATCTTCGGTTCTGCCTACCGGACTATCATGTCGAGTTACTGAAGTCTGATGTTAAGAAAGTTCTCACCCAGCCTCCGGCCGCGGACGCATGCACAACTTGGCGCTGTATAGCACCGCCGTCTCGACTAGGTAGCTGGCTCGTGGTTTGCGCTCGCAATCGATGGCAAATCGGGCCTTCCTTTTCGCACTGATAGCTGTAAAGCTGTAGTTGGATGTGAAGCGTGCACAGAGCACCAAGGCGATACTGATTACCCTTATTACGTGATCCTACACTTCCAGCCGAATAATCCGGAGCCCACATTTCTGTGCCAGCTGTTCTGTTCTGTTCTGTGCCAGCTGTGAGTTGCGCAACTCACTTCGCGGATGTGACAGGGCCCCAGCCAGCTCGAGTAGGTTCTGGGTTCCATCAGATACCGCGCTGAGGCCCTGGCCAGGCCGTGATACAGGGCAGAGCGTACTCACGTTGTGTACTGGTATTCTACCAATCTTGCACATCTGTGGCTCACCACAGAGCTGGACGAGACGCAATGAGCACCTTCGCGGCACGATGAGGCTTCCAATCATGGTTATGCAGCCAACCATGGCGACGAGAGGACAGCAGACCGCCGCAGCCCCGTCTCGGCAACGTTGGCAGTCACAGGCTTTAACTGTGTCCGCAGCCGTGCTGCTGCTGCTTGCAGCATGTGCAACGGCCTCTGCGATCTCCGACACTCATGGTCAGGCTGCAGCAGCGCTCAGTGACGGGTCTGCAGGTACGCCGACCAACCTCGTGCTACCTAGTACATACGAGTAACATGACACCCAGCGGACCCGCAGCATGCCGCTCTGTGTTTCAACTGCTGACGGTGTGCATGAACGCTCCACGTGACAATCCCACAACACACACTGCCACCTCACAGGGGCAGCGGCGACGGCAAGCGCCGTGCAGCCGCCAGCTGGGGGGCGCTCTGGCGGCAGGCGGCTGGCGCAGTCCAGGCGCCCAACGAAGCGTCCCACACGGAGAAGGCCTACCAGGAAGCCCACCCGCAGGACCACACGGAGACCTACTCGGAGGTCCACTCGAAGACCCACAAAAACACCCACACGAAAACCCACCAAGGCGCCGACGCGGAGGCCGCCACCGCCGCGACGCCGCCCGCCGCCGCCAAAGCGCAGGCCTCCGCCACCGAAGCGTCGACCGCCGCCGCCAAAGCGCAGGCCGCCGCCACCGAAGCGTCGACCGCCGCCGCCGCCCGGGCCGCCGCCGCCCGGGCCGCCGCCGCCCGGGCCGCCGCCCCCGGCGGCGATACCCAGCAACGCGATCACGGTGAGCTGCGGGGTAGTGGGGCATGAACCATGGGGCAGATAACGGTGTCCTCTGCCAAAGCAGCAGCATGCTCAGGCAGGCCCAATTCGGCGCCAACACGACCGCCGTCACAGCCCGTTGCTACCGCGCCTGCATTTGGGCATCTGGAGGCAGCCCTAAAACCCTAAACCCACTGTGCCAACCTCCCACATGAATGCCATGAAGCTTGACTGCGCAGGTGACGGTCAGCGGCGCCGCCGCCGGCGCCAGCACCATTAGCACGCTGGGCATCACCGTGGCGGGCCGCAACGGCACCAACAACTCGCTGCGCTACTACCAGTGCGCCGATCTCGCTGCTGCAGGCCTGGTCGTTTGTGCAGATCACGCGCGTGCTCATTGAGAACTGGTGATTTCCCATGCAGCGAAAGCGCCAGCCAGGCCGCATCACTTAGCACCGGTAAGCAACCTGATGGCAGTCATACATGTATCATCAGGCGGCTGGGCGCCAGCGGCGCGCGTCTTTTCCCGACAGCGCCGCGGGCTTGGGCCGCTGTGACGGGCGCGTCCTACGGCTTCAGCCTCAGCGGCGTGGCGGTCGGCACGCAGGCTGATTGGCAGGCGGCGGTGGCCGAGCTGCGGACACCGGCAGGGTGCGCTCTCAGGCTCTAGGCATTGGCATATTGTTTGCGGGAAGAATGTTGTGGCAATGTTGACTGGCGGGCAGACGCCAACGGGGTGGCTTTTATGAACCTTAAATTGTCGGTAGTGTAGCAGGATTCAGACATCGGAGCTACTTTCTGTGAACCAAACGATAATTGCGCTGGACAGTGAAGTGAACGCAAGCAGGTCGCATAAGCTGTGTGTGTTGGCTGCCGCCGCGCAAGCTTCAGGCCTGCCTCGTTCCTCAAAAGCAGGCCTGATGGCTCACAAAGCCTGGGAGTTGCCATCCCCAAGCTCCCCAAGCTGCGATTCGCACAGGCAGTGCTGGCCCTGGAGCGCAGCTCACCCTCCGCTTCAATACGGATTGGCCTGGAGCCCAGCCTACCCTCTGCTTGAAAGTGAATTCTCAATGATCCACAGGCACGACACCGCAAACACGGCGTGGGCGGCGCCGATGCCGTGGGCCAACTACGCACTCAACATGGCCACCAAGGACCAAGACCCCGCGATGTCTTTTGCGGAGGACATGCAGGTGCTCTGGGCCAATTATGCCCCAAACCCTAAACCCAAAACCCTACATAGAGGCACTTGTCTCAGACCCTTGTCACCAGATATGTGCTCTTTCAATTCGCCAATCTGTTCATCTCCTCGGGTTTTCCAGCTTGAGAGCTTATCCTCTGCGAGATACTGAACCCGTGCTAGTCGTGCACAGCCAACACAATGTCAGTTCAGCATTTCGAATGTCGATTCCATGGGTGACACGCTTTGGTCCTTCCTTGCTGTATCTGTGCCGCAGCTGCTGCGGTCGCTGGGCATGGAGCCGGAGCAGCTGACGAGAAGCTCGGTTCCGGCAAGCTTCATTGTTGAAGTCATCCACTTTCCTTGCTGTATCTGTGCCGCAGCTGCTGCGGTCGCTGGGCATGGAGCCGGAGCTCATACTGCCGGGCGTGTGCGGCTGCAGCAGCTGACAAGAAGCTCGGTTCTGGCAAGCTTTATTGTTGAAGTCTCCCACTTTCCTTTCTGTATCTGTGCCGCAGCTGCTGCGGTCGCTGGGCATGGAGCCGGAGCTCATACTGCCGGGCGTGTGCGGCGCCAGCTTCATCGCCAACTTCCAGTCCGAGGACGTCACCACGCCGCAGTACTGGAATGAGCGGTGGGAGGTGAGTCAGGAAGCGCGGGGG
>JAABUL010000597.1_pt1 | contig 76590 bp, 53 predicted proteins | sample 5559151 | NCBI WGS metagenome assembly JAABUL01 (sample SAMN10711876, study PRJNA513368) | rock metagenome | isolation source: Antarctica rocks | place: Antarctica: Victoria Land, Pudding Butte sud | reverse complement strand
AATAGATAGATATAATAAATAATAAAGATATTTATATTCCTTAAGTTATATATTAATTATATATTAACTATTATATAATAAATAAGCTACCTAGGATCTTATTAATATTAATATAAGCCTACTTAAGTTAAAGGTAATAAGTAATAAGTACCTTATTAAAGTTAATAGAGTAGTAAAGTAATAAAAGATAAAATTAGGCCTTATATATATTAATTAAATAAAGAAGTTAAGGACTAAGAAAAATAATAGTCTTATATAATATTATTAACCTAAGTTACTAGAAACTATTATAGATAATAATATAAGGTATTAAAAGTTCTTAAAATATATATAATTAAATAGGAAGATTAAGTTAAGACTTAATAATAATTATAACTATAAATCTTTATAATTATATAAATAATTTATTAAATTAAGTATTTATTAAAGAGTAATTTATTATAATATTATATATATAAACTACTATTATTATTAATATAAAGATATTATTATTATTAGCCTAAAATTTATAAAACTTAATACTAGTAATAAAAGGATAATATATAAAGGTAATATTAATAATAATATAATTAAGGTTTATAAGGATAATTATATATATATATATATATATATAGTAATAAAAGTTACTAATAGTATATCTTATAATATAATATTACTAAACTACGTCCTTAGTATCTAAGAGCTAGTACTTATACTTAATAGTCCTAAGCGCCCCTAGTAGCCCCTAGCTATAAGGACTACTATCCCTAAATTACTAATATTATAATATATAGGTAAATTGTATAAATAATATATATAAGCTTATAAACTATATATATCCTAGAATAATATTAATTAGCTAATTAGTAATAAAGATATAACTAATTCTATAAGTTTACCTACTAAATCTATATATCTTAGTACTAATTTACCTATTATACTTATACCTTAATATACTAATCAATTAACGTCTACTTATTATAGTATATATCTAACTAGTATATATAATACGTATAGGCCTACGGAGTATATATATCCTAAAATAATATTAATTAGCTTATTAGTAATAAAGATATAACTAATTTTATAAGTTTATCTACTAAATTTATATATCTTAGTACTAATTTACCTACTATACTTATACCTTAAAATACTAACTAATTAATATCTACTTACTATAATATATATACGATTAATATAAATAATATATATAGGCTTATAAAGTATATATATCCTAAAATAACATTAATTAGCTAGTTAGTAATAAAGATATAACTAATTCTATTAATTTATATACTAAATCCATATATCTAATTACGCTAAGATGTTACTAAGACGTTACTAATATATTTAAGTATACTACTATCTTGCTAACTAATTAACGTCTACTAATTATAATATATATATAAATTGTATAAATGATACGTATAAGCCTATAAAGTATATATATCCTAAAATAATATAAATCAGCTAATTAGCGACAAAGATATAACTGATTTCATTAGTTTATATACCTAAATCTATGTACTAACTACGCTAAGACTTATAATTACTAGGTAGTAAAGGTAAGTTACCTACGTAAAAATCTAGATTTTTACAGGTATTTTCTAGTTACTAATATAATTATAAATATTATTAGAATATTTTATATATTATTGAATAAAAGATATAATCTACTCTTAAGCTCTTTCTTTTATATAAAAATTTATAATAACTAGTTATTCTTCTTTATTAATAGCTTTAAGATGAAAAGTTAAATATAATTAGAGTTATATAAGCTAATTACTAATTCTATTATAATTATTAGAGTAGAAGTTAAATTTAAATAATCCATATGTTATCTTAACTATTACTAGATCGGGTATAGTATTACCCCTACTCACCCGGCGGGCTTACTAAAGCGGCATAGCTTAGGCGATAAAGTACAGGTTTTTGTCGCCTTCAGGTGCCAAGACAGCCGTGATTATGATATCCAGCGGAGACAACACCTGAGCTTCAACCAGCTAGGCCGCCACTATGGTAAGCTGTCAGAGGACATAGGCAATCTTTATTAGCTAATGCCATCAAGACCTCTATCGGTACGGGGTACGACCTGCAGAACTCCGTGTTCTCACCAGACGGCAGGAATTTTCAAGTAAGTTAACTGTATAGCTTCTGGAAGCTCAGATGCTGATCCTGTCGATAGGTCGAATATGCAGTCAAGGCGGTTGAAAATGGGGGCACTTGTATTGGCATAAGATGTAAAGATGGCGTTGTTTTGGCGGTAGAAAAGATCATCACCAGTAAATTATTGAAACCTGGAGCAAACAAGAGAATAGCAACTGTCGATAGGAACGTTGGTGTGGTAGGCTGTCGCCTCGAACCTTTACGGTGAGCTTTGAGTACTAACCCCTACCTCAGGTCTCTTCTGGCCTAGTTCCTGATGGTCGACATTTCATTTCCCGAGCGCGAGACGAAGCAGCATCATGGCGGTCGACATACAAAGCACCGATCCCACTCGCTGCTCTCGCTGGCAGATTAGGGGGCTACGTCCAAGCATACACCCTTTACTCTAGCGTCAGGCCGTTTGGTGTCACAGCAATCGTTGGCGGCTGGGACTCAGAAGCAGAATTAGGGGTCGATGGACAAGTGGGAAGCGGACCAAACGTGGGTGCTGGGGGTAAGGTGCCAGGAACCAAGGCTGGTGGGCCAGGACTCTACATGATCGAACCTAGTGGTCTCTACTGGGTAAGTTGACTCGTCCATAGAGTGATCGTAAACCAGGCTGACAGAGTATGGATCAAGGGGTACTACGGTGCCGCGACTGGAAAAGGCAGGCAAGCGGCCAAATCCGAGCTAGAAAAATTAGAGCTTACATCCGGCACCCTCTCCCTCCATGACGGCGTGAGGGAAGCGGCACGTATTATACACGTAGCGCATGAAGACAGCAAAGACAAGGACTTCGAGTTAGAGATGTCTTGGATAAGCTCCACGGATGGACCGACGAAGGGAAGACATCAGGAGGTACCAAAACATCTCTTAGATGAGGCCGAGAAGGCAGCGAAGAAGTCAATGGAGGGCGAAGATGAAGAGGAGACCACGGTAGCTGAAGGCGAGACGATGGAGGAGTGAGCCAGGATAGCCCAAACGATGTAACAAAACCTTCAGGATCATGCGGCTGGCACAAAGCGTTTGTCCTAGTGCCGAGGTATGCAATTACGAGACGGGCAAGCTATATGATTTTTGTAGCTTTGGTCATGGCAGTCTCTTCGTCACAAGAATCTACCTTCTGACCATGCTTGTCTCTTCACTCCAAGCTCGACAGCAGCCCTCCCCCAATCCTCCCCGTGGCAGTGCTTCCCGTCCACCAACCCTGCCCTCGCCATCCCTTGCTCCTCATTCAGCACGGTCAACAACCCAAAGACAACGGGTATTCCTAGATCCAATTGCACTTTCATCAAGCCATGTGAAGTAGCATCGGCGATGTATTCAAAATGCATAGTCTCGCCCTTGATAAGCACGCCAATAGCTATGATTGCGGAGAAGGGGATAGTCAAGGGCGTGTTTGAAGGCTGCTCAGGTTGCTCCTTCTTTGCGGAAATTGAGTCTTGGGCTTTAGTGAGATCTGTAAGAGAGGCTGAGGAGAGGAGGTCGGCCACCGCTGAGGTGGCCGTTGTGATAGGATTGATAGCGGACTCGATCTGAGAAGATGCATACATCCTAGTGGGAAACTGATTAGTTTCCCAAGACTTATGCTGGATGCTCAGAGCTCCGCATATCTACTTCTGAACCGCAAACGGCAATTCATAGCTTCCAGGGACATCTTGGACAACAAGATTATGTTCCTTGACCCCCGATGCAAGCAACGATTTGCGTGCGCCAGATACAAGAGCGGAGATGATCTCGGTGTTCCATCTAGCGTGCACTATGGCTATACGAAGGCCAGAGCCTGAGTATAGGATAAGACGTTAGCCAGCTATCGACAGAGGGAGAGGGAATGTGGGGTTACCATCATGAATCTGGGCTTCGCCTGGCCCTTTGAGACTTGCCATGCTACACGTCGTGAGGAGAATGCAATTGTAGGCTAACAGTTGGCAGAGGAAGTAGGGAGAATGGTGCTGTTACGTTGGAATAGTCTCGGGAAGAGTATTCATTGGATAGACCCTGCGGCCGTTGCATATTCAGGGGTTTGGCCATTGCAGATGGATTAAAGGCAAGGAAGGTGGATGAAAGCCATATTATGCTATCATCTCGTAGCATTCATCTATCATCCTTTGCCATATTTTCCCAGTCAAGCTGCTCGCTCGCTGACAATCTTGAGACTGCCTACACGGTAGGGCAATGACGCATGTATTGACGTCCTTCATCCAAGTAACCTAAACTTGTGTGACCAGTCCTCTGCTCTTCTCCACCCTCTACTCGACAGTAACAGACTTGGCTAAATTTCTGGGGAAATCTACGTTGAGGCCTTCCGCAACAGCGAGCCAGTACGCAATGAGCTGCAAGGGAATGACATTGAGAAGACCTTGGAGACAGTCCACAGTTTTAGGAATTTCGATCTTCTCGGTAAGCTCGGACGAAAACTCGGAGTCATTGGGATTGCAGATGACGATAGGCCGACCTTTGCGAGCAATTACTGAGTAGTGTATTAGCAAGACAATTGTTGAGCCAGTGGAGGATGGGCATACCTTGCTGGTACGCATTCAACGACTTAGCAAACAAGTCATCGCGAGTGAGGATCATGATGATAGGTAGATTCTCATCGACAAGAGCAAGGACACCATGCTTCAATTCGCCCGACATAACGGCCTCGCAGTGGAGATAAGAGATTTCTTTTATCTTAAGAGCACCTGTGTTCATTTTAGCATCTACTTCTCGCTGTTGCCTGGGAATAAGTCACCTTCAAGCGCCGTCGAAAACTGGCTACCACGACCCAAAAGCAGCAAACTCTTCTGGTCTTTGAAAAATTTCAGACACAAGGCCTTGATTGAATCGTTAAGCTTTAAAATGTGCTTGAATTGATCGGAGACCTTGCCGAGCCCTTCCATAATGTCCTCGCGTCTCTTCTGCTTAGACGCACGGTCTTCGCTGAGCGAGAGTGCGAACATCATCATGGCTACGAACTGCGAAGTATACGCTTTTGTTGACGCAACACCGATTTCCGGCCCTGCATTGATGTGGACACCACAGTGAGTAAGGAGTGAGATGGATGAGCCGACAACGTTGACGATACCAACGGTCAAGGCGCCTCGCTCGAGGCAGTATCTCAAAGCCATCAGTGAGTCCGCTGTCTCCCCTGACTGAGAAACGAAGATGCAGGTGTCATCGCGGAAAACAGGAGCTTGCCGATCTAAGAAGTCAGATGCAAGCTCTACGGAGATTGGAATCTCCGTCAGTTCCTCAAAAGCCCCACGAACAGCCATGCACGAATGAAAACTGGTACCACAGGCGATGAATATCAGTCTCCGGCAGCGGCGAATTGTGCTGATATACTGCTTCAAACCGCCGAGGGTGACTTTCTTGTTTTCAACGTCCAACCGGCCACGCATGGTGTTCACGACGGACTCAGGCTGCTCAAAGATTTCCTTCTGCATGAAATGATCAAATTTCCCCTTCATGATTTCTTGGAGCTCCAACTCAAGAGTCTGGATAGCTCGCACGTTCGAGGTACCATCATCTTTGTTGAGGCGATGGATGTTAAGGGATCCTTCGTGAATATGAGCGATATCATCGTCTTCGAGGTAAAGGACCTTCTTTGTGTGCTCGACTATCGCCGAAGGGTCAGAAGAGAGGAAGAATTCAGTGGGCATTGGTTGTCCATCGTCGGACAAGAAGGCACGGGACTGCGAGCGGTGGAGCAGAGACTTGTCAGGTGGGGCTAGAAGATTCGCGGAAGCCTTTTTGATAGCAACATTCTGGGAAGCTCTCTCGGCAGGCAAAGGGCCTGCCTCGGCGTACTCTACGTCCACAAAGTCGACCTTCATCTTCTTCTGTGTTCTTACCCCCACAACAAGGGGCGAACCCTTGCGAGCGGCAATGACTTCATGTGGAAAGTGTACCGATTTCAACAGAAGACCAAAGGCTCCCTGTAGCTCCTTGATCACGGCTTTGGCAAGCACTAGGAATTCAATATCGGGGTGTTCGTCATAGAGGTATTTTGCGAGTTTGGCAATGCATTCGGTATCGGTCTCGGTTTCAAACTTGAAACCCTTGCCCTCCAGAAGAACACGCAGTTCCTTATAATTGGTTATGATGCCATTGTGGACAACGGAGAACTGCCAGCTTGGATCAGATCGGTGGGGATGGCAGTTGAGTCGGGATGGTTGACCATGTGTGGCCCAGCGTGTATGAGCAATGCCAGCATGAGAGTCAAAGACCTTAGTCATGTCTGGCTCTGATTCGGCAATGAGCTGCTTGAGCTTGGCAACCTTGCCGACTTCTTTGAACGCAAAGACTTCATTTTTCTTGTCTCCATCAACAGCCAGACCTGCTGAATCGTATCCACGATATTCTAGACGCGAGAGGCCATTGACAAGGGTCTCAATGATATATTTGCGGTCTTTCTCGACCAAATAGTTGATGTAGCCGAAGATACCACTATACGTTGTCAGCTTGGGTGTGGGCTGTGCAGGAGAAAGGCCACTTACCACATGGTTGCAGCGAATGCTTGATGGGTGAGCGGGAGCTTGGGAAGGGGGCAGCAATAGCAGAGTATTAGGAAACGCCAATCGAAAAGGCTCAGGAGCAAGTGCGAGGATGGGAATGTGGATGTTGCGTCGTGGTTGAAGAAATGGAAAGTGGTGTTTATATTCCGTGACCCCTGCTGTTTCTAAAACCGTCCCTGGAAATCCTTCATGTAAGCCAGTGAGGCTGAAAACCCCTGAAATTTTGGCCATCCTTCCACCTTAAATCCTTGATGACTCTCCAAAACCTGTGGACGCATTCGGCAAGTAGGCGCGGTCTGCTTGCTCGCGTTCTTCCATTCCTTTGTCGTCGGGACCCACTGCTAGGCCAGAAATAGCTTCCTGGACGAGGAAGGAAAGTCAAATGAGTCCCTCGCAGTAGCGTACGATAAAAGGTACAGGGGCATTTCCAAATGTTCGGGTTTAATTCTATTGGCTCCAAAGGCATCCTAAGGTCAACCTGGGACAACGGATTCACCATGCACCATTCCTTTCCATTTCCTTTCCTAGTTTACAGACCTCAGTCCTGCGTGACTTACATGATCCCTTGCATCTATAGTAAGTGGGCTATGAGATGCAATAACGTCCTCAAGTGTTAACATGCTTCGTATTTGTTAGGAGACCCATGGCGCTGGTCAGCCGCTTGAGCTGGCGGACAACCCCAGACTATATTGGTTTCAGCCTTCAAGTCATGTCGTCTGGTACAACAGTCTCAGCCTTCAATGATCGGACCACATGCCGCCTACAGTGATGTTGATCTGCGATAGCCCGATCGCTCGCCACATAACGTTGATAGTGCGACTCCCAGATCTCCAACCAAAAGCACTTAGAGCCAATTACTGAGTACTACGAAGAAGTCATCTTGGGTCTCAAATCCACTGGTGGGAATATTTATACAAATCATGAATGATACTCAGACTACAACCTTCAAGAGCTGGACCGAAATTTGCGCATCAATCCTAGGCAGAAGTACGCTTTCAACCGTGCAATACCTACACTTACGCATCTATACTGGCTTGATGGTATTCCAATCTCGACACTCGCATCATCTTCTTCGACTAAACCTCCAATCTCCCGATGCTGGCTTTTCCCCCAGGTGCGCTGTCATTCAGTGCGGCGTCGCTGACTTAAAGGACCAGCCGGGCAACACAGAGAACGGTAGACTTTGCGGAAAACTGTTGTGAGTCGCCCTCCGAACGGACAACTACAGAAGAGTATGGAGGGGTTATGGGAGAAGTCAAGAGGGACATCCGAACTCTATGAAACGGATTCCATGTTGCCGCGTCAAGATGTTGGCGACGTTATTGGAAAGCATACAGTGATTTTGTTGAGGTTGGAAAAGAGTAAAATTGATACAGGCTTTTGTACAAATTAAATGAATCATGTTTTTTGATTGTGGCCACTCACTATGGGAAGCAAGTAGTCAAGAAAGCGTGAAGATGCGATATAATATGCATGATCGCTGGGCTGGCGCTAAGGCAGAAAATTGGCTATGGGCTGGGAATGTCTGCAACTCAACTCCATTGCTAGACAACGAACATTAGCCTTACCTTTGCCCTCACCTCCTCGCCTTCTTACGTCGCGCCAACACAGTAAACCAAGGGCATTCCACTCAGCGATAGATACCGTAACTCAACCCTCGATTCCAGCGGTGATCGCGTTGCCGAGACCCCTCTCGCGTGCAAGACACACGAGACTTGATACCAGTAGCGACGCTCAACACACTGCGCGATCAACAGATCTTTTGTTGTCACGTTATTCCGAGGTACATACAAGGTGGAAGTGGCAACATGGTGCACCTCAAACGGGATAGGTAGTTGCCAGCTCGAAGGATGTCGCGCTCGTCCAAGGGCTTTGCGGACTTCTTCCCCACAGCTCCATCTGTGCTCCAGCAGAAACGCTCCAAAGCATCTCAAGACCGCAGGACGCATCTTTCCTCATCTGGTGGCTTCTCTCGACCCTCGCACACCCTACCGGCGCCTCCAGCTCTGTCGGATGGGGTGGCCGAGTGCAACATCCCAGCTAATGGACTACCAAATGGCGGACTCAACAAATTGCCGCCGTCACTGACGCATGAAGAGAGCGATTGCATCAATGCTGATGTTTCTCATGAAGTGGGTTCTGCCAGCTCCACCAGTACTGCGTCGTCAATGTTCAGCGCAGGTCATAGGGAGGCCAACATGGTGTATCAGCATGGGCCTCACAAATCAACAAGCCTGACGCCTCTCACTAACATTGACTCTTCACCTCGAGCGCATGGCATGAGCTCTCCTCGCAAAAGATCTAATTATGATCAACACCTCACGTCGACGAATCCGCCAAAATCGCCCTCAAGCTCTCACATGTCTGATTCACATGCCTCAATCCCAGATAATACATCGCTCTCCAGTGGGTTGCAAGCACGACCAGGAAAAGGCGAAATCAAAGGATTCAGAGCAAAATACGATCCTGATCTAGATAAAAATTTGAGAGGAAAAGAGAAGAAGAGTCGTCAGGCTCAGTACGAGCCATTCGGTGAAGAGGTTCGTTTGAAGTCAACACACATCTCCAAAGACTTCATTCTGTGATTGGAGCATACGCTGATTGGATCGCTATGTAGGAAGAGGAGGCTGCTCCCTCAGATCCTCGCCTAAGACTTGTGAACTACACCAAAGGAGCCGCGAACAAGCAAAAGACCCGACTTCGACCCGTCCCATACTCGCTGAAAGCCTACCATTATGATAAAGAAACCTCGGTTGGACCGGGCCCGCCGACTCGGGTTGTGGTGACCGGATTTGATCCACTGACACCCGTCACCCAAATCCATCATCTTTTCTCCAGCTTTGGTGATATTGTAGACATTACTAGCAAGACTGATCCGGAGAATGGCAGTTTCCTAGGCATCTGTCTCATCAAATACAAAGACAGTCGATCGGTCAGGGGTGGGCCCGCAATATCTGCAAGCGCTGCAGCTAAGAAGGCACATACAGAGTGTAAAGAAGGCCAACACAGGGTCGGACTATGTCCTGTCTATGCAGAACTTGACCGCGATGGCTCGGTGGGGCGCCGTGCATTGGCAAAGGCTATGGAAAATCAACGATCAAGGGAACCGAAGCTGGAAAAGCCCAAGACTGAACAGATCCCTGGTATATCAGGACCCCCCCCCTCTGCACCCAAAGGTCCTTCTGCCAAGCCATCCATACGGACAGGGCTACCTCCTCCCCCACCACCTTCTGGCTATCTCTCAACCCCTGCTGCAGCACATACACCGGCTTTCGTACAACGCGAAGCTCCTGCCGTTGCTGCCGAGTCTACGATTGAAGAGAAGCCGATTCTGGACCAAATTGGACGTGATCCTTATATCTTTATTGCTCACTGTTATGTGCCTGTAATGCCGAAGACCGTGCCACATCTGAAGAAGAGGCTTAAGAACGAGAATTGGACTGATGTGAGATGCGACAGAACGGGTTATTATGTAATCTTTGAGAATTCGAAGCGAGGCGAGGAAGATGCTGTCAAATGCTATAAGGCTTACAAGCTGAGAGAACTGTTTACATATATTATGAACATGGAGTGCCACGAATTCGGTAACCCTAATTACGAGCGAAGTCCTAGCCCTGAGCGGATCATCGCCGAAAAGCGTGAAAAGGCAGAACTTGAGAGACAAGTCAAGGAGAACGAGCTTGATCTAGAGGAAGAGAAGAAGTCTAGAGCCAAGAACGTCGATCCCGTGATGGAAGCAGCCAAAACGTCGGAACTCGAGCTAAAAAATAAGCTCCTTCAGGATGTCAAAGTCAAGATTACGGCAGCAGAGCTGTATGAATTCCTAGACCCGGATCGACATGTTGATAAACGGAGAAGGCTGAATATCGCTGAGCCGGGTGATGGGAGAGGCGCCGGGCTTAGATACGATATGGCGGAAGATACACCGCCAGTTGGCACACTAGATTCGAGAATTGAAGGTCTCATAAACGGTCGTCGGCCCCTAGCAGCTTCGACCTTAAAAGTCAATACCCTTCCCAGAATTAGAAAGGGAGTCGCCAGCAAACGCGAAAACATCGGGTTTACTGATGAGCGGCGGAAACAGAAAGCTCCGAAGAAGCAAGAGATCCGGGGGCTGCACCATAGGTTGCATCATTACGCTGAAGAGGATGAGGAGTCGGATGACGAGAGGCGAACATCATTCACCAGGGATACGGAGGAGCCGGATAGTCGACCAGAGAGTCGGATGAGCATTGCGTCGGACCTTTCTGATTATGAAAGCAATCGCCCAACCCCCAAGAAGCTTCGCCGGCATAGCAAGGCCTCGATCTGGGGCAGCGCTCGCGACGAGGAGGATACCGACGATGTGACGCCTGTCATGACGGATATAGACCAGCAAGACATAAGCAAAACTTCGCAATCGTCGAACAAGAGGAAACGGCAGTTGCTACAAGAATTAGCCTCAAGGAAGAAGCAAAAGGAAGACGACGAATTATTTGGGATCAGCAAAGACGACACAAATCTCGTCGCGCCTTCAACCTTAGATTCGGTGTCTACTGGCATACTCGAGATGGATGGAGTGACCGGTGATCTCTCGAAAGACGCAAGCGAAACGCCTGATCGCGATGCAGAAGGAAAGCTGATCAAACCAAAGAAGGCCTCCACAAAGAAAAGATCGAAAAAACAGATCTTCGAGGAGCGCGAAGCCGCAAAGAGAGAGCAAGAAACCGCTCAGGTCCTCCAAGAGCTTGGATCATGGGAACCGAAAGTCGACGAGATTCGATCAGCAGAAGGCTTTGCCGCAGAGCAAGACCAAGAAGCATACTCGGAATTCAGTGTTACGAAAGGCGAACCTCAGCGTACCATTGCGGAGGATCCAAATGTGGTTCTCGATTTGGACGGGTGGCAGCACACGGTCAAAGACGACGAAGATCTTCGCTATCTTCGACAAGTCCTCGCCAATCAAATTGCAGCAAATTTGGGAAGTATCTCCACGTGGGCATGGAAGCAAAAGGAGATCAAAGAACTCAACCGGGGCGGCGAGAGAGGCGTCATCCGAGCCGAGACTAAGATTGAAGGATACTACCTCCCAAGCCATACAGGCAGTGCACGGACCGAAGGTACCAAAAAGATCCTGGAGTCTGACAAGTCGAAATATCTGCCTCACCGGATCAAGGTTCAAAAGGCTCGCGAAGAGCGAGAAGCTCAAGCCTCTCAAGCGATCAAGGTTGATTCCGCTGCAGCAGCTGCTACCGAGAAAGCTTTGGCGTTGGCAAAGAGCACTGCAAAGTCTTCATCCAGATTGAATCGCGTCAACAACCGTCGTATCGTCCAAGACATCGCCGCCCAAAGAGAAATTCTTGCCACATCCAATGGCGAGGGTGATGCGATTCGATTCAACCAGCTTAAGAAGAGGAAGAAGCTCGTGAAATTCAACCGCTCTGCCATTCACAACTGGGGACTCTATGCAATGGAGAACATCGCTGCCAACGACATGATTATCGAGTATGTTGGTGAGAAAGTCCGACAGCAGGTGGCAGACATGCGGGAACGACAGTATTTGAAGAGTGGAATCGGAAGCAGCTATCTCTTTAGGATTGACGAAAACACTGTAATTGACGCCACCAAGCGTGGTGGCATTGCGCGGTTTATCAACCATAGCTGCGACCCGAATTGCACAGCCAAGATCATCAAGGTGGAAGGAAGTAAGCGGATTGTCATATACGCGCTGCGGGACATTGGGCAAAGTAAATTCCATCTCCACCACCATTGACAACCATTCTCATGCTAACCCTTTGTCAGACGAGGAACTCACTTACGACTACAAATTTGAGCGTGAAATGGGCAGCGACGATCGGATACCATGTCTATGTGGTACCACTAAGTGCAAAGGCTTCCTCAATTAATATTTGCTCCTAACGTTCAGCTTTTCCGGCGAACCCAATTTGTGGATCATGTTGGTGGCTATTTCTTGGTGAACAAGGATCAGCATTACGTCAAGCTACCAAGCATTAGAGGCGTTGTGTTTCTTCATCAGGCGGCGTGCAATACTTAGGTTGCCAAAATAGCAGGATAAAGGGTTTCTGCAATCTTGCAAGTGTGTGGTTGGGGACCACTGGCTAGATTACCGCCAAGGTTATGTACAAACATTCCATATCCAGGAAGATGCTGCCAGAGGGGGCTTCAAATCATGATGCGGTCCGCTGCCCGTGTATTAAACGTGCATATACGGTCGTCCTTGACCCAATCCATCATATTCAACCTCAGCTGCACATGACCATATCTGAAACCTTCATCTATAGCATATAACAGCCTCCATCCTCGAATCATGTATCCCTACTTTGAGCAACATTGTTCCCTGATCGCAGCGGTGTGTCAAAGCAAATTGTCCCAAGGGAAGTGTTTCTTGCAACGAGCCAATGGTCCGAAAGTGTCAAGGCATCCACGTCCACTGTTCAGTGTCTTTATGCGCTCTCATTTTGATTATACTACGACGAGTCAGCCATATCCAGTTCCCCAAACCCACGGTCCTTCCTAACGACCATAAGATGGTTTTGTCAGCTCCAACAAACATGACCTACCAAGATGACTCGGCAGCAGGAAATTTGCTATGCCCTCCTTGATCTTATACTCATGCCCACAGTTGCCGCAGACCATCTTTCCTTCTCGGACTTGGGTTTCGAGCAATAGGGTGTGCAAGTCTCGCATTACCCTGTCGTCAGTTGCAGGAGCTTCTGATATGTTCAGAGCGGCGGGACCGGTTGAATCGATGTGAGTAGATGGTGGAGCAGTGTTGGGCTTCTCGGCTGGAACGCTGGTGAAGCCGAGCTGTCGGGAAGAGGTGTGAGGAAGGCCAGACGTGGTCAAGAGAAGATAGAAACGAATGAAGTTAAGGATGTACCTACAAAGTAAGAGAATACAAGGTCCGCTTGAGAAAAGTTCTAGACAAGAGCTGAGGCAACGTTCCCAGTCCTTGAAGATCATGGGCGAATTACAACAACTTGTATTGAACACATCCTACATGGTGTAAGAAAAGCAACAAACCATACCTCGTTAGCAGTAACTTTCAAAGCCTCCCATTCGATCCTAGGGAGAATGTTTCGCAGAAATGAGGGATTGTATTCGATATCTGACTGCTCAAGCTCACAATCTCGGAAGTGGAGTGGGAAGGATAGTGGGGATGTCTTACACGCCTTGATGGCGCAAGTGAGGAAGTTGACTGTGAGTATCTTCATGATTGGCGAATGCCGTCGTTGTATAAAAGGAGGAGGGTGGCTGAGTGGAAGATTACTCTGTTGATGGACCCGTCTTGGCAATTTATCTTTTGCCCCATTCTGACTTTCACGTCACTACCTGATATGGGATACATAGTTCTAGGGCACTGAGATCGTTGCTACTAGTTTCCAACACGGCTTTGAACAGCTATACCGATCCCCTAGCAATGTCTACGATGTCGAACATCTGGTCTGTGTTACGGATAGATTGCGAATTGGATCCGCTTCACTATCGTAGCCACTTCCGCCTGATACAGCCTTTGTCTAGATGTCTACCCTACCCCCATGCAAGCTTACCATGAGGAAACCTCCGTCCTTTCGCATCCGAGTCGATCTTCCCAGCTTCATGGACCGTGGCCTTCCATCGTTCTCCTCAACAAGGTTTTCAAGGTCAGGTTTGAGGCACTGATCGGATCAGTCCGATACAAGTTAATGTTGTATTTCTCATTCGCTGAGACGAAGGATGAGATCCTCCCGCAATGCTGGATACTGCTGAGTAGATGCCATGTCCATGTCATTGCTCAATCCTGCGATGACGATCGCATGCAGGGATGCTTGCAGATCTTCGCCGATCTCGCTGTCTGCATCCCAAGGTGCCAAGCAAGCTGCAAGCAGGACTCTACTGTGTACCACTAGTAAGTCTTGCGCCACGAGAACTGCAAGTGATCTTGGACGGTACAACGCTTCAACCTTGATTTCTGCAACTTTCCGCCACAGAACCAGTTCGGCACAGGTTAGCGGCGGGACGATAAGGAGCTAGGCCTCGCCTGCAAGGCTGCAAGTTTGGCTCGCCATGCTGTCCAAGTCTTGGCAGCCAGCCCCCGCTAAATCTTGCCAGCCCCTCGGCCTCACCAGCCTCGTGGCGGACATCTACAACAAACACCTGTTTCCTCTTCCAATCTACGCCGCTGTCCGCAGCGTACCTATCTTCCCTGCCTTTCAATATTCTCCTCTTTCTTCTCTCACAAAACACCAAGCTCTTGCGTAGGCTTGCGCAGTTTCGCGACCCCGCGTACAGCTTGCCGAACCGGTGGGCTTCGTCTAGAACACCATTGAACTACATAAGGACACCATCATCCAGCCTCGAATCTCCTCAGAACGAGTCGGACACACTGCTTGACACCGGCCCAGACGAAGCGTATTGCGCGAGCATTCGAGCCATCCCAGGCCTCTCCATCGCATTGCTGTCTCGGTCGACAGCCCCTTACACAATTCCACCTCCACTCTTTTACATTGTGACCGCATACAGCTCAGCTGCACATAGCTCGACCGAAGCCTCCTCTGAGACTCGAGGTTCCGAGTCCAAACGGATCTTCTCATTTGGTGTATTTGCACTCTAGTCGCCATCTCTCGTCGAGACAGTCGTCACCATGATTGCCGGACTCTTTTTCGCCTTCTGGCGCTTCCTTCAAATAATTACCCTCATTCCCACCTTAGGGATGCTGGCTTGGTTCGTCCATGGCTTCACAAAAGCAAACGAGCTTACACCGGCTTACGTCCTCACCCTCTTCATCGTCTCTGTCCTTGCTGCCGCCTGGGCAATTGCCACTCTTCTCCGCCGCAAATCGACCCGCGAATCCGCCATCTTCGTCTCCTTCGTCGATCTCTGCTTCGTCGGAGCCTTCATAGCCGGGGTATACGAGCTTCGCGGCATCGCTAAGCAAAATTGCTCGAGTGTCATCACCAACAGTCAATTCGGCATCTACGTGGGCTCGGGTGGTGCCAGTGCGTCGAGTCCATTTTCAGTCAATTTCAACAAGCCTTGCTCGATGCTGAAGGCGAGCTTCGCTTTCGGAATCATGAATTGCATCTTCTTCGCCATCACCGCTTTCCTGTTGCTTTTTATGCATAGGAAGGAGAAAGAAGTTGTTGTCAAGGAGACATACACTAGAAGGAGAAGTCACGACTCGAGGTAAGTGTCGACCTTTTCTCGAATCTTTAGGGATATAGCTTGCTGACATAATTTTAGGCGAGGCCACTCCCGTAGTAGATCCGGGCATCACAGGAGCTCGCGAGACTACAGATCCCGGCCCTACGTCTGAATATAGCGACCAGATTGGAAGAGAGACCAGGGCTTGATTTGCTTATAGCATTAGGACTCGGGACTGACTAGTCGGACATCATCCCATTCTTGTGTATCTCAATTCTTATTGTGGTCGTCTGAATGTGTTTCAAATGTTTTTGGGCGATTTAGCGAAAGCGTTGAGGAGTCACGAGATTGCTTCTCATTAGCACGGTGCTTTGAGGTGAGCAAATGAATTGAGTCTGAAGGGTCCTTATATCATGTCTCATCCTCTTGAATTGTGATTTGTCATAACATGGCCAACGAGACTCGCTTTGACTCTTATGTTGGATGAAACTTGTCCGGCTAATAATATCTCTTCGAGTAATTGCAAATTGCGGGACCTTCATGAAGACATGTACGCGCTTGAAGGCGAGAATTGTGATGCCATTACTGTACGAATTCACTTGCATTGATTCCCGAAGCCTTCCAATTATCGCCTTTGCTCATTTTGCCTTTGGTCCATAGACAAGATTACGTTTCGCAACATCGTGCGCATATTCATTCTTAGAAGGTCTTGCAACTTATTCTCCGAGATTTTGGCGACTTGCGAAATATGAACAAGCGATACCTACTTCTTGTCAGAGTTGCCATAGTCTCGGGCTTATAAATCTGGCTGATTGTTAACATTCTTTTGCTTTCACGGAAATGGTCTTCCCATGCACAAAGCATTTCCAGCCATGCAGATCTCACGAGGAGAAGAGCTTCTGCTCCCGTACATTTGTGAGTGCTTCCGTCCTTCGGTATGACCAGGAGGCTTGAACAGATTAACTCACCCAGGAAGGGTTTAGACTTACTGACACGATCTACGACAGTAACTTGACCACAAGTGCCAATCGGACCATCGGTGCCACTAGCAACGATGTCGACGGGTTGACAGTGGGATATCTCCCACAGCGTCTCGCGGACCTCTCCACCGAAGAAATAGCGCTGGGCTTCATCAACGCGCTGAAGCTGCAAGGGCTTGAAGACGCGGCAGAACCGCAAACAGTGTACAATTTCGAAGATACAGAGTACCCAGACGGTAAGATCAGCATCAGCATGGAAGCCGTTCGCCGCGCTCCAAGCGCCAAAACGATCCGATCTAGCGTCATGAATGCGTTAGCTGTGCTTCCAATTACTCTCATGGATGACAATTACCTTGCTGGCGTCGAATTTTACGAGAAATATGGACGAAGGTATCTGTATTATGGAACCCTCAACGAAATCAGTCGTCATCATAGACCGGAGCTCCGTAAAAGCAACACCAGTGCAGCGGCAACATCAGAGAAGCGGTCATCGCATCCTTATCCATTGACTGTGCAAGATTGGAACGCAACAACTATTCTCTTCTCGATTCCTGGTGACGATCTCCCGAAGCTTGAGGTCGCATTCCACTTCACAGGCCTCCCACTTCCCAAGGTAGGGTTTTTCTCAACAATCATCACGATGATTCATCGACTCGGCCTCGACGACGCCACTAACGAAGTTAACATGGCGGAGATGTCAGACAATGACAGGTCCGCATGGATCTTTGTACGAAAGAGCCCAGGGACAACGTTTGAATTTGCAGTGTACCACGCGCTAGCGCTTCTTGAGGGCATTGCGAGATACTCTGTCCAACATGACATTTATAGGGAGCTTGTTTATGACTTATTTGCGGATGGAGAGCTAGTCAGTGGTGGATGTGTTACACAGCCAGTTGAAAGGAGGAGGTGGTGTGCAGGTTTAAGGGGAGAAGGGCTACATGGGATTGAGCAAGGGGACTTCCCTGCGTATCGTGCGCCGTAAAGCTTGAATTGAGTGGACGTGGATTAGATTCAAGGATCTTGCCCAATCTCGAACGTTAAAGCTCTCCCTCAGACGTGAACAAAGTCGTTGCTGGCGTCTCAGAATAATTCGGACATTTGAAAAGGATTCTCAATTAGTCCTAGCGTCCAGCGCACTTGAGTGAAGCGTGGAATTATCACGTGATATGATACTTGTGCACATTGGGGCAGGTCCATCTTACCACTAACTTCACAAACAACTTCGTTGCTGTTTCTCTATATCACAAATTGCTTTTAAGTATTCACTATGCAGTGTTCGTCTGATAAACCGCTAGTACAGCGTCGCTATGTGCAGTGTTTATCAACTGTATGATCCAGAGGCTGTGGGCCCAAACATTGGGATCAGCTCACAGCAACTGAAAATCTTCGTCAAGCATGTCAATCATCCCATATGCTCCGAGAAGCCAGGAGGTGGTATTGTAAGTGGATTCTCCCTAATTCTACTTCTCTGAAATGCCGACAACATTCTTAGGCGCCACAAGAACGCAGTTGTTGTTTTTGATCCGCAATTACAACAATTGGTCTCCAGGCAGCTGGATGTTACGGAGTGTCCAACATGTCATCGGCCATTCAAAGAGCAAGGTAGGAGCGGCAATCAAGAACGCAGCACACCTGGTGCCAGGGCTACTCCAGGCTATGTACATCCTCAGTACTTCCGTATACTACATGAGAGCAGATACGGGTCTCCGGATTCTTCGGCCCCACCATCTCCACGTCGACGGCTCGTGGAGCCTGTCGCGGCCCAAGGGTACTCTACTGCAAGCCCACGGCATACCTCTTATACGAGCAGCCCACCAGCATCACCTCCTTCGCCAAGTGGCATCTCAGCAGCGGCTTTTAGTCCAGGATACTTTGAAAGATGCTATGTTGTGAACAGGGAGCTTGGAAGAGGAGGCAAGGGAGTCGTGCTGTTAGTCACTCATATGCTAGATGGAAATATTATGGGGCAATTCGCCTGTAAAAGGGTCCCAGTTGGAGACGACCGGGAATGGCTGAAAACAGTACTGGCCGAGGTCCACCTACTCTATAATTTGGAGCAGAAGCATTTGGTACGATACCATCACGTTTGGCTGGAGAATGTAAAAATCTCAAACTTTGGACCAAGCGTACCTTGTGCATTCATCTTGCAGCAATACTGCAATTCTGGGGACCTTCAGCAATATGTTCTCCACCCATCGAAGGCAACAATGTCTCCCGAACAGCTGAAGGACCGTGTCAGACGTCGGTCAAGAAACCAGCCTGAACCGCCGCACGATCTTCGCAGTCGAAGATTATCCTTTGACGAGATCAAATCATTCTTCAACGACATTACCTCGGGTCTAAACCATCTTCATGTGAACGGCTACATTCATCGTGATCTGAAGCCCAGTAATTGTTTGTTACATGATGATGGTACTGGAGACCGACCGCGAGTGCTGGTCAGTGACTTTGGGGAGGTCCAGATAGTTGATATGGTCCGCAAGTCGACAGGTGCTACGGGAACGATATCGTATTGTGCTCCAGAGGTACTACGCCGTCAACCATCCGGCGAGTATGGCAATTTCACAACGAAGAGCGACATCTTTTCGTTGGGTATGATACTTTATTTTCTTTGTTTCGCACAACTGCCTTATAGCAGTGCCGACATTCTCAACGAAGAGAACGAGGACCTGGATCAACTCAGAGAGGAAATTACAAATTGGTCAGGTCTCCACGAAGAGAGAAAACTGCGACCTGATCTCCCGGAGCAGCTGTACACCTTCCTTCGGTGCCTTCTCTCCCTTGACCCTGACGAGAGGCCCAGCGCCGAAGCCATCCTGCTGGGCATTAAGACTGGCGCAGGACTTGACAGAATCTCGGACACTAGGCCTAGATCAGCAGGACATATGTTCGAGGACCTCCGGAACGATGCGAGAATCTCCCCAGTCGATAGCCCTACATCATCGACTCCTGTCCGCAGATTGTCTACTAGCCTGGTACGTGCTGGCGGACCTGCTAAGCTACGTCTAGGATCCCTCCAAAACGATCGCAGGCACTCTTCGACACCAAGTACCGAACATCATGATAGAGAAGACGAGCAGGAAATCAGTCCTGGAGGCAGCCTTGTAGTTCGCGACAGGTTTCCTCCCCCCACAAAGATGCCAGAGGTGCCTCAGCTCACTGCGCCGCCTGCGTCCACACAAAATATTGGCTTGCGGACCACTTTCCAAAATTTGGCAATGCAGCGAGGTTCCAAAATTGCGCTGCTTCTGTTGAAAGTTGTCTCCGTAAGTTCGCTCTGTACGCCCATGGCGGCGGATCCCGTTGTGGCCTATCCATTACTTGGTCTTGCAGCACTGGACATCCTGCTTAGCGGCCCACATCTAACGATTTCCATGGTACTTGCGGCCTTGCACGTTGTTGCCATATTCCTAACGGCGAGAACAAATGTATTGTGTATGTCAGCTATGGAGGGTTGGAAAGGGATTTGATTTATAGATACCCACTTGGCATGCAGAGATGAAAAGCGATATTTCGGGAATTGCAAGCGTCGATGTTGCTACCTTAGTAAAACCTACTCGTCATGGCTAGTCCAAGGTTTCTCCTGCAATCTGCAGAGATTCACAGCTGCCACTTAGTAACCCGCCATACAACAGAGTCTCGAGTGTTGACCACGGAAAAGCTAGCATTTACAGTTCCTGAAATTGTCGTGGGACTTGGATGATAAGACTCCATCTACGTCACTAGAAGCAAGTAGCCACAAAAGATCTTATGTTACTCTGGACACTTAGCCAGCAACCCTCCAAAATTGCCACCCCTCATTATTTCCTCCAGCGCCAACTAATTGCTCAACCCCATCCTCCCCTTCGGCCTGCAGGAACTTCTCCTGGTCGATCTCCTCACCTCCGTCTTCCGCATCCTCATGCTTCAGCACTGCGGGATACAAAACACCGACCCCATCGCCACCAAGAGTAGTCTGAAATCTCTCGAAGTTCTCAGCATCGAGCTTTCCTTCCAGTTCTCTAAGCTTTGCGGGGGAAGCACCAGGTTTGAGTAGAGTGATGGCACTACCACCGCCGCCTGCACCGGTGAGTTTTGTCCAGCCAATACCAACCCCATCAACGAGCTCACGGATGCGGTCCAATCTTGGATGGGACACTCCAAGGGACACAAGCAGGCCGTGATTGATGTTCATCAGGGTGCCCAGGATTTGTGCCGTCTGCATATCTCCCTCGCTGTAGTCCGGAGAGCTGATGAGGTCATGAGCGGACTCGGTGACTGTGCCTATTGCATCAAGAATTAACTCTGTGACAACGGGCATTTCCTTTTTCAGAGCTCCAACTTTCGCAACCTCCTTAGCCGTTGTACGTGTTTGTCTTGTATTGACCAGGAGGAGGGACAATTCTGGGAAGTTACGTAGTGGAGTTACAGTGGGTGGCTTGGTGTAGTCTGTACGTTTGAAGAGGACCGCTTTACCGCCCGTTGAGACGGTATTGTCTACGCCGCTAGGGTTCCCATGGAGACACATCTCACCTACAAAAGCCCAGCGGTTGATTCGTTCCAATTGCAGCTCGGCTTCTCCCGGGGGCTGATCTTCGTGTGGGCCGGCTAGGGTGCGGATTTGGAGGAGTAGGGCAGCGCTGAGGCAAACGCTTATGCTGGCGCTGCTACCCAGTCCAGCGCCGATAGGAATAGTGGAGCGAAGGGTATAGATTGAGCCTGGGAATGTTTGGGAGCCAAGCGAAAGGAAAAGGTAGAGGAAGGTTTTAGCGGCACCCTGATGTATCTTCCTCTTGTCCGATGCAGCCTCTGGAGACACCGCCACGAGACTTGGTTGTATAGCTTCAACGAGATCTGGGTCGAGGGTGTTGACAAGGTCGTAGTACATCTTCTTATGGGAGGGGTTCGAGAATATGGACCAGGGTAATTTATCTATGTCCCACGTGTGGTTTAGACCGATGTCTGGGAATCGAAGGGTGATAGTCCGCTGTGACTTCGACAATGTGGTAACCAAGAGATATGAACGTAACGAGATTGCTGCAGCGATCGCTGCTCTTCCGTGTACGACCGCATGTTCTCCATAGACTATGACTTTGCCAGGGGCGGAGGTCATGAAAGCTGGGTTCATGGGTAAGGAGGGCTTGCGGTCGTGCTTGGGCCGTTGGAGCTTGACGAGGCCATTGGAAGAGCTTTTGACTTTGACAGATGCCATCTCTTTCTCGAGGGGGCCATTCATCTTGGTGTTCCCACGTATTGAGCTTCGAATGTGGTGTATGTTTCTCTAGAATTTGGGCTCCTTGATCTCTCCGTGTCCTGGATCTGGTCCCCTCGTGATCCAAATGCTATCGCCACATTGGTATTTGACCTGCGATCCATTTCTTGTGCTTTTACGGCCACACCATCATGTTTTACATCTTGGGTGCATCAACAGGTGGCCACAAAGCATCTTCAAAGGATCTTGTCATCACTCTAACACTTAGCGTCTTCAAGACTCTTGGGAAAGCCTGGCACTGAAAATCCTGTATGAGAATCTATATAGCACTCAATCTCTTAATAGAAGTATCTTTTATACTTGATATATATCTCAAGGACATATAAAACTCACCTGTTACTTCGATTGAATACGAAGATGTCATAGAGTCTTTTGCGTGTTTAGTGCCAAGCTTTCCCAAGAGTTCTGAAGAGGTACGCTAAATACGTTAATGCACGGAAATTATGAAAGGACAGATCTCGTGCGCATCAACCATGATTATCTTATTGTGAAGTAGTTGTTTGCTCTCCAATCTTGATTCTTTCGAGCTATCCCCATCAGTTTCCCCACCGTTATGGACATTCTCCAGGTAACTCTCAGTCAAATATCGTTCGTCATGTATTAGCTAGCTAATCATCAATGCAGCGTCTGGGACGCTTCCTTGACAGGCCTGCATTCCCGTGGAAGAAGCTCATAGTTGGCTTTTCGCTCGGACAATATCTCTTAGAAGGATTTCTCTCGCTTCGGCAATACCAGGTCCTGAAGCAGACGAAGCCACCCAAAGCGCTTCAAGGAGAAGTCTCTCAGGAAGTGTTCGATAAAAGTCAGGCATATGGACGAGCAAAGGCCAAGTTTGGATTCGTTTCTGGACTGTATGGTCAGGTTCAGAATTATGGCATCATATATTATGATGTACTGCCTAAGTTGTGGGCTTTGACGGGCCTCTGGCTCACTGAATATGTTCCTGAAAAATACTCCGGTGAAATCGTCCACACGCTCATCTTCTTCTTCACCTTCAATATCATCAATTCAGTATTATCTCTACCCACCGATTATTATGGCACGTTTATCTTGGAAGAGAAATTTGGGTTCAACAAGCAGACCGTCAAGCTTTGGATTATGGACATGATCAAGGGGCAGGCTCTCATGATCGTCTTCGGGGCACCCCTTCTCAGTGGATTCTTGGCAATTGTGCAAAGGACCGGCAACCAATTCTTCTACTACCTATGGCTCTTCTTCATTGTCGTGCAGATGTTTGGTATCACCATATACCCAATCTTTATATTGCCTTTATTCAATAAGCTATCTCCATTGGAGGAAGGTTCACTGAAGACTGGCGTCGAAGGTCTGGCCAAGAGGCTTGATTTTCCTCTGAAAGAGCTATATGTGATTGATGGAAGCAAGCGAAGCGCACACAGCAATGCGTACTTTTACGGTCTGCCATGGAAGAAGCATATCGTCATTTACGATACCCTCATTGAAAAGAGCGAGACGGAAGAGGTCGTTGCGGTGTTGGCACACGAGCTTGGACATTGGAGCTTAGGCCATACTACCAAGCTCTTCGGTATTGCCCAGGTAGGCCATTTCCCCAATTTGCATCAACATCCTCTAACATTGACTCGCAGTTCCATACGTTCTATATCTTCGCCTTGTTCTCCGTCTTCATCAACAACCGCTCGTTGTATCAGTCTTTTGGCTTCTATAAAGAGTTTCCGATCATCATTGGATTTATCTTGTTCTCCGACGCTCTTGCACCCATGGATACCGTGGTGAAGCTTTTGATGAATGTCTTGAGCAGAACTTTCGAATTCCAAGCAGGTACGTACTCTTTCAAGCGGCTTTGATTTTCCACTAATTCCTTTTGTAGATGACTTTGCTGTCAAGCTCGGATACTCAACGCAGCTAGCCAAGTCTCTCATCAAGCTGCAGATACAGAATTTGAGCACTATGGACGCCGATTGGATGTACTCAAGCTATCACTTCTCACATCCTATTTTGCCTGAAAGGTTGGGGGCACTCGGCTGGTACGGCGACGAAAAGAAGGCCGACGGAAAGGAATTGGACGATGAGAAACCCGTGAAAGCGTCTGATAGAGAGTTGTAGCTTCAAAAAGCACTCGTAGATTGACCGAACACGCTCAACCCTCCACATCTCTCTCCCTGTTCCTTTCCGCCTCGCGTGCCAACCTTATTTTCCTCGACCTATCTTTCTTGGCCTCTTTCCTTGCATCTATCTCTCCAGTGCTCTTCGTAGTCTGGATCCTCGGAATCTCTCCACTCTCCCCTCTAGAGTCGCCATTGAGAGCATTATCCCTCTGGCCAATCTTCCCTCGCATCACATCCTGCTGCCGCTCAAAATCTTCCTTATCCTGCCATTCACCCTCCAACTCCTGCTCCTGCCTTTGCCTTTCTGGTCTTCCGACAAGTATTCCTGATGGTTCCGAAAAGGCATGGTCTACCATCAGGTCAGGTAAACCCTCTCCACCAAATTTTTCGAATGTCAAGTCCGCGCCCAACTGCTCGCCTTTCAGACCCGCTTCGACACGCTTGAGATTGTGCAGAACGAGACCGATGTTTGCGCCTGAGGACGTTGTGATGGGCCCGCTGTCTGTGAGGAGCGCATTGGGGTGGAGGGCGGGATCTGTGGTTGTGGCTTCGAGATATGCGGAGAGAAGTGAGAGGGCGGTGGAGGTGGGAATGTGATTCGTGCTGTGATGATGGATCGGAGGGTAACAGGTTGTCATCATTTGATACAGGGCGTGACAGGCTCGCTGAATGTGGAATTTCGAGGAAATCTGTATTCTATGGGGAAAATCAACCCTGCACCTTCGTTTTGCGGTCAACCTTCCTAATTGGGAAGGACTCTAGCAAACGACGTACTCAGCACTTCGCCTTGAGGCTTTGTGTATCTGTCTATTTGCGGGGTCAATGATTCGTAATAGTATACGAGCAAGCAAACTTGCAACCAACTATACGGCTCTTAGCCTTTCTGCTGCATTTAAAATTCCTCGACCAGCGCATAAGGCACCTTCTGATTTTACGCCGCAAGTCACAAGGCATCTCTCATCTTCTGTACGAAATCCTGGAAAGAAGTTCAAGACTGCCTACGAGGGACGCAAGCACCAAAGCAGACACTGCTCCCACCGAAGAGCCATGTGTCTCAGCAACGCAGACATCCCGAGTGGGAGTGTGGAAGCGCATCGTGAAGTGCTCCCAACCAACGTGAAGCCGTTGCACTATGACTTGACCTTGGAGCCGGATTTTGGGAAGTTCACATACAATGGGACAGTGGTGATTGAGTACGTACATTGAGGGCAATGGAGGTGGTTATTTGATCACTCATTCTGTTTCACATCTAATGGCCTTTGGCTAATATGAGTCCTGCTCAGTCTGGACGTCAAAGAGGACACAACATCCATATCACTAAACACTCTGGATGTCGATATACACTCCACGAAGGTCTCAGCTGGTGGCAGCGAAGTCACATCGTCACCTAAGCTCACCTACAATGAAGATTCTCAGATGACCTCGATATCCTTCGACAAGAAGATACCTGCAGGGTCCAAAGCACAGCTCACGCATACATTCACCGGCACACTGAACGATAAGATGGCTGGGTTCTATAGATCGTCATACAAAGACAAGAATGGTAATAAGAAATACATTGCGAGTACGCAAATGGAACCTACAGATGCCCGAAGAGCGTTTCCATGCTTCGACGAGCCAGCGCTAAAAGCAGAGTACACAGTCACACTTGTTGCGGATAAGGGACTGACGTGCCTAAGCAACATGGATGTTGCATCAGAGGAAGATGTGGAATCAGAAATAAGTGGGGGCAAAAAGAACGCTGTGACATTCAATAAGACTCCTCTCATGTCTACATATTTGTTGGCTTTCATTGTGGGAGAGCTCAACCACATAGAGACTAGATCCTTCAGAGTTCCCATTCGCGTCTATGCGACGCCTGATGCGGACATTGAACACGGCCGCTTTTCTCTAGATCTAGCTGCAAAGACACTGGAATTCTATGAGAAAGAATTTGACAGTGACTTCCCGCTTCCAAAGATGGATATGGTAGCTGTTCCTGACTTTAGTGCTGGAGCTATGGAAAACTGGGGCTTGATCACATACCGAACGGTTGATGTAATGTTTGACGAACAGACAAGTGGTGCCTCAACAAGAGAGCGCGTAGCCGAGGTTGTGCAGCACGAATTGGCCCATCAATGGTTTGGCAACCTGGTCACCATGGACTTCTGGGATGGCCTTTGGCTGAACGAAGGTTTTGCGACTTGGATGTCCTGGTATTCGTGTAATAAGTTCTACCCAGAATGGAAGATATGGCAGAGTTTTGTGATTGGAGATCTACAAAGCGCACTCTCTCTCGATTCCTTGCGAAGCAGTCATCCCATCGAAGTGCCTGTCAAGCGCGCGGATGAAGTAAATCAGATCTTTGATGCCATCTCATACTCGAAGGGCTCCTGCGTCCTCAGAATGATATCTGCATATCTTGGTGAGCAGACGTTCCTCGAGGGCATCCGGCGTTACATCAAGAAGCACGCTTATGGCAATACGAAGACTGAGGATCTGTGGGCTGCGCTGAGTGATGCGAGCGGGAAGCCTGTAGAAAGTATCATGGACATCTGGACAAAATACGTGGGGTATCCTGTGGTGACGGTGACGGAGAACGAGGGCTCAAATACTATCCACGTCAAACAGAATCGATTCTTACGCACGGGCGATGTGAAACCGGAAGAGGACAAGACACTATATCCTGTCTTCTTGGGTCTCAGGACCAAGGACGGCGTCAATGAGGACCTCACACTTTCCGGCCGTGAGCACGATTTCGAGGTCTCTAGTAAAGACTTCTTCAAGCTCAACGCAGACCATTCTGGTGTCTACCGCACGTCATACACTCCAGCCCGCCTGGAGAAACTTGGTCAAGCAGCAAAGGAGGGTCTCCTATCAGTCGAAGATCGAGCCGGGATGATCGCTGACGCTGGTGCGCTTGCGTCCTCTGGTTACCAGAAGACGTCCGGCATTCTCTCTCTACTCAAATCGTTCAATAGCGAATCCGAGTTCGTAGTCTGGGACGAGCTTCTCACCCGCATCTCCGCCATTCGCGCCGCCTGGATTTTTGAAGACCAGAAAACCAAAGACGCTTTGAAAGCTTTCCAGCGTGAGCTCGTTGCTCCCAAAGCCCATGAGAAAGGCTGGTCTTTTGGTCCCGAGGACGGTCACATCGAATCTCAGTTCAAAGCTTTGCTCTTCGGTAGTGCCGGCCTTGCGGGCGATGGACAGATCATCAAAGCGGCGCAAGACATGTTTAAGAAGTGGGCTGCTGGCGACAGAAAGGCCATCCACCCAAACATTCGTGGCAGCGTTTACGCTATCGCGCTCCAGAATGGCGGAGATCAAGAATTTGACGCCATCCTCAACGAATACAAGACTTCCAAGGACGCGGACGAGCGGAATACTGCTCTTCGATCCCTGGGTCGCTCTCGAGGCGAGGACCTGATCAAGCGGGCCTTGTCGTTGCCTTTGAGTGATGTTGTCAAGGGCCAAGATGTGTACATGCCCATTGGCGGACTGAGGAATGACAAGGAAGGAGTTGAGGCATTATGGGTTTATCTGAAGGGGAATTGGGAAGCGCTAAATCAAAAGTGCCCGGCTAGCTTAGGTATGCTGAGTACGATTGTCCAGATCTGCACAGGTGGGTTTGTGTCTGAGGAGCAGCTGGCGGAGGTGAGGAAGTGGTTTGGAGAGCGGAGTACAAAGGTAAGTGGGCTCTGACCTGGATCATTTGACGGATATTGACCATCAATTCCAGGGTTTTGATCGGGCATTAGAGCAAAGCTCGGATGCCATTCGTGCAAAAGCAAGCTGGCTGAAGAGAGATAGAGGCGATGTGGAGGGATGGTTGGCCGACAACGGGTATTTGCAGAAGAGTGGAGGTAAGCTGTGAATGTCCGGTTGATTGGCCTCTGTCAGCCTGAGGTGGGAGGGAAAGAGAGGAATAAATTTTGCTGCATGCATTGTTTACCCGGCGTTAACAGCCATATTGCAGGTATCAATAGCTAAAAGTGTGCGCGAAGCCCTCATGACCCTGTTTGCTTCTTCGCGTGTCATAGCTTTCGAGGCTCAGCGCCTTGCAAAACTACCTTAAAACAAGTTGGCACTAGCAAGAGAAATGCCAGATAGTGGTGGATCTAGCCCGAAGGCTTAGATGTCTTGGACTGAGATTCACCATGATGGGGGGGCCTCACGGATTGAAGTGGGTCGCTGGAATTGTGAACTTAAGCAAGCGAGCAACGGAGAGTGCTCTGACAAGGGAGGATTTTGAAAGCACGTTGATCTGCCGCAAAACAGGCCGCCTCGGCCGCTTTGGGGTAGCAGCCCGCTTCTTTCACCTATCTTGCCTCCACGATGATCGTCACAAATTCTCTGGTAGTGTGATACCCCTTACAATGCTCCCACACAATCGTCCAAAGTTGTTCCCTTGATATCGAGGACCATGGCTAGCATACACGCAGGCATTCTTCATCGTCGAAGCTTCTTCTACGTCGCCGGCCCCAACATCGAAGATGGCAAGGCTCTCCTCTCGGGCTTGGAGCTTAGAAGGAACAATGCCACAAGAGTGAGGACTACTGCTCGTGTTCCCAATCTCGCCTCATACGTTCCGGATGAAGACCTGGAGCGGGATTGGAGAAGAAAGGATGGAAGTGAATGTAAGTACAACCAAGCGATAGGGTTCCTAGCAACCCGGTCCCCATCTCCAGAAGTCCACAAAATACAGACTCACAACATAATCCAGAGGGCTATGTTACTATGGGATAATCTTAGAACAGTGCTACTTATGGTGTTTATTCGAACAAGGCTTCGGCCCCTTTGGCATACTCTTACACAGTTCAATACTGAGAATGCTTCTTCATCGCCCTTAACTCCTGCTTTCTTCGCCAACCTGAAAACGCCTACTCATGCTTTACTTCCCCCTGGTTCCACCTAACGCTCACATATTCTAGCCCGACTCGTAGTTCCGGCGTCGGCGGGTAGGAAAAGGCTACTGCTATTTCAGCACAAAGTCCGACTGCACCGCAGCAGTATCCCCAGATACTTCATTCACCTTACTATCAAAGAAGATGTACCACAAACTGAAAACCCATCTTGATTCAGCCTCAACCTTGACCCCAAAAAGTGCAACTTTTCCACTAGCTAATCTGACCCAGTGCTGTCGGCTCAGACTGAGATTCCAGATTTTGGCTGAGTGGCAGAACTACTGAGATTCGTGTCAGACGACCCAAAGCATGCCTCAGTGCTTTGTGCCAATCCAACATTCGCTCGTGACGAGCCGTCTGTTACATTTTCCGGACGATCAATCGCAAGATTGCAATGCTCCCCAGGGTAGGAGAAGTCAGCATAGCCTCAGCGTCTCGTTGCATTCATTCGACGTGAGCAAATGGAGTTGCCAGTATTTATGTCTTATTGACAGCTGCATATTCCTATCAGCAGAGCCGACACGGTCTTACGCTCCTGCGCTTCCCGCCTAGCTTGATATCTGTATCTTGTCATGGAAGGGAGGGTCGCTCCCGTCGTCAAGCATATATAGCTAGCGATCTGGAGACGTCGAATGCGAGGGGTTCATGAAAAGCAAGCGCCGCTGCCGGCGTGCTTCCGAGCCTTGGTCTACTGCTACTCCAATCTTCTCTTGCTGTCTCATCAAAGGTCGTGGTCAGCTCCTACCGTTTCTATCTGGGCAAGTCGATCCTATCGCGCACCTTTGGCACATTCAATCCAAACCCTAGACTTTCTTTCGTCCTCTTAGTATAGTTCAAAGCCTCAGGTGCTGTATGTAGCCTGACGAATTTATGAGTTGCCCTTCAAGCTCCTATCTCTCGGCCTCCTCTGCGTCCGTCCATTTCTTCTCCTCACTTCGCGGTTAGCGCGGCAAATCGCTAACATCTCCTCAGTACTTTGAGTAAGGAGGTAAGGTAAAGTAGGTTCTTCCATTCCATCCGTCCCCTGCACCAGGGCATGGACCGCTGCGCCAATTGCTGCGCGGTATGCTTTCATAGTAGTTGATACGTCTCTGCGAATGTCGTATCGCCTTCGACTTTCTTTTCGGTAGCGAGGGCCAGAGCCTTGGTGGATTCTTCCATGTTCCTGTTCGCCATGTGATCTGCCAAACTGTTTCGCTCTTCTCCGGTCTCAAACCGCCAATGAAATGGGGCTTTGCCTGGGACAAGCGAGGAGTAGTCAAAGGTATATAATCTCGGCGCCGGTCTTTCTTGCTTTTTGAGTAGGTCCTATAGCGGACCCAATATTCGGGGTCTCCTCCGGCACGCCCTCATTAATTCTGACGTTGAGACCGAGCGGAGACAGAAACTTCCTGGGAAGGGAAACGTATTGGCTGGAGATCCGATCCGATTAAGTTCTCTAGGGATTGAAGCGTAGTTCACCATAATTAAGCCCATATCTGGTACGGAGTCTGCCATCTCAGCGACCTGTTCCCTGCCCTCCAAAAGAATGATGCTCCGATAGTTGGGATTGAGCATGTCCAATTGTAGCCGTGTCCATAGTTTGGGACCAGCATCTGGAGGCCATGCACGAGGACGTGGAGATGCAGACGGCTCCACCCAGCGCCATCTAAGCTCTGATGATATGAATAAACATCCTAATCTTCGCTCCCAGGGGCGGGTGTCTTAAAAGTCAAAAATCATTTGCATTGTTGGGGCCGGGTATTTAGTTATTATATCATTCTTTCGCCTTCCCCAATAACCCTTCCAAAGTAATTGGATGTTTTAACACCAGCAAATTGATCGTGCCTTCTTTCCATGGACTCCTTGTTCATGATGTAGTCCCGAGTCTCCAATGCTCAGACCAGATAAGATGAGTTCGTAATGCATTCATACCGCAGAGTGAAATAGAGAGAGACCGGCTATGACGCTGGATTGGAAAGGTGTGTCGCCGCCCTTTGTCGGTTTTGTTGGTTTAGACATGGAAGGAAGCGGAATTAGAGTCAGAGTGTGGGAAACGGTTTGATAGGATGGATTACTGAGGTGGCGTAGTCGCAATCGTTGGTGGAGGACTCGGTGCGGAGATAGGAGACTTTGGAAAGGGAGGAACGACTTCTGTAACGCTCTTGTGTTTTGCAATGATCTGCATCTTCCTCCGCAGGGCAGCAAGACGAGCGCGGATACTCTGAACGACTACGATGGAACGTTAGTCAAGACATAGCACGATCGCGATCAATTCACGCAATGAATATACTCACATTTCACGATGGCCTTTCTGTCCTCTGCTTCGACCCCGTTCACAACGTCCTCTTCTGCCTTCGAACCCTTAGAATCCTTGTCTTTAGTTGGGGGTTTCTTTGCGGACGGTTCATCGTCGTCCTCAAGCACAGCTTCAAGCAACAGTATTGCTGTAACGTAGGACCTCTCACAGCCTACGAGATCTTCCCCGACTAGCTCGTTGACCGCAGCCGACTTGCTCATCTCTAACGCCCGATCGTACATGATCTTTTCCGCACTCACGCCCAAAGTGAGCACTATTTGATCTGCTGACGTGCCCATCCCGGCTAAGCTTGATGTCGAGGTATGTTTGTTGGGATGACCAGGGTGCTCGATCGAAAGCTGCTTTTGTGCTTCGATGAGCTTAAGACGCACAAATTCGGCCTTTACAAGGACTTCGTTAAATCGATCCCTGACCCATTGAACGACACTGTTCACTCTGTTGCCAACGGCTGCAGCAGTAGCGGAGCTTGGTTGGGCTCGTGGCGTCATTGATGCGTTAACGATCTCACCTCGACTTTTACGTGCCCACCATGCTCCAGCTATGTCCATCGATCGAGCAAGTAGTGCAAGTGCCTTCACGTACAATACCAAGGCTTCCTCTGATAGTGTGACAATGGCATCAACGGTCAAGCCGTCAGCCTCCGTTGCACTAGGCTCACCGTCACTTTCTTCAGAAATGCGAAGCCCTAACCCTTGTTCTGTTGACGGGGCCAATGGCATGAGCTGCTTATACTTGACCTCTGCGAAACCGTAGACAACATCGCTTCTTGAGGCTGAGTCTTCTATAACATGGACAGCCTTTGAATCCTCATCGAGGGGCACCGGTGCTTTGGAGCTACCTTCGATCATAAGGAGATTACCTTGATTGTGGGGGTAGGTGGGGAACGGACTGTACAGGGGTGGCGATGGGCCACCCCGGGCCAAACTCAGTGGAGGCGAGAATCCCATGCTGAATAGCCTGTTGCCAGCCATGTTAATCGCTTTCGAGATAGCCGAAGTAGCCGAAGAAGGATCGCGTAACCTTCGCTCATAAGAATTCCGACGTTGATGATCCGGTTTTCTCCCTGACACAATTTGCATTGCTCGTGAAGGTGTGACTTGAGCCCCAGTCACTGAATTTGGGGCTCCTTGAGTCGTCGCTCTTCGTACCATGGCACCACGTTGCTCATCTTGATGAGCATCGCTTTTGCCGTATATCCGCGGGCTTGCAGCTAATTCGTCAGCGAAGGCGTTGATTTGTGTTGCTTGCTTGTCTACTACAACGTAGTCTCTTTCGAACGCTACATCCTGTGCGGCACGTTCTCGAGCATCCCTAGCTTCAGCTGCCGCCCGCTGCTGTTGAGCTCTCTCCTGAGACCTTGGGGTACTAGGGGTAAGAGAGTTCCGGCTCGATTGCCGTTGCAAAGCGACAGCTCCAGTAGGCTTCGCACTTTGATTATGCAAGTCAGAGCGAGCTGGAGCAGTGACATGGCTTACCATGCTCGGGCGCCTAGGTTGCGTTGAAAGTTCTCTTGGAGGCCCTTCATCAGCAGAAGCCTGGTGACTTCGTCTCTTGTCGCGCAAATCGCCTATAGCAGATCGAGAAGGTGTGCCAGAGGACCGTCGTTGGAGTTGAGACTCAGCCTTGAGTGCAGCCGTCTGCGGACTGTTTGAGGTATTCCTGCGAGGTGACTGCGATAAGGTACCGGTTGCATCAACTTTCGATGGCTTTGGTGCTGATGCCTCTGCTGTCGAAGGCTCCCTGAGCGGTGATTTCCCTCTCTTATCCTTCTCAGGCTCAGGTTTCGGAAGTTGAGCTGGGCGATCTTCTTCAGCTAAGCCTGGAATTTCATCCTTCACCACCGTATGATTGAAGAAGTCGCTAAAACTCATTCTCTCCACAGGATTCCGCCTCAGTAGAGTCCGGATGACTTTCTTCATCGAATCGCTCAAGTACACCTCTTCCGGAAACTTGATCCTGTCTTCACCACGCTCGATCTTCCGCAACAGTTCTACATGGTTCGAAGCTCTGAAAGGTGGCTTGCCGACCATCATCTCATACAACACGGTACCAACCGACCAAAGGTCTGCCTTGGCGTCGTACTTTTCATATCTCAGGATCTCAGGCGCCATGTACAGAGGCGAACCGCAAAGGGTTTCAGCGAGCGAAGTGGAAGGTAGAGACCGGGCAAACCCAAAGTCTGCGAGTTTCAGGGTAGGGAGTGACTCCACGCCAACCATAGGAGTGAGGGACTTGTCGTGGGCAGCATAGGGGACAGCGTCTGGCTTGGCTTTGGCGTAGAACAAAGGGGAGGGGTCGAGTAAAAGGTTTTGAGGTTTGACATCCCTGTGGATGAAGTTCCTCTGCCGAAGAAACTCCAAGGCACTCGCCAGCTGCTTCAAGAAGTGCCGTACGACGACCTCGTTCAAGCCACCAGCGGCTGGATTGGGATACTTCCTGACTATATCGGCCGTGGTGTCATGTCGCGAGAGCGTATCTCTTTTCTTGATGAAGTATGACATGTCGCCCAGCTCACACAGTTCCATAATGAGATGGATATGGGCAGAGGTTTCTTGGCAGTCGATGAGCGCAACGATGTGGGGATGGTGAAGGTCTTTCAGTATATGGATCTCGGAGTACAAGTTCTCTTTTAGCTTTTTATTGAGCTTATTCATATCAACAGACTTGATGGCGACATAGCCAGGCTTTTTCTAGCACACCCATGGACATTAGCATGGTTCCCTTAAAGAGGTGAAAGTACCAGCAATGAGCAGACACTGGGAAGCCCGGAAGACTCGGAAGCAATGTATATCCCAGATATCCGATGGAGAGATGGCGGAAAGGGTGTGACAGCTACTCACAGACATAGAGCCTTTGTAAACGGTAGCAAAGCTTCCCCGACCAACCTCCTCGAGCCTTCTAAAGCTTCCGACTGCCATTTCGGGTTGTGTAGAGTCTCTAGGCCGCTTCGAAGACGAAGACGTTGGTTGTCTGGACGCCATCGTGACTGGTCAGGCGTTGAGGCCTGGTTCACCTTTCACCTGATCGGTGCCAAGCGCCCGCCTGGACCAGTGTGGTTACCACTCGAGATGTGGATATAAGGTAGCCGTCAATCGGTTATACATTGGCACCTATCGTTATGATGGTGTCGGTGGTTGATGGGATTATGGGTTGGGGTTAAGCAGTTGTCATGCCAGATGCAGGTCGTCGATCATCTCAAGGGGAAGGCTGTCGGGCCATGGTATTTGATAGGCTGGATCGGTCGGCTCGAAGATGCAGGGACCCTTGTGTCGGTAAGGAGAGGTACGGGGCTGCCTTGTATCGCGGGGTACTGTTGTCTCTAGAAAACGGGGCGTGGTGGGAGTCAGGCGCTATTGTTGTATGCAAAGTGGACGTGTGACTCGAGGCGGGATTCAGATATTGATTAGGTAATAGATGGTGGACGATTTACAATGGTGACAACGAGTGAGAGAAGGGTAAGAATATCAGCGATGGTGAATCGGGTGGGACAATCAAGGTTGGACTCAGCATGACTTGTGGTGATGGAAGCCTGCTTGTTCATATTCATTATTTAATACTTTAGTCTATTACCATATCCACTTTAAGAACTATCTATGCTCTGGCCGATAACGTTCCTTATCGGCAGCAACCATCACTAAGGGTCAACGAGAGGCCAAGCTATCTACGATTTTTCACCAACATTGCACCCATGGAAGTACTCTTTGTCCTGTTACTGCTTGTTTGTTGGGATACAGACCACGCTATCCGCCTTTGTCAACGCTTGGCTACCTAGGTCTAGATCTACCTTACCCACCCTTCCGTGTCATGCCAATGCCAAGCGTACACGGTCCACCCCAGAGTCCAACGTACTTCCAACCCTCCCATGATGAGCTTACAGCCGTAAGCTTCCAAGGTAGCGTCTCATCTTACCTACTTTATCTTGATCCTGTCAGGCTACCTCGAATCTTGTCAACGCTTGTGAAGCACAACATTTTTCAACCTGGCTGCCTGCTGCCGCTGCCGCTGCCGCTGCTAGGGACTTGATATCTTGTCCCATGCAAATCCTTGCCAGCATATGTAGCTTATGACTTTCCAATGCCGATCTCTCAAGGCTTTCTACTGATTTCATTGATTACAACTTCCACCCATCGTTAGCCCGAGCATTGCCTCAACGCCATCGCTAAACCGAGCATGTCTATCAATCATATCCTCAACCCTCGTACCAGTAGCCACAAAATGACAGGCACAATGACGTTGTCGTTGCCGCCTGTCAGCACTGCTTCCGTCAGACTTGCCCCTGTGGCGGCAATGGAAGCCTTTCCTAGCGTCATAGCCCATGAATTCCCGCTATCCCCGTGCCAGCCTCCAAGCCGTAAAACCAGCCTTGCCAGACTTAATCCCATAACAACGGCGATTGCAAATGCAAGACTGCCTTCGAGGCTCTTACCACCGCTCCAGCACCATCGCCGGCGTCCATAACGTCGGCCGATGAGGGACGCTGCTGCGTCTCCCATTCCAACGCATACAACCCCACTGATCATACTAACTTCTCGTCTTTGAACATCCCAGCCCTTCCAGGGTCCATCGCCCCTCCTCTCGATAGCCGCAAGGGATAACCAAAGGGGGATTGCGCATCCAATCAAGAGGAAGATGTGAGACACGATAACAGGCCCTCGATGGTCTCGTCCATCAACATACGGGGCCAAGAAATAGGTAAGCGGCTTAGACAATGGAGGTAATTGCGATGCTCGGAAGAGATCAAGTAGAAGGAATATTGCCAGGATGAGTGCGAAAGCCAGAGAGACGAATGTAGGGTCAACAAAGATTGTTGGAAGAAACATGGCTACCATCATCCCATGGAATACTTTCCGGCGTGTATCTACTTCGGCCACAGTACTCAAGCGTGATACGATGGCAAGGCCGATGCCAATGATGGCCAGACAGTAAACGCAAATTAGTAATCTGATGTTGGCCACTCCCAGACCGTCGAGTACTCTTGTTCGGCCGTAGGATTCTGTTGATGCGTAAGAAACCATATTCTTGGGTAAATGTATCCAGCGGTCAAGGTTCCAATTGGTCATCAAGTATCTGAAAAAAGGCACATCACCCAGAAGGTAACCTAGAGCCCAACCAACGGGCTCTTGACCATGCAAGGCAGCGCGACCCACCTGAGGTCTGACAGCGAAGGCAACAACAGCAATGACAATGGCGTATACGTATAGCGCAAAAAGCCACTTGATAACAATCGCTTGTGCCTTGGATAAAGCTCGTAGCGACCATGTCTTGGAGGGTTGAGACTGGGTTGCCTTCTCGCGCTTTACGCTCCCTATCCGAGAGCTGGACCGAGGTGATCCAAGATATGATGGAACCGTGTATCGCCGTTGCCGTTTGTCTATTGCTTCTGATTGAAGCCCTTGCCACACACCTTTAGCTGCTGAACATGCAGCAAGCTTTGTGTCACCCGTAGCTGAGATCGGCGCATTGAGCGGTATCTGGGCCAACTTGTCACCTGCAATTACTTTTGTGCGACGGGTATCCACACTAAGCATCTGACCATGCCCTTTACGTGGAGGAAAACTGAGTAGTTCGTCGGGCTCATTGTCCCCCGAATCGTTGGACTCCTCTGAGCCTGCCGAGGTCAACCCCCACTCACTTAGACGTCCACCAAGAGTGTCATCGATAGCTAGAAGCAATGCGTTCCCTTCGGGAGCCCTGGCATTGGGCCGCCGGAAGCGCCAGCTGGGAATACGTGCCAATGCAACTCCCCAAGCAAGGACTTTCCCGCACAGGATAAAGACGGAAAGACCTCCCGGCCACAGCAGAGATTGTAAGATCACAGTCTGAGGCGACTGAGAAAGTAAAAGCAGGTTAATCATCGCAACAGATAATAATTGCAGTTCTGCTGGTAACAGACTCGTCGTCGTCAAGAATTGCAGCGCCGGCAAAACTGCTTGATGTAATGGGTACAACATCAGCAATTGATCGGTGTCAGAGATACAAGCCTCGTCGTGACCCTCTTGGATCCAAGATTGACAGTCACTCAGAGACCATAGTCGAGAAATCAAGATAGGGACAGCTGATAACAGCCATTGGATGGAGTTATACCACGCAACGTTAGTATTGAACGGAACGATTTTGCTAGGTATCGAAGCTATACTTAAGACAAGGTTAGGTAGTAAAACGGTTGCATCTGCATGCATCAATGATAGTGCCACAAAGACAGGAACAAGTACAGGATACAACAATGGGGCAGGTTCGAAGGCTGCTGGTATGTGTATGTAGAACGGAGATCGACCTCTTGAGACACTGCGGACCTGATTCTCGAACATGATCCGCAGCGGATACAGAACGTAAAGACCTAGCACAACAGCAGCATGGCTCTTCACGGCTGTCGGAGCGTGATATATTCCAAAGTCGTTCACCATGAAGGACTTCTCGAAGCTTCCCCCAGCATATGAGTGTAATATCCGTGCTGTATCACTCATACAGGCAACACAGCCAACAGCACCGAGTAAAAGTGTTTCCGAGACCCTTCGTATCAATTCTGCTCTCCGTCTTCGCGCGAATTTCTCCCTGATCTTGATCGTCTCTTCATCATTCCCGCGCTGGTTCTGCAAGCTTTTTCGACTTTTCGGCCAATTCTTAGCCTCTGATGTTCGCGACTCCTCATCCAGATATGAAGGCGTTAGCAGCGGGCTTGCTGTACCAGTTAGATTAGCGCCTTTGAGACCTTTGCGAGGCCTGTTTGGTGGAGCTGGGAGACCCAAGAAGGTGGCCCCCCTCTCATCATCTGCCTCAGTACCACTTTCGCTGGGTGACGAAGAATCCTTCCGTCTCTTCCGATAGTCGGCATCAAAATATGTCGGTCTTGATTCTGGAATAGTAGGCTGAGAGGTTGTGGTTGGGGAGAGCGACGATGTTCGGAAGTGATCGGAGAAAGTGGCTTTGAGCACATTTTTTCGCTCCCTTTGATATAGCTGCGGCGAGCTTGAAAGCCCTTGGGTCCTCTCTGGCGGTGTGTTCTCGCTATTGTGGATATCCAACAGAGCTGCTTCATTGCCGGGCATGTCGGTCCCTTACAGCCTAGTTAAGCAAGATGGAAGATCACGACAGCTTCGCGCTGAATGTTGCAGCTGCATCGTAACTGCTAGGTCTTATCGCGAGCTCCCGAAGCTTGTCCCTGAATGTGCCTACATAGCGAGTACTATGGTGGGTGGTTGAATTCCTCGCGGCTCAAATCCGTGCGTACCCGAGAGCGCTAAACCTATTGAGATCGCACCTACAAACCGGGGCTGACTTTGTGATCCAAATGAACCGGAGGACCTCACTAAAAAGCAAACAAAACATAATATCTGAAGATGTATTGTTAAAAATTGTTTTGCTTAATAACGCAAGTAACATGTAAAATATTGATGCTTTTGAAACTTGACAAAAGAGACAAATACCTATTGGCTTGCTCTATGGATCTTGTCTTCTGGAAGGAGATTATCATATTTCAGCAATCCTCGGCGTGGACTATTGATTCAAGAAGCTACTGATTCTAGACGCGTACGTGGTAGGTTCTATCGAGACAATGGCCTTCCTCGATCTAGAAACTCAGGTCTCTATCTTATTGCGAATGACAATCCCCGCCCCCAATCTTTGTGCAGCGGGTCCCCAGACAGACCTACAGGGTATCACCTGCATGGAAAGTTCATTGACGAGCTCCGGCCGAGGGGTATAGATCCTCGCATCAAAGTCTCCAGCTCTCAGTCTCCCGTCGAGCATTTCCAATATCTTGGTCTGGAATTGTGTCTCTGATGCGGTATCCTCCCACGCAATGGAGATGTAGGAGAAGAGGTGCTGGACCGCAGGCGTGGAATCATCTTCATATGCGATCCCAGAACTTTGCCACTCGATGTCGCAGCCACGTGGTAACTCGTCGACTTGGACAGCGAAGAATTGTGGAGCGTTGTGCCACGTTGGGTATGACGACCTCTTGAAATCAGGAAGGTTCTGGCATTTCGACTGCACCTGGACCAGACTGCCCAAGCCACCATATCTCAGATCCCAGACATCTAGACCCCCAAGACTATGGTAATCTTCTTCTTCGCCTGTAAAGTCCCATGTCTCATACTGATGCATAGCCTCCCAAGTCTTCCACGCCACCATCGCTTTTCCATGGATATCGAGATTCCCGGCTATGAAAGCAGTGGCGTCCGTCCACCAGCTGACATTCATAGCTTTTCCAATTCTCCATAGATGTTGCAATGCCAAGCACGTTCGTTTCTGGAACAACTCCATACCTGTACTTGGTGCTACATTATCCCCGTCGTCCTCTGCCCGCAATATCTCCATCGATGCTGGTACAAGCGGTATTTGTCCTGCAACATATACCAGTCGAATATCCATTCTGTCTTGTTGTAATGGCATCGACACAGCTTGCGAATATGGCCCTATGTTTGCAGGTGCCCAATAAGATCTTGATTGCACATGAAGTCCTTCTCGAGATGCGATATCTAGACTAATGACAAAGGACACCATTACTTGCACACCTGGTGGTAATGTATTGCCACAGGCTACTGTCACCCGCGCAGGCGGATTTGGCAAAGTGAAGAGCCGTCCATAGGCGTCATTTACGGACACGAAATCAGCCATTGTACGGAGAAGAATGGTCGTGAAGACGATACTGTCGGCATCCGAGATGTTGTGCGCTAACAGTATGTCCATCACCATCGAATTGATAGCCAACATCTGCTCGCTTGCCGTGGTATCATTCAGTGGAGCGGTAACATTAGAAAAGGTGAGACAGGACTGATTCTTGAGTACCACAGGTTTAGCTTCCCATGCCCCGTTCTCGGATGTATACTGCACAATTGATTCTGGAATGTTAATGTTCAAGGCTTCAAATCCGGTATCCCATACCCCAGGCATTCGGATTTTCCTATTCCATCCAGCGCCGTCAGTAGGTTCATTGTCATCGTGCCTCGTAACCACTCCACATCCCTCACGAAATCCAATCCAAGCCTCTCCCCCTCCGCCTTTTCCGGTCCACATATCTTTCGGCCGCACCTCAACACGTCCTTTCCAGAACCCTCTCGGTCCGTCAACCACCAGCGTCTCATACTCACCACCTTCTCCAAGTACACTACCGCCGAATCGATCTACTCCCCTTTGCACCCGTTTTCTTATCGTTGCATCCATAAGGTTACCCCACAGTAGCTCCTCATCCAACCCTCCAGAAGCAACCTTCACAACGCGAACGTCGAAGCCGGCAGCTGCCAGATCGTCTAGCAACCCCCCTGGCGATGGTGGCGGAAGGGAAGGAAATTGCCACAAAAACGTCAGAGGAGTAAGGTTAAGACGTCGAGTTACAGACTCAATCCGAGTTCGTTGGTAGGTGGAGAGGATGGCGCCCGTGCATACAGCGTTTGCCATTGGATGAGCAGCCTTGACTGTCTCCAACAGAGGCAGTAGACTTTCAGTCTCATCTTGACAATCTCTAATTATCAATCTTCCCGAGGCGCCGGAAGGAGTACCTCCTGGCGTAGCGTGATAGTCCTTTGACTGGTTTAGGGCCGAGCCGAGTATCTCCTGACGGTACAGCGGCAGACCGAGGGCCTCGGAGTACAATGGTATTACAGCGTGGCCTGCCGTTTGGTACATAAAGCTATTCTCGTCTTCAACATCATCCTCAGGAGATGATACTGCAGGAGGGTAGAGGTTGGCAAGGGCGATGACACGATGGTTGTTCGCTAAGCAGTGTAGCAGCGAGAAAAACGAGTCCTTGCCCCCCGAGATGAGCCCAATCACATTCAGTGACTCGGAGCTCATGGCCATGTTGAAGGCAACAATTGAACGTTTTGCGACAATTCTTACGCACTTGAGGTCGAGACAACACGTTCGAAAATTCAATAGCTGACTGGGACTTGATGGTACTTGCCGATATAGGAGCAACTGTTATCTTAGTACTTCATTCACGACTTTCTAGGATATAGCGAGTCATTCATTTCCTTGTCAACCAAGTCCATCAGGCCTTGGAGATTGATATTGGATGGCTTCACAGCTTGGATAGCAAATAATGGCTCTCCAGCGGAGCTCTCCAACGCTACATAACAGAAAGACATAATATTGATATGTGATGAGGGGGACTCAACAGACTCGAGCTCTGGCTTTGTTTTCTCCGTGCGAAATTATGGGACCAAGAGGAGCAAAGCCCAACGGTCACGAATGCGTGGCAGAGGATCTCTGGAATCTGCAAGTTATCAGGAACTGGATCAGTGTACGGAGGTTAATTATCAGCACCTACTGGTAGCCGTCAAAACATTCTCAATACCGCTTAAATGGACTTTAGTGAGCTAATTCCGCCCGCCAAGACTCTTATCCTACTCCGTACTTCATGCTTTTGGCCTCTGCTTGAATTCCGTCGTAAGCTTAGCTTCAATCGTGCATATCTTAATAGTAAACTCGGATAAACATGACAAAGACGGTGCATATCAGCTCAGCGAGCCAGTTCAACAGCCTCCTCCAGTCCTCCACCATTGTGGTCACAGACTGTACGTCTTCTTGGCCCTCGATCCCTCCCATCTGGGAACTCCTTTGCTATGACACTCGGAATCTTTTACGTGCTGACTCGAACTCTACAGTCTACGCAGATTGGTGTGGGCCATGTAAACAGATCGCCCCTATCTATGAGCAACTCTCGGCCCAGCTGTCTCGGCCGAATAAGATCACATTTGCCAAAGTCAACACGGATCAACAAAAAGAGGTTGCAGAAAAGTATTCGGTTTCGGCGTCAGTATATCTGCTCCCTGGACTGTCTGTACATTCTTTCAAAGCTATTCTAGCGGCCTTTCAAAGGAGACAATCTCAATGGAGGTGCTGCTGAACCAGCGATGAAGGGAGTACAGGCAGTCGCTGGGTATATTAAGCTTACCTCGTGGTTGTCAGTCTACCCACCTTCATCATCTTCAAGAATCAGCAAATGGTCGAGAGTATCAAGGGGGCTGACCCGAGGAAGCTACAGACGGTGGTAAAGAAGCTTTCAGCGGAAGCAGACTCAGATGGTGCAAATGGGTTCGGCGAATCAAGCGGCAGCAGACCGACATGGTCAGCTGCCACTCTTCCAAAGGGATACACCGACGTGACAGACCAGGTAGATGTACGTGGCCTCGACCTTTTGAACTCAGACAGCGAATGTGGTACTGCGAGGACACTTTTTCATGGCAGCAAGCCGTCTTCACTGGCAACTGGCAAGGGTAAAGGAGAAGTAGGTGGCGAGGAGAGCGCAAAAGACTGGGTGGAGAGCGACACTGACGAGCAGCTGATGCTATTTCTTCCCTTTATGTCGACGCTGAAGGTCCACACTCTTCACATTACATCGTTACCGCCAAAAGACGACGAAGATGCTCCAATGCGACCAAAGACGCTACAGATATACTCTAATCGGGCACACGTCCTAGGGTTTGACGAGGCTGAGGACTTGCCGGCCACACAGTCGATCACATTAAGTCCTCGGGACTGGGACGAGAAGACAGGGACTGCCAAGGTTGAGTTACGTTTCGTCAAATTTCAAAACGTTACGTCCTTAGTGATATTTGTTGTAGATGGGGAGGGGAGTGGAGATAAGGTCCGGGTTGATAGACTGCGGATTATAGGAGAAACAGGAGAGAAAAGAGATGGCAAGATCGAAAAAATGGGGGACGACGCGTGATAACACCATGTTCACGATTACGAGAGATGAGGCATTCAGTGGCATACACGCTCTTTCAATCGAGAATAGGGATTTGCTTTTTTCACAATTTTGGATGGCAAATCCTAATGATGAATGCTTGTATACGGAGCGAAGAACATGTCTACGTTCGCCATTAACCTCCATCTGTAGGTTTTGCGCCCCCCCCTCATGTCTTGCCTCGCAAATCCTTCCAGGATGCCCCTCCATCAGCGACACATTTGCATACAGCAACGTCCTAGACTCAGCCGTTACCAACGCAGGCTCCCTCTTGCAGACCTATGCCCTTTGTTTCCATGATATGTTCAATCTTCACCCACGACTCTCCCATGCCCACTTTCGAGGATGTCGAAGGGATCGGCAGAGACTACCAGGCTAGACGGACGTGCAATTCTTCATTCTGTGGCATGACTGACGCTGGAATACATCACTGGAAAGATGCAGCAGCAACACGGAGTCAAGCCGCCGCACGAAGAAGAAAAGAAGAAGTGTGAGGAACGCAAAATTCTGATCATAAGCTCTGTTGGCAGGGCTGAGCTAGGTGCTGGTCTAGCTAGACGGGGGTGGCCATAGCGATGCCTTTTTCACAAAGAACAAATTTCTCCTTCGCCTTTGATCTTGTTCATGGCTGGTGATGAACGATACGTAACGTATCGAATATCATAATAGGAAGAGAATGACTTGCTCTTTGAGCTGGATGATCTCACGATGACACGTTCTGAGGCCAAATTTCATATGCCGCAGTGCACACTGTGTCTCAATCCCAGATTCCAACTTAACTCCTCCCCCTCTGAAACTCCCTACTATGACTCCGAATATGGGTAAAGGTCGGTATGATTGGAAAAGGAATGTATCATGGTTCTGAAGGCAATTTATGGGGTCTCAAAATATTGGTCGATGGGGGTGATACTCGAAGAAGCATGTCCATGACATCTGATGCCGCCTCCCTTCATATTGCTCTTCTCATGTCGTTCGAGTCGAACGCTAAAAGTTTCCAACAGAATAAGGTGCCGGCTGCTTGTTCACATTTTGGTCCTCGTCTTACTATGGGGAAGACGGCCTTCAAGCAAATGCCAATAGTAAGGGTCAGTAATGATGTCGCTAACATAATGTAGGCCATGTATCATATGTTGTATGCTTCCTATGGAGTGATTGTTTTGAACAAACAGTCTGAGTAGCAGGTCTTCACGGTTGATTGCTCAAATATTCCGCCAGCCTTCCCACCAGCAAGATAAGCTCCGTGTCCAACGACAGCCCGATCGGGATTGAGACGAGTCGCCACGCTATAAAGGTTGTTAAGGAGGTCCACATTGGTTCAGTGTCCCAGATGGATCGGATTCGGTTGCTGCGGTAACCCCGGAAGTGTGAAAGCATGTCGCGGCATATTTCCCAGCCATAACATGATTGTACTCGAGGCCGCCGATTTTATTGCACTCCATACTTGGTCCATGGCAGACGCATCCCGCTACATTGCAGAGTCCTTCCATGTCCCATACCTCCACTGGATGAGCGCCGTCATCGAACTCGATCGCTATGACTTCGCCCGAGTCCAAGGTATGGGAGGGTTTCATACCAATGCCGGGTGGGTAATGTCTCTTATCTTGAGGGAGTCCTGTAAAGCATACTGCTTGCTTATTACCTCCGTTAGCGATAAACAGACGCTTCGTTGGGGCCGCCTACATAGAGCGTGTCTCGTTTTGTCATTGAATGAAAGGCTATACGGTCCACCTCGGATGGACGAGCTTGGACGATTGTGTGAAGCAGTAGGAGGACCATAAGGTCTGAGGCCATTGTCCAGGTCAGACGCACCATCTTGTCCCCAATGTTCTTAATCAAGTATTCCGCACAGACCAACGACTTGGTGAGGTTGTACAAGTTCGTAGGACCCAACTTCTGATGTTTCTGTACCTAGCTCATTCGACAACATTCATATAAAATCCCGGATTCCACTTATTCTTTTTCGTCAACGTCTCCGCAGAATATAAAAACGTGACCTGCATTTCTCCACAAAGCACTACGCTCCTTGCAGTACCTCTATGGAGTAATATCGGCAAGATCTATTACCCTGTAAGCTTCCATCAACCATTAAGTTGGCAAGGCAAAGGCGGAAGAATAGTAGGCTACGGTCGCATCACGCATATTAAGGATCGCCACAGAAGCTTATGCTCATTGGAGTCGCATCTATAGCTGTGGTCCATCGACTCGCTTGTCCGTTTTGGCATCCGTGTAACACGAATGCCTTTTGAGGTACAAACACTCAAGGGTCATGGTCGGGCAACCCGAGTAGGAGAGAAGATGTCCGTGTGCGTGGAGTTTTTGTGGCAGACTTGCGAGGGGCTTGTGAGCGAGATATCGTGATCATCATCCATGTGTTCTTGTACAGGTGAAAGTAATGTTTAGTGCTCCTCATCCTTTTCATGCTCAAACACGGCCTTACCACAGATGCGGTGGCCCAACAAGCCTCAGCGTATATGGGGACAAATGCATCATTGGAACTGGGCAAGCGACTTTGCCAAGATACTTCACCAAAGACGAATGCGTGCACATGCGTAGTCCGTGGATATCGTTCTGCGTCACAGCAGTAGTGAGCAACCTCAGGCTCTAGGATCAAGGGCAGTGAGCTTCGACGCCTTCCGTCCATACCAACTTGCGCCATGATGAGAGATCACCATATGGCTCTGTCGACGCAGATCGTCTCCCTCTCCCACGCTCACCAAGATGGTCAGGTATCTACTCCGTACAGACCTGACAATGTACTATGGACAATGGACAGCCACCTCTAGCGCCGACTGCATGGCATACCTGCAAGCCGTTTGCGCTCGACCGACGTTCACGCGTTACGCGCACCTCTCACAAAGGCCAAGATTCCTGTTAGTGATCGACAAAGGTGATCGTTAGGTACACCCACCAACATCCCGCTTTTCTTCCCCTCAGGATGTTCGGAAAGGCTTCTAGCAGGTTTCAGGTCTTCAGTGCTTGCAATAATCTCCTACCTTACTGACCATAACGGCCTCGTACACGGTATCCATACTGATATGGCACCGTCTATGAGAATTTTGGTAGAAGTAGTGTGTGGTCTAGCGGTAGGTACGACCTTGTTCCCATCGGGCCTTATCATGAACAGCCAGTCTGACAAAGTGTGGGCTTTTGAAGACTTCAGTCCGGCGTTTTGGGACAAGCCTCAACAAGCCATCAGGCTTAACGAGTGATCCGAAGGCCAGGTCCGGCGCTTTGACGGTCCGGGATTGCCAGCTGTATCTCTGGGATTAATTGCTTTGGACTCTTCAATCGACGATTGCGAATTCCGCGTGGTCCACTACTCAGAAAATCAGAATTACCTCAAATTCTGCTGGTTCACTGGTAGAAGTTGTGGACTGGCGGGTACCTGCATCTGGTATCGATAGTGATTAGTGACAGGTCTAAAGATATCCCCCAATTAGACGTCGTCCTCACGACTTTTGGTGATCCTCATCTACTAGTAAATTGTTCAACTCCCTTCCAAGCCCAGATCTGCAAGCCTATAGCCTACGATTCGTGAGTCTGCTGGTGCTGCGAGAGAAACTTTGCTTGACTCTATGGCCTCACATTGATGGATTCTGAAACTTCGTAGAAACACCGTCCAGCCCGCAAAATTACGTTTCCCCCACACTCAGAGCCGAATGGTCATGTTTCGACCCATGCGTTCAGGCTTTCTATCCCCCTTGCCGTCCTCCACGTGGAAGTGGAGAACTCCAAGTGCCTCTTGGTCAAAGCTTTGGTGGGGCTCTCGGCTGCATCCACGCTTTAGAGAAGTTTGTCATCGCCCTCAAAGAGTCGAAAGCCAAGATGATGGAGAATTCTCGGCTACACCTGTCTAGTAAATCATACGTTTTTGTCCGCTCGATGGGGCTTTCTTGAGCAACGTTAAAAAGTTCCGAGAAGACCTCTTGGGTATGATCTACAATTCCGAACCAGCAATCTAAGGCCAGTCTGATGTCAGATCCCCGCCCCTGGCATTGCATCGGGCTAGTGGAGAAGCCTTCAAAGCTTCTGACATTGCTTCGGCGAATTTTGTTGGCTTGACGAGGGTCACTAAGTCTGGTGGCTGGTGGGGAGAGCAGCCGGCCCGTTGACCCTAGATTGATGAAATTGCTTTTGGCTGCCAGATTCAGACAAGGGATATACAGATCTTAAACTCTCACTCAAACTCTCGACCGGCCAAGACAGGACCGAGAAAGCAATGAGGATTTCCGTGTTAGATTATGGAGAGCGCGGAGTTGGAAGTTGCAAGCAGCACGAGTGTTATCCGGTGAAGACCAATCTCACGCAAACGTTTATCGCTCGCTCCCGATGTTCTGGAAAGCTTTTACGTTTTCCCCAGGCAGAGTACCTGCGCCGTACCTGCATTAGCCCGGCCATCTTCCCTGTCTGCCCCGATTGGCGTTCTTCTACCTCCAGCACCTTAGCAGGGGTGGCGCATGGCCAAGACTCTGCAAGACCCTGCAAAACCCGGCCAATGAACCGTGGTAGAGCAGAAACTAATGCAGCGTGACGGAGCGAACGGCAGGACTCATGGGATCCCGGATCCTGTAGAGCAGCGAGACCGACTTGAACCTTTTGGTCGTAAAGCACTTGCCACCAGACACTGGTGTGAAGCACTATTTTTAGTCTCACTTTGTGCCAATGTACGTGGTACAGAGAGTTGTGCAAGCTAGCTTTCAGCGCATAAAACTCTGCACATCGTGGTGAACACCGTACGCGAGAAATGCGCCGCTCAGATGAGGCGGGTATTACTCTTGGTGGTGTGGTGAACATAGAATCACGCAAGCTTCGCTGGTATTGCCGCAGGCTGGCGCAATCCATACTACGGCATCAAAGAAGAATCAATGGCGAGGCCCAGCAGCGAGTAATGGTGGTACGTGCAAAAGGACCGAACACTGGGAGTTGCACAGTCCGCTTCTGATGAGAAAGTTGACACATCTCGGTGCGAGATATACGCGCCGTACCAATAATGCTGTGGTTGCGCATCTGCTGACCCCGCACCCTGCCGCACCGCACAGATGCTGCCTGCTGGAGGTTTCACGGCATCGAAAGCGGTTCCGATTTTGTGAGATACATGGGAGCACGGTTCAGCGAGGAGATATTCGGACGAAGTGCAATATCTACAGACTACCGGTACCTCGCAGGAACGCGTATTGTTCTGGTCCTTCTGGAAGTCATGAGAGCATTGCGCGCCTATGCGCTGTCCAATGCAAGGCCGACTTATACAGATGGAACACCTTGAGGCACGCGCAGGAGACCAATCCTATGCATCCTACTCGTACGGTGCATATCGATAAGTGGAGGCAATCGATAAACAGATCTCCATGAGTGTTGGCCATCCACATGCTGCTGAAGGCACTCGTCCGCTGATTTGTTTGCTTGCGATGATGCCAAATGTCTTGTCTTGCTTGCTGTGCCAATCAGGACCTGTCGCAATTGTAGACAGATACAACGATTATCAGGTTCCAACAGCAGCGCATAAGCTGATCTGTTGGATGTATCGTGCTATCGTATCCTCTCGTCACTTATGTGAGACGGTTACGTGCAGGTGGTGAAGTGCTGAGCCCCGCCATCGGCATGCATCCCTCGTCAGCCGTAGATCCCTTGCCTCGAAGGAAAGGCAGTCTCTCGGCGGAGGTGTGTGTGGCCCAACTGCCAGTCAGATCTTGTGCAATGTGTGCTTCAGGTGTGCTTCAGACTTCAGCGCAACTCTTTCCTGCCTTCCTCCCACCAGACGCAAGTTGATGCCGCTTGCTTGCTTGGTTGGATCTCACGGTCGGTCGCAATTTCCCACTGCCTCAACCCACTCAAGACAATCATTCCCAATCCAGAATCCCGAGCTAGTTCATTCGTCAGCCATCCATGGTGCACGATTAGTCGCACGCTTATTCTCTTACGCTTGCTGTTGTGTCAGCTGGAGTCTCGAGTGGTAGATGATGCTTGAAAGCGGCGTTGGAACTTGAGCTGGGGATGCTTTTGGCACACGGGCTAGCGCATGCGACCGGAGCAGTATTGACTTGGGTGGTCTGCGCCATCACATCCTCCCGAATGCCTATACGATTGATCCGTCTCCTGCTCTAGGCTCATTCTGTCTCTAGCCCTCTTAGCCCATCTCTCCATTTTCCTGGTCTTTCTCGCCTAAGTGGAGAACAGACCTTTGGTGCAGATTCGGTCAGCGTTACTTTACCCGCCATGTGCCCTCCACATTCTTTTCTTTGCTCTCCGTCAACAGGTTTATCCTCTTGTCGACATTCACCTGTTCTCTTTTACTAACCCTCTTCTTTGTAATTTTCCTTTTTGAGATTCTTGATCCAGGGCTCTTTCATTACGTGCCCATTTCAACTCTCACAGTCACTCATTCGGCACATCTGCCTCCAACCATCTGCAATCGATTAGAAACGGGCCCAAGTCGAACAACTATAGACCTATTAGACAGAGGCTGCATCCTACAGCTCTGTTGTCCATTCACTCCTTCAGGCCCAACTCTTCCAGCCTTTTCAACCAAGCATATTCCCCATCACGTCTCGAAGGAAAGAACAAGAAACGAACCCATTATCAATGGAGAATAAGTCAAGCATCAGCAGTACGGTCTTCGATAATGGAAGGGAATTTGGCCGGACGCTGACATTACCTACTTCAGACAATCATAATCACCGTCACTCAGCCATGGATTCCTCTCAAACAATGCACCCTCAGGCTATGTGTCAATCATCATTTTTCTACTACAACCCAGAGCCAAGTGCGGAACATAGACAACTCGGCCATTTCACTCCTCATCCGGCTGCCGTCCAGGATGGTATATCAATGCACCCTTACCAACAGCAGACATACTACCCCGATATGATGCTGCAAGGTCAAGAGCCGATGATGTACCCACATTTGCCTTCTTCAGGTCCCCAAATGTACATGCAACGGAAGCCAATACTAGCAATGACCTCTCCACGTCCCACGAAACCAGCCTTTCTTTATCAGTATGAAGGCCTTCCGTTATCTGTTGATACCGAGTGCAGCACCCCAGATGTGTACGTTTACCCGTCAACACCACCGCTTTCCGCCTCTGGGAGTACCAGCAGCAGCCCGCCATCGACCTGCGGTGTAATACCGACACCAGTGACTCGAGGGTTCATGGGTCTCGACAATATTGAGGGCGTGAAAGAGGGGTGCGAAGGTGATGTTCAGAGTGAGATCCTCGCTGGCGGGGATTGGACTCGATGCTGTTCGCCACCCTTGACACCTGGTATGTTTTGCAGTTCTTTATTCTGTCCTGTTCTCGCTCACATCCGACTCCTCAAAAATTTCGTTGTTGGAAAGGAAACGTTTGTCGTTCATGCATTCTGAGAAATAAGCCCGCGCTAACAATTATGTCATGTCCGTAGTATTTATTCACCCGCCCGCGGTAATGGCGAGCCAAGCTTCCGACCTCCTTTCCATCAACTCCTGTCCTTCGCTTTCACCTTCACCTTCACCAGCACCACGCTCCATCCTCTCCGATACCGACTTTGATTTCTGTGATCCTCGAAATCTTTTAGTCGACGCCCAAAATTGTGGCCGTATCACGAATGCGGTCGACTTTCCGTCTTTACCCACATTGTGTTCAGGAGATGACGATGAGCACAAGGTGATTCTCCAAGGGAATCTCAGCTTACTCAAAAAAGAGGCTCAATTCTGCAAGCCGTTTGAGTGCATTTCCGCTGCTACTCTGGGCGGTCTCCCAGCTTTCGATACCTTCTCTGATCTGGACTCTGAGAACGAGTTTGTCACAGACCTTGCCAGATTCTCGCCCTCAAACAACACCGCATACCCCGGCAACAAAAAGCAGCGTCTTGATCTCATTGCTTTCGACGACGAAGAGTTCCTCAGCGAAGACAGCTTCGAAGATTTTGACGAGGCTGAGCGTTTTGCATCTGCCGGACTTCCAACACCCCCTGAGTCACGTCGTTCATCGGAAGACTCGTCCGCCAAAATGATGAAGCCCGCCAAGAAGGGCGTTCAGGCCAAGAAGCCAGCTAAGAAGGCCCACGTCCACGCCGACTTGTCCGATTCCGACCCCAGCGTGAAGTATGAGGCCCACTCCCATGCAAATGACTCATCGGCCGAGCAAGAGGCCGATGCTCAGGAGAGGTCGTCAACTCGAGATAGCACTGCCGCTCCATCGGACGGCAATGCCGCAGGGTCCAGCACCGACACTGCTGCAACATCTGTGCAGCCGATTGCTCGTCGCGGTCGCAAGCAATCATTGACCGATGACCCCTCCAAGACCTTCGTTTGCACTCTTTGCTCACGTCGCTTCCGTCGCCAGGAACATCTCAAGCGTCATTATCGTTCCCTCCACACTCATGATAAGCCATTCGAGTGTCATGAATGCGGCAAGAAGTTCTCTCGTAGCGACAACCTTTCACAGCATGCTCGCACTCACGGAGCTGGTGCTATCGTGATGGGTGTGCTCGAAGATGGTGAACTACCACCGACCGAGACCGGAAGCCCCATCGACCATACCGACGCTGGCATTCTCGGCAACGTCCTTTTCGAAGCTGCTCAGGCTGCCGCTGCCAACGCATCAAGCAGCTCCTCATCTAACGGCAGCTCACACCGAGACAGCCTCTCACCAGCACCATCCACTGAGAACACGACGCAAATGAAGAAGCGAAAGAGGGAAGACTAGATGGTGGCCAGATTTGTACCATAAATGTTTAACACGACATTACGATGCGATGGACATGGCATTGCTCATAGGCCAAAAGTGTCGCTGCACTTACAAAAGGGTCTTTTAAACAGGCGTTTGCACGAGAATTAGCGAATTTAAGAGATGGGGCTACTCGTGGCCGCCAGTGGTGTTCTGTGGTACTTATTTTCTCTTCAATTGTAAACATATTTCTCTGGTGGCTTTGGGATTGTTGAATACGTTCCTTGTACTTTACACATTTCGCTAGCCAAGACGCTGTGTGCCGGTCACTCTGCTGATTGTAGCTTGCATATGGACAAAGAAACTGTACAACATCTGCACTTTGGAAACCTGATGATTTTACCTGTACTACCAATCACCCAAAATTCACGGTATGTGTTGTTCCAGACAACACTATGGTCATGAGCAGCTCAGACACCAGTAGGAACAGCAGTGATTTCCTCGCTGGTGGCTTTTCCGGTACCAATGCGGGAGTATCATTGAGGATCTCGTCCTTACGATATCACGTGACAATCTTATACGAAAGCCACCATACGTATTACGCGCACAGCAAGGACACGAAATCAATCCCTGCCTCCACGACCTAATCTTCAGGCTTTCCAAAACTTGTCCGTGGACCCAAGAGCTGACCCAAAAGGTGACCTGCATTCTTCAAGGAATGGCCCGACCCAGCTTGCATGAATCTTCGCGCGCGCTAAGGGGCATATTCCTACTCTTCGATGGCCTCTCACCATCAGCAGTGTCCCACTTCGAAAGCTCCATAATGCAGGATCTGGTGCTGCTATAGCACACCATAGCCACTGCGGGACCGTGGCGGCGACGTTTCAATGCTTCCATGCTGTAGAGAAGTGGTTGGCTTAGCAGGTCTGTAGCTTGAGAGCATGTGGTGCATATGAAGCATCACATGCAGATAATGGGCGCAACGCGCTGAGCTATCGCCGCTAGAGGTATGCCCTATGTCCTGATCTGAAAGAATAAAGAATAGCTAGCATCGATGCCTGCAAGATCAGAGCCAATGTGTCAAGCGTTTCGCTGTATCGCTGTATGTTCGTCACGGATTCATGCAAAAAGCTAAAGGCCAGCACAAAGTTTTCACTAGATCCGGTGTCCTATATCAAGCCCCATGTCACAATTCATACGTCCTCAGCCACAGCAAATGTGACCCGTAGCCAAAGACTGCAGCCCTGGCATCCGGTAACGATCTCTCCGTGTTCTGCGCTGGCCTCAAGTTCCTCTTCCGAGAGAATGTATGCCTGTTCTCTCCCACATCGACAGCTGCCGTACCAAATACCTTCGTGGTCGTTGTAGGAAAGGTCGTCTAGGTCGACCGTCTCCAGACCTGGGTGCGAGGTTCGGGACACAGTGGTGGTTGTAGAAAGCTTCAGAGCTCGTAGGCGGTCATAATCGGAGCGAACTTTAGGGTCGACGAGTGTCTTGTAAGCTATTGTGATCTGGTCGACGCTATGCTTCGGTTTCGAGTCACAAGCGAGAGTGGATTTGTCGGGGTGGTGAAGGAGGAGGGCGCGTCGGTATGCTAGCTTGATGTCTTTTTTGTTTAGATCTGTTCCATCCTCCTTTGAGCTAGGAAGCATCAGCACCTCGTAGTGGTCTTGCTCATAAGTTCTCTCTGGCATGACCGTCGGCAAAGGATGGGATGAAATGTAGTTGGCTTAACCAAGACAAAATTAGCATTGTGGGCGGAGCTTGGCCTTAGGTTGACACATCTAGGAATCGCCTCTCTCGGGACCCAGACTTGATACTTCATACACAAGCATACAACACATATGTCCCTTGTTACAGAAGGATCAAATAAAGCCTAGTGCGGCTCAACGTTCTCAGGGTCCTTTCATTTTTCCCCACGTTCGATCCGCTGCAGGGATCCAATCCTGACGTCGATTTCTTGATTCCTTGGACTTGGCAGCTTCTTGTACACTTCAGGTTTTGCGCTCCCAACTAAAGTACGTCGCTGTCTGATGGGTATTGGCTCTTTGGTGTACTTGGCCAGGTATCATATTGCTGTTCCATAACACTTCTACTGACTTTCGTCTCCATGGATGTTTTGTCCACATGTTCATATTGTAGCTTACTCGAGCTTGGAGCGACTTCCCAAATATCAATGTACTAGAGTGGTTTACTACAATGTCTGGTCACGACGACTTTGACGAGAACGCCGCGCAGCGGACAAACAATGCATCTTACACACCTCGTCACCCCGTACCTACCGTTCAGCGATATCAAGGACGAAAAGAAGAACGGCAAGCAGAAGCAAATGCTCAAGTACCTCACGAAGTAGCGGAAGAAAGCAGAAAAGATGGCGAGAATCAAGGAATCCTTCAATCTACAAAAGATTTCCTTCACATTGGTTCATCTTCGAAAGTTGAAGCCATTGACGAAGAACATCCCTACAGGAGTGCCAATCGCAACCTTGAGACTCCTGCGGACCAACAAAACAGCGCCCTAAACGACCATCGTGACAGCATTGGCAATGAACAGGAACCGACAGCTGATGGAACGAAAGGGGACCGAGGCCCCTGGGACACCTCTGAGGCATCGGGTAATACATTGGACCCGAAACAGAAAAGGAAGAACATGAAGCACATGAAACGAGATCATGCTGCACGAGAAGTCACAGACCCTGTTACCCATTTGAGGGTCATGGTTCATGATACAACAGATAAAGAGCTAAAGACTGTACCTGAGAACGTTCCTCCTCCGGATACCAATCCTCGAAGCGCCACAGGAACTAGTGCGGCCTCAAAAAGTAGGACTCAGCTAGATAGTGAAACCAATGAACAACAGGTCCAGCACAGTGCTATGGAAAAGCTCTTTCCACCGCCCGGCTTTGACGCGAGCCGGGATGAGATTGCTGGAATCTATACTCTCGCTATGTCTGTGGGGATGGGCACCATCCTTGGCTCAACTCTTGTAGTCCTTATCGGAATCCAGGTCTTTAGTCGAAGCACCGATGATACAAGGTCATGGCTGAATCTGGCTGCGTCATCATCTTTGCTCGTCTTTATCGTTGGATTCGTGGGTAGCGGGGTCATTTGGTTCTTGCGAGGCTGGATGAATAATAGGATCAAGGGCATCTGGGAGGATGAGCTATGGACAGCCGCCAGAGAGCAAGAAGAAGCATCGACGGATTCCCCGATGCCTGAGTCGACCCAGTGGCTCAACTCATTGCTTTCGTCTATATGGCCCCTTGTCAACCCAGATCTATTTACTTCCTTGGCAGATACTCTAGAAGACGTAATGCAAGCATCACTGCCGAAGCTAGTGCGTATGGTTAGCGTCGAGGATCTTGGTCAAGGTAACGAGTCCATCCGAATTCTTGGAGTTAGATGGCTTCCCACCGGTGCGGCGGCCAAGAACGTCTCTGAGGACGGTCAGATTAAATCTGACAAGGCCCAAGAAAACAGTGACCGCAAAGTCCCTGGTCAAGGTGAAGTTGATGATGACACAAAAATAGACGACGAAGGGGAGCACAAGCCAGACATAAATGGTGACGCCAGAACCGCTGAAGAGGAAAAGGAGGAGGGAGATGAACAAAATATTGCAGAAGGTATGGAGGCTGAGGAAGGTGACTTTGTCAATGTTGAGGTTGCTTTTTCGTACAGAGCGTCAAGCAGTGGCAAGAGTATCAAGGTGAAGTCCAAAACTGCGCATCTCTACCTCAACTTTTTCCTCCCTGGTGGCTTACAATTTCGTAGGTTCATCTCTGAATTTCTCATGCCTAAGGTCAGGGCTAACTACGTGTAGCCGTGTGGGTAGAACTTCGGGGGGTTGTTGGGACAATGCGCATGCGTCTCCAACTGTGTCCCGACCCACCCTTTTTTGCTCTTTGTACACTTACCCTCCTTGGTCAGCCCAAGGCCGACCTCTCCTGTGTCCCTCTGACAAAGAAAGGGCTCAACATCATGGACTTACCGATCATCTCATCATTTGTCCAAAGTTCGATCGATGCTGCATTAGCCGAGTATGTAGCTCCAAAGTCATTAACGCTAGACCTCAAAGACATGCTTGTGGGCGATGACTTCAAGAAAGATACCCACGCGCGTGGTGTTGTGATTGTGAGAATTAGCCGAGGCCGCGACTTCAAGGCTGGTGATCCAGGACTTGGAATCCTAAAGAAGGCGTCGTCAGATGCCTATGTAGCAGTCGGATGGGCAAAGTTTGGAAAGCCTGTATGGTCCACGAGGGTCATAGTTGACGATATGGAGCCTGTGTGGGAAGAAACGGCGTTTATCCTTGTAGCCGCGGAAGAGCTCAATGCAGAAGAACGTCTTCGAGTGCAGCTGTGGGACTCCGACAGATCCTCAGCCGATGATGATCTTGGAAGGATTGAGGTTGAAGTGAAGGAGCTGATGCACAACCCGGCGTCATATTGCAAGATGTGGGAGCGAAGTGATGGCTTTTTGGCTCTGGATGGCAAAGAGAAAGTGCCAGGCAAACTTGACTGGAGTGTGGGCTACTACCCAAAGACTCACATACAAGCCAAACAACTAGAGAAACAGAAGGTAGAACCTGAAGTCAGTTCAGTCCAAGCATTGAAAGACAGAATCTCGGAGGAAGCCTCACAAAAACTACGCGAAGCTACAGTCAGAGACGAATCTCACGAATTAGACCAGCAAAAGGCCCAAATGCTGAAATCCGCAGAGGGTATGGTCCATCTATTTCATTCAGTTGCTTCTGCTGATTTCCCCCAGATGCCATGGTGACATCCACGCCCCCATTGGAAGACTATCCCAGCGGCGTATTCTCAATTCAGATTCACCAAATTACCGGCTTAGAATTTGAGAGGATCAACAAAAACCAGACACAAGGCAAAGAAGGTGAAGACATGGCAGAAGGGGCAGGAGACCTACCTTCCAGCTATGCCGCTATTATCCTTAATCATCAGACGATTTTCAAGACTCGTACCAAGCCTAAGAATAACAAGCCATTCTTCAATGCTGGCACTGAACGATTTGTCAGAGACTGGCGGACCACCGAGGTCATGGTGGCGGTCCGCGACTCGCGGGTGCATGAGAATGATCCTCTGCTTGGGCTGGTATATCTCCCACTTGGCAAAGTCCTCGGGGAGCGCTCCCAAGTAATGAATAATTATCCGCTTGTCGGCGGGATTGCCTATGGTCGGGTCCGCATATCCATTGTTTTCCGCTCAATACAGCTACAGGCCCCAAAGGAGCTGCTTGGGTGGGACTCCTATGGAACTCTTGAGATCACCTCATCTATCACATCAAAAGATATATTAAGCGACCTAAAAGACCTCCGTCTCAAGCTTCGCGCTGGCGTCAATCGCGGCAAAATGTACATCTCGGAGGCAGATACGGGCGAAGGAAGCCATTGGATGGGCAAACGTGGGCGACCCGTACGTCTCGCTGTTCGTAAACGCTACTGTTCCTGCATGGTTGTAGAGTTTCGCAAGCATAACCTGGGTCTCGATAAGACACCGGCATTTGCCATTCTGTGGCTCAAAGACATCCCAGATGAGGAAGATCGGACTGTCACCCTCAAGGTCTGGAAAGGAGACTCCGAAAAGCTGAAGCGCGCGGAGACCAATTGTCTTGCTGATGATATGGGAGAACCAGCTGGCAGCATTGAGGTACCGCTGAAATTCTACAGAGGACTCGGTGCCTATCACCACAATATGGCTCGCAAAAGCCCGAACATGCAAGATGTGTTCGAAGTTCTCAGTACCGCAAACGACAATCAGGAACTCCGCTCCGCTATGGGCGACGACGAAGATGACACATCTAGCGACTCCGACAGCTCTGACGATGACGAGAAGGGACCCAAGCATGCGGCAAACGGCATACTTCAGAAGCTCTCCCCTAATGGAAAGTCATCCAATGGCGATAGGACAAGTCATGACGATGGTGACAAAGACAGTGGACCTCTCGAAGAGATCAAAGATTATAAGAAGCATAGCAAACAACTGCATCGGCGGCATAGGGGTCTGATGCAATGGAAAGTCGCCAGGACGGGGAACTACTTGAAAACCAAAATCGAGCATGGGAAGGACCATATGTTGGACAGCTTTAAGCACCATGAGCGGGATCCGGGCATCGAGACCGAAGTCTAGCATGGGCCCTTTAGGTCGGGGCAGGCGATATCATGGTGTAGGCGTTCCTTTGCTTAATCATGATATCCTTCATATGGTGGCACTTTCGCGGTTCTTGCTGGCAATCTCGCAACATGAGAGCTCAGTCAAATGACCCACAAAAGTCCGATCAGGCCTGTTTCCAACGTTGCAAAAGCTTCAAATCGAACAAGTCAAGATTACATTTGATGACTGGTGGTGTCATGTATTTCGCTGCCTTCGAGCTTCCCCTATGAATGGAGATGCATAGTTCGAATTCGTACTTGCTTTTTGAGCTTGGCCTGGCACGTGATGCTTGCCGTTGGACTAATGATCAGTAACAGGGTTCAGTGGTTACTCGAGTAAACACTGGAACAATCTCGAGCGATGGTATGCCACCAGTCTTTGTCGCCCCCGAGTATTCCACAATAACATTGCTGAAAACAGGAGCTGGCAACACCATAAAGCGAGCAATACATCATCGGCTATCACTCAAGTTGTCGGCTCTACCAGCGAATTGGGTCATTGTGCCAAAACGTAGTGGTCACTGTCCAAAGACTTTTGTTCTATTCTGTTCAAGTACGAAAATTATTGCTCATGCGAGTTTCGTGGGGTTATTCTAGGGAATTGCCATGCGGGTGACAAGTGGGTATACGGTGTTGCAAAGAGGACAGGAGCTGATATACTGACATACTAGATTAGGTTTCTCACAAGCTGGAGCCACGATGACTCCACGTTGGAGACACTGTTGCTCTTCATGATGCATTCTGTCACCCTGAGATTTCTCAATCTTATACAGAATTGCTGTAGGTTGAGCTTCAGCTGCCCACCATGCTGTCTGTCAGATTTGGGGTACAAATGTCTCAATGCTCAAGGCCTCTGCAATCGGTTGGCGGATATGACGAAGGAGAGGATTGAAACAGCAGGTCAACAAAATTATCTTGTATTATGACATGTATGCGATATCAGAGGGTTTTCATGTCTCCCGTCACCAACAGTGCTACCCCTCGAACCCTTGCAGTGGTTCTAAGGCAACTAGGAATGTTCAAGATTCGATCTGACAAGTGCCAATCTTGGGCACCGTTATGTTCGTATTCCTTTGATATATTACTCCTTATAGGACCTTGCATCAAGATACACAAGTTATTTGAGTGGAGTCATTCTCTTCCACAGATACAGACAATAAGGATGTTTGCTTCTACATTCCTAATATCCGCGTACTAGCGGTCACGCGGTAATCAATACCTCACCAGCGCCCATGCAGAACAAAGGCTTTCAATGCTATTTTGGAAAACCGATGTCAAGCTTCAGCCACGTGCCATACTTTTTCTCTCACAGAGGATACGAAATTCGATCGTCACACCTTTTGCTGCGGCAGACGCGCCCAGTATACTTCGCTCGGGACATTGGCGAAGATTTACGAGATAGGCGTTGATGGTAAGAGAGCCGATGTAGAGACCTTTCATGACGGCGAAGCCTACCACAGCTCCTATAGGTCCTTCAAGGACTTTGGTGTCACTCACAATAACCAGAGACGACTGGGCGATCCTTTGTTCGTGAGAAGCCGTTGAATGCCATGGCTATTGAATGTGGGAATGGATAGGGTGTTTGGACGATGTGTGGTTTAATGAGTCGATCTAACGCCAATGAAGAAGCTTGAGCGCTCTCGAATCGAAAGTGAAAATTAAATTACGAACCTTCTGTAAGGGATTCATTCGGCGCTGAAGTTAGTGGGTAGCGTTCTATCCTTTGGTGAGCCACGTCCTGACAATGTGCGCGTAAGACCAGTGACGCATTGACCGCTACTCAAATGAGCCATCAGAGGTAATGGTCATGGTAATGTGGCTACCTATTTGACAGTGGTCGTAACATTCGCTTTGAGAAAGTAGCTACGCGGTATAGGGACACACCACAAAACTTGCTGTCCGCTTCGACTTAGATTTTCTTCTGTCGTATATTTGTTACCACAAACCGCTGAACAGACGCCTTCTCACCAGCAAAGTTTCATTCGATCTCAAATCTTTCAAGCACTTTGGTTCCAAAAAAAACTATTACTCCTCGAATTTTCACGCTGTCAGAACATGAAGTATCACGGAATGATAGGAGTGTTACACTGAGATCGCACGCAGGAGAATCGTTCCCTTTTCAATCCGATCATCGGTTCATCACCATCGCCCAGAAGAACAAGAATTCTTTCCCCAGCTAACCAGATCAATCACTCCGTCTTCTGCTCAGATGTGCGCTGATGCCCCCAATCCTCAAGCCAGGTTGAGGCCATGATGTACATACCTCCTGCAGCCATGTAAAGCCAAATGTCCTCAGGAATGGTTGCGCAAAAACGTCCTAATCCCGGGCGCGAATTGCAATTATCTACTTCTTGGTCCTTATGTTGTAATTTAGCGAGGTCAGATTCTTGCATAGACCTCACGAGGGGATCCGACAGCTCAACTCATCAGATGCCTGTCGCCTTGGTGTGTTCTAGATATACAGACGTTGGTGACGAGGTAAAGTGAAGTGAGGTCAGTGACGAGAATCGGCGAAAATTGGAAAAAAGGCAGATCCTGCTTGGTCTCCTGGTCCGTTGGGTGCAAAGCCTCAGATATCGAGGGTATGCTTCTTTAGAGCTGCAAGGAAAGGAGGAGACATTGAGACTGATGAGTGAGGAGTGGGGAGGCCTCGAGGTGTTCCATCGCAAGCTCACTTGTAGCAGTCTTGACTTGGTGCCTGAAAGCTTTAATCGGCAAGGGAGGTGCAGTCATTCGACCTGGGAAGGCGGAGTAGGGCACGGTATGAAGCATTCTGGTCGATGGCTTTGCAACACAATATTCGAACTCAATGCCCTATCGTCGGCCCAGCGATGACGATGCTGTATTGAACGATATGAGGTGGACACCGTGTCCACATTTGAGGTTTATGTGGTGCAAAACCCCTTCTGATGCGCACCATAACAGATTTCAAGGGAAGCATAGGGGAAACTTTGAATCGTGTTGTGGTGTGCCAAGTTGCGTTTGTGACAGCAGCCACGGTGTAGATTAGGTTACTGTGTATCCTTGCTAAGGGTACAACTGACATTGCATTAGGCGTATGATATGCAAGCCCTATCCATAAGTTGTGTGCGGTCTCCAATCACCAAACAGACCACGCGTTTTCAATCTTTTAGTGCCCGAACAAGTTATATCAACTCATTCCTCAAGTCGTCTATGATAACAGCCTAAGAGCAATACTCCAACAATTGCACGAAGCCCGCGTTCTTTGTTGAATCTGCTCCGCAACTCGCAAACACCCCATACTGGGACGGCGGAGCTGTTGCCCCCACACAATTCAACGCATGCGCACCCCCATCGAACACACCGGTGGGCAAAGATCCAGGATATCCTGTATACGGCTTGCAGCCTGTGAACGTGATATTGGGGTGACCAAGAATGGTCAAGTTCTCATTGCAGTCATTGAAGCCAGCGGGCAGGTAGCCGAATCGGGTGCCGTCCGCTTTGCAGGCTGGAGAGTCAGTATGGCTCTGGACATCAGATTTTTTTCTAATATAGCAAGGTATGGAAGACTTTGTGGGCCAGAAGCCTGCCACTTGAGGCTCAACCTTGGTGAAAGACAGGTATAGCGAAAGTCGAAAGATACGTACGGCAAGGATCACTGTCGGAGAAGAAAGCAATGTAGGTGCCTGACTGTCCGGAAGCAGAATCCGTACCAAGGTAGATGCTTTGGAGAGCGATTGCGAAGGGGACGAGAGAGAGTAATCCCAAAGGACAACGCATTTTGATCCGACTGTAGAACTGGAGAATGGTTCCGAGGAAGGTGGTCGAGAATTATTCTCCTTAGCAAGTTCAAAGAAGGACCGAGGTATGTTAGTCTATCGTGGGTATTTTGGAGTTATTATGTCCCCTCTTTTCCCCCCTTTCTGCTGACGCTGTTGATTGAAGAGCGTGTACGCCCAAAAGAGTAAGGGAGGCCCCCGCTGGTGCCCCATCGATATCAAGGAATACGGTAGCTAGTGCGCCGAAGGTGAACAGTGGCGCCTGCAGGTCTCGCTTTCGTCCAATACCGACTCAATGTTGAACGATTGATGCTGTCACGGCCGCTCTCCGCTCGGAATGCCTAAGGTAGTGAAGATAGCATGTAAAGCAGCCAGATTAATAATCCGAAGTCAGTGTGAATTGTAAAGAACGAAGTCGACACTAGGAGCTGTTGTCGCTTAAGATAGCCAATGACACCATCCGCACCGCTCTGGTAGCGATATGCCGGACTGTCTTGTAGCTGACAGTCATCATTGTGAGGGCGCATCGCAATGTCTGGTTGCTAAAAGCGCATGAAGATGTAGATGAGGTTACGCTGAGAAGTGTCGCATGTAGTAATGCTCGGATAGAAGTAGATGAAGAAAGTGTGCCTCGAGACTCTTTTCTACTGCCTCACCAAGCAGCAAAGTAGGAAGCCTGCCTTCTCCCATGTATTTGGTGGGCCTAGCGCCCAACTCCAGGCAAATGGAAGCATTAGCCACATCATACTCTTGCTCACTATGCTCAATATCATCAAGTGCGCCAGCACTGCTGGCGCTATCCGGCGCTACACCTCGAACCGAGCCTAAGCAGCGGCGCCCCGAATGAGCACGTGAGAAGCTGAAAGAGGACGCTAGACACACGGACCAACGCATAAGGTAGAATAAGGTAGTGGCTGATTCTCTGTTGTTCCTCCCAGGCCGAAGGAATGGCGCGGCCTTTGATATGGCCCGGAGACTGTCCCGCAACACGCCCCCAATGTAGTCGTTCTCATAAGATTGCTGTCTAGGAGGCACGTGCAACATCCTCAGCTCAGTGGCTTATATTGAGCGACATCCCATATCGTTGTTTTCGAGAAGCAGCAGATCCACCATGTAATGCGATCTCGCGCGAGTGATACCGCCGTGCGTCCGTCGAATACCTGAGTGCAAAGATGTACTCGACAGGGCCTCCATCTTCTATGGCTGCGGCAAACCCGCATCCAACTCGGATTACTACCATGGCTCTGGTTCGAGTCCTCACCATCGCTGCTAACCAAAGAATGTGTCATTAAAAACATCAGACAAGTGAGAGTGGGATGCTACATGCTGGTTGGTATTGATTAGGATGTATGGGTAAGACGATCGCTGACACTGCAAGGGTAGACGGCGAAGCGCATATTGATGGACTTCTGCGAGTGCAGTTGGTTTTGGTGCGGACCGAACTTTGACCTTGGAGCTGAAGTCAAGAAGGGTGACCCAACCAAGGAGGACGACTCGATCTTACACAATAGTTGTTGCCATCAAGGAAGGCATTCTGTATCTTCATAGGTGAGAATCGTATGGCTCGAATTCTATCATAAAACGTTGCCGAATCTTCTTCCCCCAGGGGCGGCTCTTGGACGTCTGAGACAACACATGGAGGCTACGTCGGATGGCCTTCCCATAGAAGATCACCGTCTATCGTAGCATGGATGGTAACGTTCGCCGCCAATATCAAACAATTAGAACACACTTGGAGGTTGCACCGGGCGCCTGTATTCACGAGATCAATACATATCTGGGCCAGACATGATTAGATGTCTTCACAGATGGCAAGACTCGACTCTCCTTACGCTGGGGCCAGTATTCACCATTTGACCACTTTGACCACCAGTAATAATCATCTCATTGCTGAGCTTCCATGCATGTCCTCAAAAAGACCCACTCGTTGATGATTGCTCAACGATCGCAGGTCTGAGCTCTTCAAATGATATTATAGCGTTAAGTCATCGTAAACAGCATTGTCCCCCTTGGCGCTTGTAACGATTTTGTCGCCAATACATGTGTTGCACTCGGACTTTCACTGAAGGCAAGACCGCTGCGGCAGACTTCGCGAAGCTGGTAGTTTACTACCAAATCCTCTATGGTACGCATTACCATCTGTGCCTCGTTCTAGAACACGACGGAAGATGCTGATACGGGAGGCGAGGACAGCCACTTACGCAGGAGCTGGAAACTTAATATGTATGGCGTCCACCCTTTGGGAATGATCATGGCCTCAATCTAGAAACAGATAGCAAACATCTCGACTCCAACGATCTATTGGCCAAGGATCAGATCATCGTGGGGTATCTTCGGCGCCTTGCCTTCCATTAGTTGGGTCCTGCCTTAGGAGGTGTCTCTTTAGAAAGCCTTGTGCAATCTCCCAGAAGCGTCGTAGCACTTCCAAACTTTCAGAGTCATACCCGGATAAGTAAATCGGGCTATGACTTGATAGTAAACAAAACCTCTAGAGCACCAGTCTCGTGCTCGCTTCACTGTAAAGTATGATCAAAGTAATCATGAGCGGAAGAATTGTAAGCGTTCATCGTGGACTTGTGCAGCGAGTATGATTGCCCACGCAGTCTTCGAACCACAATCACCACTTTGAGGAAGACAATAATGGGAAGTCCTTAGAAGACTTCGGAGGTGTCGACAGAGTTACCAACAGCAGCCGAGAGGCATGCCGAGCGGACGACAAGGTCTGACAATCACCCTCAAATCGAACAGGTGAATATAGATACCGACATGATAGATGAGGACCGAGATCTTTTGCATTTGCTGCCAATGGCGATGTTGACATAGAGGTGATGTTGATGCTACAACCATGGTGGGAGACATGGAATAGTCTGGTTCCGAACCGGAAAGACATAATGAGGTTCTCTAAGACCAGGTTGGCAACCCCATCACCCCCTATTGACTTTCCGGCCCACTATTGGCCTGCTCAGCCTGTTGCTCAATCATCGCGGCCTTCAAATTCGGAAAGAATTCGCGTTCCATCACACTATCCGAAAACTCTTTCGCCACCACAATCTTGCCCTTGTCATCGAAGTCATAAAGCCACATATATTCGTTGATGTATTCCCCAGCCACAGTGTCCGCTCTTGCGCTCAAGCACATGCACAAACGCCGTTTCTCTTTGTCCTCGAGCAGGTCATTAATGGTGAGGGAGAAATTATGGAAGATTGCTCGGAGCTTCTGTAGCGACGAAAAGTAGGTGGCGTTGTCCTGAGGCTGGAGTCCCATCGAGGCGGGGAGAAAGATACGCGTGCACTTTTCGTTGCGATGAGACACAATAGCTTCGACGTCCATTTTGTTAAATGCTTCAACTACAGCTTCCGCTGTTCGCCTTTGAGGGGTTGGTGGAGTAGATTCCATCTTAGCTGGTCGCTCCTGACGCTTTTCGATCTTGTCTTTCTTGGAGCTTTGAGGACTGGAGCAGCCGCTCCCCCTTCCTCTTCCATGTTATATATGTTGTAAGAGTAAGTGCAGTGTGGCGTGCGCGCTTGCCTCTACGGGCACCATGTTGCAAATCCCTCCCTATCTGGTGTGGCAGATCGCCCCCCACGATCACTAGGTTCACTCCTAGGTCTAATCCGTCTAGCCAACGTCAAGGGGAGATACCGAATCGCCCAAAGGAGATGCTGCGCAGGACCAGCCCGTGTATGACATCTCACACTTTCGTCACAAGATTAGACAAGTGGTCAATAGCGCATTCTTCATCAGGACTAGTAAAGTCCTCAATCTGTAGCCGACACTTGGTGGGCTCTTGATTAGTCCTAGTGTCTGAGTTATATTGATACTCGCGTGGCAAGAAAGCAAGGTCGCAGTGCTTGGACTACAAATCAACCACTCTTCATGTGGTTTCAATGCAGCACCATTGAGATTTTAGCTTTTTGACAGATGTCAGGGCAGCACAGTACGCACGCGTTCTTTCGAAGCGCGGAAGGTAATTCAGGAATGCGGCTCAGAGCAAACAGCTGGAGTGTTTCATCAGCCTCGACATCCATGATGCTCACTTCCGGTTCCAGATGCGCGTTTACTCGAGGTCTTTGGCCGGAGAAGGACGCCCTATGAATGGAGAAATTATTCGCTCTCCGAAGTGGCGAATCCCTCCCGTGAGGGCATTTTTCAAGTATCACAACCAAGCGTAACCTCCGGGCAAGATGCCAAAAGGAAGACCCATCGCACCGCCGCAGCTGGGCCAAAGCTCAAGATGTTCACTCCGGCAAGTCACTTCCTTTTTCATACCCAAATTCGACGCAACATTCGGCGGAATTGTACCAGCATTCCACGTTTGCTGGGTCTTTTGACTATGCTCGACCGTCTTCACCATTGTAGCGCAATAGCCCTGGTGCCCAAGACATCAGAACTCCGTGCCAATCAGGCTTCCCCATCTCAAACATCCTCGGATATACAGCTTGCCCTTCGAAGCAAGGGATGACCCATCTATGAGCTATGACATCGTCCGCTCCGTAATCATGGCCATGCCAGGAGGTATCGAAGCCAAAACTGGTTCAATACCCTTTTTACCGTCATATCTGTGTCTGCTTAAGATGTTTTGGATCATCCCGCCGAAGATAGTTCAATTCCGCTCCCAACAGCGCGCATGTACTAGAAGTGCATTTGTGCTTTTAGACACCGAGCCAGCAAGGATGTCTTCGGTACAACGAGCTCCTTGTCCAAGCAACATCTCCTTCTTGCGGCCTTAAAGTACGGGTTCTTATTTTGCCGAATGACCGGCGAATTTTGGCAGCTCTTGTAAGGGCAGTCTTTTTCTAGCCAACACAGACGTTGCTTCCAGGCATCGATCCTGCATAAGGCCAACATAATAGACCTCCAGTTGACCTCCGTATTGTAAGCAACATGGGGCTGATCGACTCTGCACTTCGCTGCAGAGAAAACCATGCCCAACCAGGCGCACTAACTTAGGTTCGGTACAAGGCATCGTTGACGGCTCCCCAATACTTGTCCATCGCTCAACGATTCATTCCATAGCTTCAGTGGTCGAGCTACTTCTAGGCCGCTTTGTTTATGCACCGGGGTCCCTTGTCTGACGAAGCAAGCAGTCGTTGTGGCAAGTCGTCAAAGAGCGTCACATTGCCAGCTCCGAAGAGCAAAGATTTAGGGGCTTATTTGGACTAATAGAGCTGGCGTCAAATCTCCAATATCAACTCTTTCGGCTTGAAACCGATGGGTTTGCGCTACCTTGTGTAGTAGTGAATCTGAACACACTGTTCTCACATTTTTGAACTATCTAATAATAGCAGTTACAAGATTAGTAAAAGCCAAAGTTGGGCCAAATGACGAAGAATTGGAGAAGGATAACGACGAAAAACGCGGAAAAGGGTGTTAGAAATACACTCATGGCGTTCTGAAACATTGTACAAAATCAAACAGGTTTGAACCCAATTAAATGACACAGGTCTTTTCAGGCTTTATCTCACCTCTTCGTACATTGCCAGTCCTGCAGGAGCTCAATTCTTCTTCTTCGATGCAGTGGGACTCCTGTGCTTGTTCCCACCTTCCTTACTTTCACCACTCGCCGCCGCTCCCAGCCTAGCCTTCTCCATCTCTTGCTGATCTTTCCTCTCTGCATACCACTGCCCCGCCTGCAAGACCAGCACTCCCACCAGTACGAGCGCAAGGATCGTGTTACTAGCAGCCATCACCCTGAGACTGTCATCTCTCCCCAACGGCTGCTCCGCTGCAGCCTCTACCCCATCCACGCCTACAGCCAATTCGCCCTCCACAAGCTCAGTATCGTACATTCCACTATCAATAACTCTCATGCCTTTGACTATATTCACAATATAGACAATCACACCACACATGTACAGCATCAGACTCGCGCCATCGAAGAGCTTGTTGGATTCCGAAGGGCGGTATAGCTTTATTAAGAAGCCGAGAAGGCCCGTGCCGATCACCATGTGCAGGATTCGACTTATGACTGGGGGAGAGTTATAGAGGAACTGCAGGTGGTTTTCGAGATGGGCGAAGGCGGAGGGTGGGCATGGGGCTGAGGTCCAGAGGAGAGGGTAGTCGTAGGGAAAGAGGGAGAAGAGGATGCCGAGGAAGAAGGAGGTCGCTGTGCAAGGTTAAGTAATCGTCGATTGATGGATGAAAAGCGAAGCAAGGAGAGACTTACGGCAGATTATTAGGAAGGTTGCAAAGGCAGCATGGCCTTGGGTTCCAAAAGCCATGTTCGAGGGTTTACTCAAGGTCTGTGGAATGTATTTGTACGGCGCAAGATGCGCATACCTAGATGAGGCAGAATTCCAAGCTTCGAGAGGTCGATTGGCTTGAAAATAGATGACTTCCCGGGACCACAAGCAATATGTCGGCGTTCAAGTGTTGCAAATTGCTGTGCTGTGTAAGTCGTTCGTAGGCTTTCGGTTAGGAATTTGGGAGCAGCTGAGATATATCCTAATCGCCAGGTTGGGAATCTGTATCTCTTCCAAGAACAATTCAGGCGATGGTGTTCTGTCCTGTCAGTAGCCGATATTCCCTCGATGTTGAGCTTCCGCGCTTGGCGAACAAGGATAATCAGCAGCGGAATCTACCCTATGGGTTTGCCCGATAGATCAACTCTGATATCTCGAAGACTCCGTCTAATCAACCCCATCCCCAGACAATCATGGCTTCACAAGAATACGTGAAGCTCGCTCAATCGCTCCCCCCACGACTCCTCCGCTTCTTCGCCCGCTACCCACCGGCCTCATTCATCAACAGCGCCCCAGCATCCACAATTTCCACATCCCTCAACACATCACCCTCAGACCCCAACGCTTCGCAAGAAGAAACCACAGTCTCCGACTCACCCCCATCCCTTCCATACAGGAACCCATTTCAAAGCCAAAAGCACCCCGCAACAGGGAAATGGCACGATCCCGTCTTTTCCTTGCGCCGCCAAGCCGATTTGGTGAAGATGGCGAGGGCGAATGGCGTGGAGGATTTACTGCCGTATACGGTCAAAGGCACGGAGGAGAGGCTGATACGGAGGCAGGAGCAAGGGTTGAGGGTCAAGGGGACCGGGGTGGGGCAGAAGGTCAAGGGGAAGCTGTGGGAGAGGACGCAGAAGGGGAGGTTGGAGAAGAGGAGGCAGGCTATGCTTGGGATGCCGAAGCTGGTGCAGACGTGGAAACAGGTATGTTCGCTTCTGTGGTTGGGGTTGGTGGGGAAAGATGGGGCTAACAGGGTGATAGATGGGTCATGGACGGGGGTGGAAGAAGTGGCCGAAATAGGCTCTTCCATACCTGGGTTACCATGGTTGCCTGGTAGACTGTGATGTACGACGGGAAGGTGGATAGCATTGAGAGTTTGGGGCATAGCGAGAACGGCGTTTGGTAGAGAGTGTAGAACACTTTTCGAAATATGCTGGATGTAGCGGACTTTCTATGGCAACCCCATCTACTGATACTAGATGATCGCCTCAAACCGCCGCATATGATTCTTGCAAGTGACTTCTAAAAAGCATAGAATTACCAGCATCTCGACATTATTGCATGATGCTAAGAGGACTGCCTTGCGTGCATGTAACAGAAAGAAGGACTTTGGCAGAGAGAACAGTGGATGAGTTCCCACGGCACCGCCAAGCCCGCCCTCGGCGGTCTGCTCGATGCATGCAAAGCTATACGAATCAAAGCGAAACTCAGAGCAGAATGCCTCCGCCAAGATGTTTTTTATAAGCCCCCAAGCCACTACTATATTTCTACAAAGCATCGCAGTACAACTCCTTATATATCGGAATGGTTCCACCTGGTAGGCTGGCACGGCTGGCTTACAACCTATCTAACTATGGCCACTCCACGATAATGCCATATGACTCCAGAGCGCCTTGCAAGTAAGAAAGCAACCCTAAGCCTTGTTCATGGCATGGCGCTCCAAGGTTCATCCATGCTCATGTCCGAATCGTCCATCTCACTCTCATCCATCTCGTCAGATTCCGGGCCCTCCCCTAGTAGCGCCAGATCAAGGGCATCTAGGGGTTTCCCATCAAGGCCCATGCGGCTGCCATCATCTCTCCTCCTTTTCCGAGTGCGTCCGTCTTTCTCATCGTCCTCGGAATAGCGCCGCTTGCGTAAACGCTTGAAATTGCGGTCCAGAGCGCCCTCATTCTCTTCTCTGTATAACCTCCTCATAGCCCTATCGATGGCTTTCTTGTAGGAGAAGGCTTCTTCACCAAAATCCTCCGGTTCCTTGCGGTTTGGCATCAAGCCTCCAGGACCCCAGGAATATTCATCGTCAGTATCGTACATAACCGGCAGGTCTTTAATGCGATTCATTACCATAAGTCCGAAGGAGCTACGATGCCTTGATCGCTCCTCTCGGGCGATATTATGCTGGTCTCGTATCTTGTTGTGCAATATGTGATCAATTCGCATTTTTCGGTTTATATTGACGGCCTTCTGGTGCGACGTCTCGGGCCTTGGACGCCGGGAGCTGTTGGTCGAGAAGTATATGGGATGACCCGAGCCTGGCGGAGCAGGAGAAGATGATGGAGGGTAGTCGTCCATCCGTGTCTTGAGCACAAGACGCTGCGGATTGGAGTCTGATCTGCTTAGGGGTGGAGCAAATCTCGCCACCGAAGGAGTACCCGTTGGGCCATTTCCGTTCGTACTTATGCTGGGACCATCGTAGCCCTCATATTTCGGCTTCAAATGTATGGCTGAGTTAGGCGAAGGTGAGCGAGCATCATTGTCTGATATGGCAATGATACCCAATTCTTCCGTCGGATCTAAAGATTGTAAATTTGAGATACACGCTAATCCGGGCTTCACGGGGGCGCGCTTACTCTTCTTCATTTTTTTCAGCGGTGGTCCTACAGTCTCATCTTCTTGCAGTATCCTGATTCTCTCTTGCCGCTTCATCTCTCCATAATTCTTTTCTTCTTCGGTATCCACGTTTTCGGCATCTGCCTGCGCCTCTGTCAGATGTTCAAAGCTGGGGACTTTGAACGGTTCTTCCCCATCGTTGGCGGCTCGTCCAGGTCCGAAAGGACTTTGGAGCGCCATCTCTGCAGAAAAGTCGCTCTCAAGATAGTACCAAATAAGCCAAAGGAAAGACCTCGCCCTACTCTTGCTACTTAAAGTAGATCGCATAACGAGATCGAAGAAGTCTCGAGGAGGGTCGAAGTGGACTTCCGATACTTTTGGGGCGTACTGGGAGAGAACGAAGATGAGGTTGACAGGGTTTGTGCGAGGGATGGGGGCCGCTTTTATCTTTTCGATAGTACCAGGCTGGTTGGCATCTTCAGAAGCGCCTTTGAGGATGGACTTAAGGCGCGGTGCGTCTTGGAGCTGTTTGTACGCGTTGGGATCACGGTTCGCTTGGAGAGAAGGGATTGAGTGGTATGTCCGCAATTGGGCACGCATTTCGGGGAAGACTGTAATGTTTCGTCAGCGACACATCCGCCCGAGTCAGTGGTGGAATTCGGTCACAGTTGAGAGTGGTGTTCATCCTGCCAACATTGACCAGTAAGCAGATCATAGCCATATGCATAGCAGCACCATGGTCAGCCAGGAGCTTGTCCTTGAGTATCTTGCTTGTCTTGCTACTCCGCGCCATGGCATCAATGTAGATATCTGCGAAGGTATGCCCCTTTGTCCCGTCGTAAGCCTTGGTGAAGACTGGTGTAGTGTCCTCGAAGACACATCGTAGGAATTCCAATTGGATGTCTTTCCGCCAAAGCGGTATACCATCTTCCTTCTTCAGATGTCGTATCTTGTTTCCCGAATAGACAGAGCCGATAGTGCCGTTGGCATTCCGCCTTGTATGGGCCACCGTCATTGTGTGTGACGGGTTGAATTCAGCGGCCCTGGTGTAAGAATCGTTCTGGACACTATTGATATCCTCCTTTTCCTCTGTAGATTGAGCTTCACCATCTATCCAGATGATGGGTTGTTTGGAGGAGGTCTCCTCATTCGCGGACACGACTGGTGTTGTTTGGTCTTGTGGTGATCGAGGCTTTGATTTGGGTGCTGGTTCGGTGGTTGTGGTGAGGATGTGTCGTAAGCTTTGTTTAGGATCTTGGTGGTCGGTTCGTGGAGATAAGGTCGCCTGCCCATTTACTTTTGTCTCGGGCTCTTCTTCCATTTTCCGATCACCGATCCGCCGGAAGTGAAGCTTAGGACAAAGAGCCGAGTCTCTGGCCTAAGGAGCTGGGCAGCGTCGTGTCCATGGATACTTACGGAGTATTGTCAGCGGGCTGGAACTGTGATTGTTTGTATGATTGATTTATTGCGAAGCTGTAACTCCACATTGACGAATCATTGCTTAGATTTCGAGGTGCTACAGTTGTTTGGCGAGAGACAAGATGGTGGTGGGCATTAGGCCAATCGTTGAAGTGGACCAAGCTTTCTGAGGCAATTCAGCGGTTCGAGCCTTCGAGGGGCCAGACCTGGTCCGAGCTTTCTCGAGGCTCAGGGGCACGCACCACTTCCTACCTTATATATTCTCAGTCACCGACAATATTTTCTGGACTTCTAGATCTCAAGGAGCACTCATGTATCCAACAACATTAGCGCATATCACGGTGATTGCAAGAAGAAAGGATGCATTGGCCGAATGAACTTCGGCAAGTATGCAATTTATTGCTATCTGAGGCTGTAGACTGATGTTTTTTGATTCGCAAATGGCCAACCCTTGGCATCATCAGATCCAGTGGTGACGAGGCTGCTCGCCCTAATGACAATCCTCTGGCTTCTTCGAGGTATGAGACCTCAATATAAGCGTTGAAAGATCCTGTATGACTCAATGCAACGTCTGATTGCTTTTCGTAAGGCATCAAGCACGATTGCTCACCCTCGATGAGCGCCGTGACATGCGCCTTGAAAACGCCCTGTGCGATCAGATGCTGACTATCACTCATGTGTCACGAAACGCCCTGGTCCTCCCTGCCTGTAAAGGATCTGATGCATATGTATGTGGTCGAATCTGAGCCTGATCCGATAATAACTCTGGTTGGTTGGTTGGTATCTGCTTTTGAAGGAGACATTAATGAAAACCGCTGAAATGGAAAGAAATCTATCGTGTCGTCAAAATGCTGGAGCTGCGTGCGAGACCAGCATGATCGCCGTACGAGTCGTAAGATGAACGCCCATAGGACCGCGTTTCCTGCCTGGGCCTTCTCGGATAGAAGGCCCATGCAGAGCATCGAGGCCGATCGATCTAGATGGGTATAAGTCAACGCTATCTATGGGTATGCTGTTCGACAATCGCAACGTCGTCCATTGGGTGACGTTGAGCATGGTATAATGCCACCGAGTCCAGCATGTCGAAGACGTAATAAGAAAGTAAGCCAACATCGAAAAAGCAAGTCGTGTAGAATCGAGAGTCTAGAGGAGCTGAAGCAAGTAACAGAATTGTCGCGATCTTGTGTAAGCAAGTGGAACCGAGCGTCGTGGTCGTATGATGCTCGCAGGGGCATTTTCAACCATTTCGAAGATGCGACGCCGATCAACCCAGTTAGGAGAGTCTACCACCAGGACTGGCCTGAGGAACCTCCAGGATTGCCGTAGCTGCCTCCACCGTAGCCACCGCCATAGCCACCGCCACCGCCTCCATAGGATGGGGCAGCACCGTAGCCACCCATTTGACCAGGTGGTGGGCCACCGAAACCTCCACCATAAGCGTTGCTGGCACCCAGGCCACCACCAGTTTTACGGAAGTCACGATTAGCTGCACCGCCCCGTCCGCGGCCTCCACCAGAGCGCCCACCACGACCTCCTCCACCACCAAAGCCAGCACCTTCACGTGCAATGTTTTCTAAGAATTGGGGGACCTCCTGGTGAGCCTCCTTCAGGAGCTCGATCATATCCCGGACAATGCCCCGGTTACCACGGTTGAAGAATGCCGTGGATTTACCGGTGTTTCCTGCACGGCCGGTACGACCAATACGATGGACGTAATCATCGATGTCAGTTGGGAGATCGTAGTTGACAACGTGAGTAACATTGGGGATGTCGAGACCACGAGCGGCAACAGCAGTGGCAACCAGTATAGGGCAACGTCCATTACGGAACATCTCCAGTGCACGTTCACGCTCACGCTGGGTACGGTCTCCGTGGATGGAGGTTGCGGGGAAGTTCTGGTTGATCAAGAAGTCAGACAGCGAGTCCGCCATACGCTTAGTCTCGACGAAGATCAGAGTCAGACCGGAACCATGCGTATGGAGAATATCGAGGAGGACGGAGCGCTTGTCGACGTCTTCAACATACTCAACACTTTGTGTGATATTTTCAGAAGTTGATCCCACACGACCAACAGAAAGGAAAACGTAGTCCTTCAAGAAATCCCGAGCGAGCATCTGTATATCTCGGGGGAAAGTGGCCGAGAACATGAGAGTTTGACGTCCTTGTACATCCGGCATATTTTCTTGCTCGACAATTCGACGGATTTGAGGCTCGAAACCCATGTCCAACATACGATCAGCCTCATCAAGGACAAGGTACTTGATATTAGCGAGCGAAATACGGCCGCGCTCAATTAGGTCAACTAGACGGCCAGGGGTAGCAACCAGCAGATCACAGCCCCGCTCCATGGAACGTAGTTGAGATCCAATATCAGCCCCTCCGTAGACCACACAGGGACGCACCCAAGAACGGTAGGCAAATTTGCGAGCCTCTTCGTAAATTTGAGAGACCAGCTCTCGGGTAGGAGCTAAGATTAAGGAAGTTGGTAGAGCCTTGCGCGAGCGATAACCCATCCCACCACCTTCTGGAGGTGCTGCGGAAGACGGGCCGTGTATGTAAGCTTGAGATAGTATGGGGAAGAGAAACCCGCCAGTTTTGCCAGAACCGGTCTGGGCACAAGCCATCAAGTCTCGACCACCCATAACGATGGGAATAGAGTACTTCTGCACAGGTGTAGGTGTCTTGTAGTTGGCGAGCTTGATATTTGAAAGTAGATGGTCGTCTAAGGGAGGATTGGTGAATTGCAATGTCGGCTCGGGTACGTTTTGGCCGGATGCCTCAACAGGGATATCATCGTAGTTCGAGAAGTTGATACCGCTGCCCATCTTGGAAGGATCGTTCGGGACACCGAACAGCTCACGCTCCACGCGTGCATTTGCAGGACCTGGAATGTGTCTACCATCTTTCCACTGACCATCACCAGATCCACGAGCAGAGCTACCACCGCCTCCACCGCCACTGTATGATGATCCCCCACCATATGATGATCCTCCCCCAGGTCGGCCATAAGCTCCCTCGTCAAACCCACGCGCGGTGGAGTTATCCCATGTAGTTGGAGCACCATTTGTAGAAGGTCCACCAGGAACTCGTGGAGTGAAGTTTGGAGCGTTTGCCCAGTTCGGTGGAGCATGGGGGTCGTTCCTCACATCTCTGGAAGGACTACGAGTCAGTACGTTACAGCATAAGACAGGACAAGAGACTCAAAACTTACTTGCAAGGTGCATTCCATGCGTTTCCGTTCATCTGGCCATTCATCGAAGGTGCAGGGCCGGGTGGGCCGTCCATTTGCGGTGGGGGCATGCCACGCATATGAGGTGGAATATAGGCGGAACGTCCTTGTCCATGGGGACCATCCAGTGACAGTCCGTTCATATTCAACTGATCTGCCATATTTGTGTCGCGGTTTGGATGTGCTACAAGATCACAAGTGATTAGTGTATCGTTTAAGACAAACAGTCGACGTGCAAATGATAAGACAATCACAGCTTGGGCTGGGGTCATATGTGGTAACATGTCAACTTACAGGGTCCTGAGAGGTCTTGCTATGTCTTGACAGAGATAGTGTGGGGTCCAGGACTCAGAGAAGACTGTCTGAGTCTGTGTGATTGAACGAAGATTGACTGAAGTGTTGGAGGCTTAGACCTTGCAGGCTTCGGTGACTTTCCCAGTCTTCAACAAGAATAGCCAACAACTAAGAAAAAGCCGCTCCGCAAAGTAGACAATGTGATGTCGAGGGTAGAAAGTGATGAGCGTGTATGTTGGTAGGGTGAGGGTCGAGGAGAGTTCCTAGAGGCAAAAATATTTCTTAGCGAGCATTTGTCAGCCCTACGACGATAGAGTGGCACATCGGCTCGAGTGCTCGGTCGTACGTGGGGACGTGGGATGTTTGGAATCAATGCAGCTTGGCGTCACCCAGAATAGACACCAGGGTCTGCCAGCTCAGTGTTTGCTATCAATCTACAGTTATCAAGCCAGACTTTTCTCTTGCACGCTGACTTTGCGATTCCGAAGGAAAGTGAGAACCACTCCAACAATCGCCCCGAAAATAATCAACTTTGTCAACAAGCCCAAGCCTGGGCTCTCTGTCGAAGATGAGAATGTCACATTGTCTGCACTTTCAGGTTGTTTCTCGGATCGCTCTGGTTCGGCGTTGAAGGTTACATCCAGCTCGTCACCTTCGACCGCAGGGAGAGCCGATCCGATGAGTTCTTTGTAGTGGAAACCGAAACATCAGCAATTCCACACTTGATGGGCAGATTGCAACAGGGTGAGATGAGAAAGCTGATCTAAAGCTCCGCGTGGATACCTTCTTCTGGCACCTCCAGCTCTCCTGCCTTGGCGATCTTCACAGGCTTGGAGGGTTTGTCACCAGCACCCTTGGGTACGTTCTCGACCTTCTCCACAACGTCGTAGCCTTCGAGAACTTCTCCAAAGACCACGTGCTTCCCATCCAACCACCTGTATGTCATCGTAAGTACCGACTGATGAATTGACTGTTTGATGATCGGACTTACGAAGTGATGGCTGTTGTGATGAAGAATTGAGATCCATTGGTGTCCTTTCCAGAGTTGGCCATGCTAAGCATACCGGTCTTGGTATGCTTCAATTTGAAGTTCTCATCGGGGAACTTCTGGCCATAGATGGACTTGCCTCCAGTACCTGATAGAATCAGTACCTAGCCGTGTCGATGAAACGGTTGTGTCGTACCATCGCCATTGGTGAAATCACCACCTTGGATCATGAATTCCTTTATCACTCTATGGAGTCCTGACCCCTCATAGCCAAACCCTTTTTCGCCAGTGCAGAGAGCACGGAAGTTCTCAGTCGTCTTGGGCACAGTCTTGCCGTAGAGACCAATGACGATTCTGCCTAGCTTTTCATCTCCGTGTGTG
>JAABUL010000596.1_pt1 | contig 76650 bp, 64 predicted proteins | sample 5559151 | NCBI WGS metagenome assembly JAABUL01 (sample SAMN10711876, study PRJNA513368) | rock metagenome | isolation source: Antarctica rocks | place: Antarctica: Victoria Land, Pudding Butte sud | reverse complement strand
TCGCAGTCCTTCAGCTGAAAAGCCAGCTCATTCGCAGTGTAGCCAGGATTTGCAGGGGACACAACGCCTCCAGCCCAATGGGTCCCCCAAACAACCGCTGGTGTGTCGATAGAATTGGGCGTGAATAGAGCAATTGCGTCTCCTTTCTTCCATTCCCAGACAGATTTCAAGCCTGTGCCAAAAGTAATTGCTGTACTTTTGACCTCGGCATAGGTGTAGGATCTATTCGTGTCGGCGTCTTGGTATATGACTTCCCAATTGTCAGCTTAATGGTGACATGGCAGGAACATAGAGTTGCACACCTTTATCGTCAGGGAATGGTTTGTCCCTCCTCTCCAACAGGAAGCCCCATAGATCCAGATTGGGAACTTCTATCCGCGGATATGTAGATTCTGTAGGCATTGTTAAGATGCCAAGGAGAGGAGAGAAACGAGGAAGGGATGTCGACTGGGATACGAGTTTTCGGGGGATGGCTACCAGCAGTATGTCTTATATACCAAGAGGAGGTGAAACTATGCTGCAAAGATACCTTCGAATGGGAGTGACGGCATGCTGAATCTTTACGGCGGGGAAATCTAGACCGGGGGACTGCCGACCGAGGCCTGAGGAAAAAGCTAAGGTACCTTGTCTAGACTGATAGAAGAGTGTCACGTGGAGATAAGAAATGGGAATGGACCGACGCGAAACCTCGAATCTGAAATCTTACTCAAAACAACATCGCTTCTCCTTATGGTAGCATTCCGAATTCCTGCCCTCCGTCATACCATTGGAGGAGTCCCTCCTTTTCTCGCAGGATTTCAGAGAAGATGGGCCCAGGTCCACGATGTGCGCTTTGTGGCAACCCACAGGACCCCTGACAGTGTCCTTGAGAAGTATAGACACAAGTTAGTTAGAAAAGCTAAAGAGTATAGTACCGAATACTGTCTGAAGGAGGCACAACTAACGATGCATGCAGGGAGGGTCTCAAGGATGTTGAGGAACTGAAAGCAGCATACAAAGCGAAGATCGAGAGCCAAAAGAAGGCAGTCAAAATAGTCATTCCTTCCGCTCCAACCTCGACTTCATCCTCTACTAGCTCAGCATCATCATCACCAGGTTCGCCTTTCCCCCGGCCGCCGCCCCCGCCTCAAGCGTCCACTTCCTCTCCCTCGCCTCCACAAGACCCCGAATCTGCCAAATCCCCAACGCCTCCCGGCATCAAAACGCTTTCCTCGTTCATCGATGTTCCGAAGACTCTCGCCCTTCCTCCCAAAGACATCGAACACATCTGGCGGCTCCGCCACGCCTCCTTCCCCCAGTCCCTCTGCGCTACGATCCCGCACTCAACTTATACCCGCATCGAGTCCACCGCCCGTCGCCATCCACAATTCATCCTTCCCCTCCCTCGTGAAGGCCAAGGCGCTGAGATTCATTTTTTGCAATGGACCTTCCCGACACCCACGACAACAACGGTGCTTTTTACTCATCTAGCGGAGTTCAAACTAAGAGGAGAATATAGTCAGCCGCACACGACGGTAACGCATCATCTGGATATTGCGGGGCCGAAGGGTTTGGTACTGTTGCAGGGAAGCGTGATAGACGGAAGGGGTGTTAGTGTGGACGAGGGAAAATGGCTACTGATGTGTTTGCAGAAATTCTATGGGGCAGGAAATGAGAAGGCTGAGAGGAAGAGATTGCTGGAACAATTCAGTCAAGGCGATAATGGCTTCAAGGTAGAAGATCTGCTTGAGGAGGCGGAGAAAATTATATAACCAAATCCTGGGTGCACGGTACCGCATATATCCATGGACTTAGCGGCATTTCCGAACATCAAGGCCCGGGGTTGGGCATAGGACTAATCAGTGGAGTCTAGCAAGGGTTACGATTTTCTTTGACATTGTGCAGCGTTCAAGTGGTTTTCCGGAAACACCAATCTAGTACTTTCAATAAAGCTAGATAAGAAAGCGGATACAGTACAAGAACGTACAACCCGATGAGTCCAACGCCATTAGCGTTCAGCTTTATCATGACGAATCACGAAGAAAAATGGAAAGGTACTGGCTTCTGCCCTTGAAATTGAAAGAACTGATGGAAAATCTACACGCTATATCCATCCATTTCTAATCCACAGAATCCCATTCTCCAGAAAAAAACCCCAACCTTCCCAACCATCCATCCATCCTCGTTCCCTTCACGCCTACCAAGTTCCTCAATGCCATCAACTCCCACTCCATCGTCCTTTGCACCCTTCAGATCACCCAGCCCACGCTGCTCTATCTCAGAATTTGAAAGAACGCGGGTATACACATCGAAAGCCCACCGTAGGTAGACCTGACGCGATACTGTCGTTTCCCATTTGCTCTTCTTTCGTTCCATGCACACACATCCTTTTGCATAAAACATGAGAAAAAACGATGAAAAAAGCGAGGAGTAGACGAAGTTTTTCTAAAGACGAGGCTGAGGCTACCAAGGCAGTGAAGGGGATGAAAGAAGCGTGGGAATGATAAGGGGGGAAGATTGGTACATATGTTGATGGTTGAAGTGGGAGAGTGACGGGGGCGGTTTTTCTGGAATTTTTTGGATTGGTTGCATATCCACTTACCACTTACCACTTCTCTACCAAAAATAACCATCCACCGGGCCTTCGCTCCCCTCGCACCTCCCGCCTCCTTTCCTCCTTCCCGCTAAGTACCACTTCTCTCCCCCCCCCCCCAAAAAAGACATTCTTTACCCCCCAGTCCCCCACACCAGCTCTCCTCAATTAAACTCATGCACACACCACAACGTCAACATCCTCATCAACCTCATGTCATCAAGATCCGCCCACTCCCGCGAAGGCCCCACCCCTGGACAAAACCCATGTTTCATCCCCTTCCAATTCTTCCGTTCCCCCACCACTGCCCTCAGCTCCTCGAACCCGTTCCCATCCCCGGTCACCTTCATACTAATCCAATCCCTTACTCTCAGCTGCGCCAGCAACAACGCCGTACGGCTAGGCGGCCTTAGCCACTCGTGCACAGGGTGGAAGCCGCTGACGTGCTTGTAGAGAATACTCAGATTGAACGTGCGCAGCTTGGCGCAGGCGAAGCTGACGGTGGAGAGGTGGATGCAGAGGGTGGTATCGATGTCCGGGATGTGGTGAAATGGGGGTTTGCGGCTGTTGCGGATGGTAATGGGCCGGTAGACGTAGTCAAGACTGAGATGGTGGATGAGGGGGAGATGAAGAGGGAAAATGGTACTTGGTAGTGGGGTGTGGTAGGAAGGGAGGGAGATGTGGAAATTGTTTGTGGCGTAAAATCGGGGCAGGGCTTCGGCGGTAAGGAGGCGGTTGACAAGGAGGAGGGAGATTTCGTAAAAGACAAGGGGCCAGGGCCGGCTGGGGTCGCTTGACGGTCTTACTACTTCAATTCGACGGCGGAGGACCATCGGGGCGTCGTATATGGGGCCACTGGCACGTTCGTCTTTCTGACTGGTGAGGACGATGTCGTATATTATGAGTCGTATCTCGGGTGGGAGAGACAGGAATCCCGTTGGTGCCTGGTCCTCTGGTGGAGCGCGTTTGCCTAAAGAAATGGAAGTAGCCATGTTGTCCTTGGGGAATTCAACGTAGCTGAGCTCGAAAGGTAGCTTGATGGTCGAGTCTTGCGCCATGTATAGGAATACATGAAAGAAATTGGAATGTAGAGATGATAAATGCAGGACTACCGCTGTGAATATTCCACATTTTCAGTGACAAGAGTGACAACAACACGAGGGTCTAGACAAACAGCGGATACTGAACACTAAATAGAGCAAGTGTTGAAGCATGAAACACACCATTCTGTAGGATCACGACAGACCATCTGGCCCTTACCAGAGATGAAGGCTATCGTTCAAGCTCAACGCCTCAGGGATCAGGTCATTATCTAGCTTGGCCTAGTGGACATCTGAAAGGGGTTTCAGCGAGGTCCCATTACTGATGTTTCGACCGTTAGCCCTATCAGGTGACAGCATGCATGTAGTATGAATGTCAGAAATACGGGTCGCAACAGAGAAGTCTGTAAGACAAATTGTTTCTAGTATTCAGCAAGTGTACGAAGAGATCAAGAACAAAAAACTGAAGCTAGAATCAAGCAGCAGGCTTATGTTGAGGAAGAGAACGAAATTTCACAGGAGAAACAAGGTTCTTGTGCACGTTCGGTGTGGGTGGAAGAGGTGGAAGAGGAGGAAGAGGATGTGGATTGTTTCTGTGGAAGCAAGAAGCCTATGATAATTTATTACGATACCTGTGCTTTCTATCAGTAACTTTACGCCATGTCTCGTAATCAAACCACAGGCACTAAGACTATAGCTTGGGAAGCGATTAGTACTTTGGAGATAGTGGACTTTCCCTCATATATTCGTGTCTCAAAACCCTTCTGCAATTCATCTGAAATCATAAAACAGTCAAATAGATCTTGGAGGATGTGCTCACCTAATCTTCATACTTTGTCCAGAGCACTAGTGACTACTCGAATGCTTGTACTCTATACGTCAATGGCAACAATGTTGCTATTCACACCCTTGTCGTCAGCTGTTCCAACAACAGGGATTCTGTTTCTTCAAAAGACTTTTTGGGTACAAAAGGGGCAGAAGTTGTTTCGCTGAGGGGTCAACCACGTTTCCAGACAGATACTTCCAAGAATGTGGCCACAGGGCAGTGTGAGCGGGATCTCAGGCTTAGCATGATCGATAGCTCCACCATCCGCGGCCTCCGCTTGTGAAGCGTCTGTTTCGTACGGTTCTCGACAGATGTCGCAATGTCGGTTGTCCCGGCCGAGGTCAGAGATCTTTGGGTGGGGCAGTCCTAGGAGGAATGCATCAAGCTCGTCGAGATTCCTAGCGTCTCCCGGACGTCCCTGCGGGTAAGGGAGTCTTCCAAGATTGAGCATGCAGAGGTTGGTTAATTCGTTGCCAGCTCTTGACATCTCCAGGCTAGAGCTAGTTGCTTCCCCCATGATGATTTGAAGTGGATTCTCCTCCGTTTCAAGAGCGATAAAATTCCGAGCCGCGGTCAAGATTCTCTGATGAACTTCATTTTCGGCTGGGCTAAGATATGGGGGATTCTCTGGATTAACCGTCGAAACAGCAACGAGCGTATAGGCTGCCTTGACGGAGAGCTGGGAATGCTCCTCGGTTATTTTCTTCGCTATTTCCACTAGATGAAACAAGACTCCTGCTTCTTGACGACTGTCTTCCGCCACTTCGGTCAATTGAGCCTCACGTTCTGGATTTATCGATCTGCTGTGAAAATCCTGTGCTTGGACATCAGCGTCTGTTGCTCGTTCGGTGAGTTCTTCAACTCGGCGAGTAGATTTATTTCTCTGTTCTAAGGCTTCCACAAGAGCATGTCTGGCGAATACGAGATCCTCCATTGCAGCACGGAAATATCGCCCGGCTTCGTCTGGCGCTTTTCGAGCCTCCTCCGCTGTGCGAAGAACAGGTTGCGCACGGACACTGTCTAATTCGGCGCGGTCGTTTTCTGTTCTTGCTAAATCTGCTCTTTGTCTACGCCGAATCGCTTTCCTTGCCGCTTGGAAGGCTCTGAATTCTGCCCACCTGGCCTTCATCTCCGCAAAATCCTGAGTTGATCTTGTATAGCGAACGTAATATTGCGCTCCAAGAGCCAAAGCGTAATTGGTAAATTCTGGCATGTTGCGGTGCGTTTGCGCGTTTGCGAGCCTGGAGTACAGTTGTGTAATGGTTGATGGTAATGTTAGAGTCGATGAGATGGCAATGGTGTAGTTTAGTTAGGGGGAAAAGGAGGAAATACTAGTCTCTTTACACAGGCTTGCGACCAGTGTTTGTCGGATTGTCCTTTCATAATTTCATTGTTGGGCAGACTTTGTACATCTTGGACAACGCAGAGACACAATTGAACAAAGTCCGGACAAAGAAGACGTTTTTGTAATGAGGGTGAGATTCATTTGGCCAGAACAAGCACCCCCCAGGGAGTAAATGCTTTGTCGATAACATGCATCACCTGACCTTTATTTATGAACTAAAGTCCTGATTAGCACTTCAGAGTAAGATATTTGCCAAACCTTAGCGATTTATCTTACTGTGGTTTCATCGCAGATATAAGATCGACTGACCAATAGCCCAGTGTCCCGTGGACATGAATGGTAAAAAAAATGGAAGGTCAATCCCACTGTACAACCTTACTTTCTATCCTTGCACCTTACCTTATCGGATCCACACTCTTCTTGCATCCTCGGCCATACTAAGTCGTAGAGTTTCAGGTCAGAAATAACAAAACTTGTACCTAAACGTGACGAAACCTTTTGCTATTCGCTTCAGCCGTTCACTATAGCCTCGTTCCATCCTAGGATCGCCCGAACTTTCGCAGGATCATATCTATAACTCAGTCAGAGGACGGTTTGATATACGTCAGATACAAAGTAGTATCAATGTCTCAGCTCGATCTCAGCACCTTTCCATTGGAGGTTCGTCAGCCAAGTCTGGTTAGCGGGAGTATCTTAGGAGATGAAGACGTTGTCGTTTCAAACAGCGAAATTCCTCGCCATATCATGGCACACCGCTCAGATCCAGCGAAGTTTGCGGACACGGTCCAGAGCTATTACCAGTCCAACACCTTCTTCCTCTGCATCGATGGCATAATGAAAGCAGGCCATGAGACACGGTCAAATCTTGGTTCCAAGAGCGCTGACAGATCTTAACGAGTTTGGTATTGAGAATTTGAATAAGCTATTGGTCTATGTTCGATAGGTCATGATAGCTCTGATTCATGGGCCTGGCGATGCTAACAAGTTTAGTTTGGAAGACTTGTATCGACAAAAATCATACACGCAATTGCACGATATAACCTTTGAGGAAACGTTAGTGCACCATACACTAGCACTGGTCAGTCATTGAAGGCTTTGTTCTGATCCCAGTCTACTGACCTTGGAAGGAAATTCCTCGAGCCACCAATATTACTGAGCTCACGATCGACTGCGGTGGTTGCCGCACGCATCCGACGAACGACTTCAGTTGTTTCGCAATATGGCAAGGCTTCAAACACTCCCTTTCACTATGCATCGACGGCCTAAAGAATCTGAAAAAACTTATCTTAATTGTATCCGATCAACAGAACCTAATCACATTGACCAATGCTAGACTTGTGGTGGAGGGAACATATGTGGAACCCATTTTTGTCGCTCCAGACCCCAAAGGGCGAGACGTTTGGTTATGGGTGGCCGCAGATACCGAGGCATTGAAGTGGAAGCATACAGAGGGCCTTGGAGAGTTCCTCCAGGTTGTAGGAGCAAGCTCCGACGAAGATTTCCTTGACGAATGGGAATCAGACGAGTCTGAAGCAGATGCCGAATTCGACTTGTCAGGCGAGCAGGTATACCACGGGGAATGGGATGTCTAGGAGAGTTTTCTGAAGTTGGAAGGCTGAATTAGGTAGTATTCCTAGGGATATGGCTGGTATAAAATGTATGCCTCATGCTGCATACTGTGCTAGTTCAGCATGGTTAGCAACCCAGACAGTCCGATCCTAGAGGCCAAGCCCTTGCGTACTACATTCTGGCTATTCAGTCAACCTGCGACTATATATGAAGTAAATAGTATACTTGGGTATCTTAACAAAACAATCATCAATTGCATAAACTGCTTTCGTTAGTCAATCTACCATGTCTCATGATCCAGTATGTGTAGCCGTTAACTGTGTTTCGCGTGAATGTTGACACGCTATCGCAGTCATCCAAAGAACTCCCCAGTCACCAAAGTCTCCCATGGCCTGCCAGTCTCCCAGACTTTCTCTATCAGTGTTCTTGCTTTGTGTACCTGAAAAACGTGTAAGCATTATATAGAGTGTGTAAGAGATTTTGGATACGTGAATATTGAAAACGAGCGAAGTAAGACTGGCATGAGGATTGAAAATGTATATCTCGAGAATTGACCTACCTGCGTCATACCCGAACCCTCCACACTCTTCAGCCTGTCCATTATCCTATCTCTCTGGTCCTGCCGTTGCGCATCACAGCCAGCAGTAAACATGGGGAACAGCAAACAGGCCTCGGCCGTGCCTCCTTTCCTTACTTTGTACAGCGCACTTTCGATTTCTCGCACTGCGATCTGCACTTCAACATCCAAAGAGGTCTTGCCTAGTACACGCCGATTCAAATGAATAAGGCCAGCCCAATGAAAAGCTTCATTGGTGGCAACCATCTCGAGCAAGTCCCAACCATCCTCCGTGGCATTTCTACGAGGGCGGTGCGGACATCCTTTGTACCTGTGCATCCTTGCTTCTTGCAGATCATATTTGAGCTTACCGGCGGCTTCGATAGTCTGATCTGAGGGGTTCCAATCTTCGCGAACGTTACCATTCAAGTCGATGCGCTCATTGTCGCACTGTCTGGCAAGCTCAGCAATCTTAGCCAGAATGCTGACGCAGCGGCTTGTGAAGCCCAGGAGGCAGTCAATCTGAAAGTCATTCTCGTCGTCTGAGTCATCGGCCACCCAGTAGTCACCACCAAATAAAGGCTGGTCATTCTTACTACCACTAAGGCTGCCTAGAACGTCTAGATAAGCGAACCATCGGCTGAGGAAGTATGAAACTTTGTCTTTTCGATGTACAGATTGTGCACCACCTCTAGCGAGTATCATGCGTCGAGCAACGTTCAGATGGTTTTGCCAAGGCACAGGAACATCGAATGTATTAGGTGAGATTATTTCGAGAGATGCGAGCATGATAGCTATCGCAAGGTTGACATTAGATATCTGGCCGGTTGGATCGTCTAGAGCGCGACTGAGAGTTCCAAAGACATCCTGAACCCAGAGTGCGATTCTGTTGGCTGGTTCAGAGTGCTTCAGCAGTCGTGCTCGGTGACTAGCAGAGTACGCTAATAATAGACGAAGCAGGTTGGTATCCTTAACCGCCACTGCTAAAATTAGCTCAGAACCAGTTCATTGCTAACATGACTGCGTACTCTGGGGAAGAATACTCTTGAAAGGGTTTTCAGAACAGTCGTGGGGGACCAAGATCCTTGCTGTATGATTTAAGAAGTGATGAAAGTAGAGCATGTTCATGGGGTTCTCTTGTAGAGTTGAAGGTAGTGCCCCTAGCGACCTAGGAATAGTGACTATCACAGGCTTTGCGTAGTAGCCAGGAGTAGTACCATGGAGTCCGAACCCAAATTCGGCGGGGAAGTCGTTATCACCGATTGAAGCATCTTGCTCTGAGCTGTGCAGAGAAATGGTGGATAACGAGGGCGTTAAACCGTTCAATGCGATTGAGTCGTTATTGTTAGGGAGATCTAAGTCTGCGAAACCCCGATCAACGCCATAGTTGGCCGTAGGAGTACTGACGGAAGATGCACCATAGGGCGATGCGGGCATAGCACTCTCAGTACCGGAGTCTGCAGGAGAGTCATCTGACAGCAATGATTTGACAGAGAGACGACGAAGATCAGGTGAATCCTGGAGCACTTGGGATGAAGGCTTGGAAACGGAGCGCACATAGTTATCTTCAGAGGCGACAGACGAAGCCGCTGGAGTCAGCGGGATCCCTATATTGCCGGTGAACGTATTATGATAGACAGACTGCATAGCATGAGGTGACATGTGTGAAGCCACGTATCTGGGAGCCACTCCCACATTGTAGATGCCATATGAGCCGGCTTGGTTACGCTGAGTCCCATCGGTGGGATCGATTGAGGGACTAAGTCGTATTCTCTTAGATCTATGCTGTGTGTGAAAAGAAACGTCTTCCTGGCTTTTGCGGAAATTGCTTGGATGTGGCCGAGGAGAGAGAGAGTTCTGAAATGGAGGGGGCATTTGAGGATCCGGCATTGACAGATGGTTCCCTCCAGAAAACGGCACTGCACTCAAGGAAATCGGTGGACTCTCTATGTTGGAGTCCGAGGGTGAAGGGTATGACATACTTTTGTGTTGATCTCGTATCCTGGAAAGCTGTACCGTTGAAAACTGGTCTCTAAGGTCTCGACTACCGTGTCCTACATGATTGCCTATATGGCTCAATGGTTCGAACTGCTCCATCATTTCATTGTCCTGCATACGGGCAAGCGCTGGATCAATTGTGGATGTTGACGAGGGAGAAGTTGCGGTCACTCCAGTAGGCAATGAAATATTCTGTGCGGGCCCATCTATGCTAGTAGGTCGGGGCTGTCTTAGATCTGCTTGTAATAGGGTCTGTGCGGCCGTTGGCGAGGTTTTAGATTGAAGTCCTCTAGAAACTCCGAGAGTTTCAACATCACTGTCTCCAACAGGACTAGCAACGTGTTGATGGTGATTGAAGCTGGGCGACTGTAAGATAGTATCACCTCCTTTTCTTTTCGTCCGACCTTCCCAATTCAACCGGATACTGTAATCGCAGGTTTCGCCTTGCCGTTCACAGTTCTGGCACTTCGGTCTCTCTTCTCCACACTTTATTTTCCTAGCCTTGCAAGGCCTAAAACGTGTCAACTAAATTTGTGAAATTCTGGCGGGATATGAAAGCTATGGACAACCTACCAACATCCGTTGCGACTCCGTGTCTTCGGTTCCGGCGCCCCAACCTTCTTTGGTCGAGGCATCTTGAATTCAAACGCGAAAACAGAGCAAGACTTGAATGAGATCCCTTTAGCAGGTAAAGATCAGAGCCATCGCAAGCTCAGGGACCATTAGCTTGGAGTAGAAGCCTTTCCCCATTTCAGAAACGATCAGCTTGGTCTCCGGGTTGCAGCTCTCATGATATCGGATACTTTGTACGGTTTGTAGAGTGTATACCCGCAATACAGCTTGCACAATACTTGTCACTAGGTAGAACTCCGATATCGAGCTTATGTGGCATATCAACGTCAAAAGAGAAAGATGAAATAGAGAGTGTGAGAGTATGCCGAGCAAAGAAGGCATTAGACTAAGGCGATAAGATAAGCAGCCTTGCGTTAGCGGAGGAAGGTCCGAAGAACCCGCTAGGGTTCCTTCCCACTCCCTTTACTCTCTACAGCATCACTTCTACACTTCGTCAACAACATCAAGTATCAGTTGTCTTGGTGTACCTATATTGGCTCCAGTCCAGAATGGAAACAAGAGCCAATTCACTGATGAAACGCCATCCCTTGCAAAGGCTCACATCGCCCTCCTGCGGCTTCTCCTCACTCATCCATGTAGGTAGAGTACAGCTGACATTATCTTTGTTCGCACTGCTGATTATAGAAGTTTGCAGGCTTGTCAAGCTTCGCTGCATCCTTCAAATAGTATACCCTCATCGGCCCGCTCTATCCTAAAAAGCCTCAAGCTAAATTTCAACTTTTAGTCTCATCGACTACCCCAGCCTAATGTGAATTAATCCCGCCGTGAGCCTGTATGGAGGGTCATGATAGATGCCCAGTATCGACCTCGTCTGACACTGCTATAGTAATGACTCATATGGCTGGCACTTCCAGTATCTTACCATCATCGGTCTCTTCCTTGCAACGATAACATTCGCACTCGGGTCTTTGGCGGATATTACGCTTTCTCCGACATTGTTCCGTTGGAAGAACACACTGTCTGTGTGCTCTGCCCCAATAGAAGTGCTTATCAGCGTTCTATATTGGACTATCCGATCAGTGTGTTTCCAATGCTTACATGGAGGCGTGCATCATTAATCTCTCCTCCAGATCGATGAGAAACTTGTCCGCCCCGAGTTCCTCGAACTCGGCCTACTCCCCGGTAATTCCTTCCCCACCCTCCGATGAACCCCACCACTCATCCCTCCCCCAGACATCAGCTTCCACGCCGTCCCCGCCATCGTCCTCGTCATCGATCTCCTCTTCCTCTCCCCTCCCTGGTCCATCTCGCTCCCGGGAGCAATGTGCCTGAGCAGCGCGCTAGCACTCTCATACTGGTTCTGGGTAGAACAGTGTTTTCTCCATAACGCCTACTACCCGTATCCGCTCTTTGAGGCCATTACAACGCCGTGGCGTGTCGGCTTCTTTGCGATGAGCGCGGTGTTGATGACTGGGAGTACGGTGGCGTTGATGTGGGTGTATGGGAAGGTCAATGGTTATGGGGTTCATGGAACAAAGAAGGTAAGGTTGGAGCCGGTTTAAGAAACAATGAATATTCAAGATAGGTATCTGCGCAGTGTCTAAGTATATTGTCAGGTATCGCGATATATAGAAGGGATCCATTGTAAAGAAGGGACTCAACATATAAGAAACATATCCTACTCGTAATCTACAGGATAAACCTAGTGTGCCGAAGGAACCTAATCTATCCCTTTAACCGCTGTTTGCCTTCGGTTAATTTTTAAGGTTGACCCTAACCAGATGTGGTAAGGCTCGATCAAAAAGGTTATTTTTTGTAAATAGAAACAATGTCAACAAAGCCCCCTATTGTTCTGGCCCACCTCGATAATGCCTTCCTGTGACGTAGTACCTGATTCAACTGATTTAGGAACTGACCGTCCTAATCTGCGTCCTATCACTGTTATAGGCGATCGATTTGAGCCTATTCAGATGCCTTCAAACGTCAGTTGGGTCAATATACCTACGCATACAACCGTCGATGTAGATCAGGAGAACACAAAGCCTCGTACGAGTTCTTGATTGAAATCAGCATTATTAATGCCTACAAACTCTCTTTGCATTCAGATGTTTCAAAGAAGGCTAAATACACTGTTCATAGCGAGTTCAGAACGGCTCTGGCTACATGTCTTATTCAGGCCTCTCAAAGGCAGTTTCTGAAGCGAAAAAGAACGTCAATTGGACCAGCAATTGAACGTTCAATGATACCTTTAGAAGATCATCAAATCTGCAAAAGAAAGAGCTCTGGGGACTGCCGTGGGTGCAAGGAGATAGGGCAATTGGCAGAGTCAAGAAAACGAAGGTCTCTCGGTGAAATTACACCAAATTTGGGCCGCAGCAAGCGGGGAAAGCGCTCTACTTATGGCTGCAATATCTGCGATGTCTCCATCTGCAAAGACGGTCCTTGTTGGGCCGCTTATCATCATAGCATTAAGATAGGATGAACAATAGGAGTTCAGGGTGGAATCCTATAAACTGATTGGTGGAGTAAGCGAATACGCTAAATAAGGCACCCGGCAGCGGTTAAAGGGATAGAAGTAACTCACTCTATAAGAACTCAAACTACAGAAATAGCCTAGTGTATGGTAGGAATCCAAACTACAGAAAGTAGTCATCGGACTCAACGCTATTTTCGAAGAGCATCTGCACGACGATTCATGTATGCATTTAGCACTCCACACTTGGCCTCACCTTTCTCTTACTCTGTCTCTTTACTCGTCTCTCAATTTCATTCCAGAAGCAACGAACACTGACATCACAGACTACAAGCCATGTACTCTCGTAACAACCTTGATGACGTAGTCATATGCTACTCTACCTATGGTGTACGGGCCCGACACTATAATGCTGTGGAACAATTTCAAGAACCTCAAACCAGAACCCATCGCCATCCAAAACCCTATACAGTCTCATCCGCCCAAGGTGACTGTCCAGTATCCTCCGTTCCATCCACCCCGTCATCCACCACCCCATGATTGGAATTATCAGCGGGTTTCTTCGCAACCCACATCTCCTCCAGCGGGATGATAAGGCTAGGGTTGATAAACCTCAAGCCCGTGACATCGTCTTCATCAACCACCCTACCCTGGCCTGTTTCGCTATCGTACCGTGACTCGACTGCGGCTACTGCGTCGGGGGAGTCGCCGTCGCGGTGGAGGCTACGCAGGGCGATGAACCTCATCAGGGGCTCGTAGGTGCGGTTGTAGAAGAAGATGAACCAGACCGTTCCGGCTACTAATGGCACGATTAATATTGATCTTTTAATGGCCAACTTAAGCGCCAGAACGCCGGCCATTGCGAGTTGAAAGACTACTAAGCCGACAACGATGCGGTTGCAGATGATAGACCATGCTCTGCCAGTCGAGTGTTGGCGGTGGTCCATAGCGTAGAGAAGTTGGTATTTATAGATGAACCCGCCAATGAGGAAATAGACGAGGCCGAAAAAGAGCACGAGGAAGGAGCCGGGAAGGATGCTGTAGACGGTGCAGATTATGAAGATGAGGATGGTTTGAGGAAGGAAAAATCCATATGAGAAGACTGGGGGTTGGACAAGTTCGGCGTAGTCTCTAGGAGTTTTGGCACCTATAAGGAATATAGGGTACAAGAAGACACTGCCGAATTCCAAGAGTCGGAAGGGGAGGAGGCCGAGACCTTGCAAGATGATAAGGTTGGCATAAAATTGGGCTAGTTCTTGGATAGAGGTGGCGAGGATGTAGAGAGTGCTGGTCGTGTCCTTGAGAGAGTCGCCGATACGGTCGAAGAAGCCGGCGGCTTTGGACGTGGTACCAAAGACCGTGAATAGAAGGAAGAGGTTGAAGAAAGTAAAGAAGAAATTTTTGGAGATGAGGGAGAGTTCGATTTCGCCTTGGGAGATCATGCCCTGCAGGTTGGAAAGCCCTGGAGTCAACCTGTTAGAAGTTGGGTCGTGGGAAAAGTTCGAGTCGGACTTACAAAAGTACAAGTAGGGCACAGCAACATTAAGTAACGAGATGACGAGGGTTGGCAAGCCAGTCCGGACTAGACTGCTGACGATCTCATGGCTCTCGAGGACATCTGCGAGCTGTGGCCAGACCTTACGAATGGACTCCAGACTCAGCAAGCCGGCTAATGGGACGAGCAGCACCGACCAAAAGACAGTGAGAATGGCGATAACAGCAGTAATAGACCATGCCCGCAACATCCTATTTGATCTCGGCAGGTAGGTGTTCTGCCACAGAACATCCGAAGGAGCAGGCGAAGGCTTGGCCAGCAACGTCATTGGCTCTGGATCCATGGTTGCCTGCACAGCCATTTGCTGCGTTTTGTTAGCCAAGCGGAACTATAGCTCATACAGAACTTACGCAGGCGGCAGTTGAATCTAATGTCACAAAGGCCAACGGCGTAGGCTTATAATCCTTCTTTCTTGCTGACTTAATTTGTTCGTCAAGTTTCCGGAGCTTTTCCTCGTAGTAATCGATAGCATCAATTCGCCGACTTTGCAGACCAAGGAAACCGTACCATATTCTTGTCATAGGTCGGTCCTGGGCGTACGGCGTCACGTGGCTTTGACCGTTGGCATCTTCGTCAAGGAGTGGAGAATGTTCGTATTCGCCACCTGAGGTTGGGGGCTGCACTCTGCGCAGGGACGCTCGATGATCTTTACTTCGCGTGTACCCAAGATGCACAGTCCAAGCCTCCTCAAGCTTTCTTAAGACGCTCATCCTTGTTTCCATCAAGTCATCTAATTCCTTCCAATTTCTGCACAACATGACGCTGTCAACTTTGCCAATCTCCAACTTTTCCACAGTTTCCTTGATCTTCTCTTCGGACCGAAGCTCTTCTGGTATTCCGGATAGTCGAATCGTCCGATCAGTAATCGTAGATTGGCTTCCTAGAAAGTTTTGCCGAATACGAATGATCTTCTTTGTATTGGTGACTATGAGATACAATGCCAGGCCGGTAAAAAGATAGACAAAAGCAACATACATCCACAGGAAGTCTGTAGGTGGGGCTAAAAGTCCTTCCCAAAAACCGTTTGGGGGTTGGTCTCCGTTATCCTGAAGAAGCAATGTTCTGCGATATAGATTTGGGTATAATGTGATATTGGCGTTGGGATTGGTACCATTGGTCGAAAAGCCCCAGTCTCCAGTATAGTGAATATGTACAGGCAATATGACGACGAGTGAGAAGAAGAGTGTGACAGCCAGAAACCTTATAGCCATCCCAAAAAATTGCAGAAACTAAATCATGAACTCAGTGGTGCGAAACCCAAAGCTTGAGAGATGTACTCACGACAAAGGCATCCAGACCGGCTGAGGCTAGAATTTCCTCCTCTGTTATCCTATACAATACTGGTATCCACCCTAAAAACGTATTAGGTAGCTCTGGCAATCTTGCGGCGGCATTTGTCTGTCTTTTCCGTGCGGCGTAAAGGCCTGTCCATCTTGGCCTCAGAAACTACAAGAGCAGCAATGTTTAGCTTGAGCACTTGTCGAAGTGTATGCTTCGGATTTGACTCACACAAAAGGCGACAAAAGCACTGAGACCTAGAGCAATAGATACGACTAACTGTGTAGTGAGATCTCTTTGGTTTTTAGTGTCCGGAGCCAAAGGATTATCAGATCCGTTGTCCTTCAGAATCCAGGCCGTAGCCATGATCACAACAGTCTCTCCTATACGTTACGTGCGTAGTCACAGATGTGGAAAGGACATATCCTTCATGGTATCGAGTCCTAAAAAAAGGTGCTCTTGGATGGGGATCAAAGGATTGGCGCTGCGGCTCACAATGACGATCAGACGTTAAAGCTAGGTAAGGCGTAGGGTAACATATCTAATCGGACAGAAGTGCTACCATGGTACTGAAAACTGGTAATCCGTATGGTATTCTATGAACCAATCAAATTATGACTTCACATTGAGGTACCCAGACAACTTTGAGATTTCTAAGATAATTTATCATTAGTCCTGAATATTATGATGACCTCCATCGCCCACACTGCACAAGCCAAGCCTGTCTTACATGTTGAGTGTTCCATAAGTGCTGAACTAAAGACATCACACCTTATTGTATGCAACAAAATACTCCTCGTTCATGGAACATGGTCTAATAACCTATGAATATCTTAGTTAGTGGAGGAGGTCACCAACTGGCTCAGACGAAACTTTGTGTCTTTAGAGCTTAAACGAACGTTTACTTCTTTCCGTGGGTCGTCTGGTATATCAACTATGTATAGCAACCTAGCTGATCTTTTCACTTTCAAGCTGGGCTTAGTGATTCGCAATACCTCGAATTCCTCACTGTAGCAGATGTCAGCCCTACTATAGAAGTAACGCCGATCGTAATACTTGCACACGTTGATATCGAGGTGGATATCTTCCAGTTGCATCCTGAATCAGAGGAACCTTTTCAAGCAGCTTATGGGGTGCAATGTGCTGATACTGATGCCTCTGCCAATGACGAAGAAAGTAGCACACCGCAGGCTAAGGTCACGCGTCTGCCTAACAGGAGCCTGCATGGTGTCTGGGAATCGTACGTGCCTCAGGCGCCTTGTTTGTCGAGCGATCTATGAAACTTATCGTGCGCAGGTTGATATTTGAAGATCCCGTTCACTTCCGGCTGCTGAGATTCTGCCTGCGAATGAGTAAGCAATCATATTCTACTTAGAATACGAAGGTACTGAGATGTTTTAGTATCCTTTGCTTCGCACTGTGCTAGTAGTAAGTCGATTATTTGGAATCGAATAATCCTTCTTCATGGACCCGCTGGGACTGGAAAATCTACGCTCTGTCGCGCGCTCTCGCAACAACTATCGAAGCGCCTTTGTCGACAGTACCCTATATGCAAGCTAATCGAGTTCGATGCTCACTCGCTCTTTAGCAAATTTTTCAGTGAAAGTGGCAAGCTCGTGAGCACGCTGTTCAGAAAGATCGAGGCCATGCTTGATCAGGACAATGATACTTTCGTCTTTGTGTTCATCGACGAGATAGAAAGCTTGGCAAACACGCGGCAGTACTCAGCCAGCAGCAATGAGCCACGGGACTCTCTGAGGGTACTGCAAATATGCTGCGCTGTGTGGTCTATCAACAAGACTGATTTCTATTCTGATAGGCCGTCAACGCTTTGCTTGTTGCACTTGATCGACTTCACAATCGACCTAATCTTCTCATCCTTTGTACAAGTAATCTTATTAAGGCTATGGTAAGCGATACCTTCTCCGTGAGAATCAAGGCTTAACCTGACTAGGACCCTGCGTTCTTGGACCGGGTTGATGTCAAACAGCTCATACCTGAGCCATGTCTTGAAGCGAGATATGAGATCTACCGAACTACTTATCTTGAGCTCTCCCGATGCGGCATCATTGCCCCAGTAGATCACTTTGCTGAAGACGGTCACTCCCTTGAAAATGGTGCAATGGAGTGCGAATCACCAAATACTCTTGTAGATGGACAAGGTTCGCATATTATTGACGACACTATCTTCCCGCCCCACAACCTTACGCCAATGTATCTCGGCATAGGGAAAGACTCTTTACCACAAAGGCTTTGGGATATTGCCGAGAAGAGCGAGGTATGTTGCCAGCGTATCCTTGAAAGTCAACGAGAGCTGAGTAGGCTTAAAATTTAGAACCTAAGTGGTCGAACGCTGCGACGGCTACCAACATTAGCACTAGCACTTTACACAAGGAGAGATCCTTGTTCGATTAATGAAGCTATAGACGCACTTTCGCGAGCTGTAGACGAGGAGAAGTTGGTGAAAGGACTGCTAGATTAGACGGATAGAAGGGTTTGCTTCGCTGGCGCATGGCGCTTCGCCATATTGGACACCGCCTTCTGCTGGATATGCTGCAATCGCTTATCGAGCGATCATATCAGTGAGGAACCAGAACATCATCCGATCAAAGATGGAATCCAGCTAGGGCTGACTGGAACGGATGGAAAACGTCGATTTGGTAAAAGCCGTTCGAATTCTCTTGTGAGTCGACAATCAAAGGCAGTCGGCTTCGTTTCGTCACCTTTCAATCCTCATGGACATGATAGCATAGTGTCTTGCGCTGGGAGACATACGAAGGAAATTCAAGCACGACCGATCGGGTCAATACAGAGTAAAGGTGGACTTGGACAAGGGAAGAGGTATCTCGTCATTTGTTACGACCGACTCAATGGTTAAAATGTCAGAGCCAAATGAAAGCCCTCGCGATCGAATGGCAGCAAGCAGTACCCTTCGATTTGTTTGTCGATAGATAGTTTGTAGGTACCTACCTGTAAATAAAGATTCTGAAATTGTCTAAGATGGACACAGGTTTCCAGCGTTGAGCGGAGGTAATTTACGGAGCTAGTGCTCGAGGTGCGTTTTCGATACTGTCATACCTTAGCGCGACTTCAAAATTTACCTAGTTGGTTCACGACTATCACAAAGTTCAAGAGACGTTCAGTCACCAGACAATAAGATATGGTACTGGCCCTTCCCGGCATGACTTGTAGTAAGCTGACATACCTCAGGCGGCTTTCAACCCCACTCAGATATTCGGAGACGATGTTACAGAGGAAAAGGGCGAGAATGCGCGTCTCTCGGCGTTCGTTGGTGCAATCGCGGTTGGAGATCTGGTGAAGAGTACTTTGGGCCCAAAAGGGATGGACAAGATATTACAGTCAGCGTATGTGGAGTCCTGGCCCTCTCTTGATCTATCTAACCCAGCTGGCAGTTCAACGGGTGAGATAATGGTCACAAACGATGGAGCAACTATCCTCAAGGCGATAGCTCTCGACAATGCTGCAGCAAAAGTCCTCGTAAATATCTCGAAAGTCCAAGATGACGAGGTTGGAGATGGTACAACTTCAGTCACGGTCCTAGCAGCGGAGTTATTGCGAGAGGCAGAGAAGCTAGTAGAAAAGAAGATACATCCTCAAACTATAATTGAAGGATACAGAATTGCGAGCCATGTTGCTTTGTCTGCTTTGGCTGAGACTGCCGTCGATCACAGCAACGATAAGGAAGCATTCCGCAAAGACCTACTAGCAATTGCGAGGACTACATTAAGCTCTAAGGTGCTAAGTCAGGATCGGAATCACTTCGCAGAGCTAGCGTGCAATGCAGTCTTGAGGATGCGAGGATCAGCGGATCTCAGCCACATACAGATCATAAAGAAGGCCGGAGGGAAGCTCAACGACTCATACTTAGACGAGGGGTTTATTCTAGACAAGCGAATAGGTGTGAACCAACCCAAGAGATTGGAGAATGCCAAGATCCTGGTGGCCAACACTGCTATGGACACGGACAAAATTAAGATCTTTGGTGCGAGGGTAAAGGTTGAATCTACGGGGAAACTGGCCGAGCTTGAGAAAGCGGAACGAGAAAAGATGAAGGCGAAGGTGGAGAAGATTAAGGCGCATGGCATCAACTGCTTCGTCAATCGACAACTCATTTACAATTGGCCTGAACAGCTATTTTCGGATGCCGGCATCATATCTATAGAACATGCAGACTTCGACGGTATCGAACGATTAGCCTTGGTCACTGGGGGGGAAATTGCCTCAACGTTTGATCATCCGGAAAGCGTCAAATTAGGTCGTTGTGATTTGATCGAGGAAGTGATTATTGGCGAAGACACTTTGATCAAGTTCTCCGGTGTCGCAGCCGGCCAAGCTTGTACAATCGTACTCAGGGGAGCCACGGAGCAATTACTAGACGAGGCGGAACGATCATTACACGATGCTCTGGCTGTGCTCTCACAGACGGTCCTCGAGCCGAAAACGACACTCGGTGGAGGCTGTGCGGAAATGGTCATGGCAAAAGCTGTTGAGCAGGCAGCTCCAAACGTTACGGGGAAGAAGGCAATAGCGGTGGATTCCTTCGCCACTGCTCTGCGACAGTTGCCGACCATTCTCGCAGATAATGCTGGATTCGACTCCAGCGATCTCGTGGCAAGACTGAAAAAAGAGATATACAATGGCAAGACAAGCTCTGGTCTAGATCTACTAACCCCAGGGGGAGGCATAGCAGACATGAGGCAAATGGGTGTGATTGAGAGCTACAAATTAAAGCGGGCGGTCGTGTCTTCGGCATCAGAAGCGGCAGAGGTGAGCTGAACGCATCAATGAATGCAACGAATTTGACGCTGACTATGTTAGTTGTTACTGCGGGTTGACAACATCATTCGATCGGCGCCTAGGAAGCGAGAGCGGATGTAGAGCGTTCCAGGTAAAAATTGTGATTCCCCAGCCACTAAGCATTCGAAAGGCGTTTAGAGTACCAGACATAAATAGTGGTTCCACGAGGCACTTCGCCTCAATGTCAACTTTGAGAAGTTACATGACATGCAACGGTGATTATGCGAACCAACAGGATGCCTCAGAGATCTCTCACAGGATTGAAAGGTACAGGTCCTGATGTAGTATTACTTCTCGCTGGATTATTTGGTGAACCAGTTGCCTCCTAAGTATGGGCGCATTAGCTATAGCCTTTTTCTACAACCTGTTTGAGCTATCCCTTCCTGTACCACCTACCTTTCTTTTGCGCGTTTCTTTGGCTGCTACCTGCAAGCTGTACAGCCCCATCTCACCGTTGCTCTCTGTTGACACACTTTGCCCCAGTACGTTCACTCCTTTGTTGCACAGGCTCTACCCATGACTAGAGAAATCCTTCTTGATTGAATCCGGAAAAGATTTACATGGATGTGCGGCGTCAATTGGTAGCCAGCACGTAGCTCGTAGGAGACGCGTTGGACCTCCCAGCAAGTGGTCAATCTCAAAATCAAGAAAAGGATCAGTAGCCGTTATCATAAACCGCCATCATTTTAAATTATAGAATCTATCTCGCCTTTGGTATACAGACCGCACTTCTCCGCGTGAGGGGTTTAATTGAGTACTCATTTTCTGCCTCAAATCCCCAATAGCGCAGTTGTGTGAGCGAAGGATTACAAGGCGTCCTGCAGGTGCCGCTTCTCGCCAAATCCTTTGTTACATACACCTATTGTGCATGTCCCGTTCTCCTCCACAATGCTTTGTGTGTTCCGATCAAGAACAATGCTTATAGAAAAGAGGTTTCTTGTTACCTTACCGTCGTCATTCTCATCTGGTAGCTTCTGTCGACTTCGAAATACCCGCGGAGCACGAAGCGCTTATTCTGACATGGGAGGCTAAACCAGCTTAGGGATGATTTAAAACGTTATTCTAGTCAGATCTCATGGATGGTTACAATTGGTGGGCTTGGTACGGCTCAGCTCTAGTGTGTAACATTGGATTCGTATGCGAGCTACGAACTTTGTCCTCGCTGTGCCCGTGTCTCATTCATTTCTCCGCCTTCTCGCTTTTCCATATATACTATACAAAGTAACACCTTACTTGCATGGGTGCCTCGACGATATTGATCACATCTACACTTGCTTTGAGCAGATCGATGTCGAATCTTTTATTAAATCTCAAACCCGCAATTGCTGCCTGCTAAGGCTGACAGCCAGCAGCTTCTTGAACCTCCAAAAATTATGCGTCGCAGGACCGGCGTAGGGAGAGCTGTGTTATCAGCATTGACTGCCTCGTTACTCGTCTTTCCCCTCCTCGTCGCATCGCAGCAACCAGGGCAACAATACTATCGCAAATCACCGCATGAGGAAGGCCCCTTGGCCGAGCGACACACTCCTCCTGGATCTCCCGGGACTCATCGAGACGAGAATCGCTATGACACAACTAACTACAAACATCTCAAAGATACTTCATTGAACCACGAACGAGCGAGCGCTATCGCAACAACCGTAGCTCCGGCAGCCGACAACCGTGCCGTACGAGCTCTCCAACCTGCAAGAGGCTCCGGCAAGAGTGCTGGGATTTCCTCGCCGCATAATGCGCGGTCTCTGCAGGATTGGGAAGTTGAGGACTTTATACTCCTGGCGACCGTGGATGGGTCAATACACGCAAGAGATAGGAAGACGGGAGCTCCAAGGTGGGAGCTGGAGGTTGACAGACCAATGGTAGAGACGATATATCACCCGCAGAATAAGTCTAAAGTCGACGGAGCGAGCACAGAGTATGACTTTTTGTGGATCGTCGAGCCCAGCAGAGATGGGGATATTTATATCTACAACCAAGGTCTCAATGGTGGACTGCAGAGGCTGCACATGACAGTCAAGCAACTTGTGGAGGACATGTCGCCATACGAAAGCATAGATCCTGCTGTGGTCTATAATGCGGAGAAGAAGACCAAGCTCTACACTGTGGATGCCGGGACTGGCAGTATAACGAAGATTTTTGGCTCTGGTGCCGGTAGCTCTCCGGGGAAGTATCATCAGAGCTGTCCCAAGCCTAGTGGTCTTGAGGGTCTTGACGAAGAAGAATGTGGTCCGAGTGATTCTTTCGTACTTGGACGTACCGAGTACACGATTACGATCCAGAACCGAGATACAACCGAGCCTATTTGCACTTTGATGTACTCGGAATGGGGACCGAACATTCGAGACGAAGACTTGCATCGTCAATATTCGTCGACAATGGACAATAAGTATGTTTACTCGCTTCACGATGGAAGCATCTTTGGATGGGATTACGCACAATTGAATGACCGGCAAAGATCTTATACCCAGAAACTCCCATCACCAGTGGTCAGAGTCTTTGACGTGGCTCGGCCTTTGGATATGGGTGACGGTGACACACAGCTTGTTGTATTACCGCAACCCGTTGGACCCGTGGATAATCAGGATCTCTACAATTCATTTAGTGGTCGGAACCGCATATTTGTAAATCACACAGAAGCCGGAGGCTGGTTTGCAATGTCTGAGAATACTTACCCGCTTGTGACGGGAAGAGCGAAGCCTGCGCAGTGCTACGACAAAAATTGGGTTGAGATGATATATTCCACGCCATCCTTCGGCCTTGCTCAACGGCAAGAAGGGCTCGTAGGCGTACATGCCATTGCAGATATTGATCAATGGCGAGGTAGTGGATTGACCATATCTGGTCCAGCCCCAGTGCCGGAAGTAAAGGAAGATGCCCCGGTGAGCGTTTATACTGCCATACCGCCTCTAAGCTCTTTGCCGGTGTTGGGTAATAGCAGGATCATTGGCAGTGCGGCCGAGAATTTTGCAGATATCCTCGTGGCATTTCTTGTCATCATCTTCTTTGCCTTTCTTGGAGTCAACAGGAGGACCATTTTGAAATTTGTCAAGCAGAATCTAGAGCTTAAAGATGTGCTTGGTCCAGTGGAACAAACCATGGCGTCTGTGCCTTCATCTCCAATCGTGGCCCAGCCACCTTGGGTTGACGACCAACCACCAGCAACCCTGGAAGTTCTAAAGAAGGAAAACGGCGATGTAACTCCAACAATATCCAGACGCTCGACATTACTAGAGCCGCCTCCGAGACTACGGAGTCGTGCTAACACTATGGAAGAAGATCGTGGCCGAACCGAAAATGGCGACGAGAAGGGGGTGCGTTTTGAAGAGCGCTCTCCAGCACCCAACGAGGAAGAAGGCGCAAACTCTCCGCAACCGGGCAAGAAGAAGGCTCGTCGAGGTATCAGAGGGGGCGTGAAGCACCGCAAAAAGAGTAAACAGGAGCAAAGGGATGAGGTGGACGAGAAGGTGCAAGAGATCATGCAGATCGCAAAAGAGCCGCAAATAGAGCCGCTTGTCAAGACCATAAGCCCAATCGAGATGACGGATGTAAGCAGTCCTCTTATACAAATCGGGCACTTGAAAGTCTATACAGATACTGTCCTTGGGCACGGCAGCCATGGGACAATGGTCTTTAGGGGTTCGTTTGGCAACAGAGAAGTGGCAGTCAAACGCATGCTCCAAGAATTTTATGAGATTGCTTCACACGAAGTCGGCCTACTTACAGAGAGTGACGACCACCCAAATGTAATCCGTTACTTTGACAAGGAATCCGCTGGCGAATTTCTCTACATCGCTCTTGAGCTCTGCCCAGCCTCCCTCCAAGACGTCATCGAAAAACCTCAAAGCTACCCCAACCTCATCGGCTCCAACCTTGACCTTCCTGACGTCCTCAAGCAAATCACCGCCGGCGTCCAATATCTCCACTCGCTCAAAATCGTTCACCGCGACATCAAACCCCAAAACATCCTTGTCTCCGCCCCCAAACTCCTCCCACCCATCACCTCCGCCACGCAACCGCCTCGTATCCTCATCTCCGACTTTGGCCTCTGCAAAAAACTCGAGGGCGACCAAAACTCTTTCCGCGCAACCACCGCACATGCAGCCGGCACCTCTGGCTGGCGCGCTCCGGAACTTCTCGTCGACGAGGACCTCGCATCCCCACCTCTCCCGTTCACCTCCGACGACCGCGGTTCCGAACCCCTAGTCCTGGACCCGCAAACCAACCGCCGCGCCACTCGCGCCATTGACATCTTCTCCCTCGGCTGCGTCTTTTACTACGTCCTCACCTCGGGCAACCATCCCTTCGACAAAGACGGCAAATACATGCGCGAAGCCAACATCGTCAAAGGCGCCTACCACATCGACGACCTTGCCAACCTCGGCGACTACCAATGGGAAGCCAAAGACCTGATCAGCAGCATGCTGTCAAAAAACCCGCGCGATCGCCCCGACGCCGCCACCATCCTCACGCACCCCTTCTTCTGGTCCCCAGACGACCGCCTCGACTTCCTTTGCCACGTCAGCGACGGCTTCGAATTCGAGCCCCGCGAACCTCCCTCCGCCGCCCTCGCCCACCTCGAGTCCTACTTCCCCTCCATCGTTCCCCCCTCTGCCAGCGGCGACTTCCTCAAGCTTTTACCAAAGGAATTCAAAGACACGCTCGGCAAGCAGCGCAAGTACAACGGCGGCAAAGTGCTGGATTTGCTGAGGGCACTGAGGAATAAGAAGAATCATTATGAGGATATGCCCGAAGGGGTAAGGGAGAAGATGGGCGGGTTGCCGGCCGGGTATCTGGGGTTTTGGACGAGGAGGTTTCCGGGGTTGTTGATTTGTTGTCAGAGGGTTGTGGGGGAGGTGGGGTGGGGAGGGAGGGATCGGTTTAGGCGGTTTTATGGTGGGTGAGAGGAGGGGCGGATGGGTCGTGTGGTGGTGGTGGGGTGGTGGAGTGGGGTAGGGTTGATTGTTTCTTGATTCCAAGGATTGCTATATACCTTCATATTCTGAATGTACGAGGATACCATTTTGTTTATTTAGTTGTTGGATAACCCGAACCCCTAACCTTACGATAAACATTACTATTGACTACCTTCATCAAACCCAATATCTATCCAAATTTCTTCAAAAGTTCTACACACACCTCAAATCCACACCTGACCTCTCTTTTCTTTCTACGTACGCTTTACCTTGTCTTACAGTAGCCCCCTTCCAAGGGTGAAAGTTTACCTCGTACAACGCTTTCTGCATACCTCGTTCTGTTCACTTTCCCTACCCTCCCCGTTCCCCCTTCTTTCGCAGCCCTGCACACTGCACACTGCACACTGCCCCATCCTCTCCGCCCTCATCCCCACTCACTCACTTCCTTCTCATTTCTACCAAACTTTCACATCCGCAAACCCCCCCAAAACGAGAAAGAAAAAGAAAAGAAAAGTACCAAAGCAAGATAAAAAATGAAATAATACTCACTCGAGGACTTTTTATACTGAGACAAAACCAAGCGAGGTTGAAGAGAGGATGAGGGGATGAGGTGAAAGGCGATGACTCGCAAAAGGAAGCGAGTTTAACAAGTGTTCCATGAAATGCGGGAGTGTTAAAGGTTGGTACAACAATCACAAGACATGCAAGAGATTTTCTTCCACAGAGAGTCACATCCATTTGACGGCGTTGTCATTCCCTTCCAGTTGAACGACCATGATAAAGATAACATGTCCGTTCCCACAAACTACCACTACCGCTACCCTACCCCCCCAAAACCTCAACCTCTAGTCCCCACTCCCAAAGCACATCGATATTGACATCAACACCCTCCTGTCCACTCCACACTTGCCCCTCCCTCTCACTCTCCGCCTCTCCGCTTCTCCGCCCCCAATCACTCACTAACCACTCAGCGCCCTCTTCGCTCCTCCTCTTCGGCGGTTTGACGGAAATATTCTCACACGCCTGCTTCATATCTTCTTGCTCCTCTTCCGCCGAAACATATCCCTCGTCCTCATCCTCCTCATAGGCAGGAGCGTCCGGCATAGGCGTATCCGACCTGTTCGTTTCAGACACATACCCCTCGTCCTCTAGCGCAGGGGCATCCGCCATCAGCGTGTCTCTATCGTCATCTATCGGCAATAACGGAAGCGGGCCAGCAGCAGTGAAGAAATATACGCGGACATTCTCCTTAAAAGGTATCGGTTGTGTATTTTCCTCGGCGGCAAATAGGAACATGTTCTCCGCGGCGAATGGGATTCCATATGACCCTGGGGACGGGATTTCGAAAGAGTGCGCTCTTTCCGGGGGAGAAGATTCCTCAGTGTCCCGCATGTAGACATCGCCATCTACATCTTCTTCATCGACGACTTTTCCGCTACGGAGGACCACCCTTTTTCTTATCTCGCGATTTCGACCATCACCGTGTTGGTACATGTAAGCCTTACCTTCTCCTCCAAAGGCCCAGACAGTGATGCCACCACCGTCAGCATCAATGGTCACTTCACTCAGACTTCGCACAGTCCCAATTTCTATACCATGAATTCGCAGCGGCCATAGATTTTCTTTGTCTTCCTCTTCGTCTCCACATTGCTCACATTCCGTTCCAAAGAAAAACAAATCAGGTGACACACAAAATAGCCATACCGTATCCGCATACCCCACAACGACTCTTACACCCCATCTCAATTCGGCTGCGGCTTTGTAGATCCTCGGCACAGTGCCCTTTCCATGCTTATCCCTTGGGCCGAGCAGAACAGCTCTGGTTATTAACTTCGGCTCTCCTGGAACGGCAGGTGGGACTTCGCGGCCAATTGAGAGCTCTCCGCTGCCCGGGCAAGTGAAAAGAATGTGTAAGCCATCACTGAGAGGTACTGCTTGGTCGAAGTCAGGTATCTTCCCACCATCCTCTTTTGCTGATCTTGTCCGGCTTAGAAATTGCCTGTACGCCATTGCTTCCTCGCTGGGTGCATTCGTGGCGCTGGTGACAAGTCTAACTTGGTTCGTTGGATCAACGCCTAGTCTTTGCGGCATAAAATGGAGAATATCACTATTAGTGGTGATCGGAACCCAGCGAGTCAGTATCTGGCCGCTCAGGTCGTCAGCCCAGTGGAGCTGAATCCCCGTGGCGCAGCCGAAGGCAACGCAACGACGTTGGGGGCATATTGCTATGCTGAGTGGTGGGAATGACTGAGAGCAGATGTTGCTGAGAAGTCGGCGGCGGATGCCTGAAGGAGATGATTTGGGAGGTGTCTTGGCAGGGCGGTCGGGACGAAGGGTCGAAGTAAAGGCTGAATTTGATGTTTCTGGGAGTGCTCTGCCACCTATAGTGCTTTTGAATCCTGGGAGATCCTGTTCTGTGTCGGCTCGATGGTTGCAACAGCGGAAAGGCTTGTGATCCCACTTTTCTGACTTGATAGCTCTGACATGCAATAGGGCCGGAGGGCGCGTCCTCCTAACAGCGACATCATCATACAGATTATAGACCAGACCCATCCGCCCTTCAAGTAGCGCAGCAATAGAGAATCGCTCTTGGGAGGTATCCATGGTCACGGCGAGGACAGGGTAGGGACAATTAATACTAATCAGAAATTCGAGGTAGGCTCCCTTGTGAGCAGCCGTAGTTGATGCCCTGTTTTCTAGAGAGTACACGTAGATGGTACAATCTGCGTAGACAAGGAGAAACTTATTGCAGATGCCAACGGTAAAGCCAAGGGCTATATGATGCTGGGGTATTCCTATAAACCTATACACGTTGCCTAGCTCCGAGAAGTCGACTTCAGAAACTAGTGTAATGCTTGTTGGATTGTGGCGTCCAGCCGTCGGGGTTGTTCTGTCATATGATTTGTTCCATGAGGCGTCTAGAAACTGGTCGACGCCGTCGCCAGTCCAGTCAGGCCGCAAAGAGCACTCGGTAGAGAGCCGTTTACTCAACAGCCACTCGTCGCTGAGGGTGAGCCTCTCAAATCCTAGTATTTCATCAACTGCCATATCTGCCTCCGCAGCTGTCCACCAATGACCTCGCTTCAGCATTTCTGTCAACAGCCGCCAGTCAAGGCTAGCCGTCATCCACGAACCACAGGTGTGTCTGGCAGCATTGAAGTCAATTGGGCAGAGGTACTTATAGATTTGTGCCAGCAATTCGGCAGGGAGGACAGAAACAGCCGGAACTCTCAAAGGCCGGGCGTGGGAGATCGCCTTTGACCAGTCGTGGCAGCAGAGGCGGACAGCGAGGTAAGTCTCGAAATCGATGTATAATACGAGCCGATGGAAGAAATAGAAGGGTAAGTCATTAGAGTGTCGCGCATGATGCAAGCCTAGGATAGCGAATGTATCCCTGTGTGTTCCGAATCCGCTAATGTCCACGGAGCTGCCCAATGTGTCAGTAGGATGAAGGATTTCAGTCATTGTACGGACGCTCTCTTTGGGACACGGCTCTAATAGTGAATCGAGAAACTCCTCAGGCTCCGCGGTCAGATCTCTACTAGTCAGACGCTCACGCCATAATGGATCGCCAAAGTCAACTGAGCTGGGACCAGCCGACCGATTGGAAGTGGAACAAGAGACTTGGCGATGCTCTGCACCGAACGTCGTAGTGATTCTTCCTCTAGGGGACCCTTTCTGGTCATCAGGGATTATGTGCGACTCGAGGCACGATTCAGGTAATGATTCACTGGATGGTCTACTGTAAATGGACGCGCTCGGACTTGATCGTGGCGAAGCTTTGGATCTGACTGGTGTTTCGTTATAATTGAAATTTGAGATCATGATCCCATTCATTCTTAGGGAGTGGCAAGTATGTCTCAGCGGTCCGTGGTAGGACACTGCTTTGGCGTTGCGCTTGGTAGGGCACGTAACGATTGGAACAGTAGGATTGTATGGAGTGTAAGACGGGTGTAGTGGTAGTAGCAGGATTTGGAAATGTAGGGTTTTGGAGATATCTGATCCTAGGTGTGAGGCGTAGGTAAAGAAAGAGCGAAAACCGTTGCCGGAGCTGTAGACCCGTGGAAGACGGAGGGCTGGCTGGGACTCAAAGCTAAGGTCTCGTGTTAAGACGTAGTAATCTGCTTAATAGTGTTGTACTCGAGCGCGCTCCAGGTTGATGCGGCCAGCGCTCCCTGAATCAGACTTACTTGTGCTATTGATGAAGGTCGTCAAGACCAAGGGTTATAGAAACATCAAGGGAAGTTTAGGATCCTGTCAGCAGCAGGGTCCCCAATTTTGAAGCCAGCCAAATTGGGAAAGATCGAACCATGAGGAAACTCTCCACATTGAGTAACTGCAGCTGAGACTAAACAATCCAAGACACACGAATGATTATATGGCACTCCATTGGAATTCAGGATTTGCGAGTGATGTACAGAAGTCGGTTTTCCAAAGACGAGAAAGATAATTCCCGAAGTTACTTCAATTGTGAGGTGCAATGGTTACAGATAGGTGTAGGCAGAGCAACAGAATTCCGAAACCAGCAAAAGTACGTAACAGGATCTTTGGATCGTACAATCAACCGAGAAGCCGCGCTTCTGTTCGAATGAGTTTAAGAAGGACATGAGAGTCAGACAACAGACTGGATAACACACTTTGTACAATTGGCCTGCATTCGATGCAGTAGAGGGGAAATACGTCGGAGGAAGTTGGGACGGAGGAGTATCACATGGATAGCTATGCTGGACTTCTCGGCTTGGCTTCCACTAGAGCTTCGATAAACCAGGAGCTCCATTGACTGCTTTTGTTCATAAGGTCAGCTCAGAGAGTATACAACCAACGGACAGTATGAATGGTAGTAACAAATTGTCTCGGATTTTGTGGGTGTTAGTCATCATAAAGGCGTGCTTGTGCGCGCCCACAGAATAACTTATGGTTTTCGTCACTGACGTGGTGGAACAGCAGAAACGAGCTGAGTACATACCTATAGAGGAGAACCTGAGGCAAGTTTCCAGCAATATGCGGTTTAGATATCTTGAGATCTTAGCTATCGGTAGAACGGAAGAGATATTGGTGGGCTTGCATCATGGGTTGTGTTTCGTGAATAGCCCTGATTGTGGATAGTTGTAGCTTCTCATACAGACCCGCCTTCGCCGTCGATGAGGAATCTGGGATATTAACCAATTTTGGGTCTACCAGCCCTTAGTCAATGTTGAGTTGCCAGAAAGTGCGTTGATCGCATATTCATAGCGGATGGTGGAAGACCACTCTATACATCAGGACCACAAAGGTATACATCGTTCACCATCTATACCAGTAACACTGCATCAGCTTGTTCTCGGGTAAGTCTTGCGAAATAATGCGATACAGGATACTTGTCTCAGGAAATTGACTGATGTTGGTCTCATTAAACACCGTATAGGTATTTGTTCGAACATTAAAACATATTATAAAGCATCATAGACAATGTAGTGCTAAACAGACTTGACATGGAATCTGACTCACTTGACTAACATATCTACATAGCCTTTTCGGCTACGAATTACACACCCTACTCGTGCACGTATCTGAGGCTCTATCGACGCTCCGACTAATCGAAGAGAGCGTCTAGAAAGCTATGGGTGGCTTTCTGGTGGTGGGAAGTCTAGCGCCACAGCGGCTTCCTAGATCGCCTGGAAAAGAAAGGTGGCATAAAGTCAACAAGTCGACTGACAAAGGACTTGCGCCTTGGAATTCATCCTCAAAGAGCAAGGATTGTGTACTGACATACAAAACCAAATGAGGCCTATGAGATTAAAGATGGGTATCAACAATGGTTGAAGGTGTCTGCCCACAACTGTGGGAAGTCTTCGCCTATCAAAAGTGCCTCGAGATCTGCAAGTAACACCACAAGATGGTGTGTCGATGTTGGGGTGTAGATCGCAAATAGCTTATGTATGGAAATGGTGAATCACAATTCCGAGCTAGGGCGCAACAATGCTTCGGTGCCAGCGATTTACTAGCAAAGTGTCTTGTCAGCCAATTGCAATAGTTGAAAACAACGTTGAAACTAATACAGAGGTATGTGAGGTATATCAGAGTCTAATTAGGCAATTCTCATGGCGTTGCGAATGCAAGCGCTCGATGATTTTGATTTTCTGACATTTTTATTCATCATGAAAAGGAAGAGGCAGTGGGAAGGAAGATCAGCTTACGTGCCGGAAGACCTTGCGAGGCTTAGCATGTCTCTAAGAAGTGGCCGATGATATGAAGATGTGCATCCCTTAGCCAATTATAAAAGAATACCGATGTCCTTATGAATATCACTACAGTTGCTCGATTCCGGTAACGAGCTGGTCGAGTTGGTCGGTGTCTCGACACTGGAGTATATCATGCAGAGAGCGGGATCTACAAGTGAGAAGATTAGTAGATGGTTCTGCTTTTTATTTCAAAACTCACAGGTGGAAAACACTCTTCTCCGCTGCATCATTTTCCAGCTCGTGAGACTTTACCGCAGCAACGTTAAGTACTGACTCGGGAACATTTGCTAGACGGGCAACGTTCAGGCTGCGTCTCATTAGCAAAAGTTCCACTTGTAGTCTTGACTTGGCTTACCCGTAAGATCGATGAGCAACGCCTTCTCCGATCTCGTACAGGAACGTAATATCCAGTCCTTCCTCACCTCCTTCTCTAAATCTCATGTGAACGTTTCTCAACTCTCCATTTACGAATCCATTGGCTAACGCACTGAGATTCTGATAATGGGTGATGAAAAGTGTCAGGCTTCTGATGTTTCTGACAACGTGGTCTAGGACGGCCTGCGCAATCGCCACACCATCGTGCGTTGATGTGCCTCTTCCCAGCTCATCTAAAATAATCAGAGACCTGGGTGTAGCTTGCTTTAGGATATCCGAGGTCTCGGAAAGCTCCACCATGAACGTCGATTCGCCAGCCATCATGTTGTCGAAGGCTCCCATTCGGGTGAAAACAGCGTCAAGCATACCGAGTTTTGCAGACTCGGCAGGGACGTACGAGCCAATCTGACCCATGATAGCGATCAAAGCGACCTGCCTCACATAACTAGATTTACCCCCCATGTTCGGACCCGTAATTAATAAGGCTCTTGTCTGGTCTGTCGCAAGGTCTGTGTCGTTTGGAACATAAGCATCAAGGAGCAACTGTTCGACCATCGGGTGTCTGCCTTGCTCAATCGATATGCATGTAGAGTCAGTATACTCAGGCTTCACATATCCCTGTTGGCTAGCGATGGTAGCCAGGGATACCAGGCAGTCCAGGGTAGCAAGTGCCTGGACACAGTCTCTGAAAGATTGATACTTTGCTGATATATCGGCTAAGAGAGCAGCAAATGAAACATCGCAAGCAGCAGCCAAGGCCTCTTTGTGCTGATCTCGTTCGCGAATTAAACGCACTACTTCTGGCGTGTGGAAGCGGGACACCTTTTTCGTGCCGCTGATTTTTGCCCACGAAGCCGGAACATTTTTCAGTTGATCATTCCCAACCTCGATAAGATACTCGATGCCTGCCACTGTGACATACTCAACCTTCTTCTTGTGGACTTTCTCAGCGGCAATAGCGCGATGTTCATCAAGTTCATGCTCCACGCTGGCAATTCCCAGTTTGTGCTCAGTAATGTCCTCCATTTCTTCTTCTTCCCGGAAGAATCCATACTTGTCGTCGTCCTTGGCTGCTTGAGGGTTAATCTTCTCAAGGTAAGCGAGAACATCCTGGGAAATTGTCGGAAGAGCGGCGATGGCTTCATTAATCATGGCTGAACGAAATCCAGCATCTGCCGGGGATTTCACAGTCACATATTCGTTCGCAATCCGCTGCAAAGTCTGCAGTACCGTTAAGAGTTCAGGGCGTGTACACTGGGGTACTTAGCTATGCAATCAACAGAGGCTTTAGAGATTACGAACCTTGCCATAATAAATACGGATCAAGCTTTTTTCCAAGTCGTTTCTTATTTGAGCTAGCAGGTGCTTTATCTTGTCTGTTTTTATTGTCCGCTCGCCGTCTTTCAGCTCTTCCACGGCAGTGATACGCTCCTCAAGTTCAGACTTGGCCAACAATGGTCTTCCGACCCATTTGCGTAGCAATCGTTGTCCGAAGCGCGTTTTCGTTCTATCCAAAGTCCAGAAAAGACTTCCTTTCTCTGATTGGTCCGTTTGGTTCTGGTAAATCTCCAAGCTGGTCAGGCTCGTTCCATTCAGCAACATGTGGGACCGTGCACTAAAGGACTGGAAATACTTCGTAAGGTCGAAGACGTGTTCAAGCCCGTACTCTGACATATGCTTGATCATAGCCGAAAGACATATCGTGACATCTTCCGCCATCTTCGATACAAATTCGAGGAGCTTGCTAGCTCTCTCATCATCAGCATTGTTAACGATTTTCAACTTTTCGGCGTAGAAATTTGAGACGTGGCTGTAAGCTTGAGCTGCCATGGTCTTCGGTCTGTCAACCCTTTCCACTCGCACTTTATCACCAAATACATTAGTCTTACTCCCCGAAAGGTGCTGTACTAATTTATCTGTTGCTTTGGATAGACCGCCGACGATCAAGATTTCGCAAGGGGCGATGTGAAGTAGTCTTGTTTCAATCTCACTCCTCATGAATCCATCTTCGAAGTCGTCGTATACCACATCCCCTGTGGCAGGTTGCACGGCTACGATACCGACGTGGACCTTTTCATCTGTTCCCCAGCCTTTTGCGTTTGTCTCTGCAATGCAAACTAGATAGCCTGTGGCGGGAGCCCCACCGCTAGGGCCGCCTACCGGTCCTTCTAAGCCCTCGACGTCGTCAATGTAGGTTCCCTTCGTGTAGAGATTTGTGAGCTTCCGTGTGAATGGAGCGTTTCGATTGTCCCCAACCGCTTTAAGGGCCGCCGTTTCCACTTGCCGTACAACTCCAACCTTGCGACCTGCACCCACCAGACGTTTAACATGAACGTGAAGTCTATGTACTGGTATGCTGGCTGAAGCGAAACGATCCAAATGTGCCTCCGAGACATGCTCATCGTATCGCATCTTCCCAGGTATGCACACAATGCTCAAATCCTTAGCGGCAATCCTCGCATCCTCTCCGAAGAACTTGAACTTGTAGCCGACCTCAACAACGAGTATAGTGTCCAGATGCTTCCTCTTTATTTCTAGAAATTGTTTCTCCATTGGGGTAAGCTTGTTCCCGCCCTTCTTTGCAGCCACACCTTTCTTCCCCTTCGCAGAGGCTTTGGCGGTTGCCTCCTCTTCAGCTTCCTCCGCATCATCTGCTTCAGCTGGATCGTCAACGGACTCTTCCGTAGCCTGCCAATTACGCCTCTTGATTTCTGCAATGCTGTCGGGCCGGCCAAGCTTTTTGACGAACCTCTGATGAAGTCTTTCCTTTATTTTCTTGGTTGCTTCGTCATCAAGAAAATTTTCCTCGTCCCCCGCAGGCGAGCTAGAAAAGGCATATTTAGATGTTCGATCAGAGGCTTTACTCTTCTTGACTTCATTGGCAGCAATCGGAGTTAGAGTATGGCCGTTGGATGCTTGAAGCCCTACGTCTGTAGACCTTCGGTTCTCATTGGTGTCCGAAGATCGGACCCGCTTGGTTTTTGGCAGGTCCAAAGTATGCTCGCCATTCGTTTGGTCTTCAAACTCTTCCTGTGCTCCTAAACCTCGCTTTGGCGTTCTTGACACCCTTCTTGATATAAGTGAAGAAGCATCGTCTTCGCCAGGCTCTACGAAGAGATTTTCATCAACAAGGTTCTGGCTGCTGCCGATAGAAAATGAGAGTCTGGAGGACGCTTTTAATGCCACGGTTGGCGGTGTTTCTGGGGTTGACGCATTTCTCGTGAAGAAGCTCGAAATTGACTGCTGCTTTTTGGCCGTGGCGCCAGCTTGGAACGAATTTTGAGATAGCCCCATGATTGGAACAAGGGAAGGATCGACGGTTACATTGATTCCTCCACTGGCTCAGAAGCGTCCTCAACAATGTAAAGCCCCGAAGGTGTTGGAGATATTTGAGAGACAAGATTTAACGCGTTCAGTACTCGTAGATGACAACGCTCGCTTGGGCAGCAAATTACGTGTCACGCTATCTTACTAGCTCGTCTGCCAGGATAGGTACCTACCGTAGGTAGGTAGGATCATACCGACTCATTTTAGGGCAGGATTCCAAATGTACCTCATCTACGCCTTCAATTTGCTTCCATGCACGGTCAGGTCAATGAGTAGTGGTTGTATGCTTTACACAGATTGAGGCACTTCTGGCCCTTTTTTGATAGACACAAATATGATATTACTACTCTATAGAATACGAATGATCCGTATCTAATAGCCATAGCCCTCGTCAGACCCTCGAAGCAAATAACAGCGATCCACCCAAAAAGATGCATGGGACCATCGTGCATGGAATAAGCGCTACTTTATGGACATGCTAGCTACCATAACTGGCAGCGCTAAGAAGCGAAAAGAGTGCTGCACGTAAAGTTTATGAAGAAGCCGGCATGCGGACGTGGTAAGATGAGGAAGGCTGGGTACGTCGTCGTTGCATCTCAAGAAAGACAAATCGGTATCGTCGTAGAAGTGCCGAGAACATTCGCAGGAATAGCCGGGAATCAGCAGCCAGCGGAAACCTAAGACCTTTCCCGCCTAGGGTTTGCTCCCTTGTTCTCATTCCAAAGACTTCTGCTGCTGAAAATAGATTCGTGGTTATCGCCTGCAGAACTTGTCCTTGTTACACGGAGAGGACTGAAACCAGATATAGGAGCTGCGGTCGATATTCTTGGGCTGTGTTGATATGGCTGCGAAACTTGGTGATGCTGCGCACTGGTGTTTAGAGGGTTTAACGAAGAGCCCGATAATCTTGGCCCTGACCAGCCCCCAAATATCATGTGCGATGGCAACGTATCAAAGTATTCCGGAGGGTATCCCCTCGTGATTGAGAAGTATCGTTGAGAACTTCTTCCATTGTAGGCTTGTGACGCTCCATCATCGATTTGTCCCGAGGAGTTGAACACTGGCTCAATATTCTCCTTGTTCACACTGCTATTTGAATGACGATTCCTAGGTAGACTATGGGATTGACGAGTGAGGTCTGGTTCACGTGGTGCTACAAGTCCGTAGCCTGGCCTATGGGAGAGAGGATAAGTTCCTGATGTAGGAAACGGAATTCCAAGATTAGGAGCAGAAAACCTGGGCGATTGTATGGATGTCTGTTGACTGTATGCGCGGTGTAGAAACGGGTATTGTGAAGCCCTAACGTTACTCGCTTGGGTTTGTTTATACTGTTCTTGCTCATCTTCTGTGGCATCATCGTCATACACGACAAATCGACGTTTGCGACCAACTTCTGGATCCCCAGCAGTCAGCTCCCATTCAACATTCTCATCCTCGGCAGGATCGGTGTTTAGGTGCGCTCGTGTTAGGTAAGTAGGTGACGGCGAGTCCAGCATAGCGAGCGCCCGCTTAGAGAGGTCTCCTAGGTCTGCAGGGTGGGAGTCCTCATGAGGATAGGAAATTTTAGGAAATCCTGAAGTTTTCAGAGCTCGTGGGTCGTTAGTGCTACCATTCTTCAAAGTTCGTTTATCCCGCGTGGTGCGTCTACGTCTTGGTTTAGGGCTTTCCTCCTTGAGTGGGCTACTCTCGACCATTCCCGTGATGAGACGTTCCTTTTTCAGGGTTCCTTCCGGCCAATATATCTGCTCCAAGGGCTCAACCACAAGGGAGTTCAGCTCCATCTGCTTGAGAATCGAGTCGTCCTTCTTTTGGTTACGCTTTCTCTGAGCCTCCGGACTTGCGGAATCGAAAATGTCCATACCTGGCCAACAGATCCCTTTCAGTTTGGGGGATTGGGTGGACTCTTCGTCGTCTGCAGGTAGCATAGGTTCTTCAGTGTCAAGCTCATTGATATTATGGTCATGGCCTTGCCCAGCAACGGGCGGCGATAAGCGGAAAGCCCCTATCTGCGGCAATCCTGACATGGTAGAAGGGTCAGGGTAGATCGATTTTGCAGGACTTCGAAAAAACAATTGTTCAGCATCACTTCCACTTTCCGAACCGGTATTACGACCAGCCCGGGGCCTTGGCTGCACTTCCCTTTCTTCGTTTTGTGGAGGCTCTTGCTGATATGGACTGGCGGCAGGCCATGCACGCATACGAGGGGCGTATGCTCGATGTTGGGAAGGAAGATCTGGTATTGGTAAATCTAGGGGAAAGGATTGTCTTGGCACGGAGGCCATCGATGGCGTGGGATGGGCTTGTGAAAGCTGGGGATCGATGACATTCTCATCTTTGACGTGAGAGCTGCGATGGTGTAGAGCAGCTTCAACCTTTGCTGACTTTTTGGTGCCTTTAGCCAGCTTGCTAGAAGCAGAGAGCTTGCTACCTGCACTTCTTGAATTGCCGTTAATGTTCTTTGACTCTTTAAGGACCATCCGTTGAGACAATAGCGTCTCGATGTGGTGCTTGTCATACCAACGATCATAGATCTCCAACTGTTGAAGGATTTGTGGCTCCTGGCGGCTGCGAACTTGGGCTTTGAAATAGTAAGAGAGATGGCCTTTTGAGCTAACGTGTGTGAGCAAATGGGAGATGTCGCTGAAGTCAGGGTGCTTGGGGCAAATATTGCAAAGGAGAGGAATAGAAGCCATTGCATCAATATACTTTGGTGGAGAGTCGTACACAGCGAGGAAGCAATGATGGACCCAACGGTAATACTGCCTGCTCAAATGCCCGGGTGGAGTGCTCTTTACCTCGCTTTAGAAATGTGCATTCAAGAGCAAAAGTGGGAGTGAGAGCGAGTTGTAAGACTGCAACGAAGAAGTGGCAGTGGGACGTTTGGGTACTTTCGCTAATGCGAAATTCGGTTGTAATTAACGACTTGGAGGGAAGGTATGACCTGCTTTACAGTACGCATCATGAGGAAGTTACACAAGTCTCTGAGAGAATACGAACGGAACGGAGTGGGGCGGTATTGGGGACTTCTTGACCAAAGGACTCGTTTTAACTACTACAAGGAGCGTCTGGACTCAAGAGAATTACCTACCGTAGAAGCTGTGCCTCGCTACTCCATGAGAAATACTCTGAGTTGGACTTCAGGAATGACTTGGGTTTTGAGCAACAAGGAATCTCTCTTCTCTTGCCTTGTATCCCACCAGCAACAGTGCAAAGAGTAAGGTGGGTTATTAGGTGGCAAGAGGTCAGTCGGTCTTTTAGGGGAATGGGATCTATGTTCTCTGCATCAGTAATCTAGTTGCTAAGTGCACGTTTAGTGACTCTAATGGGCATGCAGCTACCACGGGGTCAGCCAGGGAGCTTAGTTATATCCATCGTTGACTCACTATATGGGGTCCACATGCTCCAGGCCTGGGAATCCCAGCAGGCTGAGACCTGCAAGACCAAAATGGGTATGGAAAACGTCAACCATATCTCCAGGCCTGTCAGCAATACCGCCCATCTCCGGGTCCTGCTGTGATTAGTCGATAGGGCCGAGAATGTAGATAAATCTCATACCTGACACTGCAATATAAATTTGGCCAGCTTATCTCCATCTATCCAGTGTAACCGGCCAATCATAGCGAGACTGCTAGCTACCCACCAACTATAACAGACATCTTCTAACTTCTCCGGCCTGCCATTTAATCCACCATTGTCAAGTTGACGTTCACTTAGCCAACCACCCAGTCGGTCTTTGTCAATTAAATCTAAGCGACCTGCAATGGCCAGAGCACCAACGCAGGTATATACCTGGCCAGCATGGGATTCTGCGCCTGGACTGACCCCATAGCCACCATCAAAATTTGCACATGCTTGCACGTGTGCTATAGCTTTCGGTAGTTCGATGACATGCATGAGGTTAAGTAGGGACAAAGCGTTGAAAGCACCGAAAAGGAATCGTGTATCCTTTTCACCCCATTCATCTCCAGCAAAGGTTCCAGTATTGCGATCTTGGAGTTCTGCAATAACTACACCACTAATGTTAGTAGTCATGAACGTAGGAGGTAAATGTTTCTGGCCGGTACGTACATTTGCCAACCTTTTCCTTCCCACCTCTCCCATTCTTGTCCAGCTCATCCAACGCATCGATGGTCACCAAAATTTGAACGGCACTCACAGTATACAGCATGTGTGCGTCATGACCAGGGGCAGCTCCAAACCCGCCATTGTCGTGTTGGCATGACAAGACAAATGTGACTGTTTCATTTCTGGGCAGTGCTTGCGGGTGGCCCAGTAAGTACAATGCGGTAAGGCCCCAATAGACACCGTTGAGACGGAGGTGCTCAGTTAACCAATACTCCAGCTCGTCTCTGCGCTGTCAGCGTATGAGCGTGGGGACCATGTCCAAGCAAGAATAACGTAGCATACTGTATCTAAGCTCTTGATGTATTTGACATGGCTATCGATGAAAAGGCCCAGTTCACCTGGGAGGTTGTTAGGGCTTGACAACACACCGCCTCTGCCTGGACCAGACACGAGAGACATTATCAAGTTTCGAAGTGGATGGGGCACGTGTGGGGGCGATGATGGCGACCAAAGTAAAGTAGCGGTGGTGTGGGTGGTGTGGGAGTGAAACAACCTAGGTAATGAAATATATCATAGAGAGTACATACCTTAGGTAAGATAGAGTAATTAATATCGATCGGGAAGCCTAGAATACGGTAAGGTACCCTGATTTGTTGGATAAAGGTTAGGAAACACGCTAGTGGCAATGCTTAATTGATCCCATTGTCGATCAAACAACCAATTATGCCGGCGCAGTAGATGGCACGCTAGGCGTATATGTGAGAATCTGACGTTCAGGCCACGGGAATATAGCGGGGGGATGGTGCAATTCGTACCTGTATCAAAACATTAGCTGCATAAGCGTCCTATTAAGCATCCTTGCACCAGGTGGTTAGGGGGGATGCGTGTGTGTGCATTATTATTTCCCCTTCCGCAAGCATTAAGGTACAGTAGCACAGTAGGTATTTGAATAAGCGGCCCCCCCACCACTCGGGATGAACAAGCGACACTCGGGACAACAGGAAGTATCCTTGCACAATGTATAGTAGTAGTTCCGACCTCACCTATACCTTGACCTCGACGTCGAACCCTCATTAATCAAGTCCTGAATTCGCCATACTCTGCATGTTCGTTGTCAGCTTGTTGCTTTCAATATCCCTCCACTCACCAGGCTCACCCTTCCTTGTTGGTCAACAATCGAAAGCATTGTTACCGACAACGTTTCCCATATACCAAAACTTCGCTACACCGCATCCGAGCCCACAGTCTTGACGCTGGACGTCTGTTTATATTACCAGCACTCGCGAGCCGCAGCCTGCGACCGAAATCTTCTCCTTGACTGGTCGTTCATCACCGAGGGAAACCAACGCCCAATTGTCACATATCCCGTACCAACAAGATAGACCAGGCCGCGTGGCTTGCCCTCACGCCAGCCCTGTGTCTTGCATGCTCACGGTGGGTTCTGTCAACTCGGCGAGATCTTTCCGCTTCTCAAAGGTAAGCTTTCTTCAATCCTAGTTGCAAGCGATTGTCAATCTTGCGAGGAGGCCTGGCGTCCCTGTAATCTGGCCAACCTCATGTGCCTTTGTGCCCATAGTACCAATCATCCAATGTTGGTTCTAAATGGTTCACGATTCTGCCTGACTAGAACAATGTGATGCTGACTACCCATTGTTCTAATAGATTTGCATCGTCCGTTCCACTCTTGATCCACCTCGCATATGGGCCCTCCCACAACAATCTCATAAACTGTCCCAGTGCTGTCTCAAAATAGCAAGCATTGTGGGTTTACCAGCAGACATCTCAGGCTTGCTTGATTTATATAAACCCTCAAGTCTTGCTGCTAGGTCGAGTTGGTGACACCCCCATACTACCGTCAGCCTAGTACAGAGTTGGGAATCCTTGGACCGTTCTTTGTGTGCAGTTGGTCGCATACATTGCTTTGCAAAACATATCTGTGGCCAGTATTTGTCTAAAAAACCTTGACTGCAGCGGACGAAAGACTGGACCCACATACCACTGTCTCGTCAAGCAGCCGTTTCCAATCCTTTTCCAATCCTTCTCCAACCTGAGGCCGTTTCCTCGTCGGTATTGAAAGGCTTGATAGAAATATCAAGATAGTGTTCATGGTTCACTCAAGAATCCTAAACGCAGCTTGGAAAGATGTCGAAACGGGCTTCTCTGTCTCTGGTTGTGACAAACAACAAGTCACCAATAAGTAGTGTTATTACTTCACCATCCAATTCAGGTAGTAGGTCGCCATCACCCGCTGATCTAAGACGTGCGCAGCCGCAGTCCGAGACTAGGGTCCAAATGGACGACTCAGCGAACCGGGGGATGTCCAACAACTCACAAAAGTCCGGACCAATATCGTCGCCGGTGTCATTAGCTGAGCCAAGATCTCCGACCTTCACCTCACTTCCTCAGATACCAACATCACCCAAGAATGGATCCAAACATGCGCGGGAACAGTCCAGGTCATTCTTCGCTAATTTGAAGGCATCGAAGTCTACCAACCGCGTCCATCAAGTGGAACCAACTATTCGGCAGGTCTCAGAAGACACCTCAAGAAGTAAGGCGTTCACTAAAGAGAACACGATCTATTCAATACGTAGGAGTCCTGGCTCAACACCTGATCTAAGTCTATCGGCATTCAATCACAGTTCATCGGAGATTTCTGATGGTGAGCTACTGTTTCTAGACGGCGGTGATCTTGAACACACTGACGCCGCATGTTTAGAAGCACGATCTGAAGGACATACCACCAGTCGCCCTCCTATAGGTATATCTGTATTATCGGACAGTGTGGTGAACACTACTTCATCAGAAGCTTACAGTGGGAGGCGGAATAAACCAAGGTTTGCTCAGTTATTAACGCGAACACGTTCAATGAAAATGGATGACACCGGGGGTCGACGACCAAAGCCCACAACTCCAAGCCGCATCACTGTACCTGTCCATTTGAGCGAGCTTGACGCAGGAATGGATCCCGGAGGGATGAGGACAGCGCCTTTGCAACGCGACAGAGACCAGTCTTTCCCTGATGTTGGCCCATCAACTATCCGCAACCGCTCAGCTGATCGCCAAACGCCTTCCAAGGACCAGGCTACAGTCCCTGTTGGAACTTTGAACAATCTTCCAGCTCAGGCACCTCTGGTCTCTGTACCAGGTACTACTCGTGAGGGGAATGGATCTCATATTCTCACTCATCTCAAGAACAGTTCTTCCAAAGCTGCAGGCGGGTTAGGAAAGGCAAGCAAAGGTATCTTCAATAAGATGACCCGAAGTGGCAGCAGCAGTGGAAAGGATGGTGTGGAAGAATACTCAGTTTTTAAGGTCATCCGCTTGCCTCTTGTCGAGCAAACTCGAAAGACGAGGATCGCCAAGCGACTTGAAGATTCGAAGGACAAGACCGAATTTTGGATGCCTGCTTTACCTTGGAGATGCATAGAGTAAGTGGATCTATCCTGCTGAGTTATGTGTAGCTTCTGATATTGCAACAGCTATCTCAACTTCAGGGGCTGTGACGTGGAAGGTCTATATCGGGTTCCTGGAGGGGTGTTGCAAGTCAAAGAGTACCAGAAACGTTTTGACCAAGGTTCGTCGGTTTGGTTTTCCCAACTTTACCACCGCTGACCAATACTCAGAGTGCGATATCAACCTCTTCGACGAGCATGAACTTTATGACATCAATATCATTGGCTCCCTGTTCAAAGGATGGCTCCGCAACCTCCCAAATGAGATCCTCCCAAAAGACACTCAAACTCGCATTTCCACGGAATGCGCCGGTGCAACCGAAGCGCCCCAAATGCTCAAAGACGCGCTCTCATCCCTGCCACCGTGGAACTACTACCTCCTCTTCGCCATCACCTGCCACCTAAGTCTCCTCCACGCCTACGTGGACCAAAACCGCATGGACTACAATAACCTCGTCGTCTGCTTCAAACCCTGTCTCGGCATCGACGCCTTTTGCTTCTACTTCCTCGTCTGCGACTGGCGTAACTGCTGGCAGGGCTGTTGGACCGAGAAAGAGGCATTGGCGGAGGAGTACCGCATCCTCGATAACCACTCCAGCAGCGGCGAGAGCTCTGGCGATTCAACAGCCATAGCTGAGGAAAGGTCCCTGGCCTCATCCCACGGTGCGACCGTGCAAACACGTCTCCAGGAACGCCCCAGACCTCCGCCCTTGTCATTCACGCAGCCGAGCGACGAACATCTCGCTAGGGCGACGGGAATGCAGAATGGGACGCTGAGAACGGATGCGCATTTGCCGGAGTTGGCGCCGGTCATGCCCATGTCTCCTATTGGATCAATCGGACACTGAGTGTCTGATACGAGTCGATCCATCTGCGAATTGACCACCAAGAAACTTCGACTATTGCCATGAATTTCTTTAGCTCAGGAGAATATTTCCTTCTGACCTTTCCAAGAGGCTGATTAGCCACCACGAATTTTTCTACTTTTTCATTGTGCGCACCCTTTGTGCTATCAGCGACAGCGATAGCATTGTTTAGCCACCTGGACACCCATCGCATGGTAGCGAGCGATGAGCGCATATGTGTACGATAGATACGGTAGTTACGTTAGCGGTGGCAGTAGTCTACAGTAGTAGCAAAATTGAGAGAATGTTTTTCAATGGATGTAGTTTGTGTACCTCAATGACGCTATATGCCTACTTACCTCTTGCAATCAACATACATATAAGCCCCGGTCATTTCCATCACATGACCCCCCTAACCGTCGCCCTCTCCAGCTCCCCCACAACACCCCCGCCACTGAGCGCCCACTTCTCCCCCACAAAGCCCTCACTAACCCTCGCCCGCAACAGGCCGCTACGAGCCCAGTACTCCATCAGCGCCCTCGCTTCGTCCTTGCTCACGCCCTTCAGCCGCTGCACCTCGACTCCATTCCCCTTCTCAAACACGCTCAGAACGCGCTCGTCGAGCCTCCTAAACGGATCCCGCTGCGCTTCACGCGCGTCGGGGGTTTCGAGCGCGGTGAGGGCGATGGTGAGGGAGGGGAGGACGGGGGCGTTGGATTGGGAGGTGGCGGCTAGGACGATGCCGCCATTGGGGAGGGGTTGCTGGCCTGAGAGGTAGGAGGTGAACCATTTTATGAGGGCGAAGTCGTGCGCGTGAATGGGGCCCAGAGAGGGGGTTGTGTAGGCTGTTGTGGGCTGCATGGCGTTCGCTAAGCCGTCGATGCAGAGGAGGATGGGCGGAAGGCCTGGGGCGCTGAGTTCGGACATTAGCAGCTGGAAGATTGGCCAGGCGATGTCGGGGTCTTGGGCGCCGAGGGCACAGAGGCCGGAGAGGGTGAGGGAGGGGGGGAGGGGTGTGGGGGTTGTGTTTGGGTGGGGAGGTTGGGTGAGACGGAGGGTGGAGAGGTGGGGGTTTGATTGGGAGATTTTGGATAGGAGGGAGGAGGTGTAGGTTGGTTGGGCGTAGAGGGTGGGTTGGCTGAGGGGGATGGGGGCGTAGGCGGTGTGGCCGATTGTGAGATCTTGGGCTGGGAGGGGTGTTAGCTTGGTGAGGACTTGGGTATGCAAGCGCAATTTGAGAGGGGAAATGGAACGCAAGGTACCTTCGGAGATGTTGACAACGGTCCATTTCTTCAGAAAGGCCATCGTCATTGCTTGTAAAAGCATCAAGCTTTTCCCGCTACCCCGTTCGCCAACCAGGACTCTCCGTACAGTCTTCTTATTATCCTTCACACTCAGCTCCTCGATAAGTTTCCCGTACTCCACAGTCTCCTTCCTAACCAGCATCCCTGGCCTCCTAAACAAGCCCCAACCTTGAGACACCTTGAATGCATCTACCGCCCGCAGCTGATCGACCAGAGACCCTGGAATACCGAACACCTTTCCCTGTGACCCCTCATCAAGCATTGACTGGACGCTAATGTCTTCCATGCCCTGCACTTCTAGTGCGTTGGTATTGCTAAGCACTATTCGCCTGCGCAGGGCTTTGCGTTCGCCGACGGCCGGAGCTTTGCTTCTATCCACAGGCGCTCTCTTTTTCTTTACGTTGTATCTGGGTTTGACGCCGCGAAATGGGACATAGCTGGTGCGGCTGCTTGTTTTCTTGGGAGGGTTTGCATTTGGCCTTCCTGCACTAAGAAACGAGGTGGTGGAGAAGGCGGCTTTGGTTGTTGTAGAACGGAGTCCAGGGCGGCCAGGTGAGGAGCGGAAGAGGGGAAATGTAGTACCTGAGGCCCTTGAACGACATCTCCAGCAAGTTGAGAATGCCATCGTGGGCTGAGCTCAGCTAGAATGGAGTCAATGCTCTTCGGAGACGAGATATCTATGTCGCTGCTTTAAAAGGTTTCGCCTATAAACTTGCTAAGGCGGCACTGCAGAAAGTTTTATATCCTCAGCAGCTGAACGTCGAACTGTTTTTTCCGCTCCAATTCCCCAAGAAAACACATTAATGACGGACACTGCAATGGAAATATCAGAGGCTGCAGATGGAGGTGTAGCACTCCCAGGCACGGAACCCACAAAACCCAAGCAATCGTTCGTCTCGCCTGATCCTTCACCAGCTCCACCCCACTAACCCTCCCCACCCAAGCTCCGTCACCGTTACCAAACCAATCCCCTACACCTTCGACCTCGGCAACCTCCTCTGCAACGACGCCAACCCCCTCCCCCCTTCCCCCACCGACACCATCCTCTCCGCCACCGCCCGCGACTGCGCCCAAGCCCTCATAAACCAGCTCCTCACAACATGCCCCATAACCTCTCACCCCACCGACGGCGTCCTGATGACTCTCCCTCCACCGACCACACCGTTACCTCGCGAGAAACCACTCCCAGCCGAAAAAGTCGCGACAAAGTGGGAGAAGTTTGCGAAGAAGAAGGGCATCAAGGACAAGAAAAAGGGCGAGGGGAAAATGGTGTTTGATGAGGCGAAAGGAGAGTGGGTGCCCAAGTGGGGGTATAAGGGGAAAAATAGGGAGGGCGAGGGAGAGTGGATTGTCGAGGTTGATGAGAAGAAGGAGAAGGAGTTAGGGGACGGGAAGACGGTTAGGGGGGAGGGGAGGAGGGAGAGGGTGGAGAGGGGGAAGAGGGATGCGAGGAAGCAGAGGGCAAACGAGAGTAAGGCGAGGAAGGCTGGGGGTGGGGGATGAAGGGGTGAAAGAGAGGGATGGGGGGAAGGTGGAAGGGTTCGAGGCTTACAATGGGTTGAATTGCATTGCAGGTGCTTGGGGGAGGGCAATTACGGACTGGCTGGAGGTGAATATATGTGAACTTTTCTATATGGTCGAAACCAGGCAATATCTATACCCATCGACAATATTCCCCTTCCCTCTTCGCCACTGCCCCATAACTCTCGACTCGCCCATTCTGCCCTTCCCCACCAACCCTGTCCTCCCTATGCGCTTCCCCACTCTCGCTCCCACCCTCATCCCCATGAATCGTCCTCTCCCCATCCCCAAACAACCTTTTGAAGAAGTAATCATAACTCGCCCATACGCCCCCAAACACCGCCCCCGTCAAGGCAGCCAGCCACTTCGGGCTTCTACCCTTTTTATCCGCAAACATGCGCGTCAGCGAAAACATAAACGTAATGATGGGCAACCATGTCATAACAAAAATCCACTGCCCAAGTCGTTGTTTTTGGGTCGTTATGGTGTAGGGTTGCAGCTCGTGGAGGTAGGTTTTGTATTCTGAGGGAATGACGTGCTCGTCGGCGCCATCGGTGATGAGTTTGAGATAGCGGGCAGAGGGTTGTGCGTAATCCGGGTCAGGGCGGGAGTTGTACGTGCTGCCGCCGGGTAGTGCGGGCGAGAAGAGCGTGTGCGCTTTGAAGGGGGTGCTCGTGGGATGGGCAGGGACGGTGGAGATGCCCGCAGGGAGCTCGTGGCAGGAGATGAGGATATCATGGTAGGAAGCACCGCCGCCTTCAGTGGCTATGATGTGGGCGTAGTCCGCTTTGGTGACTTCGTAGACGACGCCGACGAGGCCTTTGGGCCAGCGGGCTTTATGGTATTTGGGGTGTTTATTGAACGAGAGGGAAGGGAGAAGAGGGGATTGCGAGCCTTTTTCTTCTTCTTCGGGGGTGTTGCTGGAGGGTGGCTGAGTGCGGTATTTAGTGTTGGCAAAGCAGGGCTCCACGTAGGGGATTCCGGCAAGGTCAAAAGTCATTACTAGGTCTGGGACAACGACGTTGAGTTGAGATATGGGGCGGATGCCACGTTTACCTTGGAAGGTTTCAGCGGAGAGGTTGGAGCCATAAGCCAGGTAGAGAACTGTGCCTGGGTTTTCGGGGCCGCCGCCGAGGGCTTGAAGGGTCTCGTTGGGGGAGGTATGGAGGTCGAAGGGGGATTCTTGGAGGGAGGCGAGCAGGCGCTGTTCTGAGGTACGGGGAAGGTGTCGTTTCACGGAACTCGGGCGAGAGGGTTCGGGAGTGATATCGAGAGTCTTTATTCGCTTGAGGGCAGCAATGGCATGATCTCCATTGTAGGAGTCAGCTTGTGGTGATGCAGTAATTTGCGATGTCATGTTTCACTGTCTTTGTTACTGAAATCAGCTTTTCTAGAGTCGGTAAGTGCTCAACGACATCAAACACGCGACGTCCTGCCTTTAAACTTCTCTAAAGATATAGATATTCCCACAAGCACGAGGGCGCTCTCGAACAGATTGATTATTGATGCAACAAAGCCGGAGCGTCGATTAAGCCGAGAGCCGTCTGCATTTCCCGAGCCGGGAGCTAATGAGTGACTATAAGCGTGCTTAAGTACCTTACCTTAGAGAGTACGAGTACCTGACTGTAAAGTAATCAATCTACCTTAATTATTGAGACAATGACGGGGAGACCTGAGGTTTTCCGCTGGCTTCTTAACGTGGAAGAGAGATGGCCGGCTTTAGATGCTTCGGGCAAAGTCACAAAATCCACCAAAGAATGGGGATCAAGCAAGGATGTAGAGCCAACTCTCGACCGGCTTCCACCTGAAGAAAAAGCAAAGGTACTCCGCTTCCATTTCATTCGCGACGCGAAGCTCTGTCTGGGCTCGTTCCTACTAAAGCACCACGCCATCGCCTTTGTGTGTAATCTGTCGTGGGCCGAAACGGTTATCAGCGAGGATGAAAACCGCAAGCCCTGCTACAAAGCCACCGATCCCAACGGCCAGACATTGGAGTTCAATGTCTCCCATCATGGCACTCTCGTTGCAATGGTAGGCTGCACAGGTCATGAGACCAAAATGGGAGTGGATGTTGTGCAAATGAATTTCGAAAAAGACTTTGCCGCAGTCAAATTAGATAAAGGAGGTTTCTCAGGTTGGGTTAAAACGTATGAGCTGGTGTTTTCAGACAGGGAGATTGCTGAGATTAGCGGGTACACAACACCCGCGGCCTCTGACTTCCGCGTTGAGATCAAGGCCAAGCTCTGCCACTTCTATGCGCACTGGTGCCTTAAAGAAGCTTACGTGAAGATGACTGGCGAAGCTTTACTGGCCTCATGGCTGAAAGATCTGGAATTTCGAAATGTGCAGGTTCCATTGCCCTCCAGCCAGCTGCAGTCGAAAGAGAATCCTGGAGATTGGGGCCAAATATCTACAGATACCGAGATATGGTTCCGAGGTTCGCGAGTGACAGATGTCAAAATGGAATTGCAAGCATATGGGGAGAACTACATGATCGCTACTGCAATTTCAGATCCTTCTGTCCCGCTTCCTTGTTTCCAGCCGTCCATTATCAAGATTTGAACTGGCCCAGGAAGCGGCCACTCTATAAGATACGCTTTCTTAACATTCGCGATGATTCTTTCAACACATCTAGGCATGAAAATTCCATTTCACAAGGACTACGTATCGTCTTACCTACTGTTCTAGGTGGTTTGATAGAGCCTCGACAATGATTATGTTTGATACTCAGATGAAGCACCTTAGACGACGATCGAATGGCGAGGCGTATCTAACTAAAATGGGAAACCCTCGCTCAACGGAGAAAACACCGCGGTCTTACCCAGGATAATATGTTTCTCGTGTGTGGCTAACCTTAATAGGTCTCGAATTGACTGTTGCAGGTGCACGGCAGTAGGTACTTGGTGTTGCTCCCAGAACGTCAAGCGAAGAAGCGACAGCTGCTCCAACCACGGTTCAGTGAGTTTGTACTCAGGATGAGACAGTTGGTGCTATGGCTTATGGAGTTTGTGAATCTCTGCAGGTTGGTATTTGAACTTCTAGAGTGTAGTATCCCCACCGATGACATCCTTCCCATCCGAGAGCTTACAAAAGCATGACCATTTTTCGGCTGTTGCTCCTCTATCTTAGATGTTCTAGTAGCATGTGGCAGGTTAGTAGAACGTCTTTCATATTAAAGTAAATGTTCCTGTTTATCGTCTTTGCAAAAGCCCTAAGATGACTCGCCAAGACTTCGCTTAAATTAGCTTCGGCCGTCCATTTGCTTTGATGCAGTGCCATGGTCTAAACGCGATAATCCGATTTCACCTTATTCCAGGCTCACATTTTCTTATTATTGTCCACAGGTCCTAAGTTGAACCATCAAACCCTAATCACTCGTACTGGACCAACAGGTGTTTACGCCAATGGCAGGAGCATTGTCCAATCCTTTGCTGCGATTGGCACGATTCTTTGAGGAAGCACGTGAACACGCAGGCATTGTCGTGTAAGTCTTTTGAGATCTCGAGGATGCTGCAACGGGACTGATGCTTCCGTGGCCAGTGTTCCAGAATCATTGAGAAAGGAAATCGAAGCCTACCTACATCTGCCACAGCATACTGCTTTAAGTGACGTGAAAGCTATTGTGGAAGCCATTGACCATGTCCCAGCCGCCGGTAGAGAGGCTCTATGCCACCGTCTTGACACGTGGTCGAGTGCAATTCTGTGTGGGATCCTCAAGCGTTCCGAAGATTGCCTAGCATATCAAAGAGGCCTGTGCCTGTTGACGGTAAGGTCACTTAGAAGAAAACTGAGGCCTGGCCAACTGAACCTATTTAGGAATCTATATACGAGAATGCCTTGTCTTCGCAAAGCCAACGAGCTTTGCGCTCAAAGAAGAAGATGGCATTGGGAAGTATAGTTTTGTCCTCGCTGCTTCGGAGCTTCACGAATAGAGAGAAATCTGAAAACGCGAGAAGATGGGTATGAATCTTTGTCCTAGAAAAGAGACTAAGTACTCATTGATTGTCAGGTGGGATCCCTCGCGCTGGAACTTCTAAAAGACTGCGAGGAGAATAAGGCGAGGTTACGCCATGACGCAGAAACATCTTGGTATGTCTACACTATCAGATGTGCCTATGGTTACCATTAAGCTCTAATCCAGCAAACATTAGGCGCGCTCTCGGCGGACTCCTTGCCCATGGCAAGAGCCAAGTGCTCCGACTCATTGCTGGTAGTATGATCCGCGAAATGTTGGCCTCCGGTCTTGCCGTCAAGGACTTCTGGCCAGAACCGGCAGAGATGGACATGTTTGCGGGCTTCCCCAAAAGCCAACACCACACTGCTGCATGGGTTACTAACTTTGAGATTTTCATCGACGACCTCAACTCGCAGCACGTTCTTACTCAAGGGTAAGTCGCTCTTGCCGGGAGCCTGGCCCATTATCTGACCTAGCTGCAGAAGATCCGACGTACTATTTGCGCACGCTGTACTTGTCCAGGAAGCGGACGGGAAGGCAGTCAGATACAGCACGGACAACGAGTCAGCCATTTTAGTCGCAAAGTCCGAAGATCTCGTCATCCTCTTGCCCGCGTCAGAAAACGGACCAGCCATATACATCGATGTCCCAATCAAATATATCAGCCATGTTACTGTTGCTACGTTGGAAGAGTCGTCTCAACTCAGCCCGGTAATGGATCGGACGGTAGTAGCTCTTTCGATTCGGATGTCTCACATTCCAGAAAGCTCTTGTTATATTAACACTGTCCAACGGCGTACTAAGTCAATCGAAATTGCCTTTGATAACATGGAAGCTGCACAAAGCGTCAAAAGGTTATTAGCAGCTGATACAGATCGTGATATTGAGCATCTGCGAGCAAGTCAATCGGTATATGACATTGATGTGTCACAACCGAATGATGATCGGATGGACGATTCGGATATGCCTGATCTAATTATGGCAGATATTGAGCATCTGAGAAAACCTGTTCCACCCGCCGATGCTTTGACTCCAAAAGATCAGTCGTTTAAATATCCTTCAATCAGTCGATCAGAAAAGGGGATTGACATCTCGCAACTCCAGATAAACGGCGTCAGTATTAGTAATTGCTTTCTCGAAGGACCAGAACATCTAATAGCCACGGCGTCACAAGCCAATGCGTTACTTCCTCTAGAAACGCCGCTCGAGCTATCAAATCTAAGGCAGCTTGGTGCTATTGACGCGCAACATCCAGAATTGCTACATAGGAGAGAAAACCACGCTGAAGTGACCAACGGGCCCTTATCAACGCTGCAAATGGCGAGCGTGTGTCCCGGCATTCCTGTCCATATAGTAGAAGAAAGGTTCTACCAATCAGGGGAACAGCTTGAAGACGCTTCTGAAGCTGGGCTGAGGAGTTCTGCACAGTGGCGAAATGGTAAGCGACTAATTGAACGTGCCCCAGAATTCGAAAATCTTCCTAAAGAGCCGGACAATCAAAAGAGCATACTGGAAGAGCAACGACGTAAAGTCGGTGATTCATTTCCACCGCAGGATGAGGACCATAATAGCTTGTACGATGCCAGCCCGAAGACTCCTCAAGGCGAGCCTCAACCGGCAGAGCATTCTGTTGAGCAGATCTCAACGAATGTCAACCAAGAAATTCTAGCGAGAGAAAGCCCAAAGTCAAACCAGCGCAGCAAACCTGGCAAATCATTGTCTAAGAAATTAACGAAACGTATGCGGAACGATGATGGTGAAGTAGCTACCAAAACACCAACAAAAAACGCGACAAAACCCCGGACCTTGAAGAAGCCGAGCTCTAAGGGAAAGAATGCAAATTTTGGTAATGGTAATACAGGAGGACGTGTTCAATCTAAGCGTCGTCAAGGCAAACAGCAAACTAAGACGTCCAAAAGTACTACGGATGACAATCGTACGATTGAGGCTATTGACGAGTTCGAAATCCCGGACTCGCCAGCACGGCCGGAGGGTCATCGGAAACCCGTTTCGAAGGCTTCCCCTAGGACGCAAAATACCACAGAAACCCATACCCAAACTGAGAAGAGAGATGTCCCTTCTAAATTTGCTATGCTATCCACATCATCTGAAAACACCCGAAAAGCACAACTGAACGACAAAGCTAAAAGTGCGGACGCGGTGAACTGGGATGAAGACCTGAACGTCGATGAAACGGAGATTGAGATTTCTTCTCGTCCTGGGAAACGGAAAGCTGCGAAAAGCATGAGAGCGTCTGTCGCCAAAGGTAAGTCGCCAAAGGTTGCACAGGCTAATTCAGCCAAAAAGCTGGCAGCGACGGGAAAAGCCAGCACGGCGCCTTTGACTAGACCAAGGACTAGGCGCGCAGCAGCTCTGACTGCAAACAAGAAGATTCAAGGCATTGCCGAATCGGATGCTAGTGAGAAGGAAGAGGCACTCGGTGTTCAGTCTTCGAAGCCGAACGGAAGGATCAGTATGGCCCAGGACAAAAAAAATCTGAAAACAAGCCAATCACCGGGGGATCATGGAAATTCTGGCAGTGTCGCACAGAAGATCGCTTCAATTGTCACTCCGGATATCTCTTTGAATAACCAGCAACGCCATAACCAAAGTAAATCCCCTTCACAGCCACAAGCTCAAGCGGAACCGCTAGCACCCAAGACAGATCCAAAGACCAGCCCATCTGACGAAATCGTTCTTGTCGATCACAACGAGACGTTCCAGAAAGCGGTAGAAATGAAGCAGGGTACTTTACAACGGGATAAATTGGGCACGACAAGCTACGTGGAGAAAGATGTACCCGTTCTAGCCATGGATGAGGATATTTATACTGGAGACCTTGGCTTCTCTGCTATGGAGGATAGCCACTTCCAAGATGCTATGGCATTCTCTACTGGAAATCATTTTCATGGCTCAAAGTCACCAAAATCTGAAGGCAACGGCCCGAACTTAGCTATTGGTTATACTATTAAGGGGACTCAAGCTTCCGAGTTGAGCCATGTTAGAATTCACGATCAAAAAAACACTGACAAGATCATTGAAACGTCTATTTCTAACAGTAGGGAACCTTGGGCCAGCAAGCTCATCGGTGCTCTGAAGACTGCTCCAAGGGTACTAGAAGTGAAAACCCCACAGAGTCCCGAGAAAATAGCAAAACAGACCCCAACACAGCATGTGTCTTACAATATCGCTAAGGCTGGGGAATCAAGACTGACAAGTAAGGCTGTCCAGTCTGGGGGATGTACGAGAGGAGTTTCTCCAACTTCTTTGCCTCATCGCGTGGGTTATCAGAAGCGCGATGAAGAGCCAACTCGTGAGACGATAGTAGACGGGACTGAAGCGCAGGAACATGAGCACCAGTACCATGGACAAATCCCGACCAGCGCTCAAGCTCCTGCGACAGATGCGGCCTATGCTAGCCCTGCCGTCAGTCCTGCTTTGAAACCTTCGATGACCCAACCTTTGGAAGTAGTTCAAGTCTCTTCTGGAGTAGAAGATAGTTCTGATGAAAGTGTTGTGGACAACCCCGACGTAAGGAACGATACGGCAATTGATCCGATTCAGACCGCTGCATGGGCCGCCCAGGATGGATTAGATATGTCACGAGCAGCGGATACAATGCCCCAGGTGCTCGCTACAAAAGTGGTTGAAGAAGTAGCAGCCTCTGAGTCAGTTACGAAAGTAAGGTCTAAGCAGCGTAAGAGGAGGGGAGCAGAGATTGTGAGACCAAGTTCCAGTAAACCTATCACAAACGCTTCGCCGAAGACCAGCTCCGGAGGCATTGAGACGTATGGACGTACTCCGGATCCAAAGCGGAAATCCAATTTGATCAGCTTCAGTGCAAAAGGGCCGCGCAATCAAGGTGTAGCTTCAAGTCAGAGGCCTGAGACACTTATAAGTAACGAGCATCAAGCCCCTCATGCCGTATACCCCCAAAAGCGTCAGGTCTACAAGCTTGAGCACGGAAATAACGACATCGGCGAGGTTCCTCCTGAAGACCGTTCACCCATTGAGACGCGTATAATAGCCCCCGCTAGTGATCATCGGGCACAAGGAACAGCACCGAGACATGGCGAAAGGCGTGTAGGCAAGCTTACATCGAAGCTGCGAAAAGCGATGCCATCCACAACGCGCGATGATGTCGCTATTACTTCGCCCCACGGGGAAGCCGCTCTTTCAAAAGGACTTGACATAGACGATAATGCGCTTGTTGCAGGAATCCCGAATACTGTGCCTGTAGCGGCTGCGCCTACTTTAGCAGCACAACCATTTGTTCCGGTTGCTGACATGGGATCGAATTCTGGAGCGAAATCGAGAAGGCGCGAAAACAAGGTTTCTACAAGCACCTTGACCGCAGTGCCCTTCGGATTGCCAAATACCGCTTCAGTTGGATTAGACCGCAGGCCGTCTCTACTTACCCCTCGTCTCATCTATGCTGCCCCAAGGGAAAACAAAAGGCAGGCAGATGAGTTTGGTGTTAGGGAGTTGAACGAGATTGCTCTGGGAAAACGCCGAAAATTGTCTTCCAAGGTCCCTGTCGCAGAAATGATCGTACCAGAATTAGTATCAAAACGGAGCAGGTCAATAGAACAAAACCTTTCACAGAGAACAGGTTCACAGAGTGTAAGGGTAAACGAGAAGGGCAGCCCATTGCCTTTCGCTCGCGAAAATGACATTGCGGGAAGTCAGCCTCGTCTCACACAAGACATAGTGAGGCTTCCAGCAAAAGCCAGACTTAACAGAGCTGAACGAAATGAGCCTACACTACCATTTGATGAGATTGAACTGGATGAAACTAAGATAACGTTTCGTCAAGTCTCTAGGGCAGCACATTCGAAAAAATGGCCCCTAGGCTCATCGGGAAACAGCAAGTTACAGCCAAGCTCACCAAACGCTTCCTCGAGCATTGTTGACGAAATGGAGCCTCACCATATTCATCCAAGCGGCCAGTTCATTAACGTCGAGACGGAAAATGTCATCACCGCCCATGAACCTCCAGACCCTTTCGTCGGAGCGGCCAAAGGACAGTCGAATACATTCATAGATGCCCTTCAGAGAACAAATGATCGCCCTCATAAGCTTCCTAGAATGTCGATTATGGGTGTTCATAAAGCCTCACGTGTGGTTACCTATGATGAAGACCTGGATAGGGGTGATGGAGATCTAAATGAGGGTGATGAAGACGTGAATGAGGGTGATCAAGATCTGGAGAAAACGCTAGTCGAACCAGACGCACCGGAGGAGCATTCCGAAACCGCCTCGCAGACCAGCTCAACCTCCCTGAGCTTTCATTCCGAAGACAAATCGCCGTCTCGAAATCGCTCTGGCAGCGCTCATGCCAACGGAGACGATAAGTGGCAAGGAGCTCTCCAACCCCACCAACATGATACACTCAACGTTCTCCACGATGTCTCCCATGTAAGCTTTCCATCTCGATTCCCATATGCAATCACAAACGCTGACCCCAACCCTAGCACCTCTTACGCCACCTTGTCTCCAAAGAAACCGCAGTCCAAGATCTCGTCAACGACTACAAACGTGGCGGTGAGCGTCTTCTCAGTAAATTCAAGAATGCCCGTCAAGAGGAACTCGACATCTATCAGGGTCGAAATAGTGAATCGAAGAGGAAGTTGGCGACGTTATACAAAGGGGCTGAAGAAGAGATGGTTAGGGAGCTCAAGGAGGTCAAAAGAAGGCCTGTGAGGGAATACGAGAAGAGCTGGCAAGAGCATCGAAAGGCACAGAAAGCTCGGTTGGAGGCGGCGTTGGGGGCTTTTGAGGAGTAGAGCGACCGGGTTTGCGACTGTTTTTTAGGGCGCAATTTTCATGTGTTTAGCTAGCTTGCTTTGTTGGTAGGAAGAGTTCAAACTTAGCATCATTTCTGCAAGTCGAGTTTTTCTTGAGAGCTGAGAGTACTTCTACTTCATCGGTTAAGGTTGTGTTAACCCCAACCCCACAATCCCCCCATCGGGTCATGAACACAAACCCTCCCCCCAAGAATAAAATCCCCTTTGTAAAAATCGTCATGTTCCCATGAAACATTATCACTGATTTGGCGATGAATTAATTTGCGGAGGATTTTATTTTTATTTTTTTTACTATGTACTGGTGGTTTAGGGTCTTCCTATGTATATACATAGCGGAGGTTCGGCTGGAAATAAAATTTAATCTTCTGTTTTCTTTGGGGGTTTTTGTGTGCTTGAGAGGTGCTTGAGAGGTTTGAGGTGAGATTAGAATATGGGAGGGGTGGGGGGGTGGTGGTGGGTTGATGATGGTGATGGTGATGGTGGTGGTGGTGGTGTATATTTTATCTAAGCTCGTTCGCTTTGAGTAGATGCTGTATCTTGCTTCGATCAAAGACTACTTGTGATTATCTATGTCATGAGATTTAATTCTCCTGCACGCCCTCGACTGCCGCGCCTTGCTACAGTATGTAGTAGCCCGATTTCAGTTCGTTGAATTTGTAGGGCCGTCGTGGAATTCGCCACGGGCCTTTTTCTAATTATCGTAACTGTTCGGACTGCGCCGGGCAGAAGGAAAGAAGGCGCAAAAAAGTCCTTGTGGGTTTGGCGGAATTGGATGCTGTTTCCGGCATCGGGCTGATTCGGGTGGAGTTGGGAAATGCGGTAGGTAAGGGAGCACGGATAGAAACGTGGATCTCGAATTGCATTATAGTCGAGTGGTAATCTCCTAGTAAGTAGTAACCGTGTCCGTGGTTCGTGCAGGTCGAGTGTTGTGGACGTGTAGGTTACCCTCTTGTCTGCAGTCCTTCGCTTTCTCTGTCGCTAGAACTGATTCGACTGGTTTGATTCGAGTAATTCAGTCTGCGTGGTAGTAGTCGGGATCGATGTTTATAGGTTCTTCCAATTAGTACAAGGTTCGTAATCAGCACCACGTATAGATGGATGTCGTCGCTGGCACTATTGTGGTCTGGGTTTCGGTTGCTGCGCTGAGGGGTTTGGTTGCGTTATGAACGGTAGCTTTTCGAGTTGGTGGAATAGAGCACTCGTGTTGGCATGAGGTTTGGGCATGTGAGGGTGACGGGTTGGTTGAGAGTTGCTGTGTGGAGGTTTGGAGGTCCGGTGTAGGGGTTGAGGATGGAAGGGCTTGAGGGTATTGCAATGGGTTTGGAAGGGTAGGAGTTGTGGTGAGAGAGGGCGATTCTTAAGACGGATCGAGACATAATAAGCCATTAGAAGAGGTAGGCGAAGAATGGGGACTGGAGTGATAGTATCTTTGGAACAGAAGAAGGGTATGAATGCTTGGGACCTCGTGGGTAGGATTGAGAATATGCACTGTGCAGTTTGCGGCAGAGCATCAAAAGCAATGTTGTGGGCGACAGAAGACTAAGGTTCCGAGATAGCTTGACCTTAGAGGTGAGGAGAGGGAGGGGTGAGGCAGGCGCAAGGGATCGCTTCTTAATCGAGAGAAATGGAGGAGTAGGGTATTCGACGCGATACGGATGCTATTAGAGCACTTCGTACTACGACAGCAAAACAGTTGAGCCCTAGGACGCTGGAGATCTTGGTTCGGTATTGGAAGAGGTCGTTCACACATCGATGAACTGCTTTTGGCTGACGTATTCGTGGAGGCGTGAGTACATGCTGCGACCAATATAATGAACGCGCACGCCAAGGATCAGGCGGACTATTCAAATCGTTTGATTTGGATGGCGTCGCAGCACTTCTCTACTTGGTTGATGCACGAAGAGGGTCTAGAGGCAGAACCGTGGACTCGCCAGACCTAGCCGCGAGCTACCTCACAACTTTTGGCTAACCACACAGCATCGAAAGGCCATCAACATGCAGAGGTTCTGCAGCCCTCGGAGGGAGACTGTCCGGTATCTCTTTTAGCCGTCTAAGATGTATGTCTCTAGTTAAGGGTTGTGCGCGTCGCGTATATGTGAAACGTCGTCTCTGATGGAGATCCGGGACAAGATGTTTCGGATTTGTTCCGTTTAATCTCGCGAGCGATCTCTAAAGAAAAACTCGAGTTTAGTAGTGTTGGAGGCTGAGTTTAAGGACAGAGGCTTATCTGGATTTGAGTCTGGACACCAGCAGATCAACACGGAAATTCTGGGATGATTGTTTCGAACTGGTGGAAAATGTTCGATTGTACGAGCGTTTTCCTAGCTTGTTTGAGTCTTTTGTAGTCCACTGGGAGGAGGTGGGTGTTGGTGGCTGGGATTTTCAACCGCTGGCTTCAGCGCAGTGATCCAACCACTGGGAGATCAATCCAGAATATTCCCGATCGTTTAAAGCAAATCCGCTCGTACGAACAACTGGTTCGAGTGGAATGGAACAAGGCAATTAGTCTTGGAGCGGAGATGAGAACTGAGACTGGGATGAAAAAGAGCTTGGATACGCGGTGTGGAGTCGGGGTTCGTTGTGTGGAATATTTGCAGGTTCGTCAGTTTGAAAGGCCCTGAACTTGGCTCGTAAAGTTGGTCCTGTCTGCTTGAGTCGACTTTCCTGGTGGACGATACGATTGATTGATAGGGCCGAATTTCGAGGTCATTGAACAAGCTGTCAGCGTCAGCAAATCCACCGCCTCCCACACCTGTTAATACTGTTACCCTCATGAGATGAACGGCGCTACCAATATAGATCATACTGATAGCCAAGGGTCGTGGTCTGGTAGATGGAGTATGGCTTATATGAAAATCAGAGCATGTAGGCTGCTGTACAGCTGTTGTCGATGCCATGGCCCTGAACAATGGGCAGCCTCTTTACCAATTTTTGTAGCAATGCTTTTCACACTTTGTGTACCTGGCCTGTGATGGTGTAGTGGCAACTTAACCCACATTCGGACTCTCGAGTTGTTGAGTCAAGGGAAGAAGTATATTGGTAGCATTGCAGTGGAGAGACAGGTGGTTCGAGTCCAGAGCCCAAATGAACAGAAGCTGGTTCGATGAGGTTGAACACGTCTGACGAGGGAGCAGTTGTTGGGGAACGTGTTCAAGGCCGACAGTCTGCCACTTTGAAGAAAGAGCTTCTAATGCGTAGACAGATGGACTCTTCGTACGGCTTTGCCCATAATCTTGCCGGCGCGTCTGCAGTGCCAACCACATCATGAATCGGTCGGTGATCTTACGGTGGTGGAACCCATAAGTAATAGGCTCGGCCGGTCCACAGTCTGCTATTTAAGCAGAGACAGTCATAGAAATGACTGCGCGCGGAAGTGATTGGAAAAACAAACTTGAACATGCGTTCGATAAGGATAGCCCTCGCTCGTCTCGCTTGTAGCTGTCGGGTTTATCTTGGACGAAAAATAGGCCTAGAAATACTTGGTAGAGAAGGCGCGGCAGAAGGGTCAAAAGAGGAATGTCAACACTCGTACCATTGAGCGTTTGGCGGCTGAAACACACTCGGCAGTGCAACACTCATCAATGTCAAGAAGCGTTTCATTACTAAACGCCACCACTCGGTCTTGAAGATGCCAGAGAGACTAGATTCGTTTTTCATCTATGCGCGCGTCCAAAATATCCCTATGGTACGAGTGTTCGTAGCATTTTAGCCTATGGATAACATAGGAGATATACCAGCGAAGGCTTGGTAACACTGCGCTGGAACGCGTTTGCCTTTGTCGGAAACTCGTGTGCTCGCTCAACATAGACAACGGTATTTGATGGGCTCGCAAATCGAGGGACTTGTCGGGTTTGTTTACTTGCAGCTCACAAAAGCGGCGTGCTGGGGAGCATAAGAGAGCCGAATCTACGGTGTTGGACACGCTTATAGCAAGGCCAACGTCGGCTATCTTAGAATTGAGCTTGAAGGATGTTCTGGGCATGGAAGCCTTGAGGAGGAGAAAAGCGATAACAATAGGACTTTAGAAGAGCTTATTCTGGGTACTCGGAATTCTGTGTATTGTAGCAATGGAGGTGTCCTTGATATCATTCTTTGCGGTTTGGAAAGGTCAACATGACAAGGGAGCAGGTCGATTGCGACATGGTCGGAGAGTAAAGAAGAGGATTAGGAACGCGAATGAGCAGGGTGAGCCGAGGACGATTCAGCACAGCGGTAATGCTGGCCACCTTGACTAAACAATGGTCAGCAACATCACAGTTGGCCGAGACTACTCATGTATGTTCTGTCGGGTGTCGGCAATAACGCGGCCCATTTGGATAAAGGAGATTGCGCATACGAAAGATGCCTTCAGGGCAAAGTAAAGATGAAAGTATCTCGGAAGCCTGTTATCGAGAGCCTAGCAGGGTATCAACGTCGTAAATGCCAAAGTGGATGATGAAGACACTGGACATTCATGCCCTCGACCATCAAGGGCGGCAGCATGATAATCGTCGTTTCTGGCAGGGCGACCAAGGGTGATAGCCAGTAAATTTTCATTTCTCGCAGGATATATTAAAGCATTCCTTCTGGCATGCGTAATCTCCACTTTAATTCCGTGATCCTGATTGAGCAAAGCATCATCCGTGTGTGAGCCCCGGTGGGAGTCGAATCGATATACCTCTTGCTGCTCACACAGAGTGTTAACCAGGAAACTGGTCGCTGGAGTCATACACTGCATGCAGGACAGCATTATGCAAGGTCGGCGAAGCTTGTACGGCATGCGTCAAGGCAGAGCTGATCCATAGACTTGAGTATGGATAGCACCTATAGACAAACGAGCCAAAGGTTTCTCAAGAAATTCATACCAGCGTGGTTCTGGGAAGCCCCAAGCAGCTTCGACGTCGTCCGGTAGCGACGTGTCCAAGTGCGCGGAAACCTGTGCCCACCCAGTATGGTCAAGTCGTTTCATGGCGGCGACACGAAGCTGCGACCTAATTGTAATGGATGTGCGAAATACCAAATCCTTTGGACGCTTCACAGAAACGGGGGCAGGGCTTGGCGAACCCCATGCTGATTTGGAATCCAGGTTCGTGATTGTGAAGCAGGGGAGAAGGGCCTGGGCAAGTCTACCGAACATCCCGATATGTGGGATTGCATGCAGGTCAAGTCGATCGAAGCACGGCGGCACTCAAAGCAGCGGAGACCTTGTAGGAATCAAGCCAATGAGAAAGCTTGCAGACATGTCGTTCGGACCACCACTACCCAAGTGCTGATTAATGATGCCAATACCTACAGAGAGAGTCGAGAGAGTCGAGAGAGCAAGTTGTGGCGACGGGCAATCAGACACCGGCATGGGTTGAGCGATGATGTTGAAACTTGCTCGGAGGAAGATGATACGACTAGGCAGGCATAGCCCCAGCCGCTTTGTGAAGGGAGACGCGTGGGTATGGCACACGTGAGCTGCAGAAACCCAACCGAAAAAGCATAAAAGCCTGCCCGAAGTGGAACTGATGCTCTTTTCACTTTTCACACCAACTTCAACGCTACTTTACTTTAAATTTGCATGCTGCAACGACAATGATAATTGGGATAATTGGGATGACGGGATTAATTCCCCTGAGAGGCCGGGAGTAGAGTTGATGATTTGTTATTGGTATCAAATGCGTGGGGGGCCCCGTTAGGGTTTGGATAATAGACAACTTTGTCCTGGAATTTTACCAGAATGCCAGGGTACTAATAAGATCGCATGACCCGCTCACCATTCCATCAATAGTCGACTGTCTCGCCTGAGCTTTCCATGGCTCGCATGATGTCTTGATCGGTCGTGGTGGTAAGCTTTGTCTTTAGAGATGATCGTCATGATGTCAAAGGCTTCTAGAGGCCTTCGAGAAGGCTAGGATTGGAACCGTCGAAGGCTGGGAAGGCGTAGGTTCGCAGGCCTTGTATGGCACGATACCTTCTGGCTTAACATTAGTCGTTGTTTGGTGTTGTGGGCGTTTGGACGGCCTGGAAGTTGGTGGGTGTGCGATGACTGGCTAAGCGGGGAGCGAAGGGCGCTAGAAGGTTGATGGAAGAGCACAGAATGCGGAGTCTGGAGATCGACGAGCCAAGAACGCCCCTTCTAGCGTGGTTCTACCGTGTTTCTAGCGTCTTTCTCGAACATTGCCTCTTTCGACCCCCGATGGTGGGGTAAGAGACAGGGGGTTCTGGTGCATTAGGCTGATCCTACCGACGAATGACGATGGGAGGCTTATAGGGTGACAGAGCAGCCCACGAATGCAAATATGCAATCCTCTCTGCGCTTCGAACTAACGCTGCAACCGATAGCCTATGAGAAGTGCAGCCTAAGTTGCTGGACAGGTCTGGAGCTCGAACTGATCAAGGGTGGGATAGGCTGGGACATATGCAGCTATGCGACATGGGTATCCGCGATTACACGCAGCCAGCATGCTTGAGGACTACGATGGCAGAAGTGGCAGACAACTTCCAAAGTGAACAAGGAACAAAGATCCTACTCATGCGACTTGCGAGCTCCCCATGTAGCGCGCCGCTCATGAGTAGGATCTTTGCTTGGGATTGCTTTCCAATCTCTTACACCGCCAATAGCTGTCTGGACTGTCATGCACCCCCTGCAATGATTCACCCCATCTCCCGGAACGTGTGATACTCTGCTTCACCCTCGTCTCCACATTACCCCATATGGCTTTCGCTTCTCTGCTAGCCAACGCTGGTCGAGGGCATGGGAATGGGAATATAAGAGTCCCCTCCCATCTCCCATCTCCCATCTCCCATTACCCTTTCTATTACCCTTTCCATTCATCCAAACACTTGTCTCCTTACTACTCCACCTCCTTCCCCCGTGGAACTCGTTCAGAGTCAAGGGTCTTTCCCTTCTCTTATCCTGTCCGCTTGGCACCGATCAGTCTCATCCCGATCATCGCCACCATGGATACCATCTCAAAATACAACGTAGTGCACAAGCTTGAGAAGCGTGGTCTGCTCATTGCTATCAACTGTGTTGCCGGCTTGTCCATCTTCTTCTTCGGTTATGATCAGGGTATGATGGGTGGTGTCAACGGTGCACCCAATTACTATGAGAAGACCATGAAATTCGGCCATGTGGGGCCCGCTCCAGAGAAAGCGCCCGTCATTGATAACACTCTCCTTCAAGGAGGAATTGTAAGTATTTCCAAAGCCTGGAGATATGCCAGGACATCCTAACAAATGGTAGGTCTCTATCTACTACGTCGGTACCTTGGTCGGCTGTCTCGTTGGTGGTTGGTTCGGTGACAAATATGGCCGCATAAAGACCATCGGGCTTGGTGCGGGTTGGGCTGTCCTCGGTGCTACTCTTCAATGCTCTGCTCAGAACTCCACCTGGATGATCTTCGCTCGCCTCATCAACGGCTGGGGTACTGGTATCCTGAACGCTATTGTTCCTGTCTGGGCTACTGAGACTGCGGAACACAAGTCCCGTGGACAATTCGTCGCCATTGAATTTACCTTGAACATTTTCGGTGTCGTGGTCGCCTATTGGCTTGAATAGTAAGTTATGCGGGAAACCCTTCGGTTGATCGGGTAGCTAAGCTGTGAAACAGCGGATGTTCATTCTACACCGGAGGCAACGGGTCTTTTGTCTGGCGATTCCCAATTGCTTTCCAGATTATTCCACTTCTCTTCCTTTTCGCCATTGTGTGGCTCTTCCCTGAGTCTCCCCGTTGGCTCACAAAGGTCGGTCGCGAGGAAGAGGCACGCTACATCCTAGGTCGCCTCCGTGGCGAATCCGGCGAAGACATGGGCAAGGCCGAAGCCGAGTTCCAGGACATCCGCAACATTGCCGAGCTCGAACGCAAGACCACCAAGACACAATCCTACTTCGCCATGTTCTTCGGTATCGGCTCCGGCAAACTTCACACCGGTCGCCGTGTCCAGCTTGTCATCTGGCTCCAGATCATGCAGGAATGGATTGGTATCGCCGGTGTCACCATCTACGCTCCCACCATCTTCCGCACAGCCGGTATCGGCAACAGTCAAGTCCAGTGGATCTCCGGTCTCAACACCATCACCTACATGCTCGCCACCCTCATCTGCGTCTTCACCCTCGACAAAATCGGCCGTCGCTGGACCCTCTACTGGGGCTCCGTCGTCCAGGGCATCTCCATGTTCCTCGCCGGTGGTCTCTCCCGCGCGGGTCAAAACCAACCCCCGGGCTCCGCCGCCGCCAGAGGCTACAGCTCCGGCGCCGTCGCCATGATCTTCCTCTTCACCGCCACCTTCGGCGCCACCTGGCTCACCGTCCCCTGGCTCTACCCCGCCGAGATCTTCCCCCTCCAAGTCCGCGCCAAAGGCAACGCCTGGGGTGTGGTCGGCTGGTCCGTCGGAAACGGCTGGCTCACCCTCCTCTTGCCCGTCATGTTCAAGGCCCTCAACGAAAAAACTTACTACATCTTCGCCGCCGCCAACGTCATCACCATCCCCATGGTCTGGGCCCTCTACCCAGAGTCCAGCCAGCGCACCCTCGAGGAAATGGACCTGCTGTTCGCGGCCGACAGCCCCTGGAACTGGGAGGCCGAGAAGAACTTCCGCATCCTCAAGGAGCAGAACCCGGATCTTGTGCAGGCGGCTGGGCGCGGCCACTCGGTCGTGGATCCGGAGACTGGGCTCCCCAGACGCGGCAGCAGGAATATGTCCCTGGATGTCAACGCGATGCACACGCACCACGATGATGGCGCGCTGGAGGAGAAGCAGACCTTCAAGCACGGTTAGCTCTAGCCCCTAGCTAGAAGGTCTGTCGGATCTGGCATGGGTATCACGGTCTCGCAATTCTAGATTTTTTCAGCAAGGTGTTTTTCTTTTCTTTTCCATCCATTGGATGGAAAACAGGGGGGTGGGGGCGATGGGTCGGTCGGTTGGATGGACCTGGAAATCCCGCGACTGCGATACCCAGAGGATCTATATACCTAAAACACCACATTGCTGCAAATGACAAGGGATTATTCTGCAAACGCACGCTTTTATTTCTCACTTTTTTGTGCTCCCATCACCTCCGAACTTTCCTCTTGGAAAAATGACAAACCCCCCCCCGCAATCCTTCCCCCACACCCAATCAAGGTACAGTAGCTCCTCCACCAGACCACACCTTGCCTCACTAAGATACCTAGTGAACTACCTAAGGTATTAAAGTAACCACCGTCTATCCCAACGCGTTCTGAGCGTCGCACTACCTATAGTACAGTAGTAGTACCCACGTGCTGAACAACACCACCGCCCTACCTAAGGTACCTTACTTACCTACCTTAACCAACGATCCGTTAATAGCTTCCACCTGCTAAACACACACACTTTCCCTCTCCCTTACCTTAGCCCGCGCACCTACTCCAAGTCCCCCCCCACTAGCCCCCCCTCTCAAATCGCGACTTTCATAATCTACCTTACCTACCTTATCTATACTGCTTCGTTATCCGCACTGGAGGGGGGTTTTCCAAACTCCCGGACGTCGCGTTTTTTTGTGGAATGAATGCTGGTTACCTACCTTGAAGGGGTGGATTGTGTATGCCGCTTTGCTTCGGCGATGTTTGAGTCCATGGGAAATTGGGACTTATACCCTGTGGGAAACCTTTGGTGAGGTGGTCTCGGTTGTGCATGATGGATAGGTAGTTTGGCTGTGCGGGTGGGGGAAATATGTTTTCGTGTGATGGGGGAGTGGTGGGTGGTGGGTGGTGGGTTGAGAGGTGGGGGAAGGGGGGAGAGGGAGGGGAGGTTTGGGTGGGATGGGATGGGATGGGATGGGATGGGGTATGGTGCTGGGGAATGATGGATGTCTTGCTAATGCTTTATTGAGGGATGAGTGAGGGTGTTGGGTTTGTGGGTGAGAGATGGATCAAATGACTTTCTGAGATTGAAGCAGTTCACATTTTCTAGTATGACTAATTAATTACCTTGCCTACGTATAACTCGCTCCACTACCTTTTTCTACCCATGTCGTAGACGCTTGTTGATCTCTTTTATGGGTCTTGGGGATTGCTGTTGATGACCTTGGTGAGTGCTGATCTTTATGGACGAGGTGCGAGAACTGTTGGATAGATTGTTTCGATTCTTGCATTCTTGGTCATGACTGCTTTGAAGCAAACACGTCGAGTCCTTTTATCATTACATGCGCAGTGAGCAGACGTCGTTTCAGCAGTATTCTTTTGAGCAGCGGCGTAGTCTAGATTGATCTTTTCGGTAGAGACCGACTTCGGTATGCCGAGATCCATGGTTGCTAGGATGAAGGAGGTTGATCCAGCATGTAGGATCCCCTCAGCTTGAACAGAAAAGGCGATGGGAAGACCCTCGACGTGGGCATGACTAGGAAATGTGATAGTCAATTGGGTATGTAGGAAAATATTCCGAGACCAGGAAGATGAGAGGCAGAATTTGACTTTTGGCGAGAAGACAAGGGTTCAATTTATGACAGATACTTCATCATTATATTGTTCAATCCATGAATGAAAGCCTCGTCGGTGGATTGGGACCCCAAAAGATTGGGAGTCGCATCGTTTGTTGGGTGGAGTGGTGTTCCAACCCACAAATAAGGTTGTCATATCGATCTTTCTCCTAAGACAGCAAAACGAAGAGGGGGTTGACTGTTTTGGGACGATTGGGAGTCAATGGACACAGATGCGATAGGTGCAGACAGATCCTGTGGGAGGCTGGAAGGATATGGCTTTCCAGCAACACGGGCACAGTGGTGATGCTCAGCGGTGTCGCCCTACAGGACACACGCCTCGTCTCTCTTGCGAGGCTGTTTGCCATAGGATATACGAAGTCATCGAAGTCGAGAATCTTCGAAAGACCCTGCCTCAAAGATAGGGGGAAAACTCTGCGGCGACCAAAAGGAATAGTCACGGATGTCGATGAGCTCCATTAACGTCTGCTGAATGCATGGAGGCAGGACAAGTGTATCGGACTATGCTTCGACAGACACAGGCCTGGTGATGCTCTGCAATTTCATATAACACTAGTGTCTCTCTTTCAGTCCGCTCTTCTGAAAAGGCAGGAAGCCACACGGTCCGAAAAGCCGGAAAGCTTTAGTTTTCCTGCTCATATGTGGGTCTTTCGTATCTGGTTTCGTTGACCGTATTTGGATTGTTGATCGCTTCAAGACCGACTGTGCCAATGCCTTCTACATCAGTGGTGTGGAAGGTAGGAGGTGGAGAAGGTAGGAGGTGAAGAAGGCAAAGGAAGTGATGGGACTTTAGCCACAATAACCCACGAATACGCGTCAAATACAAGCTCATTGTTAGTCGAGTGAAGGAATATCCAACTGACTACGACCAACCGAATGCAAGTTTTCTCTGCTTTCACCCAACATATGCTATCGATTCCCACTATCAAACTTACAGAACCAAGATGGCCCCGTGCACGCGTGCTAGGATGAAGCTGGCAGGGCCATTCGAACGGTAAGTCATCGAGCTCAAAAAGAAGCTCGACTACTTCCATATACATTTACTGACATCTGTAATAGGCCCCACGAAACGATCGTCATAGTCAAAGTCGGTCCGAAAAAGGAAACGTTCACCATGCACAAGGAAACTCTCTGCAAAAATTCACCATACTTCAAAGCGGCCCTCGAGGGCAACTTCAAAGAGGCCCGAAAGCGCGTAATCGAGATGCCCGAAGATAATGTCGAAGTCTTTCAAGTCTTTCGAACTTGGCTTTATACGGGGGGGTTTCAGCTCGTGGAGGACAGCTGCAATCACACATGGAAAACACTCAGCTGGGAAATTCTGGTCGGTCTTTACATCTTTGGAGAGTGCCGTCTTATCCGCGAACTTCTAAACCCGGTCATGGACCTACTGATTAAGAAACCCGAAGCTCCCATAGAAGTACCGGTCCATCTCGCACCCTACATTTACGAAAACACTTGCGATATCTCGAGACTGCGGCAGTGGATCAGAAACGCAACGGCTTACGCAGCTGCAGTCACGAAATTGGATAAAAATCCTGCAAAGTTCTTCATTGGATTCCCGCTAGAGTTTTGTCGCGATTTGTCTGAAGCCCTCAAGTATGTCGGCAATCATGGCTGTGGGAATGGGCTCATCTCTATTTCCAACAAGTGCAAGTATCATGTTCTGGATCGAGATGGATATTGCCATCGAAGCAAGGTTGTTGGAGATTGTCATCGTTGGACGAGTAAGGAGCAGCTTTCTCTGAATCAACCAGACGGCGGTCCTATTGGATGATTGTATGCTTGAGTCAAGGCGACAAGCATGTGTGAGGGCTTCCTGAACAACCAGGGAATAGATTTGTGGCAACCCTTTTTCTCATACATCGATAGCTGAGGGCATAGGTTTCCGTTTTTCATGATTGATGGCGTCTGTGGTGGCCATGGTTGAACCTGGGGATTATTCTTGTGATCCTCGAAGCCAATAGTCAAGAATCAAACTCACATTTAATCTCGATAGAGTCTCTGCAAGAAGTTCTTCTCCTTCATGTACCTTGGATGTAACGAAGAAGTGTTTTCACAATGGATCAAGTTGTGACCCCCCCACGATTGGTAGTTGAAACCACGCGACGCTAGTCTCGGCTATCTCGGGCCGCTGGCGCTATTGACAAGAACCCTGCAACCTTCACTTCAATTTCACGAAGCAAACGCGCTGGAACTCACCAAGCCTGTTGCTCCTTATCCATGGAAGCTTTAACTCCTTGAGGATCTTATACTCTGGATCACCGTATCATGCTCCGAACGCGCGCCAACAATGGAACGCATACGTGTTAGAGTCGAGGTTCTGCCTTGGTCTAATCCTACCGAGTTACTGAGAGATGAAGTGAAATCGCATCAGGATGCGACTAGACCGTATCTTGAACCCTGCGCACAAGAGGTTACTATCAATGAGCTCGCCGAAAGGATAAAGAATCGGTTCATGAACATTCATAGACGGTGAGCGCGTTCCTGTTCTCTTTTGCAAGGGGATTTCGAGAGCATTGGGCTGATACTTCGTTCAATGTCAGCACACTTCACATCAAATGTCTTACAGACTATTGGGGCGATGTACTCGACGCATCCGACGAAAAGGAATATACCTTAACCGTGGGCCATGTCTTCAAGGAAAGAGGCAATATTTCCGACCGGACTGTCAAGGTCGTCCAATCACCACCAGACCCTAACGAGCTGCGCAACCCGCAGCGTTATGACTCAATCCTGCCAGACTCATCCGCCAGACCTCGAAAGCGCTCTCTTGGTCAATCTCTGCATGGGCCACTCAGTAGCCTGCGCGATGCGGGCTATGATGGCGTTTGGGGTTCTGAGCCATTTGATAGCAGTGAGAGATCAAGCAAGAGGCAGAAGATGCAGACAAGGCCGTTTGATGAATTCGAGTCTGACCGACCGATTCGCTCTTGTGAGAATTTCGAGGAGGGTTTGTACATCTCATCGCAATCTTCCGCGCGACGCGGTTCTCCCGTGCATCAAGTGGACGACTCTCAGAGATCGCCAAGAAACAAGCGTATGTGACAGCTATCGTGTTCATTGTATGATCACTCTCTGCATTACTGACAGTTTCCTCTAGAAACCAATCCGTATGGTACCCCCACCTCGTTGACCGTCCACAGTCCTCACAAGCCTGCGACAACCAAGTATCAACCGTTCTCTATCCCAGACTCACCGCCCAGTAGGCCCGCATCATTCTATAACGAGAGTTCCTGCAAAGCCGATGACTTCGACCTCCGCAACACGAAATCAGAGTCGCCAGAATTAACTTCAGCCCTTGATTTTCCTCTTGACGATATAGCTGCGATCACGGAAAGAGAATCTGGTTCGAAAATATCTACAAACAATGGGGAAATAGCGACTCCGGCATTGTTGCTTCAATTGAAAGACCAACGAGCCTTGGAGGCTGAACCAGTAGAGTCTAGGCCTCATTCATCCGCTACCGTATTGGCTGTATCTGATAAAGTGAGTATGGTTGCTCACCCTTATTGACTGTCATTGAAGTTTCGTTCGATCGCTTCCTACTTGTTGGTTATTCCTACATCACGACACTACGGAGTCTTTTATCTCTATCCGCTTGTGTAGCTTACTGATCAACCATGGGAACATGTCTACCCTTTTGCTTTTCGCTCATCCGTGCAGCTTTCGAAAAATTTAGTACTGATATGCTACTACTTTACAGCTTGCCAACGAAAGGCCTGGTCTGTTTGCCAAACCAAAACTTCCACTTTCACGAACACCTCGAGCTAAGACACATTGCGTTGCCGATGGCGTGAGAGCGCAGTCCTTGGATATCTTCGACCCTATCGATACAGATGTGGAAAGCTCACAAGAAATACACCACATACGTAGTGCTCAAAGACCTTATTCTGACCCTTTTTTGTCGGGAGCATCTCCCTCCTTATTACCTTTCGTTGGCAAAGAACAGGATCTTGGCGACACATCTTTTGTTGTAACCCGGTTATCCAAGTCAAAGTCAAATGCTGCTGTATTACCTACCTCAGATGGGAACAACCCCAACGACCCAGGGTCTGGTGCGGAAACACAGCTACAGGCTGAAGTGCCAAGGATCATTAAGCCATTCTTTGAACAACAAGTCTTACCCAAAGCAGTTCGCAAAGCGCCTGTCTGGGGAGTAGGACAAGTAGTAGATGAACTGCTGCCGTGGGAAACTCAAGTGAAAGATAGGCCAGCAGGCGGAGCGGTGCAATATGTGGCTAAGCAGCAAGAGGCTAAGACCGTCGAGAGAGATCCCTCCACTGAGGTAATTCGAAGGGTGAGTACCCGGGTTGAAACAGAGACCGAGAGGAAAGCCGAAGAAGAGAGGGTTAACGAACAGAAAGCAGCACAAGAGCTAACCGCCAAAAAAGTAGACTTGGTAATGGAACGAGCCAGAGAGGCGAAGTTAGCATCAGAACAGACTGCTGAGAATAAAATGGTGGAGGATAAAAAAGCCAAGGCGAAGCTCGCACGGGAGAAAAGGGCGGATAAGGACGAAGAGAATCGCAAAAGGTTGGCAGACCAAAAGGATCTAGCAGAGAAGGATCTAGCAGAGAAGGATCTAGCAGAGAAGGATCTAGCAGAGAAGCTAGTGCAAGAGCGAAAGACAAAGGAGGCAAAGGAGGAAAAGGTTCGAAGAGGCGAAGTAGCAGCAAAGGAAAAGCAGGTACAAGGTGTGATGAATAAAGCCTGGCGAAGGGAATTGGCTGCTCAGAAAAGAGCTAGCAACGCAAAACTTGCCAATGACACAGGACCCAACCAACTAAAGCAAGCAGACAGCGCAAAAGCTTGTGAAAAGAAGAAAGCTCAAGTTGATCTTGAATTACCCGTGAAAATTAACGCAAAGGGCGCCGATCTATCACCCGAAGTGTCAATAGGAGCTAAACGGAAAGCCACACCGCAATCATTAGAAGTGAAGCCAGACAAGGCACCAAAACTTGGTGAATCTTCGGATGCTAGGCGACGGAAATCTTCTACTCCTTCAAGTATACGTAGCGATCCGGACCGAGTGCGAACATCTATGACACCAGCTGTACCTAGTTCCACCCATAAATTGTTTGGCTCGAGAAATTCCTCGATAACTGTCAGGTTAAGCGCTCAGCCATCATTGCGAAGCGCTCTACGACAGAATTCAGTAGTCTCTAAGAGGTCTGTTTCTTTCATAGATGAGCCGTCAGATCTTGCAAAGCTTGACAGTTCTCCAAGCACGGCAGCGGCATTGAAGTTGAACGGAGCTAGGAACACACAACGTCTGACTGAGGCGACTAAAGAGAGTGCCAAGTCACGGGCGTCTTCTGCCTCTGAGTCATCCGGGTCAGTCTCTAAGGATACATCAAAACAGTTGAAAGACATACGGAAGAAGTCCACCCCCAAGGAAAAGGTGCAAACTAAGCTCAACATTAAGCGCGATAAGAAGATGAAGGGACGTGTGATTGACCCTCCTCTCAAACTCCCAGGTCCAGCAATACCAGAAAGTAACATCATCTCCTCCGACTCCGAGATATCCATCTTGAGTGTTTCCGAAAATGAAGGAGATAGGCCACGCAATGCTAAAGCTGGTCCGAGTTTCAAGAAGAAGCCGACAAAAGCCGAAGTTGAGCCTGCCGCCAGAGCGAAGGCTTTCCCAATGTCTGCTACACCAGCTGATAAGACCTGGGAGTCAAATATACAAGACCTAGAAATTCCATCCCGTGAATTTGTCCCTAAAGTCATGGTGGAGGTGCCAATCAGAAAGTCGCGTTCGCGTTCGCCAGCTCAATATATGTCTGGACTGAACTTTGAGAGTTCCGGATCTGAATCAGAATCCGGATCCGTGTTCGACTCTGGTTCTGAGTCAGATTCCGGATCTGGTACGGAGTCCGGCTCTGGATCCGATTCCGACGATAAGCTTGACACGTTGCCTCCGGTGAAGTCAAAGAAAGATGAAGTGAAAACCCTAAATACAAAAAGGGCTGGCAGTGAGGATACCGAGATGGAAGATGCAGCCTCGGTACAGAATCCCAGCTCTGAAGTAGCCTCACATTCTTCACGGACGTCCTCTGTTGGAAGTCAGGAGTTTAAAAGGTTTAGAAATGATGATTCCCGACGCCTTGCGCACGACGCTAGTCAACAACTACAACGCGAATGTCGTCAGTCTTTGATCACTCCGAACCCAGACAAGCTGTCAAAAACTCCTGACCTCACTGACGTCCAAGGGAAATCTTCCAGTTCTGCCATGAACTCGAGGGACTTGGATCATTCCGTCCGCCAGAGGGGAAAAGCGTCCAACAAGCCAAAGCGAGAGTCATCTAAGGAAGCTTCCAGTGCTGCGCCGAAAACCGTACATGGCTCCAATGGCCTTACTGGAAACGTTCTTCGTCCATCAAACCAGCGCTACCCAAGTTTAGCAGTGGTTATGGAGACGCCCAAGATTGAGGCAAAGCCTCGGGGCTTTGGCATGAAACCTGCTGAGCCTCAAGCAACGACGACTTCGGTTGCAGACGATAACCTGAGCTCTTCCAGTGAAAGCGAAAGTGAGAGCTCGAGCGACGAAGATGGTGACGTTACTGTGAATAGTACAACCCACAACAGTGCCGCATCGAAGAACAAGCGCGTGAGACGCCTAAATGGGGTTCTTAAACGTATGTTCTCATGGGTCGCTCCCAGTTAAACTTCACGTACTTATCTCTCCTCAGTCGCCCGCCTATCTCGTGCTCGAGGTTCCCAACAACAATGAAGTGATCCACTGGTGAATTTGTATTCCATGGATGTATTTTCCCTGTTCATTTTCCAACGTATCTTTGTTCTAATACCCAACGTTTCGTATTTATGGTACGCTGCTTGTGTTATGAACCAAGTAAGGGGATAATCAAACCATATCCCGTCATTATCGCACACTCCACGCATGGGTCGCCTATTATAGCATCTTCACACAATTCCCAGCAATTCGTTTTCTTCACGGCTCCATGTCTCACTGGCGTTCCACTATCGTCCCGGTACACTGGCGACAGCGTGCCACATTCCGTGAAGATTCTTATCAGATTCGTCAGCGAAGTAGGAGGATGTTTTGGAAGAAACTTGCAGCTGAAAGCAAGGGACGGTCAACATACGACTAATAGGCCTAGTCAGTGCAATAGGCTTCAATGTAGTGAGTATGGATAGATACAGTATCTACATGGGTTGACTGAATTGAATACAGGCCAGTCCTTCTTCTCTACAAGATGAGAGTTTAGACTTTCACGGCTCTATGTCTTATTGGCGTTCCCCTAGCGTTCCATTATTACACTGGTGAGCGTCTGCCACATTCCATGAATATTCCTATCTCGATAGCGAAGTAGAGAAGTTTCTGAACTTTCTTGAAAGGATCTTGAGACTGACTTCCCAGTTTATGGCGATCAACTACTCAATGCCATAGGCCTACTCAGTGCAATGAGCTGCAGTGGGAAGGGCTTGCATGTCCATACAACCCAAATGGTTTGTAAGGAAGGCTACCTTATTTTTTAACTGCTATACCGAGCAGTGTGAGGGTCGGCTAACAGTACAACATAACATCCGGTTGTTTATGTTCCAGATATACCTCGATCGGACCAATCACAGACTCACCGCCAGCTTTATACAACGATGATAAACCCCGTTTGTTATGGCCTCTATTGCTCTTCACGTTCCAGACATGCCTTTGTTCGACCAATCAAAGATCCACTGCAAGCTTTGACAACAATCGCTGCTTCATATATACCCTTTTGTTATGACCTCCATTGCTCTCCATTGGCTTCAATCACTCCTACTCATTCCAATATCTTCAAGTCCAATTTGCTTCCCTCCTGAATAAATGGAGGCAACCCCAGTTGCCCCTGACGTCCATATGTTTGCCCTCACTCTTTCACCCATTCCCGTCTCGTCGTCGTTGACAATATGGCATTCCTCTCATTACTACTCATTGCTTTTGCAGGTTTAGTCAACGCCCAGTTTTTCACCAGTTTACTTAGCGGGAGCTCATCGGCATCCTCTCCTTCCAGCTCTGTTGCTTTGCGGTATGTAGCCCCTGAGATGGTGCTAGATTTTTTGAGTTTGGACTAATGAGCTTGTAGAAGACTGTGGTAATGTTACCGTCTATATCACCGTTAATCCGACGTCATCGTCTGCTTCTGTACTGGCTTCGGGTTTCTCGACATTCTCTAGTCTCAGTGACGCCACCTCTGGCACATCATCCAGCCTCAGTGGAACGAGCAGCAGCATAAACAGTACAGCGAGTGGCAGTGGGATAAGCAGCAGCACTTTCGGTTCATCATCTAGCATCAGTGTGACTGCTGGGAGCTTCCCCGGTACGCCTCAATCATCTACGTCAAATGCTGGTAGTTCGACACCTGGAACTACTAGCTCCATCTCATCGACGATATCTTCTTCCACTCCTACAGCCTCGTCCACGTCTTCATCTCCGAGCCTAGCTCCATCTTCTACCCAGCGACCGTTCAAGTCGCGGGCAACTACCGGCATGTCGACTGCTATACCTTCTAATATAGCGCGGGAGCAATTACCGCTGGAACCATGGAAGAGTGTGCTGCTGATTGTGGCACTCACGGTATCATGGGGGTGAAAGCTGGTAATCTTTGTAAGTAGAAACCACGAAACTCCCCCGTCCTGCAAACCCTATTGCTAATCTCTTACCGACTATAGGCTTTTGCATGGATGGGCTACCCTCTGATAGCGTTCCTGTCACTTCCAGTGACCCGGACCAGTGTACCACGCCACGCGCCGGGAATGCTAGCGAAGTGTGCGGTGGGAGTGATAGACTTGGCGTGTATAACTTTGTTTCGCCTGTCAGCTCGACTAGTCCTTCGGTCGTTTCGACAGGTTCGAGTAGTGCGGGTTCGTCTTTTTCGCTTTCGCCATCTTCATCGCTATCGTCGAGCTCTGCGTCAATCTCCGCCACTGGGAGCGGTTCAATACAAATTACATTAAGTACACCGTCTTCTTCTGTGGGGGCTACGTTCTCCCTGTCAGCTTCGGTGTTTATTAGTTCTATGTCTTCTCAGTTAGGGCCATCGACCGGATTCTTAAGCAGCTCTCAGATCGGATCGCAAAAGTTCATCCAAGGTTTCAGCAACTCATACCAAACATCGTCAATTACGACTCCGTCTTCCACGTCTGCTCCTGGGTCTACAAGTTCCATGTTGTCTCAATTAGGATCATCAACAGGGTCTACGAGCGTTTCCCAAAGCTCCTCAATCTCAGTCGGCAGCAGTGGGATTACGCAAATGTCATCTCCTACCTCGTTGGCTATATCGGCTTCGGGATCAGCCAGTACAAGCTCCACTACCCTTTCAACATCGGTCGCTGTGTCCCCGACTACAAGCGCCACGGGGCTGTCGGTAACTGTTTCCGCGTCTGCGAGCTCTAGCTCCACTGCCATTTCAGCCTCAGTATCTTCTTTCGTTACTTCAAGTGCTACTACTTTGTCACCTTCGGTATCTGCATCTGTTACCGAGAGCTCCTCCGCTTCGTCGCTAACCATGTCGCAATCGGTAAGCAGAAGTACCTCAGACACGTCTTCTTCCGGCACGAGTAGCACCTCAGGTGGATCTCCTTCAGGTTCCACTTTCCTCACCATATCTTTATCCCCGTCTGTATCTTCCACGGTATCCTTGACAATGTCTCCGATATCTACCGTTACGGATGTTCTCCCCTCAACATCGACTACTAGCAACTTCCAGACACTGCCATCTACGGTATCCAGTTCATTGCTTTCTTCATCAATCTCTACCCCAGCCGGAGGCTTTTCGACTATCCTGTCTACTCAGAGCTCAGGCCTTCCAATGACCTCGTTGACATCAGGT